>Ga0185299_10001183_pt1 | contig 54626 bp, 42 predicted proteins | sample PaiPotPPA55metaG_FD_128002 | JGI IMG/M metagenome (GOLD analysis project Ga0185299, IMG submission 128002) | Iron sulfur acid spring bacterial and archeal communities from Banff, Canada, to study Microbial Dark Matter (Phase II) - Paint Pots PPA... ... | reverse complement strand
CACTGGCTTTTCAGACCAGCACTCTGCCGTCGAGTTCCCGAGCCAAACTTGGTGGACGGTGCGAGACTTGAACTCGCATTTCACGGTTGCAGGCCGTGGGTAATCCCCTTATACGAACCGCCCATTTTGGGGCGAGATGAGAGAATCGAACTCTCGTGACTGGAGCCACAATCCAGTGCCTAAGCCATTCGGCCAATCCCGCCATCGAATCTGGAGCTGGTCGAGTGAATCGAACACTCGCCGGAGAGGTACAAGCTCTCTGCACTGCCACTGTGCTAGACCAGCAAACCTTGGAGCTGGCACGCAGCCTCGAACTGCGGTCGGGCGCTTACCATGCGCCTGCTCTACCCGTTGAGCTATACCAGCGGAGCTGGCGCGGCGATTCGAACGCCGATCACGGACTTACGGGGCCCGCGCTCTTCCCACTGAGCTACACCAGCACATAACTTTCTTTCGAATCTGGAGGCGGTGGGGAGAATTGCACTCCCGTTTCTCTGCTTTGCAGGCAGATGCCTTGCTGTCTCGGTTACACCGCCTCGAACATACTTACTAACTTGGAGCGGAAGGCGGGACTCGAACCCGCGATTTCGACGTTGGCAACGTCGCGTCTTGGCCACTAGACGACTTCCGCCCTCACAAATTTATGGAGCGAGCAGCGAGAGTTGAACTCGCGTCATCGGGTTGGAGGCCCGAGGCACCAGCCGCTATACCATGCTCGCGCTTCACACTTGGCAGGGGTGACAGGATTCGAACCTGCTTGAACTCGTTTTGGAGACGAGCGCCCTTCCCGTCGGGTCATCACCCCTATGGCGGTCGCAACGGGAGTTGAACCCGTCCCTCCTGATAGACAGTCAGGCATCCTGCCGCTAGACTCTGCGACCACTTTTGAATTTGGCTGCGAGGGCACGATTCGAACGTGCATGAACCGGTTCAGAGCCGGTTATCCTACCCAGTTAGATGACCTCGCAATTTTGAGGAGGGAACCTGCGGATACGGTGTGTTTTCTGGACAAGAGAAGTAACCGTAGCCTTCACCACTCCTCGAATTTCTCCTCATTGCTCGTCAATGAGCTTCCTCCTTTGCTGACTTTCAAACTGGCTGCCGGGGAGCGATTCGAACGCCCGTACCCGGATTCAAAGTCCAGGGTCCTGCCACTAGACGACCCGGCATCACACCTTCAGCGGAATTGCTTTCATGCACCGAACACACAAAACGGCCGATTTATCGAGGTTGTGGCCGAGTCTTCTGCGATCCGTACGTGCACGGTCAACCAATTCGCGATGATCTCCGCCGCGATAGCAGTAAAGGTCCGCTGCAAGCTCGATCCCAAATCCTTCGAGTTCAATCGTTTGAATACTCATAACTTTGGTAGCAGCGAGGAGAATCGAACTCCCATCCCAGCCTTGAAAGAGCCGTATCCTGGCCGTTAGACGACGCTGCCTCCTCTCTGCGCATCGGTCAAATGCGCCGTAAAAAGCAAAAGCCCCCGATTTGTATCGGAGGCTCAGAAAAACTTCGCGCTCTGGATCGCCCCCGTTACATGAACGTACCTTCCCCTGCTCCTTGCCACGTAAACGTGGCCGGTGTCGGGAAACAATCGGTATGGGGTTTGCGCATCATTGCTAAAGCTCAGCTATTACTCTGCCATTCTTCTATTCCGACGTCAATACTAAAAACTCGCGCCGAAACAGAAGACATCAGCTTTCTTCGCGCTCACTTTGGTAACAGGGTAGTTGCTTACTAATCTGCACCTTCAACCTATTTCCACTCATTTCTGCGTCGGAGAACGTTGCGATTCATTCCATCGTACGAAATTGTGCAAATGCTTCCTAAGCTCGCTACCGTCCCATAGTTCGGATCGATATTCGAGGCCAAAACCGTTTTCCGGCGAAGCTTGCAATCGTTTTAGGAGGGGCGGCATGTCATCTGCTGTGGCCTTCCCAGCCATCCGATCCCTGAACCATTGGCCAGTCAGGTTTGCCAAAATGTCGGCAGCCTGCAGCGGCAAGATGAACGTGTCATCTCCGAAGGAGGTCGCCCCGATCAAATACTTCAACTCGGGATTGGCCCGGCGCAGGCGAGATACGATTGTGTAGCATTTCGTCGCATAGGTTTCATCGTCGTCCAGGGTGATAGAAATTCTGTCACGGTACCCAACTTCTCGAAACTTGTTCCGAACAAGCCTCAGCATCCTTTGCAGGCAGGCAACCGCGGGATCGCCCATTCCAGCCCGAGCAGTTGATGGCATTCCCCTGTAGTACTGGGCATCCAAGCCAACCGCAAATCCAACGAGGATCGTTTCACGGATGATGTCGATGAAATCCTGCAATACCAGCTCTGGTTTCAAGCCGCGATTGGCACAATCCCTTCGGAGCGTTTTCATATGGACAGTGGGAAGGCCGAGCTTTTCGGTCAAAGCCTTCCATTTAGCGATAAATAGATCCCATTTCTCCCCCGATGACAAATAACCACAGAGGCAAATGAAATCTTGGTCTTGGTACTTACCACTCTCATCCAAGAACAGATAATTTGCGAGATCAAGTGTGTGGCGATCAATCACGATTGAAGCTTCGTTAACAAGCATTTGTACGTTTTTCCTTTCTTAATTTCACTGAGACGCTCATCGAGCGCGTCAAAATCAGTGCCTTTCAGGCGCTGTCTTTGCTCCCCGTCTTTGGTGGGCGGCGGGCCGGGAGTCAAACCCGGATTTGCAGCTTCGGACGCTGCCGTGTTGTTCGGTTACACTACCCACCCATCTGGAACTCGCGCCGGGAATCCAACCCGGATCTCTTCGTTAGGACCGAAGTGTCATCATGCTTTAGACCACGCGAGCCTAACTAATAGTGGAGGGGATGCAGAGAATTGAACTCTGATCTCAAGGTTCGTAGCCTTGCGCCCTGATCCGTTGGACGACATCCCCATATTGGAGGCGGCAGAGAGATTTGAACTCTCATCATCCGAGGTAGAAGCTCGGAGCATTGTTCCGTTATGCTATGCCGCCTCATTGTTGCCTATTGGTGCGGGATGTGGGAATCGAACCCACTTCGTCTCGCTTAAAAGGCGAGTGCATATCCATATCTGCCAATCCCGCGAATCTGGTGGGTGACGCTGGAATCGAACCAGCCTGGTCTCGCTCAAGAGGCGAGTGCATCAGCCATCTCTGCCAGTCACCCGTGCGTTACAACAAAATGGTGCAGGATGTTGGAATCGAACCAACACCTCGCGGTTATCGACCGCGGGCTCGACCTTCGAGCTAATCCTGCAATGGTGCGCCGTTCGGGAATTGAACCCGCATCTGTTGGGTGTAGGCCAACTATTCTGGTCCGTTGAACTACCGGCGCGAACAAATTGGTAGAGGGTACAGGAGTCGAACCTGTCTAGCCGCGCTAATCTGGCGCCGAAGTGGGTATAAGCCACTGCTCCTCCCGGAGGCCCCTCCACTGGTGGCTCGCGATGGATTCGAACCATCCACAACGGCTTTATGAGAGCCGCGTTCTTCCTACCGAACTAGCGAGCCGCTTTTTGCACTTCAAATCTGGCTGGCCGGGCAGGATTCGAACCTGCGCATGGCGTGAGTAACAGTCACGTGCCTTTCCAGCTTGGCTACCGGCCAAAAACACATCCGTAAAAAGCAAAAGGCCCCGACTTTTGTCGGAGCCTCGGAAATCGAATCTGAACTTAGAAATCTAACGAAATAGTCAGACCAATCCCGAGGGCCGAGCGCGATCGACGCGCCGTCTCATAATGGATTTGGTCTTTATCGTCATTTACGAAACCGAGTATAGCATTGCTTTTGGCGGGAATCCAGCACTAACAAACTGTTCTGTCACTCAAGTTACTCGCTCTCCTCCGTTCCTTTATCTGTCACTGACTTAGCAACCTCGCCACGAAGCGGCTTGACCCCAAATCTCGAACAGAGCTAGCGTCGGGACGTGCTGACGATTCGTGCCATGACCGGCGGTGAAGGCTACGCACAGCGCCATCTCCAACAGAGCGACTACTACGACCAGAATCGGACGGTCGAAGGCCGGTGGCACGGACGCGGCGCTGAACTGCTGGGCCTCAAAGGAGAGGTTGCCTCCGAGGATTTCGAGGCAGTGCGTCAGGGCCTCGACCCACAAACGGGAGAGTTCCTCCGGCAGCGCCACAGCGCGGATCGCATTGCTAGCAATGGCGCGGAACAGAGTAAGGCCCGGTCCCTCTATGACATGACATTTTCAGCACCGAAGTCCGTCTCTGTCATGGCCGTTGTTGGCGGTGATGACAGACTGCTCGCAGCGCACGCAACCGCCGTGCGCGAGGCCCTGGAGGAAGCAGAAAAATACTCGGCCACTAGGGTTCGCCTCGCCGGTCTGAACGAAAATCGAGCCACCGGAAACTGGATCGTAGCTTCCTACACCCACGACACGAGTCGTCAGCTAGATCCTCAGCTCCACACTCATGCCGTCGCTGCCAATCTCACTTACGATGGCGCTGAAGGGCGTTGGAAGGCGCTACAAGCTTCCGGTCTGTACGAACGTCGCAGCTACCTGACCGAGGTCTATCGCAATTCCCTTGCTCGCGAAGTACGAGCCCTTGGTTACGAGATTGAAAACCGTCACGATGTTCGTGGTCGTGACAAGGGATTCGAGATCGCAGGATTCTCCCAGGACCTCCTCGACAAGTACAGCCAACGCAGTGCCCAGCGGGATGCGGCCATTCAGGAATTCACCAATTCACGTGGTCGTGCACCAACAGACAACGAGGTTGCGGTACTCGTCCGGGAAACGCGGGCTGACAAGCTTCAGGAGATATCGACCGAGCGAGTCCGTAACCTTCAGCAAGAACGAATGACCCCGGATGAGAGGCAAGCGCTTCGGGATGGTTTGAACGAAACTCAGACAAAATCCCAATCGCCTCAAATCAATCGTGGTATGCACGAGGCCTCGCTTGCATACTCTCAGGAGCACATTTTCGAGCGTCTCTCAGTCGCCAGAGAGCATGAGGTTCTAACCGAGGCTCTTCGTCACGGGCGCGGCTACGTCGAACTCGGCGACCTTCAGGGCTCTCTCTCCCTTGAACGTGCGAAAGGGACTCTCATCTCTGCCGGGGATGAAATTGCGACACACGCGAGCCTCCAACGTGAGCGCGACATGATCGCGGTGGTCCAGCAAGGGGTGGACCGCTATGACCGCCTCGGTAAGGTTCGCGACTTTGAGTTATCGGGCCATCTCCGTCCCGAACAAAAGCGCGCCGTCGAAGCAGTGCTCGATTCTCGCGATCTGGCGATCAACATTCGAGGGGCTGCCGGTACTGGTAAGACTGCCACGCTGCGTGAAATTGATCGTGGCCTCAGAGAGGCCGGCCACGATGTTCTTGCATTGGCTCCTACCCGGAGTGCCGTGGACGAACTGGAAAAGGTCGGCTTCCGAGATGCGATGACTGTCTCACGACTTCTGGAGGCTCCGGAACCACAGGGCGCGCTGCGCGGGAGGGTTTTGATTGTTGATGAAGCAGGTATGGTTTCCGGCCGGCAAATGCAAAGCTTGCTGCACCTCGCCGAGGATCAGGGAGCCAGAATTGTCTTTTCCGGTGACACGCGGCAGATTCCCAGCGTTGAGGCTTCGGATGCGTTGCGTATTTTGGAACGGGAGTCTGGCCTGAAGAGTGTTTCCCTTACTGAAGTACAGCGGCAGACGAACTCTGTCTATCGCGAGGCCGTAAAGACCATGAGGCATTCACCGGAGGAAGGGTTCGCACAACTGGAAAATCTCGGTGCCATTCGCGAGGTACCCGTCTTCGACCGAGGCCAGATAGTGGCGGAGTTGCATCGCGAGTTCCGAGCCGAAGGGCGCGATACGCTTGTAGTTGCCGGCACTCATGCTGAGATTTCCCAACTCACCGACGCGATTCGCCACGATCGGAAAGATCGCGGCGAATTGGGAGTCAGCCATTCTTTTGATCGGTACGTCTCGCTCCAGTGGACGACAGCGCAGAAACAAGAACTGTCCAACTACCAAGAGGGGCAGGTTCTGCAATTCCACAGAGACACAAAACTAGCAAAACGCCATGAGTCTCTGGAAGTTGTGTGTGTTGGGCCTGAATCTCTGGTTGCGCGAAAAGAAACCGGAGAAGAGGTGAGCATCTCGCCGAAACAAACGCGGGCATTATCCGTTTATGAGCGTCAGCCGATTGAAGTTGCCCCTGGCGACAGCCTCATGCTCACAGCAAACCGTCGAGGGCCGGAACTCCGGGCGACCAACGGAGAGCTGGTCAAAGTGAGTTCCCTAGACGGCGGTGCCATTCATCTCGAAGATGGAAGAACACTCCCCGCGAACTATCACGAATTCACACACGGATATGCGGTCACTGCCCATCGAAGCCAGGGCAAGACCGTAGATAGCGTGATCATCTCGGCAGACGCTATGAAAAAAGAGCTGTTCTATGTAGCGGCGAGCCGCGGCCGGAGCGAGATCGCTGTTGTCACCAGCGACCGCGAGCAACTTCGTGAATCCGTCGGCGTATCCACGATGCGGCAGTCTGCGATTGAACTGGCTCGAAAACAGCTATCCGCACACGATCCGGAAAAGGGCCACCGTGTTGACCTGATGACTGGGGTGAACCGGCAAGCTGGCCAGCAGATCGGAGAGCAGCATTCTTCCGTTCCAACTCACACACCGGAACCGGAAAAGACTCCCCATGTCGGCGTGGAACATGACCTCGGTGGCCCCAGTCTTGGTCTCGGACTTTGAGGTCTCGCGGAGAGCCACACCTGCACATTCCCCACATGGCGGAGAAATGGGCCGGGGGGAAAGGCTTGCGTCAAGGCCGCGCGTTTTGCGCCGCGAAGCGGTCGTGAGCCTTGACACGAGGTGCGCCCCGGCCATCATGCTCTGTTGTGGGGATCTGTGGGAGCCTAAAGGATGGTTAGTGCGTCGGGCCGTGGGCTCCAGCAACTTGCTTTAACACTCTGTCTGCTGCATTGACGCCCCGATATTGCGCTTCCTCGAAGATGGAGAATCCGCTGAGGTCCGAATTGGCGAACAGAATTCGTCCGTGTGCTTTGGCAAGATTGCGACGTTCGGCGGAAAAGATTGCTCCGACCTTGGGGCGGGCCATCGCGTGTCCCATGCGCATAATATCTATGCGCGACACGCACTTCCGGATGTCATGATGCACCCGTTCGAGGTCGTGAAGAATCGCTTCCTTCCAGTAGTTCCAATCCTTGTTCAACAGTAACTGCCGATTTTCCGATGGCAGTCCATCGGCCAAAGCCCAATAGAAAGTCCAGACCGTGCGTTCCACGTGAGAGCGGACACTCTGATGAGTCGCATCTACGTAGCCGAGTGTCGGGGATTCCATAAAGACGTTGTCCCATGTAGGGTCAGGACCATAAGAGTCGGGAAAATGTTCGAGCGTGAGATTGGCAGTCAGCCACGGCGAATATTCGAAATCATGCAGTGGAGCCATGTCCTCCACCAAGTACGACGCTAGAAAGGTAGGCGCTGCGAAGATTATAAATTCTGTCTGGTATTCGGTGTCTCCAGCCAGAACGCTGAACCCGTTTCCCCGTCGCGAGATTTTGTGCACCATTCGGTTGGTCTCTACAAAGCTTCCGACTCGTTCAAGTAGTCGGCGGACGATCCATCCGTTTCCCTCGGGCCAGGTTAGAGGTCCCTTTTCTTCCGGCTCGCGAGATGCGAAGTACTGGATTCCTGCCCATGCGGACGTGTTGTTGGTCGTTGCGCCATAATCGTCGCGGCAACAGTAGTTCATGTACCAGTTGAGAATGCGAGAGTCCATTCGGTGCGCGCGAAGCCACTCAGCAAATGAGAGTCGGTCCAGGTCCTCCGTTGTCTCGGACAGCCCGATCTCCATGGGCACGGTGAACTTGCCTGTAGCGCGGAACTCATGGATGCGGTCTTCCAGTCTTCGGAACTGATCGCGGTCGGCTGGTGTTAATCCGACGGCTGGCTCGATCCCTTCTTGCCATCTTCCATACAGAAACAAACGCTCCTGCGGAGTGAAGCAGAGATAGCGTTCCTCCCATTGGCCGTTCTTCAGTACCCCAAGGTCCTCAAACAGCTCGCGGACATAGATAGCCTTCAGCCCTGGTACCGGAACATAATGCGCAGCCCACGGGTATGCAGTGATTTCATTTTCACCCCAGCGTGAATTTCCGCCGGGTTGATCGTTCATCTCAAGGAGAACAAAATCAGTGAAACCTTTCTTGTGAAGCCGCCACGCGGAGCTCAGACCTGCAATTCCACCGCCGATGATCACGACCGCGTGCTTTGCGACCTGCTTGGGTTGAGAAAAGCTCGCCCGGTCACGCAGTTGATGGCCCATCTGGAATGAGTCGTTCACGAATGTGCCAACAACCGGTCGGTCTCCTTTGATCGAGAGGCCAATTAGTGCTGCGCTTGCCGATTGCAGGAACTGGCGCCTTGAAGTGCTCAATGACTGATGTCCTTCCAGTCCTGGTCGTAGGCGCGGACCAACACCTGATCGTTCAGCCGGTTCGGAGGCATCGGTAACGGTGACATGTCAGGGGAGAATTGAAACAGCGCAGGTAAGCCATCGATACTCACAAAGCGAAGGCCCCGCGGGAGAGAGGTTGGGATCTGATAATCACGGAAACTTGCAATTACGAACCCCCACTCCCCAAAGGAGGGGACGTACACGTGGTACGGATACGTTTTGAGTCCTGCCTGCTTCAGTGTCTCAGCAATGCACCAATACGAATCGCGCGCAAACATCGGTGACGTGCTCTGGACCACCATCAATCCCTGAGCGCTCAGGTGACGGGCCGCGGCTTTATAAAAAGCGGTCGTATACAGCTTTCCTAGCGAATAGTTCGTAGGGTCAGGAAAGTCGATCACAATGAAATCGAAGCTGTCGCCGTTCGAATCCACCCAGGGAAATGCGTCAGCGTTGGTGATGTGCACTTTCGGTGATGAGAATGACTTCTGGTTTAGCGCCGTGAGCATCGGATGGGTAGAGAACAACCGAGTCATCTCTGGATCGAGATCGACCAACGTAATGCTTTCGATCTGCGGATACTTGAGAATTTCACGGACAGCCAGACCGTCACCACCGCCCAACACTAATACCCGGCGGGGAGCAGGGATTGCAGACAGACCGGGATGGACCAGCGCTTCGTGATAGCGGTATTCGTCGCGCGAACTAAACTGCAGATGGCTGCTCAGGAACAGGCGGATGTCATCCTTGAATCGCGTTAAGACGATGTGCTGATATCGCGTGTCGCGAGCAAAGATGATCTCGTCCGCATAGATGTTGTCTTCGGCCGCAATCGTGATGCGCTTGGCCTGTGCCAGTCCGATTCCCAAGCCGCACAGCACGACAACGCACATGAGTCGCAGGGCCTGCACCGAAGCGAGCTGTTTTGCAAATAGGAAAGTGCTCCACAGTGCGACCAACACGTTGATGATCCCGAACAACATTGCGGAGCGGACCAGCCCAAGGTAAGGAACAAGAAGAATTGGGAACAGGAGCGATGCTCCCAGCGCACCGAGATAGTCGAAAGTCAGGACATGGGCAACAACGTCGCGGAAATGATAGCGGTCGCGAATGATCCGCATCAGCAGTGGAATTTCCAGGCCGACGAGAACCCCGATTACGATGACTAGGGCGTACATCAGAAGCTGAAACCCCTGAGTATAGGCAAAGGCTAGAAACAGCAGCGCCGACGAAAAGCCTCCTATCACTCCCAGCAGCAGTTCGATCCACACAAATCGGTACGCAAGACCACGATCAATGTAGCGCGAAAGAGCGCTACCGATCCCCATGGCGAACAAGTAACAGCCAATGATCGTGGAGAATTGAAGAACGCTATCGCCGAGAAGATAGCTAGCGAGCGTTCCCGCGATGAGCTCGTAGATGAGCCCGCAGGCGGCGATCAGCAGCACCGTAATGAAGAGCAGTATGCCCAAAGCTTAGTGGACAGCGGACGCGATGATGATGCAAATACCGATGGACATTGTTCCGATCAAGATGGCAAGCGCGGTGTTGTGCTCCTGAACAATTTCCGTCCACAGGTTGTAGGGAGTTACCTTGTCGATGATGAGAAACGCTGCGGCAAAGACAAAGATACCGAGCGCCGCGTAAACAACTGCGTTCACCACGTTGCCAATTTGGATGCCCATTTACTTGCCTCCTGTGTAGTGATGGTAGTAGCCGTACACTGAACGATAGGAACCGGGGTTGTCGCGAACGGACCGGGGGACGTTCTTCACCTCGTCGACAGAATCGAGGCTCCATCCTCGATATTCGGCCATTCCGAGCGTGCCCAGCACAATGACGCCGTAGAGAATGTACAGATTTCTGATCATGAGTCGTCTCTCTTCCCGGATAAATTACCAAGGCTGATTGGCCGACCGGCATCTTCAGAGTCGTCATCGTCCGAGCCGGTTGATCCGTAATCGCTCTCAGCCCATCGCAAATGTTCGAAATTCATGGAGCGCCATGTGATGAGCCCGGCGGGGATCAGCAAAGCCAGTAGGGCTATCCCAAGGAAGCTCGCTTGGGGAACGTCGCGGCTAGCGGAAATCGAGTACGAGATGGTTCCATGGCCGAAATCCGACTCTGGTTCGACCCTAAGGTAATAATCCCCGGGCGGTACGCTCGGAATTACTACGCTGTCCGCGCGGCTGCCTTCCGACCAAGAACCATCCTCGTCGTAACCGGAGTAGTAACTGACCTCGCGTCCAAAGTCGTAAGCCTGGCCCGTGTCCTGGTTTATGAGCGCATAGTTCAGGTAGATCCAGTTGTTGTTCACATCCGCTGTGGTTTTTAATTCAAGATCGGAAGTGTGCCCCTTGAGTTGAAATACATCCGTCACGAAAGACGGTTCGCCTCGCTCGTTTGTGTTGAATGGGTAGTTTCCTTCGACGACCTGCTCACTACGTGCGAAGGACCAGAACAGAATCATCATCACGACAAGAACCAGCATGAATCCACCAAACGCAACCCATATCGCATTGGTATCCGCGCTGAGGGGAGAAGGTTGGTTTTCGTAAACGCCGATGCGCTCTGGGGGTTCGCCTTGGAGACCGAAAGCCTTCCAAATATCGTGGCCCGAAATGTACTCACCCATGGACCAAGTAACCTCTTTGCCCGTCCGTTCGCTCGAAATTACGCGGGGCGGTGAAACGTAATCCGACACATCTGAGGATTCGCCTACTCGGACCTGCCATGGGAACTCCCCAAGCACAAAGCTCGTCCCAGCCTTTGCGGTTTGAAAGTGCTTGTAGGTTTCTCCGAGGTAGCTCACGGTCGCGGGACTGACATCGTTATTCAGGGTTGGCAACGACCGCAAAATACTGGTGTCATTCCAATGACCGTTGTATTCGGTTAAATAGCGAAATCCTTTGTATGGGTTGAAGAGGACGTATTCATGCCAACTGTAGGGAACGCCATCGACGTGGATGGTACGGCGCTGAAAGCCGACTGCCTCGTAGTCTGTTCCTCGAATCTTCCCCCGCGTGCCGAGCGGAATCTGGGGCGGATCTTCGTCTACGGCGGCCTTGAACTTCTGCAGAATCGTCAGCCGTGGGTCCTGCGCGTCCAGAATGGAATGGCAATGATCGCAAATGACCGTCACAGCTTGGCTAAGAGATCGAAGTGTAATCGCAGCGCCGCACCCTGGGCAATTGAGCGACCTCACTTGTGGTGGGCCTGGCGGATTGGGGCCGCTTGTGCTCATGACCATCCTTCGAAGTTTCGCAAGTTCTTGAGATTCAATTCTTCAAACTCAACTGCCTTCCCCAAATACAAGGCAGGGGCCGCGTCGCTGTAATCAATCGTGGCAAACTTTCCGCTTGTTGCCATTAAGTCAACGAAGACGACATCGTCTTTGTCCCAGTACTGAAACGGTAATTCTCCTTCAACCCCGCGATAGTGCGCTTTTGTGATCGTGGTTACGGTGTAATCGTCACTGTCCCAGGTGTAGCGCTGGCCGACCTTGCACTCAGGCGGCAACTTTCGCCCCTGCACCGAGAAGGTCACGACATACTCGTCCTGCGCGTCAGAGAGCCATGCACTGCCGTTGTTCATGACCAGATGCCATTCGTTCCAAGTCCCCTGATCGTATTCGTAAATGATTCGGCCCACCGCCACGAAGGCCTGGCGGTCGTAGACGCCCTCCGTGCCAATCTGGATAGGAGAACTGTTCGGCGGCAGGTCCGCAACTTGGCCGACTTTCTTTAAGTCAATGTCAGTTCGGACCAGGATGGATTTGCAGTATTCGCAAACCGTCTGAACGCTACTAGACCAGCGGAACGTAATCTTGGCGCCGCAGTTTGGGCAGTTCGCGGTGGGCTGCGTCATCCGTTCCGACTCTCCCGCGAGATTCTGCCAGCCGCACTGGCGGGCTCAAAAGTGATTCCATCTGCCGGACCGTAGGGCCTAGTCACAGTCCGCACGGTAACGGAGGTGGCACCAAAAACCTGTGTCAACTCACCCTCAAAATCCCACTCTTCACGAGGAACACAGCAAAACAGGTTGAGACAAAGGGAGCCGAATTCAGGGAACGTATGACACGCAAGATGCGATTCTGCCAATAGACAAAGGCCGGTGATTCCGCCAGCGTTGGGGAACTCATGCCACTGCGTCTCTCCCACCGGCCTGAGGCGAAGGCCCGAGATAATCCGCCCAAACAATTCGCGGAGAAGCGCACCGCTTCGAAGCGATTCGGCAGAGCACCCGTGCGCGTCAACAACCCATTCGATTCCATTCATAATGTCGCATGCAGCTACTGCTGAGGGTGGCCGCACTCAGCACAGAATTTACTGATTTTTGGAATAGGCTTCCCACAGTTGAGGCAAAACTTCGTATCTGCCCCGGCTCCGGTCGCGGTTGTTGTGCCCGCAACAGGCGCGGTTCCGGATTCTCCACTGGCAGGCCCAGCCTTCTTCAAGGCATCCATCATTGCCTGACCCATCGCCACGCCCGCGCCGAGTCCAGCGCCTACTCCAGCAGCGCCGCCACCTTCGTTCGCCGCCGCAATCGGAATGGCCTGTGCAACTTCGTACTGCGTATACCGCCCCATATCGCCGACCATGTTCATGCTAATTCGTTGATCAAGGACCTTCTGAAGCTCATCTGGGAGCGACAAATTCTCTACCACGAAACTGTCAAGCGACAGCCCGAATTCGGCGAATCCAGGTTTGAGCTGCGCGACAATTTTCTCTGAGAGCGCCACCTGATTCGCCGCCATATCCAGGAAGGACACGTTGCTGCCTGCAAAGGTGTCCGTAATGCGACCGACAATGGCATTGCTCAACTGTCCTTCGAGGTCGGCGACAAGATAGGTGTCACGCGTGCCGCTCACCTTCGAATAAAACACCTTGGGATCGCTGATGTGGTAGGTGTAGATCCCGAATGCGCGCAGCCTAACTGCACCAAACTCCTTATCACGAATCGTGATGGGGTTGGGCGTCCCCCAATGTTGGTTAGTCTGAATTCGAGTCGAGAAGAAGTACACATCCGACTTGAACGGAGACTGGAAGGCTTTGTCCCAGTTCTGGAGGTAGGTCAGGATCGGCAACGTATGAGTATTAAGCGTGTATAGGCCCGGGGAAAACGCATCGGCGACCTTGCCTTCGTTCACAAACAACGCCATCTGGGAGTCTCGAACCGTAAGCTTGCCGCCATTCTGGATCTCCCGATCCTGCATCGGATAGCGGTAAGCGAGAATTCCATCGCCGGGTTCGACCCAATCAATAACGTCAATGAACTGCTTGGACAGAAAGTCTCGAAGGGTCATGGGTGCGCTCGTTTCATAGCCATGCGTTGGGCTTCTTGAATACGCTGAAAAGGGATGCTACGGGCTGCACTGGTCTCTGTCAACAACGGCACATTGCACCTGGGTCGGTCTATATTGCAGATCGCAAATGCCGCGGGGTCACCAACTTGACCTCACTCCCCTAGGGGATTCTGCTAAGTCTGCCCGAGAACCTAGACTCGGTTAATGGCGGACGCAAAAAAAATCGATACCTTTTCCCTGCTACATGTTCCTTACATACATAGAGGGGAAAATCTCGCGGCGGTTCAATGGAACCGTCTCGCTAAGAAGGCGGGCGCTTGAGTGCGTTCATTGCTTCGTTCCCGTGGATTCCCCAAACGTACCTAAAAGTACTTTTAGGCGCTTTAGGCACTTTAAGCAATTGTTGAGAAGTTTGCTCGAAGTCAAAAAGAAAAAAGATTCTTTGAGAGGAAGCAACAAATGCGTCTTGTACGGTTTCTATACGAATAATGTTCTCGTCCGCCCATGACGCGAAGACTAACGCCAGCCGAGTAGTGAATGGGCTCGAAATCTGTCGGACGAAGTCGGACGCCACAGCCGACCTTTAGACGACGTGGTGATTTCAGCCCGGTCTCGACTCTCGCTGCAGGAGGTTTTATGAGCGAGATGCACGAAGTAACGCCAGTCAGCCAGCCGTTCCCTCATTTCGAGAGGTTAGTCGATTCACGCGAGGCGGCAGCCTTGCTGCAGATCCACCCGAAAACACTTCAACGTCTCGCTCGCAAGGGCGAGATACGCGCTATGCGGATCGGCAAATTGTGGCGCTTTCGCACATCCGATCTCGACGCGTGGGTGCATTTGAGGTTAAAGTTAGCCAGCTATCCGTACCGTCCCTAACCACGGAGGATCGTGATGAGACGGACGAGATTTCAGCAAGGCAGCCTTCAGATCGTGAAGCGTGCCGGTGGCCGGAAAGCTTGGGAGTACCGATGGTACGAACTCCAGGCGGACGGAAGTCGGACGCGACGCAATCTGATGGTTGGATCGCTCGAACAATATCCGAACGAGACGGCGGCTCAGAAGGCCGTCGCCGCACTTCGGGCAGACATCAACGCTGAGAATCCGCGAACCAGCTTGACCCCGATCAGTGTTCAAACGCTTGTAGAGCACTACCGGGAAAAAGAGCTGGGGCCGGACTGCACCAAAACGCGGAAGACGCAGGTCACCTACGTGGGCTATTTCCGAAAATGGATTTTGCCCAGGTGGGGAAGCTATCACGTAACCGAGGTCAAAGCAGTCGCGGTGGAGCAGTGGCTTCGTTCGCTCAAGTATGCGAACGGAAGCAAAGCCAAAGCTAGAAACATCATGAGCGCGGTTTTCAATCACGCTGTCAGATGGGAATGGCTTGATGTGAATCCGATACGCATGGTGCGTCAAAGTGCCAAGCGGACCAGGATGCCCATCGTGCTATCCATCGAAGAGATCGCGGCACTGCTTCGCATCTTAAAAGAGCCAACGCGCACGATGGTGTTCCTCGCAGTCTTCACCGGCCTTCGGGTTGGGGAGCTGTTAGGCCTCAAGTGGAAGGACATCGATTTTCAGAAGATGGAAGTCCATGTCATCCGCTCGATCGTGATGCAACACGTCGGGGACTGCAAGACCGAAGCCTCTCGCAAGCCGGTTCCGCTCGACTTGCGACTGTCTAAGGTTTTGTGGAACTGGCGGCTGCATAGTCCATACCCAACCGATGAGGACTGGGTATTCGCCAGTCCGCACAGCGGAGGGAAACTGCCGTACTGGCCAGGTTCGCTCTACAAGGCGCACTTGGAACCGGCGGCGAAAGAAGTCGGAATCGTGGGTCATTTCGGTTGGCACACGTTCCGGCATACGTACGCGACGCTCCTCAAGGGGAACGGCGAGGATGTGAAGGTTGTGCAAGAGCTAATGCGGCACGCAAACATCTCGGTCACTCTGAACGTCTACGCGCAAGCAATCACGCAAACGAAGCGAGACGCGCAGAGCCGAGTTGTGAGTTTGCTGCTCGACAAAAACGATGAAAAACCAAACACCGAGGCTTATCGGACCGTAACGGACCTACAAAATTCTGGAGGGGATTTGCAAGTAGTTGATAAGGTTGGCGTCCCCGACGGGATTTGAACCCGTGTTACCGCCGTGAAAGGGCGATGTCCTAGGCCAGGCTAGACGACGGGGACTCTGGTGGATGAGATGGTTCTTTGCCGCCGGAATTCATAGTAACAGGGCGATTTTCGCGCGTCAAAACTGAACCCGCTCGCAAACTTCGCCATCGAACCGAATGCACCTGCGATTTAGAATACAACCATGGGCGACTCCCTTTATTTGAGCCTGTGGTTCCCTCGTTTTGATCAGTCCGACATTCTGCCGCGAACGGTCAGCGTGCTCCGGCAACTTCCATTTTCTGCGGCACGGGACGGGGTGACCTACGCGGCGATCCAGCCGGTCTCGTGGAGTGAGCCGACTATTCTCGAGCGCCGCTTCCGTCCTGGCGTTGCACCGGAAGAAGCGGCGGAGGTGGTCGCGGAGCTTCTCCACGACGACTATGCGTACGTCTTCGAGGCCTATTGGGATCTGTGGACTCCTCCCGAGGGCGCGGAGAAAGGGGTGCTGGAGCCGTCGCTGGTGCGTCTGATTGCGCAAGGGCTGGAATTTGAAGAGCACGCAGCTGAAGAGACCGGGTACATTCAGATGGATTTCGGTTTGGACACGCCCTTCCTGCACGAAGAAATCGAGTTTACTTCCGAGGCGGAGCGGAACGTCCGAAGCAATGTACAAAAACTGGTCGAGTTTACTGCCAAGGTGGAAAAGAACGCGGGGGCAACGGGTCGGCTACTCTGGTCCGAGTCGGAGGAGAATCTGGCACAGAAACTGATCGCCCGCCTGCAGCGAGTGCAGTAAAAACTCCGGCGAGAATAATCGCGAATCCAGAGTGGCTGTGATCGCGAGCAGTTGCCAAGCTACGCTCGGTGAAGACGGGCGAGAGCCTGCCGAAGGGGCGCCCGTCCCGTCCCGAGCCTTTATTTTGTCCTTCCACCGTCGCTTTGCAGCTTTTCGCCAGCTGCGGCCTGGGCCGCCGCCAGGCGCGCGGTCAGTACGCGGAACGGTGAGCAGGAAACGTAGTTGAGGCCGGTCTGGTAGCAGAACTCGACCGACGATGGTTCGCCGCCGTGCTCGCCGCAGATACCAACCTTCAGGCTCGGACTTGTCTTGCGACCTCGTTCAGTCGCCATCTTGATCAACTGACCTACACCTTCGCGATCAAGAACGGCAAACGGATCCTGCTTGATGATTCCCTCTGCGAGATAGGTGGGCAGGATCTTGTTGACGTCGTCGCGCGAGAAGCCCCAGGTAGTCTGGGTGAGATCGTTGGTGCCGAAGGAAAAGAACTGCGCTTCCTTGGCGATGTCACCGGCGATCAGTGCGGCGCGCGGCAACTCGATCATCGTGCCGACGAGATATTCAACGGTATGTCCTTTTTCTTTGAAGACTTGTTTCGCCACCCGGTGAACGATCGCCGCCTGGTTCGCCATTTCATTCAGAGTTGCAGTAAGCGGGATCATTACTTCGGGAAAAACCTTGACGCCGTCTTTGGCGACGGCAACGGCCGCTTCGAAGATGGCGCGCGCCTGCATCTCGGTAATCTCCGGATAAGTAATACCGAGCCGGCATCCACGGTGTCCGAGCATGGGGTTGATCTCGTGGAGTTGCTCGACGCGCTTTAGGAGTAGCGGTAAAACCTTCTTCAAATCATTGGCCGCTTTCACTCCATAGTCGCGGTACTTCGACACCAGCGATTTTTTCTGTTTCGCGTCTGCGTACGGGAGGGTCGCGAGATTAACCATCAGTTCTTCGCGAGGCGGCAGAAATTCGTGCAGCGGCGGATCAAGCGTGCGGATGGTCACGGGAAATCCGTCCATTGCCCGGAATACTCCGTCAAAATCCTTGCGCTGCATCGGCAGCAGTTTCTTGAGTGCGGCGCGGCGATCTTTTTCGTTGTCGGCAAGAATCATGGCGCGCATGTGCGCGATTTTCTCTTCGCCGAAAAACATGTGCTCGGTGCGGCAAAGGCCGATCCCTTCGGCGCCGAACTTCCGCGCATTGAGCGCATCACGCGGAATGTCGGCATTGGCACGGACCTTCATCGTGCGGTAGGGTTCCGCCCAACTCATAAATTTATCCAGCAACTTCAGATCATTGGGATCGGGTGGAACTGTTTTGACTTTGCCTTTGATCACGCGCCCAGTGGATCCATCGAGCGAAATCCAGTCGCCCTCCTTGAAAATCTGCCCTTTCGCGCGCATCTCGCGCTTCTTCTCGTCCACATCAATTTCCTGCGCGCCTGCAACGCAGGACTTCCCCATGCCTCGTGTAACGACTGCGGCGTGGCTGGTCATCCCGCCGCGAGACGTCAGAATACCTGCTGCCGATACCATGCCCTCAATATCTTCCGGCGAGGTTTCCGCACGCACTAGAATCACCGGATTCTTCTCGGTGCCATCGCCCGCCATCTTCACCGCATCCTCTGCGGTGAAAGCGATCTGGCCCACCGCGCCACCCGGAGACGCAGGCAACCCTTTCGCCAGCACGTTCTCAAGTTTCACGTCTTTTTCGTCCAGCCGCGGAACAACAAAGTAAACAAGCTGGTCAGGTTCCGGTCGGAAAATCGCTTCTTCTTTCGTGATCAGGCCCTCCTCCGTCATCTCGATGGCGATTCGCACTGCCGCCAAGCCGGCGCGTTTCCCGTTGCGCGTTTGCAACATGTAGAGCTTGCGGTCCTGAATCGTGAACTCAAAATCCTGCATGTCTTTGTAATGATTTTCCAGCCGAGTGGTGATTTCGCGGAGTTGCTTGAAGACATCCGGCATGATCTTTTCGAGTTCGCGGATTTCAACCGGCGTACGCACGCCCGAGACCACGTCCTCGCCTTGCGCGTTCAGCAGAAATTCTCCATAGAACTCTTTGGCGCCAGTTGAGGGGTTGCGCGTGAAGCCAACGCCCGTGCCGCTGGTCTCACCGAGGTTGCCAAAGACCATGGCCTGCACGTTGACGGCAGTGCCGAGCATGTCATCGATATTGTTGAGGCGGCGATAGGTCTTGGCGCGATCGTTTTGCCATGAGCGGAAAACCGCATCGCGCGCCATCACCAGCTGTTCGTGCGCGTCCTGCGGGAAGTCGCGATGGGCGTGCTTCTTGACCGCTTTCTTGTACTCCGCGATGACCTCTTGCAGCGCCTTGGCATCGAGGCCCGTATCAAATTTGGTTTTCCTCTGTTTTTTCTTGAAGTCGAAAATTTCGTCGAACACCGGTTTCTCGATGTCGAGCACGACGTTGCCGAACATCTGAATCAGGCGGCGATAAGAGTCATAAGCAAAGCGTGGATTGTTCGTCCGGCGGGCGAGAGCTTCCACACTTTGGTCGTTCAGGCCGAGGTTGAGGATCGTGTCCATCATGCCGGGCATCGAGAACTTCGCGCCCGAGCGCACGCTTACCAGCAGAGGGTTCTCGCCCTTGCCGAGCTTCTGAGCCTGAAGACTCTCGAGCTTGGCCAGCGCTTCTTCCATCTGGCGGTCCACTTCTTTCGACACCGCGTTGAGGCGCATGTATTCGCGACAGGCCTCGGTCTGGATGGTGAAGCCCGGAGGCACCGGGAGCCCCGCATTCGTCATCTCAGCGAGCCCCGCGCCTTTGCCGCCGAGAACGTCTTTCATCTTGCCGTTACCGTCGGCCTTGCCACCGCCGAAGAAGTACACATATTGTGTGGTTGCAGGTTTCGTGATCGCGGGTTTCGCTTCCGCGGTTTTCGTTTCGATGATTCCGGTATCGGGGAGAGTCGTCGCCGCCATTTGGGTTCCTTGTCCTTATTTCGTAGATGCTAATTTCCTAGATTCCTTGCCCTCGGTCACGATCTCGGAAAAGTCCGCGATCGTCGAGAATTCCTTGACCACGGTCTGCAACAGAGCCAGGCGATTGGCGCGGAGATTGTCATCGTCAACCATGACCATTACCTTGTCGAAGAACTTGTCGATCGCGGGGCGCAGCTTTGCGATCTCAAGCAACGCCCCTTCATAGTCGTGCGCCGCACGCAGTTTCGCGACGCTCGCCACCGTCTGCGGGATCAGCGCGGCCAACTCTTTTTCCGACTCTTCCTGCAGCCCCGATGAATCGACACGCATGGCGATAACTTTAGTCTTTTCAGAAGCCTGGCGAAGAATATTCTTCATACGCTTGAAGGCGCCCGAAATAGATTCGAAATCCGCTGAGCCCCGCACTTTGCTCACGGCCTCGGCACGGGCGGCGGCGTCCACCACATCGTCGGAATCGACTGCGAGCACGGCACTGACGACGTCATACGTGTAGCCGCGCACATCCTTCAAGTAGAACTCGAGGCGCTCGCGGAAGAAGCTGCGCACCGATTCGGCGTACGCGGCGTTGGAGAACTTCTTCTCCGCCTCGGACCCCTGATAGCGAGTGCGCGCATCGGCCATCAACTCCGAGAGACGGAACGGCACTTTATGCTCGGCGATCGTCTTCACAATCCCGTTCGCCTGGCGGCGTAGCGCGAACGGATCCTTCGATCCGCTGGGAATCAGCCCGAGCGCGAACATCCCCGCAATCGAATCGGACTTGTCGGCGATCGAGAGAACTGCTCCCTCAATCGTCGCGGGAGCGCTGTCGTCCATCGACTCGGGCTTGTAATGATCGTAGATGGCCCGCGAAACTTCCAACTGCACGTCAGGCTTCATGTCCTCGTCGAGTTGTTGCACTCGCGCATAAAGACCGCCGACAATTCCCTGCAGTTCGGTGAATTCCTTGACCAGTTCCGTAGTCAGATCGGTTTTAGCCAGCAGCGCGGCTTTGTGGACCACGCCGGGTCGAACCGCCATGCCGTTCTGTTTCACCGTCTCGGCTAGCCAACTGGCCATGCGTTGTACGCGCAACGTCTTGTCGTAATAGCTGCCGAGATCTTTTTGGAAGGTGACGTTGCGCAGCAATTCGACGCGCTGGCGGAGGGTCTGCTTCTGGTCGGTTTGCCAGAAAAAGCGGGCATCGTTGAAGCGGGCACGCAACACACGTTCGTTGCCGTGGCGGATCAACCCGCCCGAATCGCCAGCCGTGTTGAGCACCGCCAGGAAGTGCGGCAGCAGTTTTCCATTCGCATCTTCGATGGCGAAATATTTCTGGTGGTCGCGCATCACCGTGACCAACACCTCTTCCGGCAGATCGAGAAACTCGGGATCGAACCTGCCGAGAATAACGGAGGGAAATTCCGTCAGATTGACGACGGTCGAAACGAGCGGCTTGTCTTCGCGCCAACGCGCTCCGAGAATTGCGCGAGTCGCCGAGTCGAGCGCTTTGCGGATCACCTGCTCGCGCTCAGTCGCGCCCAGAACCTTCGCGCCGCGCAAGGCCTCAACGTAGGCGCTGGGCTTGGAGATAGCGACGCTTCCGCTGCCGGCCTTTCCAAAGATGATACGGTGTCCGCGAGAAGTCTTGCCGGCTCGGAGCCCGAACAATTCCAGCGGGACGACCTGCTCATCGAGCATCGCCACCAGCCAGCGCACCGGACGAACGAACATTTCCCCGCGCCGGCGCCAGTACATATTCTTGGGCCAGTAGAGCGCAGAGATTTCTTTGGGGAGAGTCTCGGCGAGAATTTCGGCGGCGTTGCGGCCTTTCCGCGTAACCGTAGCCGCCAGATATTCACCCTTCGGAGTGCTGACGTTCTCCAGCTTGCCGACATCGACGCCGACTTTCTTGGCAAACGAATGCGCTGCCGATGTCGGCTGCCCGTCCTTATATGCGATCTGCGCGGACGGGCCATTCACCTGCTCGGTAATGTCCGGCTGGGAGGCAGGGATCCCGGAAGCGAGAACGGCCAACCGGCGCGGAGTGTCGAGATGCGAAATCGCCCCGGCAGGTTGGAGGCGCTCTCGCTGTAACAGCGTGTTCAAGCGCTCTCGCAGCTCGCGAGAAGCGGCGTCAATCATTCTCGCCGGGATTTCTTCGCATCCGATTTCGAGCAAAAAGTCAGGCATCAGGCAGTTCAGTCTATGGTCTCAAAATTACAACAAGTAAATGTGCGGTGTCACAACCAGAGTTTCGGCGGGGCCAGAAAGGATTCCCCTGTGAACCTCTGTGCCCCCCTGTGGCAAAGCTCTTATCCCACCGGAGCAAGCTTGCCGCGTTTTTCCTTAGCTCCGGTCTTTGAAGCCTGGTCATTGCTCTCCGGTTTTCTCCCAGTCGAGTACTGCTGGTCCATCCAAGCCTTTGCGATCCCAACGGCTAACGCCCGCACCCGCGCGATTACACCGACGCGCTCGGTTACCGAAATCGCGCCCCGGGCATCGAGAATATTGAAGTAATGCGAGCATTTCAGGCACAGGTCGTAGGCGCCAAGCAGCGGAAACCGCTTCTTTTGTTCAGAAATCGCATACCCTACCTCTCCTTGTAGTTTCGTGAGTACTTCTTCCACCTTCTGTTTGGGATCGGCACCTAGCCGGATCAGCTCTGAGTATTCGCCCAGCAAAGCTTTACACTCCGCCTCACACAACTCGAAATGCTTCCAAGTTTTTTCGACATCCGCCGCCTCGAAGTTGTACACCGAGAACTGCTGCTCGTCGGCCAGACGCACGTCTCCATATTTCACTTCCCTCCCCGTCTCCGGATCGCGCGCCCATACGATGTCATAGATTGAATCCACGTCTTGCAGGAATGCGCACAGCCGCTCCAGACCGTAGGTGAGTTCAGCGGAGATAGGGTCGAGGTCCACGCCACCACACTGCTGGAAGTAGGTGAATTGCGTGACCTCGAGGCCGTCGAGCATGACCTGCCATCCGATGCCCCACGCGCCGAGCGTCGGAGACTCCCAGTTATCTTCTTCGAACTTGATGTCGTGCTGACGCAGATCAATGCCGATTGCGCCGAGCGATTCAAGGTAGAGCTCCTGCACGTTCTCCGGCGGCGGCTTCAGAATCACTTGCAATTGCAGGTGCTTGAACAACCGGTTGGGATTCTCCCCGTAGCGCCCATCCGCAGGACGCCGCGAAGGCTGCACATATGCAACCTTATATGGATTCGGCCCAAGCACGCGCAAGAATGTTTCCGGCGTCATGGTGCCCGCGCCAACTTCAACGTCGTAGGGTTGCTGAATGACCGCCCCACGCTCAGCATAAAAAGCCTGCAGCTTGAGGATGAGCTGCTGGAAGGTCAGCGAATTGGATTTGGATGAATCCACACAATGAATCCGGCTCTTTCAATTCACGAGATTTTGTCATCCCGAGCTTCGCTCGAGATGACAATTCATAACCAGATGTTCTCGTACTTCAGCTCTTAACGCAAAACCCTCAGGCCACAAGCTAAGAGCTAATGGCTAACTGCCGATCTTCTCCAGCATTCCCGCCGTCACCAACTTCTTCTCGATGTGCCGCTCCAGAATCTGGAGAAGAAACTTGCGCAGGTCCGCACACACCGCTTTCGGCCAATCAATTCCGGAAAACTCGGACACGCGCGAACGCAGCATATGGGCCGCAATCTTTCTCGATTCGGACGACAGCTCCGACGACGCCACGCGCTTGTCGTCCAGGCACATCATGCCGTCGGCGAGCGCGTGATAGAACGCCCTGCTGCCGTCGAGCGCGCGTCCGCAGACAACGCACTCCGAAAACTCCGGCAGAAATCCCATGAGCCGCGTCATCCACAGCTCAAAGTACGTGAGCGGCATCCACAACACCGGGCCGCGCAGCTCCTGCAAAACCGCCAGGCTCAACCGAAACACCGCGTCGCTCGCCTCGCGGTCGGGCATCAACTCGTCGAGCAACTCACCAACATGTGCGAGAGCCACCGCCCGCGGATAACCAACCTCGCCTGACAGCGGCGATTCAATCACTTCACAAGAATCAAGCCGCGCCAGTTCCTGCCGCTCGCGGTCGTCGTAAAACGCCCGCACATACGTGAGCGGCTCAAGCGCGCCTCCAAAGCGGCGTCTCGACTTCATGGCCGCGCGCGCCACGCCCTTCACCTTGCCTTCCATGCGGGTAAAGAGCGTGACCAGCAGGTCGGACTCACGCAGCGGATACGTGCGCAGAACGATCGCTTCCGACTCCTTCAGCGCCATGGAAGGTCAACAGGTTAATCAATGATTGTAATGGAAGGACCTATCAGCCGTCAGCTTTCAGCCTATCAGCCATCAGTCAGCAGTCATCAGTCAGAATCGGGATGTCCTGAGACTTTATGGGCAGCACAAAGAAAAAGCACAGGCCTTAGCGACGTGCGCGTCATCTAGCTTTGATGCTGACTGCGGAACCGGTTTTTTCCTGATGGCTGACGGCTGAACGCTGCCCTACCGCCCGAAGTACTTCGCATTCCGCTCGGTGTACTCTTTCCACTTTTCCGGAAGGTCGTCGAGGGCGAAGATGGCCGAGACCGGACACACCGGAACGCAGGCGCCGCAGTCGATGCACTCCACGGGATCGATATACAGCATCTCCTCGGTCCCGAACTTCTCGGCGTCCTTCTTGGGATGAATGCAATCCACCGGACAGGAGTCAACGCAGGCAGTATCTTTGGTTCCGATGCAGGGCTCGGCAATCACGTAGGTCATAAAGTCTCATGCTCCTCGGGCGCACGAAGGGTGGTGATAATACAACTTATTTTAGCAAGAACCCAGCTCTCGGTACAGGCAGCAGCGCTGAGCCGCAGCTTTCCACGGTCGAAAAGAGTATAAGCGACTTTCGATTGACGGGCAACGCAATCCCCCGCCCGCCCCCGCCCGCTCGGCCCGGGGGCGATGTAGTTGGCGCGTTACTGGTCCAGAAGGTCGGAATCGTATTTCCCAAACACCGTTCGAAGGGCGGCGGGAGTTCGACTTTGCATCGCGTGGATTTCCTTAATCAGGGAGTAAACATTCGAGGTCATGATGAGCAGATACCGGACTCGTCCGGGCCCCGGATTCCAATAGGTGTGCGCCGTTCCCCGCGGTACGAACACACCCGAGCCGGCATGAGCCTCGACTTGGTTCTTTCCCACTAGAACGCGTAAGGTTCCCTCAAGGACATACCATGCTTCGTCGTCGCGATGGTGCACATGCACTGGCGCGATAAGCCGCGGTGGTTCAGCGGGACCGCCCGCGTCCTGCCACTCCGCGATAACAAAAGCATCGCCAACTGAACCAAGGATGTTCCCGGAAAGAGGAGAAGCTATCATCGGTGACCTCGTATCCAGATTCAGAGTATCGAGACTCAGTATATGGATCCGCGGTTGGCACCAGCAATCAATTAGCTCAACCCTCCGCTCCTTGCGCCATAGCTTCGCTCGCCTCCGCCTGCGGCACGGGGATGGCAGGAACCCGCGCAGGCGCGCCCCTCCAAGCTCCAGCCTTGAACCCTTCCCTTACAAGCTTGAAGATGGTTCGCCGATTTTGCGCAATCACCTTCAACCATGCCATTTTCCCCATCATGGGGAAATAAATGCCGCGGAAACAGATTCGCGCCAGGAAGATGTTGACGCGATAACCCAGGGGCTGGTCGTTCAGCGACTCAACCGCATGCGCCAGCGCCTCCGGACTGTACGCCTGTGCCCAGCCGTAATTCACTTCAGCATGGGCTTCATCGATGGTCATCTTCAAGGGCGTGTGGGCCATCGCAAACGGGATGAACTCCTGCCAATGCTTGGGCCGTGTCAGCCGCCCAGCCTTCTCCAGTCGCTTGTAAAGCGGCGTTGCGGGCAAAGGAGTCAGTAGGCCAAAGATCGGCAGCCCCGGCGGCCAAGTCCGAACTTGTTCGAGAGTTCGCTCGGCGGCTCCGACCGTGTCGTTGTCCATGCCAAAAATAAATGACGTGATGGCGTACACATTGCGTTGCGCCAGCCGCTCCAACACCGCCGCGTACTCACCCGGCTTGTTGAATCCTTTATTCACGTCTTTCAGATTGGCCGGGTCGATGGACTCCATGCCGATAAAAATCCATTTGCCTCCGGAAGCTGCAATCAGGTCCACCAGTTCTTCGTCGCGCAATAAATTAGCGGAGATCTGCGCCACCCAGTGGCATTGCGCGCCGGCCGCAATAATGTCGCGCAGCAGCGACTTCGTCCGCTTGATGTTGATGGCGAAATTATCGTCGATAAAGAAGACCGCCATCTGCCCCTTTTCGATACGGGCGCGCGCCTTCAGCAACAGGAGTTCGTTGACGACGCTCTTATTCGTGCGGAAGCGAATCGAGTCACCAAAAAATCCGGTCACAGTGCAAAACTCGCAGCCATAAGGGCATCCTCGCCCCGATTCAACCGGAATAATTCGAAACGACCCCCAGCCTTCCCCGATTTTCTGTAACAATCCGGTCGCGGCCTTCGGCACCAGATTGAACTGCTTGAGATCGATCGACTGCCAAGGAATCACCGGATATTCTTTCAGCGACGGCTTGCTCTCCTGCCCAAAAGCATCCACCGGGGCATATACGTCCTTAAGTTGACCAAGCGCAGCATCTTCAACAATCCGAGGCCATGTAGCGTCGGCTTCCCCCAGGGCAACGGAATCGGCATGGCGCGGCCCCCCATCTCGACCGAGCGCCTCGTCGGCCATCTCGGTCACGTGCGGTCCGCCCATCACCACCGGAACTCCCGTGGCCCGAACCGCATCCGCCATGCGATACGCCTTGGCAATCATTCGGGTCATGGCGCCGATGCCCACCAATCCAATATTATTGTCGCGCACAAACTTCGCGATCCCCGCCTCGTCCATCGGTTGCGCGTTGCCATCCACCAGCAGCACTTCATTGCCAGCGGGAGTGAGCGCCTGCAGCAAAAACATCCACAGGTGCGGCATGAAATTACGGGTTACACCGTTGTCTGGGTTATAGAGAAGAATTTTCATGGGTTTGTTTTTCGGGATTCGGCAGAGCGCGGCTTTGCCGCTTGCGTGGCGGAGCAATGCAATGGACGACGCCAGAGCGGCGAGTTCACCCGGCGCCTATAAGATTGGAAACGTTCGTTTGAATGTACCCTGGCGTACATTGTACACCGGGATCGCTGGCCGCCGATGATGCAACTATTGATTCGTAGCAGCGCATCGATACCCTTGTACGAATCTCACACTTTCTTGCGTTCACGCAGTGATGCTCGAACCTGCTGGATGTGATGATTTTTGGTTAGCGTGAGGGCAGGTAGAACTAACGTCGGAATTTAAGATCCGGCGCTCGCGTTCGAGGGATCATACTCGACAATGTAGCCAGCCACCGCGCTCGCGGCCACGGTCAGCGGCGACGCCAGGTACAGCTGCCCCGGCCCGCTGCGTCCGGGAAAGTTTCGGTTCTGCGCGCTGATGACGACTTGGTCGGAACGCGTCGAAACTCCCGGCCCCGCATTGATGCACGCCCCACAACTAGGCTCGATCACGTGTGCGCCCGCCAGCTCGAAAATCTCGATGTAGCCTCGGCGCTTCGAATACTCGCGCGTTTCCTGAGAGCCGAACTGGATCCAGAAATCGACAGTTTTCGAAACTCGTTTTCCATGCTTCAAAGCATCGGCGAGAACCGACGCGTACATGTCCATGTCTTCGTTCTTCCCTGCCGTACAGGTTCCACCATAAGCGATTTCAATCGGCACGCGACCATTGAGTTCGCGGATGTACTTGCCATTGCCCGGATCCCCCGGAGTCGCAACCATGGGCGTGATTTCAGCCGCGTCAAGTTCGATCACCTGAGCATATTCGGCCTTCGGATCGCTCTCGAGGCCTTCGATCATCTTCTCGATTTCCGCGCGCTTCATGCCCCGGCGCTCGATCAGAAACTCGACCACCTTTTCATCCGGAGCCACGATGCCGGTAAAGCCTCCGATTTCGGCCGCCATATTCGTCATGGTGGCGCGCTCGTCCACCGAGAGTGCCTCCACTGCTTCCCCCGCGTACTCCATCACTTTCGCCAACGCCTTGCCGCTGCGCACGTAATCGAGCGAAAGAATCTTCAGGATGAAATCTTTCGCTGTGACGTTCGGATGCCGCTTGCCCCGAATGACGATCTTCACCGACTCCGGCAGCTTGACGCGAACATCTTTCGTAATCCAGGAATTAAACACATCCGTCGTTCCGATGCCGAAAGCAATGCATCCGATGGCGCCGACGTGCGGAGTATGCGAATCCGACCCAACGTTCACCTGCCCCGGCAGCGCGTAAGTCTCGAGCATGACCGAGTGACAGATGCCCTCCGAGCCCTTCCGGTCGGCAAGTTCGCCGTGCAGCTTGATTCCCTGCTGCTTGGCGAAATCCTCCTGCTTCAACTTGAGTTGCGTGGCCAAGTCGAGCAGCCCCATTTTCTTCTTTTCTTCGGAAATCACTTCGTCGAGAAACGTGAGATGGTCGCGGAAGAAGCGGATGCTGGAGGCATCGTTTACCGGAACGTTCCTACCGACGTTTTGCTCGTAAAAAATGGACGCCATCGGCGTGACGTACTCATGACTGAACCGCAAATCGACGCGAGTGAACCCAGTGTCGCCCGGCTTAACCGCACGCGTAGGGACAGCCGTCTCCGATGCTGCCGGCAACATGTGCGCCGCAAAAATCTTCTCCGCCAAAGTCATCGCCCGCGCCGAAGTCTCGATCGGCGGCAGAAACACCTTCCCCTGCATCCGCGCTACATTGAACGGGAACAAACCCCCATACTCAATCACCTGCCGAGTGATCTCGTCCTCCCCGGCGGTAAATTCACCGAGCGCAATTTCCTCCCCAGCGCGAATCCGGTCAATCAAAGCAAAGTTGGTCGATGTCAGCAATCCGAGGTTCTGGCAGTTCTGCTTGTAGATGCGCTCAATATTCTCCCCAATCGCAACTTGAATCCCGGCGCACATCTCAGCATAAGGAGACTGCTCGCGACTCGATCCTTTCCCCCGCCGCGTTCCGCTCACCGAGCAAACAAAGCCGCCTTTCTTCACATCGCCGCGCCCAATCGGCAGCGTGTCGCCGCACCTTAAGCCCACGTATGGAATCTCGCCGAGCGTCCGATCAAAGTAGAAACAGCAGTGCGCAGGGGTGATTTCGTCGGTAGAAATGTCATCGCGGAGTTTAGGATTGATGGCGGGATTCTTCGTGTCCCAAGGCATATCCCAGCCCGCCATCTGTTTCTTGATCAATTCCGGATCTTCGGTGAGAAACAGAATGCGTCCTTGCAGCCGAACCTTGTCAGGACGCTTTTCGATCTTGCGTTCAAGCAGAGACGAAATCACGTAAACAATTGTACCGCTTGCGCCGTGACGGTGGAGCGAGGGGCGTCTCGCCCCGTCCTCGGCCAGTTGGGCGGCCGGGCGCGGGACGGCCGGCGCTTCACTAGAGTCTTCGATCCCTCGCGTAGTCAACCGGGCTCGGCAACTCCTCCAATCCCCGGCCTTCGAGGATCTCCTGAAATTCATGTGTCAGCGCGTCGTGCACCAGCCCATTTGTCGCCAGCGTCTCGCGGCTTGCGATCTGGAATTCGCCCCCCGAAAAATCCGTGACCTTCCCGCCGGCTTCTTCGACAATTAGCACGCCCGCCGCCGTATCCCAGGGATTAAGGTTAAATTCCCAGAAGCCGTCAAACCGGCCCGACGCAACATTGCACAGATCAAGCGCGGCCGACCCCGCCCGTCTAACCCCGTGGGTGCGCAACGTGAGCTGATGATAGAAATGGATATTTGGGTTCTTGTGCCGCTTTTGACTGGGGAAACCCGTGGCGACCAGGCACTCCCCCAATGTCGCCGTAGCCGACACGTGGATCGCTTTGTCGTTCAGCCCCGCACCACTACCAAGTTCAGCGGCAAACATCTCGTCGCGCGTCGGATCATAAATCACTCCCGCGATCCGTTGCCCCAGGCGCTCCACCGCGAGCGAAACGCAAAATACCGGATAACCATGCGCAAAGTTCGTAGTGCCATCAAGCGGATCGACGTACCACTTGTACTCGCCACCGGTTTCGATCCGCGTCCCCTCTTCACCCATCACATCATGCGTCGGAAACTGTTTGCGAATGCGCTCCAGAATCAGTGCTTCCGATTTTCGATCGGCCACCGTGACCAGGTCCACGGCGCCCTTATATTCAATCTTCACATGCTGTCGAAAGTAGCCCATCACCAGGCTGCCCGCCTCACGAGCCATAGCCTGCATTGGAGAAATCAGGTCCAAAGATTGGTGGGATGTCATCGCGACTTCTAGACTTTCGTTTTCGGGGATGGTTGCTGAATGCTGATTGCCGATTGCTGAATGCCGTCTACTTCTTCTTGCTGTCTTCGGCGATATAAACAATCTCGTGCTTGAAGATGAACAGATTCGGTCCATCCTCGCGCGTCACGCGCACCATATTCTTGTCGTAGTACTCGATCCAGCCCCGGACCACTTCGCCGTCGGCCAGCTTCAGGCTCACGACCTTCTGCTTTTCCCCGAGTGCCTTCAGATAGGCCGCCTCTTCAAAAGTTTCATCCGGAGGCGGAGTGCGCTTCTTGTTGAACGCGGGATTTCCTGGTTGCAGCGGCATGTCTCCATTTTACAACGTCACGCCGCAGGCTCAGGCTTTCTTAGAGACATAGAACGCCGCTCCCTCCGGTCGTCTCATCCGCGGTATCCACAGCGGGCGCCGCAATCCCCCAGGCCCCGGAGCAGGACGAGTCAGCGCCTTCCACTTCTGATAAACCGCAAAGGAAAGATTCGTATCGACGAAAATATCCCCATAGCGGTCGTCGGCGCCAGCCCGCTCCACGCGCACCATCTGGTGCCAGCAGTGCATGCCGGTGATGGGGTCAGGATGCACGGGGAATGTAAGGTTCTGATGCACGCCAGCATCGCTCCACCACACTCGCTGGGTATCGGGATCGGACGTTTCGTAAGACTCCACTCCCGAGATCTGGCGCATCTTCCACTGTCCTTTACCGACCTCTTGCAGATTGACCCACGCGCTCGACATGCGTTCGAGCTGATCTTCTTTATTGAGACGCCAACGTCCCATATGGTGAGAGCAGGCCACCACACCTGGGGCCAAACCCTCGGTAACCCAGGCATGCAACACGAAAAAACCGATTTCAGTGTGGACCTTTAGTAAATCGCCGGTACGAATGCCGCCTAACTTCTGGGCGTCCCCCGGATTTAGCCAGAGCGGATTCTTGTGCGCGATTTCGTAAAGAAATTTCGAGTTTCCCGATCGCGTGTGGATAAGATGCGGCAACCGGAAGATTGGCAGCAGGGTGTAGACCTCGCCATTTGCGTCCTTTGGCCACTCCACCAGCGGCATGTATCGGGCATCGAAATCCCGATCGATATCCGGGTAGACGCCTGCACCGGACTTCCCCATCGACGCCGATTGCGCGGAGTGATGAATGTGGCTGCGATAGTATTCCGGAAGCGCGAATTCCGGCCATTGCCAATCCGCCATCGTTTTCGAAAACAACTCCAGTTTCCGTGACGGAGTGTTATAGCCGACGACCGGCTCGCCATCGACCATCACGCCTACGGCTTTGCCTTCTTTCGTGATCACGCCGTTCGCTTCTACTTTCGATCCAGAGAGAACGGCGGCAGCCACCGGCTTCTCGTTCAATCTATAGACATCGGTGGTAACTTCGTAGGCGCCGTATTTGCGCATGTATTCGAGCGGCTTCAATCCCTCTTTGGCGGCGGCGGCGGGCAATCCCGGAACTGAATTTTCAAACATCCAACCGTAGTATTCGTCAACCGTCAATTTCTCTCCGGGACGATACGGAGATTCGAACCACTGCCGGATTCCCATCGAACCATCGGGATCGATCGCCCACGAAAGGTTGATCCAGAATTCATCCTCTTCCCAGACTTCTCCCGGATTCGCCTGATAGGTGTAATCGAACTTCTTTCCCTCCCGTTCCTGCAGAACGCGCAACACGGGCTGGCGAAAGCCGATCCATTTGCCGGCGTACGATTCCTGGCTCATCAGGTCGTGACGTTCAGAACTGAAGCCCATGGGCAAAACATAATCCGCAAACCACGCAGTTTCGCTCCAAGTCGGAGTGAGCGCGGCATGCAAGCCGAGTCTTTCCTCGTCGCGCAACATCTCAATCCAGGAAAATCCGTCCGGATAGGTCCACACGGGATTAAAGACGCGCGTGAAATAAGCCTCGAGGCGGCCGCGGCCTTCCTTGAGGAAATGCGGCAGCAGGGGCGACATTTCATGCGTGCACAGCGGCCACTCGAGCGGGTACAGCAGCTCGTTCCAACGCTTCTGGGGCGGCGGATCGCTGAACGCCTGCGGCACAAACTTGTTCCACGCACTCAAACTGTGTCCGCCCGGAGTTCCAACCGAACCGGTCAGTACGTGCAGGAGCATCAAGGCGCGTGCCGTTTGCCATCCGCCCAGATTGCCGGAGGCGCTGCCCCGCCACAGATGCGACGCAAAGCGGCTCCCGGCAGTCGCGATCTCGCGCGCCGTTTTAACTATGACTTCCGCCTTCACTCCGCTTTCTTTCTCCGCAAACTCCGGAGTGAATCTCGCATAGTGCAGCTTGAGCGCCTCGATCAGGGCTTCGAAACTTTGGCCCCTGGCAGAAAATCCGTTGACTTCGAGCTCTTCCCAGTTGGTCCAGTTCTTCACGAATGTCGCGTCAAACCGATTTTCGCCAAGGATGACCATCGCCATTGCCAGCAGCACCGCCGCTTCGGTGCCTGGATAACTTGGCATCCAGTAATCGGCCATGCTCGCGGTATTAGAAAGGCGCGGATCCATGACGGCGAGTTTCGCTCCCGCCATTTTTCCTTCGATGATGCGCTGAGCATGCGGATTGAAATAGTGCCCGGACTCGAGATGCGCGGAGAGCAGAAGAATGAAGCGCGCGTTGGCGTGGTCGGGCGACGGGCGGTCGGTATAGTGCCACAGCAGATAGCCGAACCGCGCCGATGACGAACAGACGTTCGTGTGCGAGTTGTGGCCGTCGATGCCCCAAGCCTGCGTGGTGCGATCCATAAAGTGGTCCTGTCCGGGGCGTCCCACGTGATACATGACTTCTTCGCCTCGATTTTCCTGGAAGGCTTTGCGGATGCGCGCGCCGAAAGTCTCCAGCACTTCGTCCCACGAGGTCCGCGCCCACCTCCCGCCCCCGCGCGGCCCGGAGCGCTTCATCGGATACAGGATGCGATCAGGATCATGAATCTGCGTGATCGTCGCCGGGCCTTTCGCGCAAAGGCGTCCGCGGCTCGCTGGATGCTTCGGGTTGCCTTCAAACTTCGCGACTTGTCCGGTTGCCTTATCGACGTAGGCAAGAAGCCCGCACGCCGATTCGCAGTTGAAGCAGACGGTGGGAACGAGATTGTAATGCTTTTCGACGCGGCGAGGCCATGCTTCAGCATCGAGTTCAACCCAGTCATCCCACTTCTCGACCGGCGGATAAGAGGAGAGGTGGCTGCCGTCGCGTTTAAAATCGGTCATTGATCTCCACCTTAATAATGCCTCCGTAGAGACGGAGCTTGCCCCATCTCTGCATGCGCCACATCCGCCGCGGGAGACGCGGCCAGCCGCGTCTCGACAGAAAAGCTAACTGTTCGGCACGCTCTGGCCGGCCATCACGAAGCACCATTCGAAAATTAGAAGTCCCACCAAAGAGAGCACGCTCGCCACTCCTTTCACTATGCGACCGGGCCCCCCGATCAACAGCAACAACAGCGGAACAATTCCACCCAGCACGACGGTTCCGCCCCAGAACGCGCGCGCGAACGGTCCATGGGTCATCAGTCGAGCACCGTAGCGCGCGTTGTCGGTGGTGTGCGGCATCGCAACCTCGCCGAGCAGCATGAGCAAGTGCAAGACTAAACTGACTATCAGCGTGGGAATTGCAAACGCCAGCGCCTGCGTCGAACCACCGAGTGCCTCCGGAAGCAGCGCCAGCACAGCCGATCCGCAGAGCAATGCTTGAACGATCAAATGCACCGGCAGGAGCGGTGACTGCCACAAATCGCGCCCTTCGCATTGTCCGAAGAGAAACGCGGTATAGGCCGCCGCGCAAAATCCTACGAGCACTGTCGGCCATAACAAAACAAAAGTAGCGACGGAGAATCCCGCAACCGCGCCCAACCAGAACACGCCACACAACGCGCTGTATGCGATCAGAATAAACGCGCCCCGCGCCAGCCACGATTTACTTTGCGGCGTGAACACCACCCGCAAGAATCGTTCCTTGTGATCGAGATCCCAAACCAGCAGCACTGTGGTTAGCGCCGTAAACAGGAGCGCGAGGCTCGCGAGCGCAATGTCGCGGACGCGATTGCCCGACAATCTTCCAAGCGCCATGGCTATCGCCGGCACAGCGAGCACACCCGACCCGATGGACTTGGTCCAGCAGTAGGCCGGCACTTGCCATCCCCACGGTCGCGCATGAGAAACGTCATACGCGGCAAGCGCATCCTTCTGCAGCAAAGGGTGGTCAAGCGGATACGCCGCGCCGCCACCAAGCACAGCCGCATTCCGCTGTGACCACATATAAATTGATTCATGTCGCGCCGCCGTCGGCACAATCGCACTTTCATCGCCGTCGATGTAGTAAAGCTTGGGCTGAGTTCCCTGCTCTGGCTTGCGCACGCGCACCGGTTCCCGCGCCACCAGCTGCGCTGCTTCACTTGCGGGGTCGCTCAGATCTCCCGCAATGATGGCGTGTTCCGGGCACACGATCACGCAAGCTGGTTCCAGCCCAACTTCAGTGCGATGCGCGCAGAAATGGCACTTGGTGGCCGTACCATCGTTCGGATCCATATATATCGAATCGTAAGGACAAGCCTGCATGCAGGCTTTGCAGCCAATGCAGCGATCGGAATCAAAATCGACAATCCCGTCCTTGCGCTGATACATCGCCGTCACGGGACAGATGGTGACGCAAGGAGGCTTCTCGCAATGGTTGCAGCGCGTGACCTGAAATACGCGGCGCGTGTTGGGGAACGCGCCCTTCTCGACGTACTTGACCCAAGTCCGGTTCACGCCTACCGGCACCTGGTTCTCGGTTTTGCAGGCCACGGTGCAGGCGTGACATCCGATGCACTTGCGGTTATCGATTACGAAGCCGTATTTCATCCGCGCGGTCTCGACCCGAAACAGTCAATCATACTTGTGTCCGCTCGAATCGGCAGTAACTTGTTGGGTCGCGTCTTAAATTCGTTAACCACAAAGGACACGAGGGTACACGTGGGTTAAATCCCAGAGGGTTTCCTTCGTGGACCTTCGTGTCCTTTGTGGTTAACGCTCTAGATCTGATAATCAATATCTTCAATGATCCGTTGCAGCGATGCCGACAGCGGCTCACGCCCGCCCGTCCCCTCCAGTTGCCGCACTCGTTCTGCTAATTTGCTCACCTCAGTCGCGACCGCGGCCAGAGCCTCGGAAAGCGGATCGTTGATCTGCTTGGGGTCGGTAATAACCACTCGCTTGCCTTCGCGAAAAATGATGTGGCCCGGAACACCCACCACGGTCGAATCGTCGGGCACGTTTCGCAGCACGACCGATCCAGCGCCAATCCGGCAATTACGCCCCACCGTGATATTGCCCAGAATCTTCGCTCCGCTGCCAACTACCACGTGATCGAGAAGCGTCGGATGGCGCTTGCCGACTTCCTTGCCGGTCCCCCCGAGCGTCACACCCTGGTAGAGCGTGACATCGTCACCGATGATGGAGGTCTCGCCGATCACCACACCCAAACCATGATCGATGAACAAACGTCTGCCGATCTGCGCCCCGGGATGGATTTCAATTCCGGTAAGCAGGCGCGCCACCTGCGACAACCAGCGCGCGGGCAGAAAGAAGCTCTGGTTCCACAACCAGTGGTTGATGCGATAGAACCAAACCGCATGCAGCCCGGAGTAGCAGAGATAAATTTCCAGGCGCGACCTCGCCGCGGGATCGTGCTCCAGCACACTGGCAACGTCCTCGCGAATTAGCGACAGCAGAGGCGGCATGGGTAAAAACTAAAGATCAATCCGGAAGTTGCACCGTCGGAATCTGTAACGCCTGGTTCCGGAGTCCTTCGAAGAGAATACTACTCAGGTAGCGCTCGCCGAACGACGGCAGAACCACGACGATCAATTTCCCGGCATTCTCAGGTCGTCGTGCCACCTGCAAAGCCGCGACCACCGCCGCTCCAGAGGAGATGCCAACCAACAGACCTTCTTCGAGCGGAAGCCGCCGCGCCATGTTGATCGAGTCGTCGTTAGTCACGGTGATGATCTCGTCAATGTAATCCCGGCGCAGGATGCTCGGAACAAAACCGGCACCGATTCCCTGAATCTTGTGCGGCGCTGGCTTACCCCCGGAAAGGACCGCGCTATCCGCCGGCTCCACGGCCACCGCCTTGAACGACGGCTTCTTCGTCTTTATGTATTCCGAGACGCCAGTAATGGTTCCGCCGGTGCCGACGCCGGAAACCAGAAAATCCACGCGCCCGTCGGTGTCATCCCAAATCTCGGGCCCCGTGGTCTCGAAGTGAATCTTCGGATTCGCCGGGTTGTCAAATTGCTGCAGCATGTAGGCGTTTGCAGTCGAGGCAAGCAATTCCTCGGCTTTCAGAATCGCTCCCTTCATTCCCCGCGGACCCGGCGTCAGAACGATTTCCGCGCCAAAAGCAAGCAGCAGCACGCGCCGCTCCAGGCTCATCGTCTCGGGCATGGTGAGGATAAGCTTGTATCCCTTCACGGCTGCTACAAAGGCGAGAGCGATTCCGGTGTTGCCGCTGGTCGGCTCGATCAAAACGGTTTTCCCGGGCTGAATCCGCCCGGCACGCTCGGCATCGGCAATCATGCTCACGCCGATGCGGTCTTTTACACTGGCCACGGGATTCTGGCTCTCCAGTTTCGCCGCGACCTCGGCAACCGCGCCCTTCGTAACCCGGTTCAGCCGCACCAACGGCGTGTGGCCGATCAGTTCCGTTACATCCTTTGCGATTTTCATAGCATTTCAATTCCCTGATTTGACGGTTTGGTTCAGTATCAGATCTCAGGCGTCAGGTCACAGAGAAATCGAGACCTTCCTGAAACCTGACACCTAAGACCTGACACCTGATCCCGGCTTTCGCCGTCCCACTCGCGCCAGTATGCGCCGCACTTTCTTCGGAGAAATCGACAGCCGGGCCGCCACGCGAGAGACTTTGCGGCCCTCGCGCTCCCAGACCCGCGCGATCACAATCTCCGCAAATTCCTCGCTGATCTGCCGGAACGTCTTCTCCCCCACTGCTCCCTGCGACCATGCCTTCAGCGCCGGATGAACACTTCCCTTCCGAAGAATCTTCGCGCCTAGCGTCTGAAGATCCTGCCAAATGTTGTCGGATGGATTCGCCTCGCAGGACGCCCGCGCCAGGTCATAAGACTCGCGCGCTGCTTCCGGATTGTCAAAGAACGAATTGCATTGCGTCAATCCCTGCCACAGATATGCATTCGCGAGCAACAGATGATGCTGCGTATGCTTCGCCAGATCGATCGCCTCCTGGCTAAACTCGAAGGCGCGGCGCGCATGGCTTCCCGGATCGGCGCCCCCACCGATCTCCTCTTCCACCTTCGCATTTTCAATCATGCATTGCAGAATGCGCGCCCGGACCATCAGAATATAGTCCTGTTTCTGCTCGGCCACCTCGTACGCAGAAGCTGCTTCTTCCTCCGCACGCTGAAAATCTCCGCCATCGAGGTGGATGTACGCGGCATTCATGTAAACCGTGCCGAGACCATGATGGTTCGGGCGCTGCTGATAAATGGCCCGGGCAGCCTCCAGATGCTCAAGCCCTTCGCGACGAAGCTGGGCCAGGCGGCGGCGAGAATCCTGATTTCGAGAATCATGATTCCGAGAATCAACGCCCGTCGCCCCTGCCTTACCCTGACGGCCGGCTGAGGTCTTCCGGTGCCGCTGCGCGTCGCGGTCGATTCGTTTCTGCAACTGAAGAGCGATCCCGCGCTTGGCCAGTGCCATGTTCGCCAGCGATCGCGCCAGGTTCGGATGCCGTGGATCGCGCTTGCCATAATGGCCGATGGCGCCCTCGAAGAACTCAATCGCCTTATCGAAACGGCCTTCCCGGCGCGCCATTCGACCGTAGAAGGATTGAATGTTGCCGAGCGTCACATAGTCATCCGTCTCGCCCAGCACTTTTTCAGCCGCCTGCGAGATGCGCACCGCTTCTTTCCATTTGCCCTGCTGAAACAAGAGCCAGCTCTCGAGCACCTGCATAACCGCCGCCATCCGCAGATGCCCCAACCCGACCGCCAGGTCTCTCCCCTTACCCGTATAGATCAGCGCTTCGTCGTACTCGCCTCTTCTCCGCAGGCAACGACCCTTCCAGAAACAAGCGATGGCCAGCAGAAACCGGTCGTCCAGCTCTTTCCCCAAGCTCAGGACAAAATCAAAATGCTCAATCGCCGTTTCCATCGCCTCTTCCACCATCGCAGCCATGCCCTCCGCCATGCGCAGGCAGATATAGTCGGCGATCGAGAGCTTCGACCGCAATCCTGGTTCTAAGTGTTCAAAGCGCTGCAGAAGCTCCTGGAGGGGCGGCCCGCTGAATCCGATATCAATCCATATCGCGAGATGCGCTAGCAGGCGAGCGGCATTCTCCTGGCTGGGATCGAGATTTGCGATCAAGTCCTGCTGTGATCGAAGACACGCAATCCCGCGCTCGATCTCGCGCGCGGCAACATGTTCCCGTAATTGCGAAAGGAAGCCTGCGTTAATCTGCAGGTTGGCGGGAGGACCTTTGCGTGCGCCCATGCCTTGACGTTCTAATCCAATAAATCATAACTGGCAAGCGTCAAAAACTCCGCAAATTCCCGGCTCGTCGTCAACGCTTCGAGGACTCCAGCCGCCTGCCGCAACTTTTCATCATTTCCCAACTCCGCTGCGCGCTGACGAAGTATCTCCTTAACCATTCCTTCCGTCACCAGCCTGCCGTCCTTAAGGTGTGCGCCATGCTTCACCCACTGCCATACCTGCGCACGGCAAATTTCCGCGGTCGCCGCATCCTCCATCAAGTTGTAAATCGGAACGCAGCCCGATCCCTGCAGCCACGCATGTAGGTACTGTAATCCCACATCAATGTTCCAACGCAATCCTTCCTCACTGATATCGCCCTTGGGAACCTCGAGCAGATCTTGCGCTCGCACCGTCCGACTGACAGGCTCGGTCGATTCCTTATCTGGAGCAATCTGATTTAGTTCGGGCATGTACTTATCGAAAATTTGTTTTGCCACCGGAATCAGTCCAGGATGCGCCACCCACGTGCCGTCATGCCCCGCCTGCACTTCGCGAAGTTTGTCGCGCCGCACTTTCTCCAGCGCCTGTTCGTTGGCGGCCGCGTCGTTTCGGATCGGAATCTGTGCCGCCATCCCACCCATCGCATGGATGCCGCGCCGGTGGCAGGTTTGAATCAACAATTCGACGTAGGAGCTCAGAAAATGCCCCTCCATCGTGACCTGCGACCGATCCGGCAACACGAATTCAGGATGCGCGCGAAACTTCTTGATGAAACTGAAAATGTAGTCCCAGCGTCCGCAGTTCAGCCCCGCGGAATGGTCGCGCAATTCGTAAAGGATCTCGTCCATTTCGAATGCAGCCAGAATCGTTTCGATCAGGACGGTGGCGCGAATCGATCCGCGCGGAACGCCCAGTTCATCCTGAGCAAAACAGAACACGTCATTCCACAGCCGCGCCTCCAGATGACTCTCCATCTTCGGCAGGTAGAAGTAAGGACCAGTCCCTTTGCCCAGCAACGCTTTAGCATTGTGAAAAAAGAACAGACCAAAATCAAATAGCGACGCCGAGATCGGCTTGCCGTCCACCAGGAAGTGCTTTTCGTCCAGGTGCCATCCTCGCGGCCGCACAAACAGCGTTGCCGGATTCGGCCCAACTTGATACCGCTTTCCTTCCGGACTCTCGTACCCAATCGTTCCTCGAACCGCGTCCCACAGATTGTGCTGGCCTTCAATATTGTTATTCCAGGTCGGCGAATTCGAGTCCTCGAAGTCGGCCATGAAAACATTGGCCCCCGAATTCAATGCGTTGATGATCATCTTGCGATCGACCGGACCGGTAATTTCCACGCGGCGATCGCGCAAGTCCTTCGGTATCGGCGCCACTTTCCAGTCGCTTTGGCGGATTCCAGCCGTCTCCGGCAGAAAGTCCGGAAGTTTGCCGTTATCGATGTCCTGCTGCACAGTTCGCCGCCGCGCCAGCAGTTCCCGCCGCCGGGGCTCGAACGCAGCCCCTAATTTCAGCAGGAATGCGCGTGCTTCCGGGGTAAGAATGCCCGTCTCCATCTGGCTCGGGGTCTGGTGCTCAGCAGCATCGTTTTGAAGAAAAGTCATAACGTTCATAGTCAACATCATAGCCAGTCACCGGTGCAAGTCCCGCGCACTAGGTCATTTCGGACCAGTAGAACAGGGCGGACAGCGCGGTTTGCCTGGGAAGTGCAATCCGGCATCTACTGCATAAGGGACAGAAACTCTTGAGCGGGGACAAACTAATGTCGACTTGCAACAGTAAAAATGGCAACTCGCGAACCAGTGACTCGCAGATCAGTGACTGGCAGACCAGCCCTCGGTGGCGCGGTATCACGCGTCCGTACAACCAACACGACGTCAACCGTCTCCGCGGCTCGTTCCAGATCGAACACACCCTCGCGCGCTACGGCGCGGAACGGCTATGGAACCTGTTGCATGACGAAGCAGAGTCCTACATCCCCGCGCTCGGTGCCATGACCGGCAACCAGGCCATCCAACAAGTTAAGGCTGGATTGAAGGCCATCTATGTAAGCGGTTGGCAGGTCGCCGCCGACGCCAATAATGCCGGCCAGATGTATCCCGACCAAAGTCTCTATCCCGCCGACAGCGTGCCCAACTTAGTGCGCCGCATCAATCAGGCGCTGATGCGCGCCGACCAGATCCACCACGCCGAGAACAATGATGCTGACATCAACTGGTTCCCTCCACTCATCGCCGATGCCGAAGCCGGATTCGGCGGCAACCTCAACGCTTTCGAGCTGATGAAGGCCATGATCGAAGCGGGTGCCGCGTGCGTTCATTTTGAAGACCAGCTTTCATCGGCCAAGAAGTGTGGTCACCTCGGCGGCAAAGTGCTGGTGCCCACAACGGAGGCAATCCAGAAACTGGTCGCAGCCCGGCTCGCGGCCGACGTGATGGGCATCCCCACGCTGATCATGGCGCGCACCGATGCCGACAGCGCCAATCTTCTCACCAGCGACATTGACCCGCGCGACCGCGAATTCCTGACCGGCGAGCGCACCATTGAAGGCTTCTACCACATTCGAGGAGGACTGAAGGCTGCCATCGCCCGCGCCATTGCTTATGCCCCGTACGCGGATATTCTCTGGTGCGAAACGTCCAAGCCCGACCTCGAGGAAGCGCGCGAATTCGCCGAGGCCGTCCGCCACGTCCATCCCGGCAAGTTGCTAGCCTACAACTGCTCGCCCTCGTTCAACTGGAAGAAGAATCTGGACGACGCGGCCATCGCCAGCTTCCAACGCGAGCTTGCCGCCATGGGCTACAAGTTCCAATTCATCACCCTGGCAGGATTCCACACCCTCAACTTCGCCATGTTCGAACTCGCGCGCGGCTACAAGCACGCCGGCATGACCGCTTACTCTCGGCTGCAGGAAAAGGAATTCCTCCGCGAACGGCAGGCCGGTTATGAAGCTGTAAAGCACCAGCGCTTTGTCGGAACCGGATACTTCGATGCGGTGCAGCAGGTCATCACCAACGGCGCTTCGTCCACCATAGCGCTCGAAGGCTCAACTGAGGAGGCGCAGTTCACCGGCGTCGCCGATCCGCGCATGGAGGATCGTAATATGGAGGATTTAAGCATAAAGGATCTAACAGTCGATCCAGGATTGGCCGACCCTTCGCTGATGGCCGCTTGTTGGGAGGCTTCCGACGAACTGATGCCGTCGGGGGACTAGCACCGCAAGAACCTGCTAATTGGTGTGCCGCTAAACCCTCACGCGTGTTCGGTAGGTTTTGAACGTCCGCGCTTGTCTTCTCGAAGTTGCGCTGCCGTAAAGGCACTGCCGCAGGTGCCGCATCTCCAGCTTGTAAAGGCGCTAGTCAGCAGGCTCGGCCCATCATTATTCGTCTGCGGCTGGTTAGCACGCACCGCCAGAACCAACTCACCACCGCACTGCGAACACTCACGTTTTGCCATAGTCCTCGTCAAATGATCTGCTCCTATTCACTATGGCACAGATCATCCACAAACAACTGGTCAAGATTGACCGTCTTCGGTTCGCGCCCTTCCTGCGTCGACAAGAAAGTGGGGTATGCGGCAGTCATGAGCTGAGCCGAAATGATGCATCTGGTCAATTTTGACCATTCCTCAAGTCCTCTTTCGTTGAATACTAGCCAAAAGCCAAATTCCTGCAAATCGACCTCATTCACCACCTGTACTTTCAGGAAGCTAAGGACTTATGTCGTTGCCAATGTCGCTGCCAATCATCATGCCGCCGGATGAAGTGTTGGAAGCCGAAGCCCTCCCCCCGCGCCCCACGGTGGTGCCAGCGGCTCCTCCAAGACTGCGGCCAAAGGCATCGTTGCCAAGTCGAATTGCGGTGATCGGAAATTACCTTCCGCGACAGTGTGGAATTGCCACGTTCACCACCGACCTGTGCGCGGCCATATCCGCCGAGTACGGAACCGCTCGCTTGTTGGCCCTGCCCGTAAACGACACAGAACAAGGATATGATTATCCCGCGCGGGTGAGATGGTCGCTCGCTCAGGACGACCTCACGTCATATCAAGAAGCAGCTGAATTCTTGAACTTCAACAATATCGACATGGTGTGCCTGCAGCACGAATATGGAATCTTCGGCGGCGCGGCCGGAAGCCATATTCTGCATTTGCTGCGCGGCTTGAAGATGCCCGCGGTAACCACGCTGCACACGGTTCTGCGCGAGCCGAATCCTGACCAGCTCACGGTAATGGAAGAGATTGCGGAGCTTTCGGACCGCCTTATTGTCATGAGCCAACTCTCGTCCCAGTTCTTGCAGGAAATCTATAAGGTGCCCGGCAGCAAGATCGACATGGTTCCGCACGGCGTTCCCGACCTGCCCTTTCTCGACCCCAATTTCTACAAGGACCGTTTTGGTGTCGAAGGAAAAGCAGTGCTGCTCACCTTCGGCCTGCTCTCCCCCAACAAGGGAATTGAAAACGTCATTCAAGCGATGCCGCAGATCTTGTCCAAGCACAAGAATGCCGCTTACATTGTCGCCGGCGCGACCCACCCTCACATCCTCCGTCGCGAAGGGGACAAGTATCGTGCCAGCTTGCAGGCTTTGGCAAAGGAAGTGGGAGTGGAGTCGCAAGTCATCTTCCACGACCGCTTCGTCAGCCCCGAGGAAATGGCCGAGTTTATTGGCGCAGCCGATATCTACATCACTCCTTATCGCTATGAAGCGCAGGTGGTTTCCGGAACGCTTGCCTACGCATTAGGCGCGGGCAAGGCGATCATCTCGACTCCCTATTGGCACGCGCTTGAGTTATTAGACGACCGCCGCGGCGCGCTCGTTCCCTTCCAAAATCCCGCCGCGATCGCACAAAAGGCCGTCGAACTCCTGGATACGCCCGCGCTCCGGCACGCCATGCGCAAACGCGCCTACCTCTTCGCGCGCGCTATGGTCTGGAAAAAAGCCGCGCAAGGCTACATGGAAAGTTTTACCCGGGTTCGCAGCGACCGCATCGAGACTCCCCGGGTTCAGTTCTCGTCTCGCATCGCCGAGAAGTCGCTGAACGAACTGCCCGAATTAAAACTCGCTCATGTGACCACGCTCACCGATGATGTAGGAATGCTGCAGCACGCCATCTTTACCATCCCCAATCGTGCCGAGGGCTATACCACCGACGACAACGCTCGCGCCCTCATTTTCACGGTGCTGCTGGCGCAACTCGGTGTGGACCACTCCGGAAAAATCCTATCCCCAAACCCTGATTGGCCTTTTCGCTATTTGGCATTCCTGGAGCACGCCTTTCATCCGGAAAAGAAAAGGTTCCGGAACTTCCTCGGCTACGACCGCCGCTGGATGGAAGACCAGGGTTCGGAAGATTCGCACGGGCGCGCGTTGTGGGCGCTTGGAACCCTCTTAGCCCGATCCGAAAATTTTGGATTGAGGGGCGCCGCTGGACGCCTGTTCGAATTTTCCCTCCCCCCCGCTCTGGAGTTCAGCAGCCCGCGCGCCTGGGCCTATACCCTGCTCGGAATTCAGGAATACCTCAATTCGTATCCGGGAGACCGCGACGCGCAGAAAATAAGGTGCGCGCTTGGCGGGCGATTGCTCGACCTCTACGAATCGATCCACACCCCGGATTGGAAGTGGTTCGAGAATGTTCTAGCCTATGGCAACGCGAGACTGTCCCAGGCCATGCTGCTCGCGGGCTCGGCTTGCGCGGACGATCGCATGGTTTCCGCCGGTCTGATTTCGCTGGATTGGCTTATGGAAACGCAGCGTTGCCAGACGAACGGCCACTTTGTGCCGATCGGATCGCAGGGCTTTTATCATCAAGGCGGTGAAAAGGCCCGCTTCGATCAACAGCCCATTGAAGCCGGCGGCGCGGTTTCCGCGTGTCTCGAAGCGTACCGCGTAACCGGGGACAGCCGCTGGCGCGACGAAGCATGGCGGGCCTTCAACTGGTTTCTCGGCGACAACGATCTCCAACTTGCTCTTTATGATCCTGAAACCGGCGGCTGCCGGGACGGCTTGCATCCCGACCGCGTCAATCAGAATCAGGGAGCGGAATCCACGCTGTCTTTCCTGATGGCACTCCTCGAAATGCGCTCGCTGCAGAACTTTGAAAGGCCGGAAAACTAGTCATGACTGCTCCCGAAGCAACCCTGCTGCACGTCGAAAGCACTCACTACCCGCCGCTGCTTCTGCGTCATCCCGGCAACCCCATCCTCTCCGGCAAGGATTGGCCGTACTCCATCAACAGCGTTTTCAATGCCGGCGCAACCCTGCTGCCCGATGGAACCACTCTACTGCTCTGCCGCGTCGAAGACCGGCGCGGCTTATCCCATCTCTGCGCCGCGCGCTCTCGCAACGGTGTCGATGGATGGGAGATTGACCGCGAGCCCACCTTAATGCCCAGCCCACGCGAGTTTCCCGAGGAAATCTGGGGCATCGAGGATCCCCGCATCACTTTCGTTCCCGAGCTGCAGCAATACGTGGTCACCTACACCTCCTATTCACGCGGTGGCCCCGGAGTGTCGCTGGCTCTCACCAAAGACTTCCGGAGTTTCGAGCGTTACGGCGTGATCATGCCGCCCGACGACAAAGATACCGCGCTTCTGCCGAGGAGAATCCATGGCTACTGGGCCCTGATCCATCGGCCGATGACGACACTCGGCGCCCACATGTGGATTTCCTATTCTCCCGACCTGCGGCATTGGGGCAGACACAGGCTCATGTTAGAAGCGCGTCGTGGTGCTTGGTGGGACGCCAACAAGATTGGGTTGTCGCCGCCCCCGATCGAGACTGCCAGAGGATGGCTCGTGCTCTATCACGGAGTTCGTCACACGCCGTCCGGCTGTCTGTATCGATTAGGTTTGGCCCTTTTCGATCTTGAGAACCCGGAAAAATGCCTGCTGCGAGGGGATTCGTGGATCTTTGGTCCCGAGGCCGAGTACGAACGCCATGGCGACGTCGACGATGTCGTGTTCCCCTGCGGATACACCATAAACCCCGATGGCGACACCATCAATATTTACTACGGCGCCGCCGATTGCTCAATCGCTCTGGCTCGTGCCAGCGTGCGCTCTCTACTGGATTGGCTCGATACCCATGGAAGTTGCGAACGCCGGAATCGAGCGGAGGATTTATGAAACCACTCCTGCAAATGTTCGAGTTTGCCTTCGGATGCCATCACCGCGAACGGACTGCCGTGTTCACGATCAAGAAACGGACGTACCAGGTCTGCTTGAACTGTGGACAGGAATTTGAGTATTCCTGGGGACTGATGCACGCCGTAGGGTTGAGCTTCGCCGATAGGCCCGATGCGCCCCTGCACAGCATGCCGCTGAATAGCACGCCGCTCAACAACCATAGACACGCTGAAAGAACGGTCTGATCGGTAGAGACGGGGCTTGCCCCGTCTCAGTCTGCGGAAAAACTCATGCAGGGACAGCCATCCCCGGCTGTCCATCGAGCGAGCTCGCCAAATTGGAATTGGAACGGCGCGGCTTCAAACCGCATCCAGTCTTGCGCAAAAGGACCTGGCCAGACTGTCTTATCTCCCCATGTGAGCTATCTTGCTCAGACACGAAAGTCCTTACCCGTCATTATCTAACTACCGCGCTAATCCGATTCGACCCTAAGAACTCTCGGACGCAGAAGGCAACACCTCGGGACGTATAAGAGGTGTTAGCCCGCGAAATAAGGAAGGTGAACAGCTATGCCTCTCATTCAACTGCTCGAAGTTCTCATCGTGGTGGGTGTCCTCCTGTGGCTGGTGAATCGCTTCATTCCCATGCAGGGAACCATCAAATCAATCTTGAACGGCGTCGTGGTCATCGCCGTGGTTCTGTGGATCCTGAATGTGTTTGGACTCTTTAGTTCCCTTTCCCGAATCCACGTTGGCACCTAAAAAGATGATGTGGATGTAAAGCATGATGTAAGGGAAAGCCAGCCAAGAAGCCCTCAATGCACTCACACAAGATACATAAAAACCCAACATGGCGGACGAGCGCCTGTCCGTAAGGAGATACCTTGAAATCAAAGTTTTTATTCGCAGTCGGAATCACCCTCTGTATGAGCGCATTTGCTCAAACCAATTCTCAAAACACCATGGTCGTCGAACCCATGGACCACACGCCGACATTCCGCGTCACCGTGGTCAGCCGTAGCGTGCAGGCCGTCAACTACAGGCATCGCAGCGGCTCCACCAAGCTGGATTTCGCGGGCACGGACCTGATGGGCTCAGCGGATGGTAAAGCCGAAGTGAACAGCAAGCGGGGATCCATTGAGATCGAAGCCGAATTTGGCAACCTGCGGAAACCGACGACTTTCGGCAATGAGTACCTGACCTATGTCTTGTGGGCGATTTCGCCCGAAGGCCGGGCCATGAACCTGGGCGAAGTGTTAGTTGGCGAAAACCATCGCAGCAAACTGCGCGTCACCACCGACCTTCAGGCCTTCGCTCTGATTGTTACCGCGGAACCTTACTATGCCGTACGGCAGCCCAGCAACGTCGTGGTGCTTGAGAACGTGGTTCGAGACGACACCCGGGGAACGACCGAGGCCGTGAATGCGAAGTACGAACTCACGGAGCGCGGCGGATACATTCCCACCGGCTACAAGTTCGACCCCGTGGTTCTGAATGCCAGGTTGCCGTTGGAATTCTTCGAGGCGCGTAATGCTTTGCGCATCGCGCAATCCGAGGGTGCCGAGCAGTATGCCAGTGACAGCTATCAGCGTGCGGTCCAGTTGATGAACAACGCCGATGAATATGCCACAAGAAAACACATCGACAACAAGCCGCTGATCGCGGTCGCCCGCGAGGCAGTGCAGACTGCTGAAGATGCCCGCGAAATCGCAGTCAAGAAGATGGGCCAGATAGGCCTGGCAAACGAACGTCAGGATTCAGCGGATGCTCAGGCGAAATCGCAGGGGCAGGCTGATGACGCGATGCGCCAGAAAGAGCAAGCCGAGTCCGACACCGCGAATGCTCAAGCGGCAAGGAGTCAGGCCGAATCTGATGCAGCCAACGCCCGGGCCGCCAAGGCTCAGGCAGAATCCGATACAGCAAATGCCCGCGCCGACGTTGCCACGTCCGCCAATGCACTTTCTGCAGCCCAGGCTGATGCAGAACAATCCCGCTTAGCCGCGAACCAATCACAACAGAACGCGCAGCAAGCGGAAACCGACAAAGTGGCGATGCGCGCGCGATTGTCCGAGCAGTTGAATTCCATTCTCCAGACTCGCGACAGCGCGCGAGGACTCATTGTCAGCATGTCCGATGTGTTGTTTGACACAGGAAAATACTCGTTGAAGCCGGGCGCCCGGGAGAAGCTTGCGAAAGTCGCCGGCATTCTGCTCGCCTACCCCGCCCTCAACATCGAAATCGGCGGCTATACGGACAATGTGGGCAGCGACCAAATGAATCAAACCCTGTCTGAGAATCGTGCTGGATCCGTGCGCGACTACCTTGTGCAACAAGGTGTATTGACGAATTCGGTTTCAGCCCGAGGCTACGGCAACACTTTACCGGTCGCCTCAAACGATGACTCCTCCGGCCGGCAGCAGAACCGGAGAGTTGAACTTCTCGTGTCCGGCGAATCCATAGGCAGCGCGATTAACGCGACAACAGGAAGCTTGCGCTAGGAGCAAGCATACGTAACCAGCGGTTCTGGAGGTAGCACCCATGAAACGAATTGGACTTATCAGCACAGCGGTTCTCTCTTTGGCCCTCGGAGTAGCTGCTCCGGTGTACGCACAGCAGGAGGAAGATAAAACCAAGCCTGCTCAGCAGGAACAGAAAAACGCGCAGCAGCAGGACAAGAACACTCAACAGGAGCAGAAAAGCGCACAGCAGCAAGATAAGAATACGCAGCAGGAACAGAAAAACGCACAGCAGCAGGACAAGAACACTCAACAGGAGCAGAAAAGCGCACAGCAGCAAGATAAGAATGCGCAGCAGGAACAGAAAAACGCACAGCAACAAGACAGAAATACCCAGCAGGAGCAGAAAAACGCCCAACAGCAGCAACACCCACAACAGGCGCAACGCTCAGATGTTAACGTTGGTGCCCGCATTCCCGACGACCGTTTCCGGGCCAATTTTGGACGGGAACACACGTTTCGTGTCAACCAAGCCGACTACAGCAGGGATCGCCGCTTCCAATACGGCGGCTATTGGTTTGGGTTCGTAGACCAGTGGCCAAGTAACTGGCTCTACACGCAAGACGTTTTTGTTGTCGAGATTAACGGCGTGTATTACCTGTGCAACCCGATGTATCCGGGCGTTAACATTGCACTCAGCTTCACTCTATAGCGGCCCGTCCGCTGTGGCCTGAGGGCGCAGCTCGCTTAACTATCATCGGCGCGAGTCCACTGCTTGGGCTCGCGCCCTTCTTTTTTGGCCATGACCGGCACTCAATTAGGACTAATCCCGGGCATTCACAAATGCGATTCACTGCTCTGATATTACGCCCTTGTCTTCTTGAGAGAATTTCTCCGCCCTTCCGACCACTTCTGTCTTCACATGAGCAGTTTTGACCATTAAGAAACCCGCGGAACGCCTATAAACAAAGCTGACCCCATTGAAGTCGGCGGCGACGCGGCGACTCCGCCGGCCGGCAGAAAAATCAAAGAGTAGTTCTTTTCGTGTCCGGCGAAGCGATCGCCAACGCGACAACAGGAAGCTTGCCGCTAGGGCAAGCATTACGTAACCAGCGGTTTTGGAGGTAGCACCTATGAAACTAATTGGAATCACCAGCACAGCCGTTCTGTCTTTGCTTCTCGGAATCGCCGCTCCTGCGTATGCACAGCAGGACCAGCAAGGCGCAAAGCAAGACCATCCCCAGCAGCAGCATGCTCAGCCGCAGCCTCAGCAACAGCAGCCACAGCACGCTCAGCAGCAAAGGCCCGCGCAGCAGCAACAACACGCGCAACAGCAACAGCACGCGCAGCAACAACAGCAGCACGCGCCACAGCAGCAGCGTGCTCAGCCGCAGCCTCAGCAACAGCAGCCAAAGCACGCTCAGCAGCAAAAGCCCGCGCAGCAGCAACAGCACGCGCAGCAACAACAGCGGCCCGCGCCACAGCAGCAGCACGCACAGCAGGCCCAACAACAGCAGCGTCAAAGCCAGAACAATCAGCAGCAAAACGCGCGGCAACAGCAACACGCACAGCAGCAACAACCGGCTCAACAAGAGCAGCGTCAGAACCAGAACAACCAGCAACAGCACGCTCAACAACAGCAGGGCAATCAACGACCCCAGCGCACGCAGCAACAACAGCGTGTCCAGCAGGCTGCCTGGCAGCAGCATCGCTCACAACGCTGGGATTCCGACCACCGCAACTGGCAACAACGTGGTGGCTACAACGGCTACCGCATTCCTGACGATCGCTTCCGCGGATATTTTGGCCAGGACCACGGGTTCCGCATTTACGGTCTCCCCTTCCTCGTTGTGGGCGGATATCCCCGCTTCCAATACGACGGCTATTGGTTCAGCATGGTTGACCCATGGCCAGGATACTGGGCGAATGACTGGTACGACACCGACGACGTCTACGTCACCTATGTCGATAACGGCTACTATCTGTTCGACCGCCGGTATCCCAACGTCGGAATTGCGATCAGCATCTCAATGTAGTATTTTCCATGCGGTGCAGCTTCGGCAGAGGCTGCACCCTTCATGAATCCATAACCGGGAGCCAAGACATGCTTGGAACTGTATTGATCGTGATCTTGATCCTAGCGCTCCTTGGGGCGCTGCCGCGGTGGCCCCATAGTCGAAACTGGGGCTACGCTCCGACCGGAGGATTGGGGCTGATCCTCATCATCGTTCTTATTCTTCTGCTTCTCGGCCGGATTTGACCGAAACGGATTTGACCGAAACGGATTTGACCGAAAAAGACGAGCAGGTCGTCACCGCGGATCGCTCTTGGCGCGCACTCACCCCCAGCGCTCGCATGCTCTTTCGTATGATAGGCCTATGACCTACAGGAACCTCTGTACAGGCAATTGTTGGCCAGAACTGTACACTCTTGACCAGAATCGCAGCCGTATCGATGCCAGACTGGTTCTGGAGATTGTCTTAGATCGCCTGGAAGGTTCACGAACCCATGCAAAGATCTGGTTTGACTAACACCATGCACTCATCGCCGCCGCTCCGCGCCACAACCGCCCTTTGGCGCCTGCGGGCTCAGCGCATAGTGACACTTCTTCTCCTCGTGGTGATGTGCGGCGGCCCTTCGTTCGCTTACTCTGTTTTGACCCACGAGGAAGTCGTAGACCTGCTCTGGTCCGACGAGATCCGCCCCCTGTTGCTCAAGCGATATCCCGGTCTCACGGAAGATCAGATCAAAGAAGCGCATGCCTACGCCTACGGAGGCGCCGTCATCCAGGACCTGGGTTATTACCCTTTCGGTAACAAGCAATTCAGCAACCTGGTGCACTACGTTCGTAGCGGAGACTTCGTTCACGAGCTGTTGCTGGAAAGCGCTGATGTCAACGAATATGCCTTCGCTCTGGGCGCCCTGGCACACTATACGTCGGACATCACCGGCCACCCCGCAGTGAACCAGTCAGTGGCCATTGAGTTCCCAAAGCTGCAACGGAAGTACGGCAAGTCCGTCACGTATGCGCAGGACAAGACGGCGCACATAAAAACGGAGTTCGGCTTCGACATGGCGCAGGTGGCGAAGAATCGTTATGCATCGCAGCAATACCACGATTTCATCGGGTTTCAAGTGTCAAAGCCCCTATTGGAGCGAGCCTTCCCGGTGGTATACGGACTGGAGTTCAAGGATGTTATCGCTCATGAAGATCTCTCTATCAGCACCTATCGTTTCTCCGTCAGCCGGCTGATCCCCGAGATGACCCAGGTCGCCCTGCAGACCCATAAGAAAGAGATAATGGCCGAGCGCCCCGACTTCGCAAAAAAACAGTTCCTTTACCGCCTTTCGCGCTCCAGCTATGAAAAGGAATGGGGGAAAGACTACACCAAGCCGGGATTTGGAGCCCGGGTCCTCGCAATATTCCTGCGGTACGTGCCAAAAATCGGTCCCTTCAAAGGGCTGGGCTTCAAGAATCCGACTCCGCAGACCGAGGACCTGTATTTCAAGAGCATCAATTCGACTGTCGATCAATACCGCATCTTCCTGCGCGCGGAGCGCACTGAATCCCTTCAGCTTCCCAACACGGATCTCGATAGTGGTAAACCGACCAAAGCTGCGGAATACTCGCTCGCCGACGACACCTACGCCAAGTTGCTGGGAGAGTTGGCCAGCCGGAAATTCGATCGCATGACTCCGGAGTTGCGCGACAACATTCTGGACTTTTATTCCGATCTCTCGGCTTCGATTAAGACGAAAAAGGACCAGGATGATTGGAAAGAGGTGCTCGCACAGCTGGAGCAATTGAAGTCGGCGACTCCGGTTCCGGCAGTTGCGGGTGATCCCGCAAAGTGACCCGCTTCCGTGTCAGCGATCGCACTGAAAATGCGCAGGTCATGCCAGCCAATAGCCGAATATTCGCTAGCGCGGGCCGTTTCGGCTTCGCTCAAGCGATCGCCACACCTTAGCAAGCATGCAGAAAATGCTAGGCGCCAACCCGTACGGATACCAACTCTGGGCTACAGTGCGAGTTTTGCATGGATTTAACCGCGTCTTCAGCTGTAAATCTCCCCATCACCAGCGCCAGCTTGCGGTTGGTTGTCGTCTGGATGGGAAGCCGATCGATCCGCAGCACGTATTGAGGGGCGTGGGCACCGCCACGGTTGACTTTCACAACAAACTTAATGTTTTTCATTGTCCCTTTCTTCTCGCTGCCAACATGAACCTTGATCCGCTTGGGTTTGGCGTCAGAAAGATTCCCAGAGGGTCAACAGTTATGACTCAGACTTCTTCCCAGAGCAATCGAGGAGGAGCCAATTTTCAGATAGGCTAACTTGGTTCAGAAGAGCTGAAAGAGTAAGAATAAGAAAAGGTACTTGCTCAATCTCAATGCTAGGCTTGTGCGCTAGCATTGTCAAGCTTCCCAACCCCGCCAATGCCCAACAACGCCAACACCGAAACTGCTTGGAACTACCACGAAGCGACTAAGCATTCCTACACCAGCGTTCGCACCAACCCGCATTTCCTGGATTTCGGCAACCAGCCCCTGCCATTCAAGATCTACCCAGCGCTGGAGCCGTCGCGCATGCCAGCCGAGGTGCGCCAAACTGGAGTCGCCGCCCTTTCTGCCATCGCCGCTGGCATCCCGGCCCAGACTAATACAGCGCCGGATTTGGAGGCCGTAGCCCAACTCCTGTACCTTTCCGCGGGCATCACCCGGCAGAGAAAATATTCGGGCGGCGAAATCTATTTCCGCGCCGCCGCCTGCACCGGAGCGCTGTACGAGGTTGAGCTCTACCTAGTCTGTGGCGACGTTTGTGGCGAAGTCGCCAATCTTGAAGCCGGCGTCTATCACTTCGCTCCCGCCGAGTTTGGTCTGCGCCGGCTGCGTGCTGGAGATTATCGCAGGGTATTGGTCGAGGCCACCGGCGTTGAACCTGCTATCGCCCACGCACCGCTGACCATCGTTTGCACCTGCACCTACTGGCGCAATGCCTGGAAGTATCAGGCCCGAACCTACCGCCATTTTGGCTGGGACAATGGTACCCTGCTCGCCAACCTGCTGGCCGTCGCCACCGCCCTGGGCCTGCCCGCCAAGGTAGTGTGCGGGTTTGTGGACGCGACGCTAAACCGCCTGCTGGATGTAGATTCCCAGCGCGAGGTGGCCTTCTCGCTGGTGGCCTTGGGTCACGACTCCGGGCTTTCTGCGCGACCCGCCCCGCCTTCGCGAACCACTCCCCAAGCGCTTGCAGAAATCTCGCCACTTGGCCTCGAAACTGTCCCGCTCTCACGGGACGAGATTGACTATCCACTCATGCGCGAAATGCACGCCGCGTCTTCGCTCGAATCGGCCATAGAGGTTACAGCATGGCGCGGACGCACTCCCTTGAATCCCACTCCCATGACGAACCTTCCGCCGCCTGCCGGACCCGTCGTTCAACTCACGCCCTTATCCGACGCGGAAATGCCTCGCGATCCCATTGAGCAGGTCATCCTGCGTCGCGGCTCCAGCCGCCAGTTTGCGCGTACGCCGATCACCTTGACCCAGCTCTCCACCCTGCTCGACCGGGCGACGCGCGGCATACCGGCCGACTTCCTCAATCCTTTCGGATCTCAACTCAACCATCTTTACCTGATTGTCCACGCGGTCGAAGGTCTCGAATCCGGAGCATACGTCTTCCACCGCGACCGAAGAGTGCTTGAGTGCCTGAAGCGGGGAAACTTTCGCGACCAGGCCGGCTACCTCGGATTGGAGCAGCGGTTGCCTGCCGACGCCGCGGTGGATATTTTCTTTCTGGCAGATCTAAGGTCGGTTTTCGATCGCTTTGGAAACCGCGGCTATCGCACCGTTCAGCTTGAGGCCGGCATCCTCGGCGGCAAGCTGTACCTCGCAGCCTATGCCCAGCGCCTGGGAGCCACCGGCCTCACTTTTTACGACGACGACGTGACCCGCTTTTTCTCCCCACATGCCGAAGGCAAAAGCGCCATTTTCCTGGTAGCCGTGGGCAACAGCGCCAAACTCCGGCAATAACTCAATCACTAATCTTGAACGATAAGTGTTCAACGATCAGCGTTCACCGAGCATCGATGTCCAAGTCCAATGATCAATGATCAATGATCAACGAATGATCAATGATCGTGGTGATCTTCGTCGTGTCCGCGATCCCTGTCGTGATCCTCATGATCCCAGTGGCCTTCGTGCAACCTCCAGCCTTCACGATAGTGATCATAGTGAGGATGAAACCAATACGCCCCTTCGTAGGGCGGGCGCTCCCAGTGCCCTTCCACCCATCGGTAGTGATGCCCATTCGGGGCCCAGTACCCCTCGACCCAGACGAAGCCCGGGCCCGGAATCGGCCCGCGCCGCTCGTAACGCACCGGTGGTGGTGGCGTTCCGATGTACACCCCGATCTGTGCCGAAGCAGGGATGGTGAGAGCGATTGCGAACAGTACTCCGCAGATCCAATTCAATTTCATTCTGGTTTCTCCCGTATGCTTGGTTTTATGTTGCGGAATCCCTCTGGCGAGTTGCCTTAATTCCCGTCAGAATCCCGAGCCCAGGGAGCCAATAAAGACGCGCGCTTTTACA
>Ga0185299_10001182_pt1 | contig 54721 bp, 47 predicted proteins | sample PaiPotPPA55metaG_FD_128002 | JGI IMG/M metagenome (GOLD analysis project Ga0185299, IMG submission 128002) | Iron sulfur acid spring bacterial and archeal communities from Banff, Canada, to study Microbial Dark Matter (Phase II) - Paint Pots PPA... ... | reverse complement strand
ACCGAATTCGCGCCTCGGATTTTGCCAACGACGAACGACCAAGGACCAACGACGATTTCCTGATGTCTGATTTTCTCCAAACCGTGCGCGAACGCGTCGTCATTTACGACGGGGCGATGGGGACTAACATCCAGACGCGCAATCCTACCCTGGACGATTACTGGGGTAAGGAAAACTGCAGCGAAGTTCTGGTGCTGAGCCGTCCTGACATCATTCGCGATATTCATGCGGACTTTTTTCGCGTGGGCTGCGATGTGATTGAGACAAACACATTCGGCGCAACCCGCACGGTGCTTACCGAATTCGGACTGCACGACCGGGTTGCGGAAATCAATCTTGCGGCCGTCAAGCTCGCCAAAGAAGTTGCGCAACAGTTTTCTACCAGCGCCAGGCCCCGATTCGTCGCGGGCTCGATGGGGCCGACCACCAAGTTGCCGTCTCTCGGGCACATCAGTTTTGACGACATGGTCGCCGCCTACGAGGAGCAAGCTACTTCTCTGATTGAAGGCGGTGTCGATGTGGTGCTGGTCGAGACCGCGCAGGATTTGTTACAGGCAAAGATTGCCACCATCGGCGTGCTGGAGGCGATGCGTAAGGCGGGAAAGCGACTACCGCTGCAGGTCCAGGTCACGCTGCAGGAATCTGGAACGATGCTCCTAGGTACGGAGATCGGTGCCGCGCTCACCGCGCTCGAGCCGCTCGACCTCGACATTATTGGAATGAACTGCGCCACTGGGCCGGCGGAGATGAACGATGCCGTCCGCTATCTGGGGGCGAATTCGACTAAGGATATTTCGGTTTTGCCGAATGCGGGCCTTCCCCACAACGAAGGCGGACATGCGGTTTACAAACTCACGCCTGCCGAACTTGCTGAGTATCACAGGCATTTCGTCCAGGATTATGGCGTCCGCATTGTCGGCGGATGCTGCGGGACCACGCCCCTACATCTGAAAGCCGTTGTGGATGCGGTCTCAGGCATGGAGCCAGCGAAGAGAGACGTCAAGCCTATCGCTGCGGCTTCGAGTGCCTACACTTCTGTCCCGCTCGATCTTGATCCCAAGCCGCTGATCGTCGCCGAAGAAATGAACACCACGACCCGCGTGGAGCATTTCAAGAATCTGGTACGTGGGAAGAAGTACGACGATATTCTGGCATTGGCAAAAAAGTTGGTGAACGAAGGCTCGCACATGCTTGATCTGTGCTGCGCCATCGTCGGCGAAGACGAGAAGGACTACATCACGTCAATTCTTGAGCGTATTGCCACCCGTGTCCCGGCCCCAATCTTGGTGGATTCAACCGAAGCCGACGTTGTAGAAGAGGCGCTGAAACGTATTCCCGGCAAGGCGATCATCAATTCTATCAATCTGGAAGACGGCGAGAAGCGGACATCGAAAGTCCTGCCGATGGCTAAGCGCTATGGCGCAGCGGTCATTGCGCTCACCATTGACGAAGACGGTATGGCGCTGACGGCGGAGAAAAAAGCCGCGATCGCGCACCGCATTTTTGATCTGGCGACGAATAAGTATGGCATTCGCCCGGCAGATTTGATTTTTGATGCGCTCACTCTACCGATTTCAACCGGACAGGACGAGTATCGAAGCGCCGGAATCGAAACTTTGAACGCCCTGAAGCTGATCAAGAAAGAGCTTCCAGAAGTTAAAACTATTCTCGGTGTCAGCAATATTTCGTTTGGCTTGGACGTGTATTCCCGTCGGGTGCTGAACAGCGTTTTCATGCATGAAGCGGTAAATCACGGCCTCGACGTGGCCATTGTCAATTACACCAAAATCTATCCGCTATATAAGATTCCTCAAGAAGAGGTTGAACTTGCGCGCAAGCTGATTTTCCGCGATGAATCTGCCGGCGATCCCTTGCAAATTTATATGCAGCATTTCGCAGGCACCAAGGGGAAGACTCAGGGCGAGAGCACGGCGCACGTTGAAACGCTTTCGATAGAGGACAAACTCAAGTACGCGATCATCAACGGAGAAAAGTCCGTCGGCGAAGGCGCGCATAAGAAGTCACTCGAAGTCTTGCTCGAAGAAGCTCTGCAGCAGTATTCGCCGCTTGAACTTATCAACACCGTGCTGCTGGATGGCATGAAGACGGTTGGCGATCTTTTCGGTGCGCGCAAGATGCAATTGCCCTCGGTACTTGATTCGGCTGGAGTGATGAAGCAGGCCGTAGCCTACCTCGAGCCCAAAATGGAGAAGAAGTCCGGCGCATCGCAGAAGGGCACGATTGTGATTGCCACGGTGAAGGGAGATGTACACGACATTGGCAAGAATCTGGTGGACATTATTCTTTCCAACAATGGATACCGCGTGGTCAATCTCGGTATCAAGCAGCCGGGCGACGCGATTATCAAAGCGGCGCAGGAGCACCATGCCGACGCCATCGGCCTGAGCGGACTGCTGGTCAAGTCCACGCTGGAGATGAAATACGTCATTCAGGACCTCGAGCGCCAGAAACTGGAGTTTCCGGTGATCTGCGGCGGCGCAGCGCTGACTCGGAAGTATGTGGAAGACGATTTGCGGCGCGAATATTCGAATGCGGTCTTCTACGCCGACGATGCCTTCGGCGGACTGCATATTATGGAAGACCTCATGTCCCCGAACGGCCGTCGCAAGGCGCGAATCCAGGAAGGCCGGACGGTGAAGGAGTACGCCAAGGCGGTCGCAGTCGATGAAGAAACCGGGCCAGTGTTTGCCGAGCGCAGCGCCGTGGTCAGCGATGCGCCAAATATTCCCACACCACCATTTTGGGGCGTGCGAGTGAAAAAGGACTACGACCTGAGCGAACTCTTCCCCTACATCAACGAGACGGCATTGTTTAAGAACCAGTGGCAGTTGAAGACTGCATCGCAGGAAGACTACGCAAGGTTGGTCGAGCAAAAGTTTCGTCCGATTAAAAAAGAGCTGGAAAACGAAATCATCGCCAGTGGATGGTTTGAACCCAAAGTGGTCTGGGGATATTTCCCGGCGCAGGGCGACGGGAATGATGTGGTGGTGTACGAGATCCCGCCTGCTCACCGCACGGGCGAGGACGCCCGTGCCTCCACCGAACTATTGCGCTTTACTTTCCCGCGCCAGCGTGAAGGACGTCGCCTCTGCATCTCCGACTTCTTTGCCGCGAAGGCTTCCGGCAAGATGGATGTGATTGGGCTGTCCCTGGTTACGATTGGCGCGCGAGCATCGGTGGAAACGCAAAAGCTGTTCGAAGCCGGAGAGTACACGAAATATCTCTACCTGCACGGGCTGAGCGTAGAGACCGCCGAGGCGCTAGCTGAATATCATCACAAACTGATGCGGCAGGAACTCGGCATTGCTGCCGACGATTCGCCGAACATTCGCGACCTGTTCCATCAGAAGTATCGAGGGTCGCGATTTAGCTTCGGTTATCCGGCCTGCCCCAACCTGGAAGACCAGACCAAGTTGTTCGCGCTGCTGCGTCCGGAAGAGAATGTTGGCGTGCGTCTGACGTCAGGATTTCTGTTGGAGCCAGAGCAGAGCACGTCCGCGATTGTGGTGCATCATCCCGCCGCGAAGTATTTCGTGGCTTAACGTTTCCAACCCCGGCTCCCGCTAACGCATCTTCTTCTCATGATCCGCAAAATGAAATCTGGGGAATATCGCCTGTATTCGCGCAAGAAAGATACGAAGACTGGGAAACGGAAGAACCTGGGGACGTTTTCATCGCTGGCTGCGGCACAGAAGCACGAGCGGGCGGTGCAGTTCTTCAAGAAACACTGAGTCAGATCTTGGCGGGACTTCATCACGGCTCCGGGCAAAAAGCAGGTTGCTCGGCTTCGCTCGGAATGACAGTAGTCAGGGAATGCCTCGGGACGGGTAACGAACTATCCGTTCGCCAGTTCTTTCGCCCGCTGCGCCGCCTTCACCACCGCTTTGATCAGCGTCACCCGCAGCTTGCCTTCTTCAAGTTCCATGATGCCGTCAATGGTGCATCCGGCAGGCGTTGTCACAGCGTCTTTGAGAAGTGCAGGATGGTCGCCGGTTTCGAGCACCACGGTTGCGGCGCCCAGGGTTGTCTGCGCGGCCAACAGAGTAGCTACATCGCGAGGGAGGCCGACTTTCACGCCGGCTTCCGCTAACGATTCCAGAATGATGTAAATATAGGCGGGGCCGCTGGCGGAGAGGCCGGTTACGGCGTCCATATGCTTTTCGTCCACCACTACAGTCCTGCCCACCGCGTTGAACAGAGCAGACGCGGCTTCTACATGCTCGGCTTGCGCGAATTGTCCTTTGCAAAGTGCGGTCATTCCCTGTCCGAGGACACAAGGAGTATTCGGCATCGCGCGCACCACGGGAACTTTCTTGCCTAATGCGTTCTCAATCTGGCTGGTGTGGACTGAGGCTGCGACGGAAATTATTAGCTGCTTCGCGGAAATCTTCGAACGAATCTGCTCCATCAATTCCTGGACTACCTGCGGCTTCACACAGACAAAGATCACGTCCGCACCTTTGACCGCTGCAAGATTGTCGGTGGTCACCATGACTCCGAGCTTGCGCGACAAATCCTGCATGCGAGACTCGTGCGCGACCGTGGCGCGCAACCGCTGCGGCGAGAGCCGGTGCTTCTCAATCAGTGCCTTCACCAGAATGCTTCCCATCTTTCCGGCTCCGAGCACCGCAATGCGGCTCTTCGAGAAATCAGCTTGCATCTTCGCCTCCGTTTGCGCGCTACTCTGGGGTGAAATGCACCCCCAGCCAGATTGTTTCTGGCAACAAGCACCTCTACCTGTCGAGTGAAACTTGAAGATATCACAGTCGCTGAACGCCTACGGAGTCACGGTGAGAGTCAGGCTACCGGGAGGATTACTGTGGGTGACCGCGCCCGAAGTCGCCTTTACCCTGATGTTGTAAGTTCCGGGTAGAGTTTCCGGACTGCCGCTTCCGCCGCCTCCGCTGCCCTCAAGACCTCCGCAGCAGGAGACGCTGGCGAGGATAGCGAAGAAAAGCACGAGCGCGGCGATCGTTCGGCGGCGGCTTAGTGCAGCACCTTTCGGAGCGCGTCGCCGTCTTCCCAGCCAGAAAACGCAAGACAGGGGAAACGCCATCGCGAGCGGTAAAGCTATGCTCTTGGATGCGCGCGGAATAGGAGCCGTCGTCGAAACCGTCAGCGTGACCACCGAGTCCCTGTTCTCTGACGGCACTTGCGCGGGATTGAACGAGCAGGTGGTCAATGCGGCCGACGTGGAGCAGCTGAAGCTTACGTTGTTGGAAAATGTGCCCGGGGCAGGTGAAATGTCCAGAGTGTAGAGCGCGGGATGCCCGACAGCAACATGTCACGTTGGGTGGGGTCGCGCTCAGCGTGAAATCGAAAGTCTGCACGGGGAGGGCGGTGAAGTTGACTGCCGCAGAGTGCGCGATGGCCGCCGGATCGCTTCCCACACCGGTAATGTTGCAGTTGTAAGCCTGCGATATGGCGCTCGATACTGTCGCCGTAAACGGCGTTCCGGAGCCAGATGGAGTGACACTCGCCGGGCTGACCACGCAACTCGGTGTTGCGCCTGCCCCGCAGCTTAGATTCACACGACTCGTGTAACTATTGAGTGACGTAAGTGTGCCATTGAAAACGGAAGATAAGTTCACGCGGCGTTCGCTCGCGCGGCGGGTTGCTGTCCGCGCGCACTGCCGTTTGCCGCGACAACGATGCAGGCCAATGCGACTGCGAGAATTCCTCTGGCGATCTTTTTCACGACAAGCCTAGTCACGGCGATCCTATTTAGGCGCTCTTGCTGGTCTGCGGAGCCGCCGATATTTTTCCCAAATGCACCAGCCGCGCGATGATTGAGCCCACGGTGCGGTTGTGAGCTTTGGCGATACCTTCGAAATTGATTCCCTGCCGTAGTTTGTCGCAAATCTGCGCATCTTCCTGATCTGACCAAGTCCTGCCGGCGTTTGCTGGAAGAAATCTGCGCGTCCGCTCTCGCTCATGTTGAAATTCCAGCGCCGTGATCGCACAATGTAGCGCGCGCACCGTCTGCGGATGCTGATACAGGCTGTCACTGATCACAACCTCTCCGGTTTCCGGATGCACACCATTGGCTAGCTTGCGCACGATGTCGAGCGCTTCCAGAATCTCCATTCGTATTCCTCCCCTGCGTGATCGTACGGGGGCGATGGCAGCGACCCTTGTGACCAATGAACACGGCGGCTGTGACAAGACCCAGAATGGGACGGTTGATACGGCCCGTGCATTACACTCTTTATCTATCTACAGACTGGTGGGCATCTATGGACTGGCAGGCGTTTTGGCTGACAATTCGGCTGGCGACGGTCGTGACCGCCATTCTTGTCACGTTGGGACTCCCGCTCGCTTACTGGATCGCCTTCTCTCCCTGGCGTTGGAAATTTCTGGTTGAAGCGGTTGTGGCACTGCCGATTGTTCTGCCTCCTACGGTGCTTGGGTTCTACGTGCTGATCGCGCTGGGACGGCGTAGCCCTTTCGGACGCTGGTGGCAGTCCATGACCGGACACACGCTGGCGTTCACCTTCAGCGGACTGGTCATCGGATCGGTGCTATACAGCTTGCCATTCGCCGTGCAGCCATTCGCCGCTTCCCTTTCCGCTGTGGATTCGCGGCTGCTGGCGGCTTCGTCGGTGCTTGGCGTCTCCAAGTTTCGGACGTTCTGGCGAGTGATGGTGCCGCTGTCGGTCTCCGGCCTGGTGACCGGAGTCGCGCTGAGCTTCGCGCACACCATGGGAGAGTTCGGGGTCGTACTCATGGTCGGAGGCAATATTCCCGGCATCACACGCACGCTGTCCATCAACATCTTCGACCAGGTGCAAGACCTGAACTATTCCGCGGCGAATACGACCGCGTTGGTGCTGGTTGTAATTGCGTTCGTCCTGCTGTCGTTGATTTACTCACTAAACCGGAATTTGTGGAAGATATGGCCACGACTGTAGAGAACACCAAATCAGTGCCCACGCAGAAGGAGATGGCGGCGGGCGCTCTCGACGTTCGTATCCGCGAGGCATTCGCTGGCGGTTTCGAGTTGGACGTTGCCTTCGTTCTACACCGTGGCATTACGATTCTGTTTGGAGCCTCAGGAGCCGGGAAAACTACACTGCTCGACTGCATCGCCGGACTAACTATGCCTGATTCTGGACGAGTCGCGATTGGCGACCGAGTACTATTCGATTCGGAGCGCCGCATCATTGTTCCCGTCAGAAGCAGAAACATTGGCTACGTCTTTCAAGACCTTGCGCTGTTTCCGCACTTGAATGTGGAGTCCAATGTTGCTTACGGCTTGGCGGGAATCGATCCGCAGGAACGTGAGCTGCGGGTCGGCAAAGCCCTTGACACGCTGGGAATTGCAGCACTGCGCAAGCGTCGTCCAGCGCAAGTTTCCGGTGGAGAGCGCCAGCGGGTTGCCCTGGCCCGGGCGCTGGTTACCGAGCCTTCGCTTCTGTTGCTCGACGAGCCGCTGGCGGCGCTTGATTTGCCGGTTCGCATGAAAATCGCTGAGGACCTGCGCCGTTCGATCCAGAATTTACCCATCCCTGTTCTCTACGTCACTCACAGTCGCGATGAGGTCTTCATGCTGGGCGAGAGGTTGCTGGTTCTCGAACGCGGCAAAGTGATCTCACAAGGAACGCCGCATGAGGTATTGTCGGCGCCGCGGGGCGAAACTGTCGCTCAGCTTGCCGGATTTGAGAATATTTTTGACGCAGAGGTGACATCCATTCACCAGGAGCGCGGGACCATGACTTGCCGCGTCGGATCGACACGGTTCGAGTCGGCGCAAGTTGAGCTCGAGACCCCGTTGGTTCGAGCCGAGCCAGGCGGCAACCTGCGCGTCGGAATCAGTGCTGGAGATGTTTTGTTAGCCACGTCAGCTCCAGTAGGATTGAGCGCCCGCAACATTCTGCCAGGCAAGTTGCTGTCTCTTTCCCAAAGAGACGCAATCATCGTCGCCCGCGTGGACTGCGGAGTCGAGCTTTCCGTCCATCTGACGCTAGGCGCACGCGATTCACTCGAACTCGCGCCGGGGCGCCAGGTTTGGGTGATTGTGAAGACACATTCGTGTCATCTGCTGGCGGGGTAAAGAGTAAGAGATTACCAGGAAGATATGCGTCCCGCTCGGTCAAACATCGCTGATTACCGATCGTCGGCAAGCCGCATGACGAAATCGCTTTCGGCGCTCTGCCTTGCCTATCTTTGCCTAACGGGTGCCGCGGCGGTAGCACAAAGCAAGAATGCGTCTTTCCCAAACCCTCACATTTCATCGCAAGCGACCAAGTCGGAGGCAGCTCGTCTTGCCGCTCAAAATGCTCTGTTCAAGGAGCAGTACGACGATGACATGAGGGCTTCTCCAGAGAGCGAGACTGCCAGGGGAGACTACCGAGATAACGCATTGCTGGATGACTACTCTCTGGCGGCCAGTGTGAAGCGAAACGCCGTCGATCGCGCGTATCTAGCGAAGCTCGAAGCCATTTCTACAGAGGGATTTCCCGAGCAGGACCGGCTCTCACACGATCTCCTGCTGCACGTTCTGGACAACCGCATTGCGGACTACGAGCTGAAGAATGATGAGATGCCCATCTCGCAAATGCAGGGCATCCATAACCATTTGGCGGATCTTCCTAACTCGGTACCGCTCGAGACTGTTAAGCATTACGAGGATTAAATTGCACGTCTCCGCCGAATCCCTCGTGCTTTCGAGCAAACGATCGAGGTGCTTCGCCAAGCAGAAAAAGACGGATTAATGCCGGTCCGGATTCTGCTTGAACAGATTCCGCCCCAATGCGAAGGCACTGTTGCCGAAAATTCATTTTTGGCACCGACGAAAAAGTTTCCCGCTTCAATCTCTGCGGAGGACCAGAAGCGCTTGACGAAAGAGATCGTGCAGGTGGTGAACGCGGAAGTGTTGCCCGCTTATCGCCGCTTCGCGGAGTTCATCGCGAAGGACTACGCCCCGCGTGGCCGCACCACAATTGGGTTAAACAGCTTGCCGGAGGGTGCTCGCCGATACCAGCAAGCGATCCGAGAGCAAACCACTACGGATATGTCTCCGACGGAAATTCATGCGCTCGGACTTCGAGAAGTCGAGCGAATCAATGGCCTGCTCACCAATCTTGCTATCCAAGCAGGTTACAAAGATCTGGGCAGCTTTCGCGCTGTGCTCAATAGTGATCCTAAGTACGTTCCGAAATCTCCGGATCAGATCGTCGAAGATTTTCGCCGCTACGTTGACCAAATGCAGCCGCGCTTACCTGAACTCTTCGGAGTGTTCCCCAGAAATCCGCTGAGTGTTGAAGCTGCGCCTGTCTCCCAACCGAATAATCCCACTCACTATGTTTTTGGCACTCCGGATGGCACTCGGCCAGCTCGCGTCGTGGTTGCGACTTCCAACTATGCGCATCGAAAGCTGCTCAGCGACGAGACTCAGGCCTACCACGAAGGCATCCCCGGCCATCACCTGCAGATTTCCATCCAGCAGCGGCTTACCGACCTGCCGGAGTTTCGTCTTCACGTCGTCAACAATGCATACGCCGAAGGCTGGGCGGTTTATGCGGAGGCGCTTGGAAAGGAAATCGGATTTTTCCAGGATCCAGCCTCAGATTATGGACGGCTCAACTTAGAGCTGATGCGCGCCGTTCGCTTGGTGGTAGACACCGGCATTCACTCCGAAGGTTGGACCAGGGAGCAGGCAGTGGCCTACCTCCGCGAAAGCGGCGCCGCGGATGAGCCTACCATCCAGGCCGAAATTGACCGTTATATTGCATGGCCCGCTCAAGGCCTCAGCTACAAGATCGGTCAGCTCAAAATCCTCGAACTCCGCAGTCGGGCAAAGCAGCAGCTTGGTTCCGGCTTCGATATCAGGGCCTTCCATGACGAAATCCTCAGTGGAGGAAGCCTGCCGCTCGACATGCTGGAAGCCCGCGTCAATAAATGGATTGGAAGTCAACTTCCGACTGGCACTGCTAGATGAAGGTACCGACACTCCACATAAACAAGCTTTTCGTGCATTCGACTCTAGGAGCGCGGCCCGCTCGCACTCGCCCCCCGTCGCCGGGTTTGGGTGATTGTGAAGACGCAACAAAAGATTTCTACACAAACGGTAGAGATCGGCGTTCATGTTACCCTTGGAATCCCAATGAGCCAAAGCCAATGCCTATGACCCGAAGCCAGCAACCTGCATTGACACTCTTTGCCGGCGGGATGATCGGCCTCGGCATCCTCGCTCTGGTGTACGGCGATTTCGCGATGGTGTGGCAACCAGTCGCTGCCTGGATTCCGGGCCGGACGGCTCTTGCCTATGCTTCGGGCGTCATCATGCTGTTGGGTGGTATTGGACTGCTGGTAAGAGCTGCGGCGGCATGGTCGATCCGTATCCTGTTCCCATATCTCATCGTCTGGGCCCTGCTAAAGGTGCCCGCTCTGTTTGTTGCGCCGGGGATGGAAGCTGTCTGGCTTGGCCTAGGCGAGCTCACAGTGCTTCTGGCCGGTGGATGGGTTTTGTTTGCCAGGCTGGCCGGCCTGGGCGAGGGATCGCTGCTGACGTTCGCGACAGGCGAGAACGGCGTTTGCATGGCACGGGTGCTCTTTGCGGTTTCTCTCATACCGATCGGGCTCTCGCATATTGTCTACGTGCAGCCGACGGCTGACTTGGTACCGTCGTGGCTCCCTTATCGTATTGGCTGGGCATACCTGACCGGCGCCGGACAGATCGCCTGCGGTCTCGGCGTGCTGTTCTCGATCTTTCCGCGGGTGGCCGCGTGGGCAGAGGCGGGAATGATATCCCTATTTACGCTTCTCGTTTGGGCTCCGAAGATCCTGGCCACCCCGCACACCCGGCTGAATTGGACCGCCTTCTTCATCTCATGGGCAATCGCGGCGGCGGCGTGGGTAGTAGCGCAAAGCATCGCCCCGAAGCTGCCCGCCAAGCCCAATGCGTGACCGCCGATCCTAGCGACTTTAGATTTGATTTTGAGCTTTCCCGTCTTCGTCAGAAACTCACGTTACGCCAGGCAGTGCATTTTCAGGTAATGCAGTGGAACCTGTGGAACTACCCCCTTGCCGATTTCCCACGCTTGCTCGGGATCTGCTTCAGGTAACCGAGCATCTTGCTCTGCGTCCTTTTCGGTAGCGGCTTTCTGTGCTCTTGCAAGCATTCCGACATGTTCTTGTGAATTTGTTCTTCTGATTCCGCCTCACCCCTCACCCGCAGTGTAGTAACCAGCGCAATGGTTACCCGCGGCTCTAATCGATGTTAACCAGTCGGATTTTTGCGCAAGATGTTGCAGCTGTTACCTGCAGGTGACCTACTCACGCTTGCCCAACCTCGGAGCTGCACGTTGAGCTATGTCCAATCGCCGGCGCAGCGGGAACTTCTTGGCGAGGTGGATGTTTCACGATACTGACCCTACCCTGCGCTTGCCACAACCCAATCGTCCACGAATGGAACATTGCGCGCACATCAACTCTGCTATCAGAGCGGAGGTCAGCAATGACATCACGTAATGTGGCGATAGGTCTCCTGATTACTATGATGAATGGAGTAAGCGTTACTTTCGCGTATCACGAGAATCAACGAAATGCTGCCTTGGTGCGGCAACTCAACGAACAACTGCAAAAGACGCAAACTGAGTTGACCGAAGCCGCACTTCAATTAGATGATGCCAACAAGAAACTCAAGTTCCTCGCGGCGTCCAAAGCCCGCGTTCAAGTAACTGCATACGCTCTAACGGACGACTTTGGCCCCGATCCGGTGTTTTCAAACAATGCTCCGGCGCGCAAAGCCTATGCCGTTCCTCAGCATTCCCTGCCCACTGGAAAAGTTTTGAACGTTGCGCTTTCGCCCGCGGCGGAACGGAAACTGCACGCCAACCTCAACGACACTCTCGTGCTCATGTCGCGAAAACATCGCAGCCAACACCTGGCGCGTTTCGTGGACCGAACGGCACAGACAGAGACCCGTCCAGTGGTGGACATCTTGTTTGCCGACGCTCACCAGGCCCGGATTTGGGGCCGGCAATCGTTCTATGCGGTCAATCTTTCGCGGCCGAATTCGCCGTTCCTGCAGCGATGAGGATGCGCGACCGCCGGTTATCTCATTGAGCTCTTTGTCGGGAAAACTGGCGAAACACCGCCTTGCACTAGCGATCGCCGGAGACCGCTGGCGTCCTCAATCGGGCCTCTTCAATTTTCTGCAGCTCAATAATCCCTACCCATTGCCCTCGCCGATGTTCCACATAAACGAGCCTTCCGCCCAATACGGATGCCGCCGATTCCGGGGTCAAGTCGCGATGGAAGCCGAAGTACCGCGCCTTCCACTCTTGCCAAGACTGCCACCGGTCAAAGAGGTTGGGCGGCGGCTGGTATTTAGTGGAAAAGACCAGCGCCACGTCGAAGCGCGAGCGGGCTTCTAGAGACACATCTGAACGAGCGGCGGTGGCGAAGACCAGATGCTCGGCGGTGAAGTCTTCGATCTGCACAATTTGGACAAGCGGCATTGGTCGCGGAACATATCCCAGATAAGGTTGCGTCAGTTCGCCGCTCGCCGGCCACGCGGTTAGCACGCGAGCGTTGTGGTAGCGCGCCACCAGGAAAGTTTCCGCTTGCTGGTGCAGGCGAATGTAATCCCGATAGGCGAGGTTGTCTTCGGGAGCGAATCCGTACGGAGGATTAACGAATAGCGCGGCGATGAATGCCAGGACGACTACGGCGATCACTGCCTTCCAGAGGCGCAGCCTTCGCCAGATGGTTGAAACGCAGACCAGAATGACCAGCGGGACAACTGGGAGCATGTAACGGGCGAGAACCGCGCCGCCGATGACCGCCAGCGCGCCACCGTACAGAATTGCAACGACAAGGAAGGTCACCTGAATCGCAGGATCGATCCGCTGCTTTTCTCCGGTTGAATCCTTCTTGGGCGGTTGCCACATCGCCAGCGCGCAGGCGATGGTGAGGACGTAGAGGTTCATATATCCAACTGCCTGCCAGATTCTCAACAGCAGAGCGAGGAGGATTCGCAAAGGATGTAAGGTCCCCTGCACGTTGTAGCGGAAGAATTCGGGGTTGCCGAAGACGAACCCAGTGCTTACGTAGTGATAGGCATACCAGAAGGCGAGGGCAATGACAGGAAGCAGGAGCAGCGCCTCAGATAGAAATTCCTTCGTGATATTTCGTGTCCTTGGTGTTTCCCCAACAAGGCGATAACCACGAAGGGCACTAAGGTACACGAAGCAGGACCACGCAAACAACGCCATCGGAACCAGAATCGCGGTTTCTTTCGCCAAGGCGGCAAGCGAGAACCAGATGACCATTGCTGCCGGCCGCCGGCGGAGATATGAGTCCAACCCCCAGAAGATCAGCCCAGCCGCGGGCAAGTCCACCTGCGCCAGCGAACTCTGCGCGAAAAATACGGGATACGCCGCCGTCACCAGTGTGGCCGCGGCCGCAACAGTTGCATTCGCCACCATTCTCGCCAGGCGAAAAAATCCTAGCAGCGAGAACGCCGCCAGCAGAAGCATTGCGCACCGCGTCACCATCGGGCTGTAGCCGAAGACTCTCCAGCCTAGAGCAATCCACGCCATGACCAACGGCGGGTGTGCGTTCGAGGGCGTGGAGTGCGGAATCAGCGAACCTGCCAACAGGTCGCGCGCTGCGGGAACATAGTAACCCGCTTCGTCCCAGAAATAGGGGAGCTGAAGCAGAGGAATGTGTGAGCCGATCAGAACCGCGGCCAACAGCACAAACAATGCCGCCGTCTTAGTCGGGCCGAGTTGGGAATCAGTTGCCAGGGTTCAGTGAACCGGGCCGGGCGCAGCGCGCGGATCAAGCTTGATCTCGCCGAAGGTGCTTTCGTAGTTGGTCACATTCTGGTTCAGGATCGCCGCCAGCGCCTTGGCTTGTTGCGGACTGAGGTAAATCCCCTGAAAATTTCGCACGTCGACTTGATTCTCCGTTTGCTGCTGCATGGTGCCGAAGACCAGGAAAAAGTCCCAAACGTTGACCCGCACTTGGACGCTATTGGCATAGGTCTCGCGATAATCGGCGGTATTGACGACATTAAAATTAGGCTGTGTGGGAATTATCATAAGGCACTCAGTTTAGCGGGAATGGTGAGAGAAAGAAATGGCCCTTGGCGTTTGGAGCTGGCCCTGAAGGTTCGGGGATCGGATGTTGTGGTCATAATTTAGAATGACTCTAAGCCGGGATGGCGGAATTGGCAGACGCGCTGGACTTAGGATCCAGTGCCCTAAAGGCGTGCAGGTTCAAATCCTGTTCCCGGCACCACAACAGCAGGCTTCGGGCTCCAGGCTTAGGCGGGGGTTTTTAGACTCTTGCGCGGAGGCCGAATTTTTCCTTGTGCTTGTCGGGCGAACTTGGCACTAGTCCTGCCGGTCCTCTTGGCCGCCACACCGTACTCACCAAGGTTTCCGTGACAATCCGAGGCAGGCTTTGTCGAACCCGCTGCCGCAAATCGGAATACTCCTGGGTCCCGGCAAATAGATCGCGCATCAGGTCACGGAACCGCGCGCTCCGCGCTGTCAGTTGGACCATGCGTTCCAACACTGATCCACCCAGCCAATCGCCACTGTAGAAGCGATCTGCGATGCGGGCCGCGCGCTCAAGCTCGGGAAGAAAATCTTGCTTTACAAGTACCGGGTAACTCTCCGGCGCATTCGCAAGCAGAGCCTGCGCGAGCAGTTCCGCCGAGCGCAGTGCGTAATACAGTCCTTCTCCGGTAATGGCGTCAACGAACCCTGCGGCATCGCCGGCCATCGCCCAGCCGTCTCCGCTGAATGCCGCGTTTTGCAGCGTCTTCACTGTGTACGACGGAAGGATGTGGGCATAGAATCGCGCGTCTTCGAGTCCCAGCCCGAATTCCGGCAGCGAATCTTCCAGCCGCCGCCGAAGTTCGGCGGTGCTCTTGCCTTTCATACGGCCGCAGATTCCTGCCGAAAAGTGATCGGAGCGAGGAAATATCCAGAGGTAGCCGTGCAAGCCTTTCAAGAATTTGACTTGGGCAACCGGGCGAGTTCCGGGGATATAGAAGCCGACCGCCACCATGAAATTCTCCGGGCCAAGCGCTTGAGAAAACTGGCCGCGCAAGGGGTTGCGCGCTCCTGCCGCCAACACCACAAAATCGGCCCGGTAATCTCCAGATGAGGACCGGAGATTCCAATCGCTTCCGCTTCCCTCAATGCTGGTGATTCGTTCCCGAAGGACTCGGGCTCCGGCTTGGCGAGCGCGATCCAGTAGCAGACCATTCAGCGCCAGGCGGGAAAAAATTGCGATTGGCCGGTCGAGCCGAAATGCCACTCTGCGGCCAGAAGGAGCAATCAACTCGCAATCGCTGATCCAGTTGCGCTCAACCTGCGAGTCTCGCAGAAAGGGCCAGCGGGCGAGAGCTTTGTCGGTCAGGCCGCCACCACACGGCTTTTCCCACGCTAGCTTTTCATCAAAGAGAAGGACCTCCCGTCCGGCGCGAGCTAGTTCGACAGCGGCAAATGCGCCGGCGGGGCCGCCGCCTATGATCGCAATTCGCTTGGGATCCATGATTCAGAACGCGGAGAACCACTCATTTGCGACTGATGCTAATAGACGAACGAGGAGCGGGCAGCTGCCTGTCATTGACTTACTTGTGCGACCCGAGAAACAGCCTACTGGGCTGCCGTCATCTGCTGATAGACCGCAAGGCCGGCAATGGCCAAGACCAGCACACCGGAGGCTGTTCCCAGTACCTTTACGAATGGGCCGAGCCGGTTTACCTTCTGGATGATCTCGACCTGCTCCCTCGCCATGTGGGATTCCGACTCGCCCAGAAAGAGCTGGTCGTCTTCATGCATGGTCAGAGTGCCGCGATAGATCAGAAGGATAATTAAGGCTACGGTAAGGACTATCCACGCAACCACAAGCTCGAACAGAGTTGGCATAAATCACCTCGTGCGGGCGATTGTTCTTGCCTTGCGCCAGAACCGCCGTCAGCGGTCCCGCGCGGAGTTTCTGCGCTGATTATAGCTCCGAATGACCCGGGCGAAAGAAGGTTTTTTCCGCGCGGAAGGCGTGGCACAAGAAACAGACCGATCGGTCGGTTCTCCGTTACGCTGGCGAAAATCAGCGAACCATTACGGAGGTCAATGCCACCACAACGCCGATTGCGCTGAGCGCGATGCCTGAGTACCAGAACATTCGCCGCCCCGACAGCAGAGTAATCGAGGTAACCACCAACGCAATTTCCAGAAACACCTCGCTCAAATCGAAACGATCGGAACGGCGGCCCTCTAGTTGCGTCTCTTTCTCGAGTTGGTGCGCCTCAGCTTCAATGTCGTTCTTATCGGTACGATAGCGGTCCGCTTCGGTCTTGTACTTGTCGCGCACTTGGGCAGCCTTCTGGGTATCGGTTGTCACCATAACCGACGCGAGATCTGCCATGACGTCATCCTCGTGCATACGGATGTTCTTAGCCTGGTAATAGGCCCACCTATCGCTGACCTGGGTCTGCAGAAGCATCTCTTCGGTGTGGGCGCGATGTCCTATCAAAGAAACGATAGCCAAGGCCACGGCCAAGATTGCCATGGTCAGAGAGACAGGCGCCATGGAAGGATTATGGGCACCATGCTCGGCATGCTCTTGAAGTTCGTGAAATTCTGGAGATCCCATAAGTAGAAACCGATGTTACCGATTCGGGGGAACTCGCGCAAGAGGTTACGAGCAGTCAGGTCCTTCATACTTTGACACTGAAACTCCAGCAGCGGCGACGTGTTCACGTGCTCAAGTTATACTTTCAACTCGGAAGCCCAATTTGTTTTCTTGAAAACTTGAGGTTGCAAATTGTGATCTCAAATGTGCATATATGAGCGAATCAAGAACCACCCTGGCGAAACGACTTGACTCGAAGACATTCTCCTGCGTGCGCTGGCTGCCAGGTAGAAAAGCGGGCGTGAGGAGATGGGCCGTGTGGTTCGCGCTGCTTTGCTCGGGTATGGGGGTCCTGGGTGCGCAGCAACCACCGGTTCAACACGATCGCGCCTTTTGGCAGGCGCTGGCACGGCAGCACTATGCGGTGCCGAATAGCGAGTCGGCATCTGCCTTGGCGGGCGAACTTAGCGCATTGCTGGCTTCCCCTGACTCCGAACTGCGCGACCATCTGGCGTACTCCATTCTTGCTCACTGGATCGCCCGGCCGAATGTTTTGTCCCCTGATGAGGTCCTAGTTCTGGCTGATGAATGGCGCAATAATCTAAAGAGCGGGATTGGTGATGTGGGCACAGACTCGGTTCTTAAGCGATCGTTTTCTGCTCTCTGCCTGGCGTCTGTTGCACAACGCGAGGCAAACTCACCGTTCCTGGGCGCGTCGCGCTACCGCCAATTGGTCGCAGGCGCGGTTGCGTACCTGCGAGCGGAACGCGACCTGCGCGGGTATGACGCCAAGCTCGGTTGGATCCACGCCACGGCGCATACCGCCGACTTGCTGCAAGCTCTTGCCGGCAGCCCTATGTTGAGCAGCGATGAACAAGCAACCATACTGTCTGCCATTGCGGCGCGCCTTGCTTCCGCTCCTCAGGTCTATACGCAGGGCGAACAGGACCGCATTGCGCAGGCCGTGCTTGCCGTCATTCGGCGACCGGACTTTAATGCCGGGTCTTTCACAACCTGGCTAGATCAGATGGCGAATGCTGATCAGAAAATATGGGCCGATCCCCTGACCCCTGAGTCGCTGGCCCGCTACCAGAATCACACTTATATGCTGCAGGCGCTCTCGGTGCACCTGGCGCTTGAGCCGGAGTCGACGAAGATTGCGGAGTTTAAGAAACGTGTCTTGGAAGTTCTACGAACGCGGTGAGGAGCCTTTCCCTCAAATATCCACGTTCCTTGCCCTTTCAATATTCAAGGTCGATCTCGCGCAAGGCGGGCTGGCGCCCGCCCGACACGTTCACTCCGTCTGCTCCAGCGCGCGGATGTACTCAATGACTGATTCGCTCCAGCCATCGATGTGCGTCCACTTACTGTAGCCGACGCCGTTCTTGTAGCTGGCTACGTTGATCATGTAGCCCGACGGACGGGGAGGTCCGTCGCTCCACCGGCCCGACACCGGTGCAAACACGCTGTCGTGCGCCTGCTCGTCAGTGATCACGATCAGGCGGTCGTACTTCTCCTTACGGTTAAGCGTCTCGACCGCCTTGCCGAGCTGGGTGCTGTTGTGAGGCTGAGACGTGTCGATGGCATCGCGCAGAGCGAATCCACGACGCGCCGGCACCTCAACCAGATTGTCAGAGAAAGAAAACACCACAACCTTCTCTGCGATCTCACGCAACAGCACGGCCAGTCCGTAACCAGCATCAGTGCGCAGCATTTCAGAACGACGGGACAGCGGGACCGTCATCGAGCCAGAGACGTCCACCAGGACGATTGTCTTGCCTGGTAGTTTCTCTGTCCCAGCCACACACTGCAGCATGGCCCGCTGCAGCGCCTCTTCCCACTGCGGAGCGTAACGCGCTGCAGCAAGAAAACGGAACGGGAGCACTCGCGCCATGCTCATCGAGCCAAGCGCCGAGAGCACGAGCGACTCGTCCACTCCGGCCTCACTCATATTGCGCAGGTTGCGGAGCAAGGCGAGTGCACCCAGCTTCTGCTCGCGGAGCAGACGCTCCCAAGCCTCACGCTTGTCAGCGCCCCGAGCGAGCGTCCCGCTCGCGCCAACAGATGACAGAGCAACCTCCCAAGTGTCCGGAGCGTTCAGGCGTCCCCAGATCAGCTTCTTCCACACGCCGGCCTGGGCCGCATCACGCGGCTTGGCGTGGCAAAGGAAGAGCACGTCACGCAGCTTGATGGGCCCGCCGCGATCGTACTTGGCGAGCTGATACTCATCAAACTTCGGGAACGCAGCGGCCAGCCCCTTCTTCACCTGACCGGAGAGCGGTACCCGCCCGTCCTTCCAGTAAATGGCAACAAACTCAGCGAGTTCGTCGGTGCGCTGGATGACGCGAGCAAGCGTCTCCGAGACCAGACCGCGATGCGTCTTGTGACGTGCCATCTCGCGGACGAGCGCCAGCGGCGCATGACGCAGCTTCATCTGCTCGCGCGCCTCGACTGCAAGCGCAGCCACCTTCTCAGCCGCGACCTTCGGCACCAGCTCGGCGATACGACCTGCAATCTCGACTCCGTCCTCGTAAAACTGGCTCTCCCAGAGCAGGCAAGCCAGCACCGAGCGCCGCAGCTGCAGCTCCGAAGAAATGTGACGCGCGGGTGCCCCCTCGTGGGTGCGAGGTGCGTAGTTGAGGTTCAGTGTGTTCAGTCGGGCCATGGTCGCCTCCTTTCGTAAAACCGGTCGTTCGTCGTTGGTCGTTGGTTGTTGGTCATTGGCAAAATCCTGCCATAACCTTCCCCCAACACGTCCTGTCATTCCGAACCGCTTTAGCGGTGAGGAACCTGCTGCTTCTTCGCCGGGGAATTTGCGATGAGAGTTTATGGCGGATGTTCTGGCTAAACTACAAGGCTGAAGCCTCGGCAGGACTCCATACCTACGCTGTCCGCTCCCGAAGTAACCCTCGTCTGCGCCACCGGCGAAATGTCTACGCCAGAATCCCGTGATCTGCTGGTACGAGATCCGAGCATCGTTCTCCCTGTTCAAGTTCCAACAGCAACCCTTGAAACTCCGCCATCGTTTCCGCGGATCGCGAAGCTTCAACGAATTCCCGCGCCTCGGTTTCCGACGCCTCCGGGAAAAACCGGCGATACAGTTCCACTTTCTGCCGATTACTGGCCTTACCCAAGTAAAGCCGGTAATCAATTCGCCCGGGCCGTAATAGCGCTTCGTCGAGGACCTCGATGTGGTTCGTGGTCATCACGAAGAGCACGTTCGCCGGAGCATAGAATCCATCCAGCACATTCAACAAACCAGAGAGAGTGACGCCATTTGCGGCAGCATTTGCCTTCTCAGTTTGCGCTTGCGCCCCGGTGTTCGCGCCCGTCGCCGGCTCGCGCGCCTTGCCGCTCTTGGCGCAATCAATGTCTTCAAACAGCAACACCGAATTGGCGGGCACCTGGTTGACAGCGTTCATCAGGCTGCGATCAGTGAAATCCGTAAGATTGGTCACATAAATCGAGAGCCCAAAGTGCGCCGCCAGAGCCGAGACCAGCGAGGTCTTACCCGTTCCCGGAGGCCCAAACAGCAAGTACCCGCGATGATAGGGAATCCCCAGTCGCGCATACCGCTGCTTCGAGGCGCGGAAGTTTTTCACATCTTCAATCAAGTGCTCCTTCTCGCCGGGCCGCAAGACCACCGAGTCCAGCAAGCGCGGCGCGTAGCCTTCCACGTATTCCCATCCGTCGTTGTAGATATACAGATACGACTGCACACCCATTCGCCGCGTGTGGCAGCTCACGACGTCGTCCACGAACTTCTGCAGGAAGACGCGCTTCCTCCCCAGTGTGCGAAAGGTGAGCGACTCCATGCGCCTGGTCGCTCGCTCGTGCGCTTCTTCTGTGCGCGAGAACCATACCTGAAACGGCCTGCCCGCGTACCAGAACCAATGCATCCCCGGCGCAGGAATCATTGCAATGCGTTCATTACGCATAGTCGTGTCGAGATCCACGTGGCGGATTCTCTTAAGAAACTTTTGCTCCAGAAACCATTCCTTCACCCACACGAATGCTGCATCGTCATCGTTGACGGTAATCATCATCGTGGTCTGCCTAACGATCCAGTACCAGATTTTTTCCGGCACGGCTCGCAACCAGACACTTAGGCCGCCGATGATCATCAGAAATAACCCGCCAGACGCAAATGCGTTCTGGCCAGTCAGCATACTTTTTAGAAGTTCCAACATACTTAACTTTTCTAACCGGCGCAGGCCGGAGCAAAAGCAGCTCAGACAGGAATATCCGAGCCGCACAGTTTGAGTTAAAGCCGGGGAACAAACGACACGGTGTTAGGTGCTCTACCCCTGAGCTACACGGGCATAAATCCCGCGGCAGGATTCGAACCTGCGTCCTCCCGCTTATGAGGCGAAGTAACCGTAGTCTTCACCACCGGCCAAACATGCGACTTGCAGAGACGTTGCTTGCAACGTCTGAGACGTAGCGGAGCTACGTCTCTACACCGATCGCTTCATACAAAGAAATCGGTCAGGGAACAAGCGGTCACGGCAGGGCTTACGCCCATGGGGATTCGAACCCCGCAGCCCGAAGGCTGTTCATCCAGCGAAGAATCCGTGGCCAGACACCACTGACCTTGTGAGTTGGGCTGGGGGAATCAGCGGCAGCGGTATTGTCGAGGTTCAGTCGAAGGAACCGCGGCCTACGCCACCCAGCTAGGTTTTAGTTTTGCGGAGAGCGCCGGAAATCGGCTAAAGAAGATCGCTTAGCGCGACTGGAGCGACGCCCTGTTGCAACTCAGGCTGACTTTTGGCCTAAGGTGCCCGCTTAGCGTTTTGGTTGTGAAATCCGCCAATTTGGGGGCGTCCTTTCGTAAGAAGATGTTTGAGGATGCCATGACTTTTGAATTTGCGCAAGAGGGAAAAAGGAGTTTTTTCGAAGATACTCTAAAGCTTTTAACCGCAAAGATCGTAAAGACGACGCGAAGTTCGCAGAGAAAAGCCTGAAAGCACTTTTCCTTTGCGCGTTTTCCGGTTGGTCGTTTGATTGATTGATGAACACGCAGCACACCAGCTAGTAGGCATTCCGCGGTCGTTTCTGATATAGCTTTATGTTCACGAACCAGGGGGAAACGCTTGAATTGCTTGCTTTTGCTGCTTTGCGCTGCTCTGCTTGTGACCAACTCCCACGCCCAAGTGGACGACTCGACCAAGCAGCTCGCCCACGACATTTTCAAGCAACTCATCGAAATCAACACCACGGATTCGTCGGGCAATGTAACCACTGCGGCAGAAGCGGTGGCCCAGCGATTCCGCGCGGCCGGACTTCCCGACCGCGATATCCAGGTTCTCGGTCCCAACGAACGTAAGAAAAACTTAGTAGTCCGCTTCCATGGATCGGGCAAGCTCACGCCGGTGCTGCTGATCGGACACCTCGACGTGGTCGAAGCACGCCGTGAGGACTGGACGACGGACCCGTTTCAATTCGTCGAGAAAGATGGTTACTTCTACGGTCGCGGCACCCAGGATATGAAGGATGACGACGCGATCATGGTCGCCACGTTGATCAAGATGAGGCAGGAAGGCTTCGTTCCGGATCGCGACATAATCCTCGCCCTAACAGCGGATGAGGAAGGCGGACACTTTAACGGAGTAAATTGGCTGCTGCAAAACCATCGCGATCTGATTGATGCGGAATTCGTTCTGAATCCCGACGAGCTTACGGTGTGGACTGAACACGGCAAGGCGATGGTGGTCGAAGTTGAAGCTGCCGAAAAGACGTACTCCGACTACCAGTTGGTGGTGACCGATGCCGGCGGGCATAGTTCCCTGCCCCCGCCGCGCAATGCTATCTATGAGCTGGCGAACGGACTGGCTCGCCTGCAGCAATATAAGTTTCCCGTTGAGCTGAACGACGTGACTCGAGCCTACTACGAGCGAATGGCGAAGGTGGAAACCGGGCAGCGCTCCGCAGACATGAAAGCTCTCCTTCGAAATCCACCGGACCAGGTTGCGGCGGCGCGTCTCTCCGAGGACGTCAATGACAATGCCATGTTGCACACCACCTGTGTGGCGACCCGCGTAAATGCCGGCCATGCCAACAATGCTTTACCCCAACATGCCGAAGCCATCGTGAATTGCCGGCTACTGCCAGGGCAGACGAAACAAGGCGTACGGGACACGCTGGTGCGCATACTAGCCGATCCGGCGATCGATGTGCACTACGTGAGCGATTCGTCCCAGATTTCCGATACCGTGCCCACAAATCCGGTGTTTGCACCCCAGCCTTTGCGCCGGGATGTGCTGAGTACGCTTGAGAAAATTGCCAGCGAGATGTGGCCGGGCACTCCGGTGATTCCGACCATGGCCCGAGGCGCGTCGGATGGGACGTACACCAGCGCGGCGGGAATGCCGACCTATCAAGTGGCCGGCGTAGCGGTGGATCGAAACGACGATCGCGAGCATGGACGCGATGAGAGAGTCGGTGTGGAGTCGTTCTATCGTGGACTTGATTTTAACTACCGCTTCTTGAAGGCCCTTACTGCGGGCAAGCAGTAATATTCGCAGGTCGATTGCGTAGGAACTTGAAGCCTATCTTGTCAATCCGGCGAACGGCGTTGTCAGGATCCTGCGCTCTTGCGCTATTCGCTAGCTTTCTCTTTCCACAAATGGCCTGGGCACAAGAGCGCAGTACGGCGAAACGCGAGCCGGTACTGAGCCAGATTGATCTGCCCGAGCCTTACTACTTCCGCGAAATGTACTTGCCCCAGCCAACGACGGGGCCCAGTTCGGCGGCCTGGATGCCGGACTCACGCACTCTCGTGTTTTCGATGGCTGGATCGCTTTGGCAGCAACAAGTCGACACAGAAAATGCACGCCAACTCACCGCCGGGCCCGCTTATGACTACCAACCTGACTGCTCACCTGACGGCCGTTGGGTGGCATATGTATCGTACGCCGCGGACGCCATGGAACTATGGGTGCTTGATCTTCAGACCATGCACGCGCGGCAGCTTACGACCAGCGGGACGGTCAACGTTGAGCCTCGGTTTTCGCCCGACGGGAAGCAGATTGTCTTTGTCTCGACTTCCTACAATAAGCGCTTTCACATTTTCACCGGCGATTTTGCAAATGGCGAACTCTCCAATGTTCAGCGAGTAACGGGCGAGGACAAGAGCCCGCTTCCCCGCTACTACTACAGCGAGTTTGATACTGAAATCAGCCCAAACTGGTCTCGCGATGGGAGCGAGATTCTCTATGTTTCGAATCGCGGACACCTCTACGGCAGTGGTGGGTTTTGGCGCATGAAGGTTGCGGCTCGCGGGCCCGCGCGGGAAATCCACTACGAAGAGACTAACTGGAAAGCAAGACCCGAGTTTTCTCCTGAGGGTAAACGCATCATGTATGCGTCATATCTGGGTCGGCAGTGGCACCAGCTTTGGACTCTGCCAGCCGACGGCGGTGACGCGTTCCAGCTGACGTATGGAGATTACGACAACATCAATCCTCGGTGGTCTCCGGACGGCAACCGAATCGCGCTCATTTCCAATCGCACCGGGAACACTTCTCTATGGGTTCTCGATTTGCCGGGTGGCAAACAGACGCAAGTGGTGAGCAAGAACAAACAATATTTGAAGCCAACGGCTCGAATCGCAATCACCGTGCTTGATCCGCAGGGGCAAATCACGCCTGCTCGCATTTTCCTGACTGGCGGAGATGGCCGCGCTTACGCCCCCGATGACGCATGGATGCAAGCAGATGACAGCTTCGTGCCCGGCGTTCAGCGCTTCGAAGCTCACTACTTCGAGAGCCGCGGCAACGACGTGGTTTCGGTTCCGGCAGGACGAGTCACGGTGCAAGCGATGAAGGGCTTTGAATATCGTGTGCAGGAAAGAACAGTCGAAGCCAAGGCAGGCGAGCAAGTCAAGGTCGTCTTGCATTTGCGCGCACTCGATGTTCCTCGCGATTCCGGATTTCACTGGGTGAGTGGAGATGTTCATGTGCACATGAATTATGGGGGCGCATACCGCAACACACCGCAGCACACGATCGAGCAAGCGGAATCGGAAAACCTCTCCATCATCGAGAATCTGATCGTCAACAAAGAACAACGTATTCCGGACATCGCTTACTTCCGGGCTGGCGCCGATCCTGCATCAACGGCGAACACGCTGCTGTTTCACGGACAAGAATTCCACACCAGCTATTGGGGGCACATCGGGCTGCTGCACCTACAGGATCATTTCCTGCTTCCTGGGTATGCCGGATATTCAAACACATCGGTCGCGAGCGCATTCCCTCCGAATTCGGACATCATTGACCTTGCACATGAACAGCACGCGCTCGCTGGTTATGTGCATCCGTATGACGAAACTCCCGACCCTCGAAACAATCCCGATCTTAGGCATGCGCTTCCTGTGGATGTGGCGCTCGGCAAAGTGGACTATCTCGAGGTCCTCGGATTCAGCGACCATCTGGCGACAACTTCGGTCTGGTATCGCCTGCTGAATCTCGGCTTTCGTATCCCGGCTGCGGCGGGGACCGATGCGATGTCGAACCTCGCGTCTTTGCGCGGTCCAGTGGGATTGAACCGTGTTTATGTGCGAGTGCCCGGCGGCAAGCTCGCCCATGCGCCGTGGCTGGATTCACTGAAGCACGGACACACGTTCGCCACCAACGGTCCGCTGCTTGGATTTTCGCTGGCGGGGAACATTCCGGGTGATGAATTGCCGCTTCCCACGGGTGACCACGATATCAAATTCATTGCATGGATGCGATCTTTCGTCCCCGTGGACCACTTGCAGGTCGTTTGCAACGGCAAGGTCGTTCGCGAGTTGAAACTTGATGCGACCCGCGAGAGCGCAAGCGTCGCGGGATCTATTCCCCGCTCGAACAGCGGTTGGTGCCTGCTGCGCGCGTTAGCGGACCAGCCGGAAATGCCCGTGCTGGACGCTTTTCCTTACGCAACCACAAGCCCGATTTACGTGAGCGTGTCGGGCTCTCAGCTCAAATCAGATGAGGACGCGCAATACTTTCTGGCCTGGATTGATCGGATAGTGAACTCTACCGAGGCAACCACGAACTGGAATACTGCAGCGGAGAAGAGTGCTGTCTTAGACACTCTGCGAAAAGCCCGGGCGGTTTACGAGTCGAAGCTGAAGTAGCTTCTCTTCACAAACTTAGGCTTGGTGGCGGGTTTCGGAAATGCGGATCAGAGCCGGAAGCACGTCTCCCATGTCCCCCGCATTCTTGCCGAATGCAAAATACAAGCGGCTGAACAACCGATACAGGTCCTCGTAAACGCGCTGTTCGGAGTGGTCGGGTTGGAAAATCCGGTATGGCGGGCAAATCTTGTCTTGCGCTTCTTCGATGGTCTTAAAAGTTCCGGCGGCGAGGAACGCGAAGATTGCCGAACCCAGGCTGGTCACGCTCCTGGTAGGAACCAGCACCGGACGGCCCAGGACATTTGCGTAGACGCGATTCAGGACTTCGTTCTTTTGCGGAATCCCGCCAGCATTGATCACCCGCTGAACATGGACTCCGTTGCTCTCCATGCGATCGAAGATTACGCGGGTATGGAATGCGGTGCCCTCAATTGCCGCGAACAGTTCATCCTGCGCGGTGCTCTGGAGATTCCATCCCAGGGTGACGCCGCGAAGGTTGGGATTCACCAAAATCGTGCGATCTCCGTTGTCCCATGTCAGTCGGAGCAGCCCGGTTTGTCCGGCGTGATAATTCTCCAGCCCCTTGCTGAGCGAGGCGACATCGGTACCCGCGCGCGCCGCAATGGCGTTGAAGATGTCGCCAACCGCGGAAAGGCCGGCCTCGATTCCAGTTCGCTGCGGATGTACACTTCCCTGCACCACGCCGCAGACGCCGGGCACCAGATTCGGAGAGGGCGTAATTCCGATAATGCAGGTTGAGGTGCCGACGACGTTCACCATGTCATCGGTGCGGCAACCGGCGCCGATGGCGTCCCAGTGAGCGTCGAATGCACCGACGGGAACTGGAATGCCGGTCTTCAGGCCAAGCTTCTCTGCCCAGAAAGGCGACAGGGTTCCAGCGATGTGCTCTGAAGTGGCATACTCGCCATCGAGTTTCCCGCGCACACCTGCGAGCACTGGATCAACCTTAACCAGAAACTCTTCCGGCGGCAGGCCACCGAGTTTCTCATTCCACAGCCACTTGTGACCCATGGCGCAGATGCTGCGTTTTACTTTTTTTGGATCGGCGATTCCGCAAAGAGTGGCGGCGACCATATCGCAGTGCTCGAAGGCAGAAGCAAAGTTTCCTCGCTGGTCAGGATTGTGCCGCAGCCAGTGCAGCAGTTTGGAGAATCCCCACTCCGAGGAGTACACGCCGCCGCACCACTCAATGGCCTCAAGTTTTTCGCGATGCGCCGCGGCGGTGATCTCGTCAGCTTCGCCCTTGGCGCGGTGATCGCACCAGAGATAGTATTCGCCGAGCGGTTGAAGGTCCTGGCCAACGGGAATGACCGAGGAGCCAGTTGTGTCGAGAGCGATGGCCTGGACTTGATCGCCGGGAACTCCCGCCTGCTTGACCGCTTCGCGTGTGGCCGCAGCCAGCGCCCGCATGTGATCACCATGTGATTGCGTGGCGTACTCAGGATCTTCGCGCTTGCGATGCAGAGGATATTCGGAAACCGCAGAGGCCAGCATTCCGCGGTCGCTGTCCACAATCGAGACACGGACGCTGAGGGTGCCGAAGTCCACCCCGGCCACCACTGCCATCAGTTAACTCCGTCTGGGCGCTCGTGCCAGTACATGTCCCAACCCAGATACCGACTCGCAGCTTCGTGCACAGCCGAGCCGACGCTGGAGAGGTTCGCCGCCACGTGGTGCTCGAAACCGTTCTCACAGATGTAATGCAGAAGCTTCTGCATTTTCGGAATCTCGACGACGCCGGCCCCGCCGAACGTATTCAAGGGGTCATCGGTGAATCGGCCTTCGCCTACGTAGCCTCGCATCTTTCCCGCAGTATCGTCGGTAGAGAAACGCGCGAAGCTCATCTTCTCTGGCTTGATCAGCCCCACTACCGTACCGTAGGTGTTTTCCTTGCCCACAGTACCGGCTATGATTTGCTGGAAATCCATCTTGAACGAGCGGAAAAAATGCTTAGGCAGATTCGCACAATGGAAGCAGACGGCTTTGTTGGGATCGGTACCGTAGTTGTTGTTCCAGTCGAGCAAAGCGGAAGGCGTCCCTGACGCCAACTGCAGAGCGTGCATGCCGAGCACGCCGGCGATATCCACTTCGCAGGCGCTGGAGAATAGTTGCTCGCTCATCATGCTCATGACCGTGCAGGGCACGACGCCAAAATTTTCCTCCAGCGACGTCCAGCACTGCACCGCACTGATGGTTACTTCGGTCGCAGCCATCCATTGATCAATGACAGCGCCGAGCTTGGCCATTTTCATCAGGGCCGTGACTGGAACGTCTTTTGAATCGACGTATTTCTTGATGGACGCCAGTTTTGCCTGCGCCAGGTCATCGGTATCTTTCATGCGATCAATGCGGCCCAGAACTTCGGAAAGGTCGAGGGTGTCGATCGAAATCCCATTGGCTTCCAGGATTTTCTCGCTGTAACGGACGGTGTTAAAGGCCGCCGGCCGAGCGCCGATCGCTCCCACTCGCAGGTTGCGGAATCCATTCACCACCCGGCAGACTCCGGCAAACCATTGCAAGTCCCTGGCAAACTCCGGCGAGTCGGGGCTTTCGGTGTGCAGCGTGGTGATCGAGTAAGGAATGCCGTACTGCCGCAGGTTGTTGCAGGCCGACATCTTGCCGCAAAAGCTGTCACGGCGAAAGGCAATCGTCATCTTGGTGCTGTCGTCTGGCGTGGCCTGAATCAGCACCGGGACCCGAAGATCAGCGAGGCGCAAGGTGTCGGCAATGGCGCGCTCTTCGCCGAAATTCGGAAGCGTGACAATTATCCCGTCAATCCGGTCGCGGTTCTTTTTGAACAAGTCGGCGCAGCGCCGGGATTCTTCGCGGGTTTCAACCGCGCCGTAGCCGCTTTCTTGGGGAGTAAGCGCTACCGCATCCATACCCGCCGCCGCAAGCACGCGCAGGATTTCCTCGCGCCCGGTCTGGGCCAGATGGCCGGGAAAGAACCCTCGGTTGCCCACGATCACTCCCATGGTCATTTTCTTAGTTGGCATAAGTCCCCGTTATTTCCTCTTCGGTAGCTATGGGCTGTGACTTCCGCGCGGCCGGAAGTACAGGCAGTAGATCAATCCAATAGCAAACAAGATTGCGCCCCACCAGACATTGGCGTGCGCGCTATACAGCACGATAGTAATTTCAGCGGGCGGATCGAGCAGTTGATAAATGCCCGCAGCCAGAATGAGCGCGCCATTCACTAAAAGCGATATCCCGATAAAGAACCAGATCGAAATCATTCTCGCCTCTCCCCGCCTACCAGAAGATGATGTTTAAAATCACGAAAACCGCAACCACCACGGCTGCCCAGAAAAGCGGCTTCTCGTAGAACGGCACGTCACCCACCGCTGGAATTTCAGTCTCTCCGTAGACCAGCCCCGCCAACCCCGCATGAGGCATGGGCTTGGTTGCGTAACTGACCACCACGGTAACGGTCACGCACACTATAAACGACCACAATGCCTGATACATGTCCTGGGCCAGGGCTTTGGCGTCCGGCGAAAGCGCCACATAACGCAGCGCGGTTGGATCAACCTTCACCCACGCCCACATGCTGATGGAAGAAAGTGTTCCGCACAGCAATCCCCAGAAGCCGCCGGGCCCGGTAGCCCGCTTCCATAGCATTCCCAGGATCACCGTTCCGAATAGGGGAGCGATGAAGAAGCTGAACAGCGCCTGCACGTAATCCATGATGCTGGCGAACTGCATGACCAGGTACGCAGTGCCGACGCTGATGAGGACACCAACGATGGTGGTCCAGCGCCCCATGTTCACATAGTGATGATCGGTTCCTTTGCTGTTGATCAGCGGGCGATAGAGATCGTAGGTCCACACGGTCGTGAATGCGCTGACGTTGCCAGCCATGCCGGACATGAAACCGGCAATCAGCGCGGTGATTCCAAGACCGAGCAATCCGGGGCCGCAGTAGCGAGCGAGCATCAACGGGAGAACATCGTTATAGCTGTGTGCGCCGGTGGTTGCGACCATCGACTCCGGAACCAGCTTCATGGGCAGGACGGCGAGGCCTAGCAGTCCGGGCAGGATGACGATGAGCGGAACCATCATCTTGAACCCGGCTCCAATGATGGGCGCCATTTCTGCGCTGCGAATGTCTTTGGCCGCGAGGATGCGCTGCACTACCAGAAAATCCGTGGTCCAGTAACCCATGGAAAGAACAGCGCCCAAACCAAAAACAATGCCCGTCCAATGAATACCCATGGGATTGGTGCTGAAATGCCCCAGGCCAGACCACAGGTGGACGTACTGTTCCGATGCTCGCTGCGCGATCTGAATCTTAAGATTGCCCCAGCCGCCGGCTTCGTAGAGCCCGAGTATTGGCACCAGCAGCGCGCCCGCCCAAATCAAGAAAAACTGCAACACTTCGTTGAAGATGGCCGACCGCAATCCACCGAGTGAAACGTAAATAGCAACCGTGAGCGACGAGACCCAGATGCTGAAGTTGATGTCCCACCCCAGCACAATTTGCATGACCTTGGCCATTGCGAACATGTTGACGCCGCTCATCAGCACGGTCATGAAGGCAAAAGATACTGCCGACAACGCGCGGCTGGGTTCACCGAAACGCAGCTTCAGATATCCCGGCACGGAGTGGGTCTTGGAAATGTAGTAGAACGGCATCATCACCAGCGCGAGGAACAACATGGCTGGAATCGCGCCGATCCAATACCAGTGAGTCGCTAGAATGCCATACTGATACGCCGAACCAGCCCAACCCATCAATTCCAGCGCACCCAGGTTCGCAGAAAGAAAACTCAGGCCCGCAACCCACGCGGTCATTTCGCGGCCGGCCATGAAGAAGTCTTCGCCAGTATTGGCCTTCCCTTTTAAGTACCAGCCAATGGCCAGTACCAAGGCGAAATAGAAGACGACAATCGCGTAATCCACCGCCGAGAGATGAACTAGCGTTCCCGTCACTAACGTCGCCAGGAGTCTCATTTGCCTTCCTTTGCTTGACCGTAGTATGAGTTGCTGCCGTGCTTGCGAAGGTAGTGCCGGTCGTGAAGAGTTCTGCCAATCGGACTGGCCTGCGGATTCAGTGTCGTCGTGAAGTAAGCCATACGGGCAATGGCCTCAAGTACGGCAGCATTGTGCGCCGCCGCAGTCACATCTTTTCCCCAGGCAAAGGGCCCATGATTCGCGACCAGGACTCCGGGCAGTGCTGCTGGACTGCGGTCGCAAAAAGCCCGCACGATGGCGGCCCCAGTGTTCTCCTCGTAGGCACTCGCGATCTCTTGGTCAGGCATGGACGCGGTGACCGGCACTGGCCCGTGGAAGTAATCGGCATGTGTGGTGCCGAAACAGGGGATCTCACGGCGCGCTTGTGCCCAGGCTGTTGCATACTCGGAATGGGTGTGCACTACGCCGCCGATTTCCTGAAATGCGCGGTAAAGAACCAGGTGGGTGGGCAGATCAGAGGACGGACGCAAGTTGCCTTCGAGAATCTTGCCGTCTAAGTCGGTGACTACTAGGTGCTCGGGCTTCATTTCGTCGTAAGGAACGCCGCTCGGCTTGATCACTACCAGGCCTTCTTCGCGCAGGATTCCGCTGGCATTGCCGAAGGTGTAAAGCACCAGCCCGCGACGGACCAGTTCCAGATTGGCATCGAGCACTTCCTCGCGCAGCTGCGCGAGCGATGTGCTTGACGTAATTCCGCTAGTCGGCATGATCAAAGCTGCTGGAAGTGCACAGTTTTCGGCAACCGTATCGCGATTCTCTCTCTTGCCGCATGGCCTATCGCGCCGAAAATCTGTAAATCGTCACCGTGTGGTATTTCTGTCCCGGCTTCAACTCGGTTGACGGAAACTTGGGGTGGTTCGGCGAATCCGGAAAGTGCTGCGTCTCCAGGCACAGTGCAGCACGATGTTGATAAACCTTTCCTCCCTTGCCGGTAATGGTTCCGTCCAGAAAGTTTCCGGTATAGAACTGCACTCCGGGCTGGTCGGTCCAGACTTGCATTACGCGACCCGTAGTCGGCTCATACACTTCCGCCGCCTCTGCCAGCTTGCCTCCTCCACTGTCGAGCACCCAATTGTGGTCGTAGCCTTTGCCCTTCTTGATCTGATCGTTGTCGCTATCAATGCGCGCTCCAATCGCAGTCAGCTTGCGGAAATCAAATGGCGTACCCTCAACCGTAGCCAACTCCCCGGTGGGAATAAGATTTTCATCCACTGGCGTGTAGCGGCCGGCATTGAGTTTCAATTCGTGCTTCAGGATGTCACCCTCGCCCTGTCCCTTCAAATTGAAATAGGAATGGTTGGTGAGGTTGACCACGGTGTCTTTGTCGGTAGTGGCGGAGTACTCGATCTTGAGATCTTTCCCCACCAGCGTATAGCGGACCACGGTTGTCAGGGTTCCAGGGAATCCTTCATCTCCATCCGGACTGATCAACGTGAGTTCGACTCCGTGCGGAATCTCTTTGGCTTTCCACACCGCCTTGTCGAACCCTTTGTCGCCGCCGTGCAGGGTATTCGCGCCATCATTCTTGGGAGTGGAATAGGTTTTGCCATCAAGCACGAATTTTGCTCCGCCAATACGGTTGCCGTAGCGGCCGATGAGGGCGCCGAAAAAAGGGCTCTTCGCAATGTAGCCGTCGAGGGCGTCGTATCCCAGAATCACGTCGGCGGTTTTGCCGTGCCGATCGGGCACTTTCAGCGAAGTCACTATCCCGCCGTAGTTCGTGATCTTGGCTTCCATCGCACCGTTCGTGATGGTGTAGATATCGACTGCGGTGCCCTCCGGAGCTTTGCCAAAGGAATGTTTCGTAACCTGGCTTTGAACGTCCGCCGCGATTGTCATAAGTACAAGCACGAGAACAGCAAGTCTCATTCTCGCTACCTCCATATAATAGATTGTGCCGCCTCCACGCCGGAATGGCGATGGAGTTTTCCACGATGGGTTCTGAACCGCTGCATTATCGCCGATTGAAAAGAATTTGTAAACGTTTACCTATTCAGTCTAATGCGATTTAGATTTTTACCTCGACGGCCAAGTCCGTCGGATCACTCTGGCCCGACTTTTTAGTCCGCGCCCGCACCGTTGGCGGGAGAACAGATGTAGACATCGGGAGTAAGCCCAGTTTTCTGGCGGTACCTGTCTGCGATCCGCTTGGCGAAGGCTTCCGCCTGATCTGACTCCACCAGATTCACGGTGCAGCCGCCAAACCCGCCGCCGGTCATGCGCCCGCCGTAGAATCCCACGAGTCCTTGCGCCGATTCCACCATGATATCCAGCTCTCGACAACTGACTTCATAGAGGTCACGCAGGCTGCGGTGGGAGTCATGCATCAGGCTGCCGACGCGGTGCAAATCGTCTCCACGGAAGCTCTTCACCGTCTCGATCACCCTGGCATTCTCTTCCACCACGTGTCGGCATCGCTTGTAAATCACTTGAGGCATCGCTGCCGCGTGTGCCGCGAGCTGCTCAGTCGAGACGTCCCGCAACGCTTTGATGTCAGGGTAGAACTGGGAAAGGATTTGCACCCCTTGCTCACACTCCTCGCGGCGCCGGTTGTACTCACCACCTGAGAGCTGATGTTTGACCATGGTGTTGCAGATCACAAGTTTCACGTCCTCAGGGACTGGCACCAGTTCAAAATCTAGCGAACGGCAATCCAACAACAGCGCTTGACGCTTCTTTCCGAAGCAAGACACAAACTGATCCATGATGCCGACATGCGCGCCGACGAATTCGTTCTCCGCGCTCTGACAGAGTTTCGCGATGCTTTTCAGAGGCAGCTCGGCGTTGCTCACGCTAAGCAGCGCCAGAGCGCTGGCGACCTCCAGTGCTGCTGATGAACTGAGGCCCGCGCCGATGGGGACTTCTCCGTGAACCAGCAAATTAGATCCTGCAAGGGCGCAACCGGCATGGGTCAAAGCCTGCACAACTCCCAGGACGTAATCGCTCCACGAACCTGTTTTGTGCTGTGGCAAGCTGGCCAGATCGAAGTCGTAACTTTCAGGAAACTCGGTCGAGCGAAGAGCCAGCTTGCGGTCGCTTCTTGGGGAAATCGCAATTCGGGTATAGAACCCGATGGCCGTCGGCAAGACGAATCCGTCGTTGTAATCGGTGTGCTCGCCAATCAGGTTCACGCGGCCGGGCGCGCTGAAAATTTGGGGCACGGCGTGGAATTCTCCTTCGAAGCGTTCCCCCAGTTCGGCAACCGTCATCTTCGTCAATTTCGAAGCTCCGAAAATCAAGGATTCAACCGACGCATACCCGACTGGCGAAGAATTTCTACTCCTCCCCACGCCGAGTCCCGCTATTGTAATGAGATACAGGTTGTGAGAGAACATAAAGTCCGTCTGGGCCATACGTCAATCTATCTGGTGGGTGGCCGATCGCGAATGCGGCAAGATTCGCAAGGATGAACTAACTTGGAACTGAAGCTTGACGAACAATCGCACCGGCGCCTCAATGCGCTGACTGGAGACTGGGTGCTGGTCTCTCCGCATCGAACCCAGCGCCCTTGGCAAGGAGCGATTGAGGCGGTGCCGGCGACGCAGAGGCCACAGTACGATCCATCCTGTTATCTCTGTCCGGGCAATCAGCGTGCGGGCGGTGTGCGTAACCCGCAATATACGTCCACGTTTGCCTTCGAAAATGACTTCGCCGCGCTGAAGAAAGACGCGCCGCGCGCCCGCCTCGACGTCCAGGGCAAGGGCTTATTGGTGGCTGCAGGCGAGCCGGGCATCTGTCGCGTCATGTGCTTCTCGCCCCGCCACGATTTGACTCTTTCCAGCATGAGCCTGCCGGAGATCGAAGAGGTCGTCCGCAGCTGGACTTCTCAATTCGCGGAGCTTGCGTCGGTCCCGGGAATCAGCCATGTACAGATTTTCGAGAACCGCGGCGAAATGATGGGCGCCAGCAATCCTCATCCTCATTGCCAGATCTGGGCGACGGCCTCAATCCCCGAAGCGCCGGCGCGCGAACTCGATGCGCAGTGCAAATATCTCGCTGCACACGGAACCTGTTTGCTGTGCGACTACGTCGCGCTAGAGCAGAGTCAGTCGACTCGGATCGTTTGTAGCAACGACGGCTTCGTGGCAATGGTCCCTTTCTGGGCGGTATGGCCGTTCGAAGTACTGCTGTGCAGCCGACGGCACATGGGATCATTTCCGGAATTCAGCAGCCAGGAAATGGCACAGCTTAGCGCAAGTTTGAAACAGGTGGTTGCCACGTACGACCGAGTATTCGGAGTCCCGTTTCCCTACTCGATGGGGTTTCACCAGTCTCCGTGCGATGGCAATGAGCACCCAGAGTGGCATTTCCATGCGCATTTTTACCCGCCGTTGCTACGTTCAGCCACAGTTCGCAAATTCATGGTGGGCTTCGAAATGCTGGGCACGCCGCAGCGCGATATCACGCCCGAGATTGCTGCGGCGAAGCTGCGATCATTGGCTGAAAGCCATTCGTAAATGGGAGCTACGGTGACTAGCTTCAGCGAGTCGAACTATTGGTTGACGACCACGTCCATGCCCAGCGGCACCGCCGGCAAGCTCCCGGCGAGTGTTGATGTTGCGGTTATCGGCGCCGGGTTCACAGGCCTTTCCGCCGCCCGCACTCTCGCCAAGCGCGGTGCGAAGGTTGCGGTGCTCGAGGCCAACACGATCGGATGGGGAGCCAGCTCCCGCAACGGCGGCATGGTGCTCACCGGAATGAAGCTGGATGTTGGGACTCTGGCCAAGCGTTACGGCATGGAGATGACGCGCCGAATGTACGCAGATTCGCTGGCCTCGATCGATCTGGTCGAGCAGATCGTTCGCGGGGACAATATCGAATGCGATTTCTCGCGCTGCGGACATCTCGAAGTAGCGTGCAAACAGTCGCACTTCGATTCCTACGCGCGTTCGGTGGAAGTCATTGCCCGGGAATTCGGTCATGAGCTGCGCATTATTCCGCGTAGCCAGCTGCAGGCTGAGATCGGCTCCGCCATTTATTTTGGCGGCATGGTTGACGAAACCAGTGCCGGAGTCAATCCCGCGCGCTACGTTTCGGGACTGGCCAGCGCGGCGCTCAAAGCCGGAGCTTGCATCTACGAGAACTCGCGCGTTCAGGAGATTTCGAAGACATCAAAAAACCGGGCTGGCGGATTCGAGGTCAAGACTTCTCGCGCAAATATCTCTGCCCGCGACGTACTAGTGGCCACCAGCGGCTACACGTCTTCGGCAACACCTGGGCTACGCAAGAAGATCATTCCCATTGGTTCCTACATAATCGCCACCGAGCAATTGCCGGAATCTTTCGCCAGGGAGCTCAGTCCGCGGAATCGCATGATCTACGATTCCAAGTACTACCTCTATTATTACCGGCTGACGCCCGACAATCGAATTCTCTTCGGCGGGCGGGCCGCATTCTTCCCGGAGACGAAAGATACCATTCGCCGCAGCGCGGAAATCCTGCGCCGCGGGATGGTCGAAGTCTATCCGCAGCTACGAGATACGAAGATTGCGCACGCCTGGGGAGGAACGGTGGACTTCTGCTTCGACACCATGCCGCACGCGGGACAGATCAATGGCATCCACTACGCGCTGGGATACGCAGGCCACGGAGTTGCGATGGCAACCTACTTGGGCGCGAAGGTGGCGGAGAAAATCTGCGGCAGCAACGACGAAATCCCTTACGCCGCGATTCCCTTCCCCGGCGCGCCGTTGGGACTGTACAACGGGAGACCGTGGTTTCTGCCTTTCGCCGGTGCCTACTACAAAGTTCTGGATTGGATTAGCTAAGACTGGATCGGTTGATCGTCTTTCTTTCGCCGAAACAGAAAATAGGCCAACGGCCCGAACAACAGGACCACAGGCCCCCATCGCAAGGCAAACTTATCGCTGGCAATCATGGCAACTCCGCTCATTAACAGGGGAGCAATGACTGCGTAGGCCAACCCTCTCCTTCCCCACGGAATTCGAAACGTCCGCGGCAAGTCTGGACGCTTGCGGCGCAGTCGCCAGGCGGAAAGCACGGTAAGCACCGAGGTCGCGATCCTCAGCCAGATGTAAACCGAAATCAATTGCGCCAGGCTGTGCCACGCGACCAAGCAATACATCGCCGCAGATAGCAAGATAGCGAGCCACGGCGTTCCGAACCTGGAATGAGTTTTGGCGAGGATGGGAGGGAAATAGCCATCAGCCGCCATCGCAAACGGCATTCGCGTCGTGCTCAGGACTGTGCTATTCAGAATTGAAAGTGCCGTGAAGGCGGCAGCCAGGGTCGTCGCCAATCCCAGCCAGGGCCCGCCGATGATGCCCGCCGCTTCTGAAAAAAATCCGTCGTGCCACTGCTCCCATTTTCCGACTGAAGCCAACACGCACGCCGTCGGCACAACATAGGTCGCCATCGAGAGCGGAACCACCCAGGCCAGCGCCCGCGGATAACTGCGCTGCGGATTTTCGACTTCTTCCGCCACGGATGAAATCTGCTCATATCCCGCGTAGAGCCATAGCCCCAGCGCAAGACCTACTCCGAAAACCTGGAACAGAGGCTTGTGCGGCGGAATGAACGGAAGGAATGGATTGTTGTGCCACATTCGGACGCTCACGATGCACATCACCAATACAACGGCCAGAATCGAGAGTTCGAGAACGGTGGCAACTCTCCCCACCAGCCGGATGCCGCGCAGGTTCACATAAGCGATGAGCGCGATTACCGCGACCGAAACCAGGTAGTGCCCCAACGGCGTAAGCCACGGAATGTAGTGAGCAATGTTGTCGGTGAACAGGACCGCGTAAGCGCCACCAAGCAGAAACGACGCGCACCAGTTCCACCATCCGGCAAGAAATCCCCAGAAGTCGCCGAAGGCTTCGCGGGTCCAGCGATAGAAGCCGCCGGCGACGGGCATCGCGGTCGTAAGTTCGGCGGCGACCAGCGAAATCGGGATGCACCAGAAAAACGGGATTAACAGCTGATACAACAGCGCCATCCCCGGTCCGGAGGTGCGCACCTGGTCCTCCAGCCCAAAAGGGCCAGCGGTGTTGTAGGAGTACATCACAAAGACGAAGGAGAAGAGGCCGACTTTCCTGATGGCGCCGATGCGGGCTGCGTTCGTTTTCTTTTCGGAATCCGACACGAGTTCGGTTGTGGGTTTCACTCTAGACTCGTTCCAGAATAACCGCGATTCCCTGCCCGACGCCGATGCACATGGTGCACAGCGCGTACCGTCCACCGGTCCGCTGCAACTGATTTACCGCAGTCGTGACTAGCCGTGCGCCGCTCGCACCCAATGGATGACCGATGGCGATTGCGCCACCGTTTGGGTTCACGTGCGTAGCGTCGTCTGGCAGACCGAGATTGCGCAGCACTGCGAGCGCCTGCGCGGCGAAGGCTTCGTTCAGTTCGATCACATCCAGGTCGGAGAGCTTGAGGCCGGCTTTCGCCAAAGCCTTGCCCGTGGCTGGAACCGGACCGATTCCCATCACGCGCGGCAAAACTCCGGCGGCTGCGGAAGTGACTACGCGCGCCCTTGGTGCGAGGCCGAACTTCGAAGCCGCTGCCTCGGAAGCCAGCAGGAGCGCGCACGCACCGTCGTTGATGCTCGAGGCATTTCCCGCGGTGATCGCGCCATTTGCTTTCACGATGGGCTTCAGTTTGGCGAGGGCTTCGAGCGTGGTGTCGGGACGCGGCTGCTCATCCCGCGAAACCACTTGCGGATCGCCCTTCTTGCCAGGGGTCGTCACCGGCACGATTTCTTCAGCCAGTCGGCTGGTCCTCATTGCCTCGGCGGCGCGCTGCTGGCTTCGCAGAGCAAATGCATCCTGATCCTCACGCGAAACGTGCCATTCTTCGGCGACGTTTTCCGCGGTTTCTGGCATCGAGTCAGTCCCGTATTTGGCTTTCATCAGGGGATTGACAAAGCGCCATCCGATGGTTGTGTCTTCGATTTTCGCGGAGCGGGGGAATGCGGTTTCAGCTTTTCCAATCACGAATGGCGCTCGCGACATGTTTTCCACGCCGCCCGCAATCACCAACTCAGCTTCGCCGGATTTGATCGCGCGCGCCGCGACCGACACCGCCTCCAGGCTCGATCCGCACAGCCGGTTCACGGTCGCGCCGGATACTTCTTTGGGCAGACCGGCCAGCAGCAATGCCATGCGCGCTACGTTGCGATTGTCCTCACCCGCCTGATTGGCGCATCCGTAAATCACGTCGTCCACCGCGGCCCAGTCTACTTTCGGATTGCGCTCCATCAACGCTTTGAGCGGAAGCGCCGCTAGATCGTCGGTTCGAATGGACGACAGGGCTCCGCCGTAGCGCCCAAACGGCGTCCGGATCGCATCGCAGATGTAAGGGTGCTCCATGGAAAGCGACGTTCCCTTCCTGCGCCACTCAACAAGTTGAGAGTCTATATCACCTGGCTCGGTTCCAAAAAGATCGGAAGCGGTGTAATGACAATCACAATTTCGCGGAAGCCGCCGGATGAAGACTTCAGCCCATCGATGATGTTTGCCCGAAGGAACTTCCCGGTTTGCCGGCAAAACGCCGCTTCAGCATTTCGCAGTCTTGCATCTCGGACACGTCAACCAGACGCCACCCCGGCAGCCGACTGCTGCTTCCTCCTCCGACTTGATGGCAAAATAAGCGGACGATTCCGTTCTGGATATCGTAATCATGAGGTTCCACTATCCGCTCTCGACCTTTGTATGTGAACCGGAGCAGGTGTTTCTCTGTAATCGCGTTGCGCAGTAGATCATCTAGTTCTTTCTCGACCGTAAGCTTGGCGTCAGGGAGTTGATCTGCGATTTGCGGTGGTTGACCGCCAGTCCGATTCGGAATCCGCAACGCTTCTCGCACGTTGGCACGGCGAGTTTCCATCACCATATCGTACTCGCGAGCTCGCGGAGCTTTTCGGTCGAACACTTTGTGCATCGTAATTATATGTATATACATCTATCTAGGCATGAACCAATCTCTCTTGCCCGACCTAGGGTGCATGTGCGGCAGCCTCCGCCGCACCTCGCGAGCATTGACCCATCATTATGAAGAGGCGCTTCGCCCGCTTGGGCTGCGGTCCACCCAGTTCACCATCTTGCAAGTTCTCTCGCGCGCCGGAGAGGTCTGCCAGGGGCAACTCGGCACAATGCTGGCGATGGACAGCACTACCCTGACTCGGACTTTGGAAATCATGCGCCGGCGGGGCTGGGTCGCAGAACGCCCTGGCCGGGACCGGCGAGAACGCCTGCTGAGCCTCGCCAAGGGTGGAGCGACAAAACTCAGGCGTGCTCTGCCGATATGGGAGAAAGTCCAGTCCCGCTTGCGCCGTCAAGTGGGGCCGCAAGCTTGGCAGCACCTTCTCCACCTAACCCATGAACTAACCAACGTAGCCACAACTCAAGGAGATTCGCTATGAAACATTATGGAAAGCTTACCCTCGCGCTTATCGCCGGCTGGTTCATATTTGCCCTGTCCGCTTCTGCGCTGCATCTGTTCCGAAATGATTCGCAGCGCGTCGGGATCGCAGTTGCGATCGCCGCACTCACTCCGATTATCGTTTTCGCGCTGTGGTTCGTACTCTCGGAAAACTTCCGGCAGTTCACATTGTCTTTGAATCCGCGCATTTTGACGGGTGCGCAGTTCTGGAGAATTATCGGATTCACCTTCGTCCTGCTGCAAGCTCGCAACCTGCTGCCGGCAATCTTTGCGCTGCCTGCGGGCTATGGCGACATGGCTATCGGAGCGACAGCTACACTCGCGGCCTGGCAGCTTACCAGTCCCAGTCATCGCAATCGCTTCATTCTTTGGCAGGCGCTTGGCATTACAGACTTAGTTATCGCGGTTAGCCTCGGTACCACCGCACGTTTGCTCGATCCAAGCGGACCTTCGATGCTTCCGTTGACCGTGCTGCCTTTAAGCCTGGTGCCAACGTTCCTAGTGCCGCTGTTCACGATCTTTCATGTGATTTGCGTCGCCCAGGCAAGGAAGTGGGAAAGCGCTTCCAGCCACACTGGTCAGGTGGCACGCGCTTTCTGACAGGGGAAACCGGGGCTCCCGCCCCGGTTCCAGTCAGTGCTGCGTGCGTGGACCAGCCTAGAAGGAGAAGCTGTGAACCATCCTGACGCTCTCGATTGTCACCGAGCCGAGGCCGTAGGCAGCGCCGCCCACTGCAGATCCCGTGCCGGTGTTGACAACCGCACCGGAGTCGGCAGCAGCCTGAATAGACAAGTAATAGGTACCCACTCCGACGTTTGGGAAGATGAAATTGTAACCGTGAGCGCTAGTAGTCTGCAGAATCAGCTGAATCGTGGAAGTAAAATCACACGTCCCAGTCCCTGCCAGACCGCTGACCGTCACGTTAACCACGCAATCGCTGAGTGACTGAGTGAGTGTCTGAACCCGGGAATCCAAGACGACGCCGGAATCAGATCCAGTCCCGGAGCATCCCAGAACTGCAGCGTTGCAGGCCGCTGCCGGATAACCATACATAATGGGATTACCATTCGGGGCGTCCAAAAGGACCGCGCGCAGATACACTCCGCCGCTGGCTGTTGCCGTGGACGTGTTGGTGCCGCCTGATGTTTTCGACGGTTTCGTTGTAACCAGAGTGTTCGTGTACAGACCGGTCACCAGCGACGTGGAGGCGAACAGCGACTGGCTGTTCGAGACTTTCACGGTGCTGCCCATAACCTCGACATAATTGTCCGCGGTCACAAGCTTGGCAGCGCCACTGAATACGTCCGCGCAACTCCAAGTGCCGGTTGTCGCAGTGATGCTGCACCCTACTGCTGAATTGTAGGCCGCTGTTGCTTTAGAGCTCGGTGTGCCGTTCTGGGCGAAAGCCAATGCGGTAGCCAAAAGTGTGAAAGTACACAAGAGGGTTAGCTTCTTCATTGGGGTAGGTTCTCCGAATTGGATTTGGACGAAGCGGCCTTACAGGTTGGCGCCAGCTTACGTCTGAGTTGCCCGGGTTTCGAGATGACCGATGGCCAGTGCCGTAGTCGTGCCAGCCGATGGCCAGTAGTACGCGTCGGAAGGCGCAGAGGTGCACCCTCGCCGCGCGAAGGGCACGCGTCGGGCTTTGCGGATTAGTTGTCGGGATTCGCCGTGTCAGCCGCCGGAATTCGCTGTGTTAGCCACTGGCCAAAGGCTTGCCGATTTCCCAGTGGTGTCCGAAGGGATCGGCGACGCGTCCGACGCGCCAGCCGTATTCTTTGTCCTCGACGGGCGAAACCACGGTGGCTCCGGCTTTGACGGCGCGTGCGAAAACGGCGTCCGGATCGGCCACCACCATCACCATCCGCACCGTGGCGCCTCCCCGAAACTCAGCGCCCAGCGACTCCGGGCTGAAATTGTGGTGCTCCGGAGACTCGTCCGCCACCCAGAATTCCGCTTCCCCCACCGACAGCTGGGCGACCACCGCTCCATCCGGGGCCTCGATGCGGAACAATTCCCCAGCTCCAAACGCCGCCTTGTAGAACTCGACCGCCTTCGCCCCCTGGCGGACCGAGAGCATGGGGGAGATGGAAGTTTTCTGATCTTTTTTCTGAAGGTCGGCGCTCTGCGACTGGTTGGCCATGGGAGGATTCCTCTCTCGCTGGAGTTCAATAGCGGTGCTGACATTGTGCCATAGCCCGAGCCGCAAACATATCAATGCGCTCGCTGCGGAATCCGCAGGAGTACTGCGCGGCCGCTACAAGAAATTAACGGGGCACAATGAGTTTTCGGACACTGCTTTAAGGGAAGGACTATCAAAGAAGCCGAGGGCATCGCCCGGCTTGCTTCTGCAGTTGACGTTTTCGCGGGGAACTGAGGTGATAGCGCGAAGTTACATAACCAGCAACCTGGAGGCTATCAGTCAAGGCTATCTGAAGGCCTCCTCACAAAGCGAGGCCTTCTACCTTTCTAAGCTGGCAATTCTTGAACTGTGCGGATGGATTGAAGAGTCGATGGACGACGTCGTACTGAGGTGCCGCGGTCCGACACTTGAAGAGTGCGGACAATTGCAAATATTGCAGGGCCACAGTCGTCGAGAGAACTTACGGTTTTGATTCTCACAACAACTTTCGCTTCATGTTGATCCGGTTGCTGCGGGCTGAAGCCCGCACTTCTGAATTCGCTGCTTACGCGGCCATCAATGGCCGCTCTTCCACGCGCGGGGTTGTGGACTACAATTGCATCGCCTGAATCGTCCGCCAGATTTTTGCAGATCCTAAATGGAGGCGAGGAATGTCTGTAGAACAGGGGAGCCTTGACCTTTTGCAGCATCCAGCAGCCAGGGAGTTGTTGCAGTCGCCGATCCCCGCTCGCCTGGCTTATGTATGGACCGATGGCACTCCCAGAGTTGTGCCGATTTGGTTTCACTGGAACGAACAAGAGTTCGTGCTGGGAACGCCGACGAAAGCGCCGAAGCTGAAAGCGCTGGCGAAGAATCCCAAGGTGGCGCTCACGATTGATGACAATACCTTCCCCCACAAGGTGCTGTTGGTTCGGGGCACGGCACGGTTGCAACCGCTCGAGGGCATCGTTCCGGAATATGCGATGGCCGCCGAGCGCTATTTCGGCGCCGAACAAGGAAAAGCCTGGGTGGCGCAGCTTGCGTCCATGATTCCGGACATGGTGCGCATCACGATTAGTCCGGAATGGGTCGGACTACTCGACTTCCAAAAACGCTTTCCCAGCGCTCTGCCGCTGTGAAGCCTCTAGCTGAGCCTGGCTCCCGGCTCGGGCGCGGACTTGGGGCGGTGCGAAGATACTCGGCCCGTCTAGAACAACTTCTCCAAGTCACGGCGCCGTGGACGATTCGAAGAACGAGGACCTCTGCCCCTCGAATTCTGTAGAAGACGAAGATGCTTAGGGAATCCTCGAATCGTCGTCCGCTTCACGTTCCGAAGCTCTGCGGAGCGGAATTTGCATGGAGCGCCAGAAGCAGGATTCCTGATAACACGTGCGACAGCCGAAGTGACCGCCTTCTCCCAACGCTCGGCCAGAGCCTGGCCGGACTGCGCGATGTACCAATCGGCCTGCTCCAAGATGTCGGCAACGGCCGCATCGCTGAGGACAAGCCGAGCTTGTTTCACCGCTGGCGAGCTCGCTCACGCAGCGCCGACAGAAGACCTTTCCTGCGAATCTCGGCTACGGGGAGTTCGATTTTCGGACCCTTGGCGGCGGCCACCAGTTCTTGCTTCAGATTGCCCAGGCGTCGTTCTTTGTCCTGACGAATTAGTTCGCGGACATATTCGCTGGGCGTGCCCCAGTCGCCGGAGGCTACTTGTCCTTCGACGTAGCTCTTAAGCGCCTCGGGGAGGGAGATGTTCAGTGAGGTCATTGCCATGCCGTCATAATATGACAGTTTATAACGGGATGCAAAATAAAAATCCGCTGGTCGGGCAGGCGCACAGACCTTCAATAGTCCCCGGCGAACAGCAGGTTCCTCGACTGCGTTCAATCCTCCGCAAGCGGAGGATTGACCTCCGCTCGGAATGACAGAGTGGTAATAGAGTAGGACAATGCACCATAGTGGTGTGTAATGGTGTTATGCCAACCACCAAGCATGTCCGCCGGAGCGTGACCCTGCCGGCTCTTGTGGCCAAACAAGTTCAAGGCATCGCTAAACGTCGCCGCTTGAGCGACAACCGCGTTCTGCTGGAACTTATTGAACTGGGCATCGAAGCCAACAAACAGAGAGAGCAGGCTTTCTTTGAACTGGCGGAACGTTTCCGCGCCTCGGACGACCCCGCCGAGGCCAAGCAACTAGGAGACAAACTGGGACGCATGGTCTTTGGTGAGTAATCCCCTGGTGAATAGTGCCTCAGATCGAAAGCTGGTCCGGACTCCCCGCCGGAATACGCGAGCATCTGGCCGAGCGCATGCGCGACCGCAACATCTCCCTTGATGATTTGAACCAGCTTCGAATCTGGATCGAGTCTAACTGAAGGACCGTAGTACCGCGACTTCGGCTCGTTCAAACACTGCGGCGAAGGCAAATATCCAAAGACATTTCTCCGGTCCGGACAGGCGGCTAGTGGAGAGAAACTCTAAGGCTTGGTGGCCGCTCTTCCGCATCACCTCACCAAAGTCAAAATCCCCATCCTTTTTCGCAAAGCGCGCGAAAAAGGATGGGGCACCAAGCCTTGAAGGCGGTGCCCGGACACGACCCGGTGCGGATTCACCTTCCCCGGCTCAAAAGGGTTAAACTTACGGCGTCAAAAGCGACGAGCAACAAGGAGGTCTCATGGAAGCCAATGCCAATACCGATGAGAAGGCGCGGGTGGAGGCGCTGCGCAGCTACAAGATTCTCGACACCGATCCGGAAAAGGCCTTTGACGATCTTACGATTTTGGCGTCGCATATCTGTGAGACACCGGTTGCGCTGATCTCATTGATTGACACTGACCGCCAGTGGTTCAAGTCGCGAGTTGGCGTGAGCCTGACCGAGACCCCGCGCGAAGTTGCGTTCTGCGCCAAAGCGATCCGGCAGTCGGACCTGTTTGTCGTTCCGGATGCGACCAAGGACCCCAGGTTCAGTTCGAATCCTTTCGTTGTGTCCGATCCGAAGATTCGGTTCTATGCGGGCGCGCCGTTCACCAGTGCGGACGGTTATCCGCTGGGAACGTTGTGCGTGGTGGACGTGGTTCCGCGGCAGTTGACGCCCAGTCAGCAAAACGCGCTCCTGGCGTTGAGCCGTCAGGTGCAAGCCCAGTTTGAACTGAGGAAGAATTTACTGGAACTGCGCGCCGCCCTGAACGAGCGGGACAAAGCGGAAGCAGAGAGAGACCGGACGATTTCGGAGCTGCAACATGCGCTCGAGCATTTGAATCGGCTGAGCGGGCTGCTGCCCGCGTGTTCGGCGTGCAAGTTGGACGTAACGATTCCAGCCGACCCGAACGCAATCTCGGGAGTCGTGGACGGAGTCATGCAAATTGCCCGTGAGATGAAGTGCGCGGAGGGAAACGAATATCAGGTTGAGCTGGCCCTGCGCGAGGCCCTGGCAAATGCCATCGTCCATGGCTGCAACAATGATCCGACGAAAAAAGTGGAGTGCTGCGTGGCCTGCACCGAATCGTCGGATGTAATGATCGTGGTGCGCGATCCGGGAGAGGGGTTCAGCCCGAGCGCCATTCCCAGCCCGCTCGACGCGGAGAACCTGCATTCCGACCATGGTCGGGGAATTTACCTCATCAATCAGCTGATGGACGAAGTCTCGTTTGAACGCAATGGCGCAGAGATTCGGATGCGCAAGGTGGCAACACCTTCCGCGCCGCCAACCCTTATGGCGACCGGCACCGGCGATTGATTTAGCACCGGTCTGGATGCCTGCCGGCTGCGGCTTTCCCGGGGTGAGCGTATGTAACTTCCGCACCGACTTACGAGTGATGCGTTCTTTGTGCCACTCTACGGCTGGGTCGAAGAAAATAGCCTGTACTGTCGGCGTGGGCGGCGGCCTCTACTCGCGATAGAATATTGCTGCCGGGAATTCTATGAATACTGCTGTAGCGCGCTTAAATTGGGAAGGTCAGGTTGTTGACGGGAAATTTCCGCTGCAGAAGTGGCTGGGCGGCTCGGAGCGATGCGACGTCTTCCGCACGCAATTGCCGGGACAACCGCCGCAAGCCGCCGCGATTAAGCTGATTGCCCCACAAGCCGGGGTTGCTGAACGGCAAATCTCGCGCTGGCAGATGGCGGCGACGTTGACCCATCCGCATCTGCTGCGGGTGTTTCACGCGGGCCAATGCAAGATCAACGGTGCTCCTCTTATCTATGTGGTCGTGGAATATGCGGAGGAAGATTTATCGCAGGTGCTACCGGCGCGAGCGCTCTCGCCTCAAGAAGCCAGAGAGACCCTTCTGCCGCTGCTGGATGCGCTCTCGTATCTCCACTCCAGAGGTCTAGTGCATGGACGCGTCAAGCCGTCGAACATTATGGCGGTCGGAGACCAGTTAAAGCTTTCCAGCGACAGCGTTCGTGCGGCCAATGAGTCCCGGGACCTCGCACTTCTGCGAAGTGCCTTCGATGCGCCCGAGGTCGCGCGTGGAGGGATGTCGCGGGCGTCCGACATTTGGTCAGTCGGCGTAACCCTGGTCAGGTGCTTGAGCCAGGCGGCGCAGGTCCGGGAAAGCTACAATCCTGTTGAACAGGGAATCTCGCAGACGATTCCAGAGCCTTTCCGCCATATTGCACGCGAATGTCTGCGGCCAGATCCGAAAGCCCGATGCACGCCGGCGGACATCAGAGAGTGGCTTCGGCCTGCGGCACCTTCCACGGCCCCGATCCCTCAAACTAAAGGACGCGCTCGCCCCTCGCTCGGCGTAATAGCGCTCATCGCCGCAATTGTTGTGCTGGCGATGATTTTTGCTGTGAAGTGGGCCACGCACGGGAGCCAAGGAAATTCTGCGCAGGGTGGACAGCAGCAACCCGCAACCGGAATTTCCTCACCTCAATCTTCACTTCCTACCTCTGCACCTAGTGCCAGTGCGCCAAAGCACGCGGACCAAGGTGCAGTCGCAGAACGCGTGATGCCCGATGTCTCGGTCAGTGCGCGCAACACGATTCAAGGAAAAATCCGAGTGAGCGTGCGAGTCGCGGTGAATCCTGAAGGTGAAGTTAAGCAGGCAAGCCTCGCCTCTGCTGGGCCGAGCAGATATTTTGCCAATAAGGCGCTGGAGGCTTCACGCCGCTGGAAATTCAGGCCTGCGGAAGTGGATGGCCGGCCCGTGTCGAGCGAGTGGATGCTGCGCTTCCAGTTTGGACGGACCGGAACCGAGGCGGTCCCGACAGAATCAAAGCCCGGAACCTAGTAACTGAGCATAACTACGCCGCGCCAAGTTCCCCCGGCGACATCTCATCCACATAACACCACACCCAGGACTCTCCCGGTTCGATGGAGCGAATTAATGGATGATGGGAAGACTTGAAGTGCTTGGTCGCGTGCTTGTTTTTCGAAGAGTCGCAGCAGCCTACGTGTCCGCAGGAAAGGCAAAGCCGCAGGTGGACCCAGGTGTCACCCAGTTTCACACAGTCTTCGCAGACGTGCTGATCGGTGGTTCGGAATTTGATTTGATCAGTATGTTTGCAGTTCATTCCTCTTTAACCTCGTTTCTGACTGACGTTAAGCTGCACCTTGGCTTACTTCCAACGCGGCGCGGTCCCATCCCGCGAGCGCTGCGGCGCCTTCATAGGTGCTTTGCAGAAATTCCATTAGGATTTCGTCCGGCGCGGATGACCGGCGGACCGCGTCATACATTAGAATGCATTCTTTCAGCTCCGGATGGTAGAACGCAGCCTCCGGACGCACCTTTTGTTTCGCCAGGCCCGCGGGTTCAGGCGCTGCATACGCATAAAAAGCTGGACCCTCGAATCCCATGCCGGGCCACCAACCCGCGCTAATCACTTCGTGCGAGTAGGCTTCGCGAGTGATGGAATCTGCGCCAGGGCGTTCGGGAGCGCGCCGTCCATTGAATCGAGTCACAGCCAGGTCGAAACTTCCCCAAAAAAAGTGCACGGGACTACTCTTGCCCAGGAACCGCGCACGGAACCGTTTGAAAACCGAATCACAGGAAGTAACGATGCGCCAGAAGCGATGCGCCGCGTCCGCATCATAGGCACTGTAGAGATTGTCGTCAGCAAACGGAACCGGGTCGGGAACTTCCACCGGCTTGGCGTAGATGGCGACGTCAACACCGAGCGAACGCAGGGTTGACATGAACTCGGAATAGAAATCCGCGACGGTGCGGGGTTTGAGAGCGAGCGTCTCGCGCAGACCATCGCAGCGATCAATCAGCAGCTTGTGATCAATGAAGTCGAACTGGATTTCGAAAACGTCTTTTCCGTACGGGATCGGCGAAGTTGTCAAGCCGCGGGCGCTGATATACAACGGCACGTTCCACCAGTGGTTGACTAGTGGGGTTAGCGCCAGTCGTACCTTGCCGACGATCTGCGTCCACATGTGCAGATTGTGGTAAGTGGGCTTCCACTCCTCAAGAGGAAGTGCCGGCCAGGCTTCAGAATTCGAAACAGTCGAGGTAGTGAGCGGTGTGGGCATGGCTCGCGCTCCTGAGGCACTATCTGGGTAATTTATCACGCTGGGCCGCAAGTCACTTCTTGAGGAATTTTCCTGTTTCCAACTCCTCGAATGCTTGCCGCAGTTGTTCCTGGGTGTTCATCACGATGGGACCGTACCACGCGACGGGCTCTTCGAGTGGCTTCCCGGAAACAAGGAGAAACCGGATGCCATCATCCCCCGCCTGCACTGTGACTTCGTCGCCGCGATCAAAAAGGATGAGCGATCGGTTGTCCGCCTCCACGGGAGGCGTGGTGTCCAGCCATTTGATGGCTTCCGTCGGTACCGCAAGGGGACCGGAAGAGTTGCAGAACTTTCCCGCCCCGGCAAAGACGTAGGCGAAGGCGTGGCGGCTGGTCTCAACTGGCAGAGTCTTGCGCTTTCCTGGAGCCACCGAAACGTCGAGGTAGATGGGATCAGCCGCGATTCCATCCACCGGGCCTTTCTTGCCCCAGAAATTTCCGCAAACGATCCGCACATGGGTGCCGTCGTCATCCTTGACATCGGGGATATCGAGCGCTTTCACTTCCTGATAACGCGGCGCAGTCATCTTGAGCGATGCGGGAAGATTCGCCCACAGCTGAAAGCCATGCATCTGGCCGGCCTTGTCGCCCTTGGGCATTTCCTGATGGATGATGCCGCTGCCGGCAGTCATCCACTGCACGTCGCCGGCGGCGATGGCGCCATGGTTCCCCATGCTGTCACCATGCTCAACGGTTCCGGCCAGCACATAGGTGACGGTTTCAATTCCACGATGCGGATGCCAGGGAAATCCGGCCAGATAATCCTCCGGAACGTCATTACGGAAATCGTCGAGCAGAAGGAACGGGTCGAAGTCTTTGGTGTTGCCGAAACCAAATGCGCGGCGCAAATGTACTCCGGCGCCTTCGAGAGTCGGTTTGGACTTAATAACGCGCTTTACCGGTCGAATCGACATATAGACCTCACTTCACAGAGTTCGTCGCTGTTCGCCACCAGCGCTTCAACTATTTCCGTAGACCGGCACCGCGGCACCTTGAATCAGTTTGGCATCATCGGAACACAAGAACAGAATCACGCGTGCGATGTTCTCTGGCTTTGGCCATTGGGCAAAATCCGCGCCCGGCATGGCCTTCCGGTTCGCTTCGGTGTCGATGATGCTGGGCAGAACTGAGTTCACCCGCACCCCAGTACCGTTGAGGTCCGCTGCCAGCGAATCCATCATGGCCACGGCTGCAGCTTTTGATGCCACGTACGCGGCAGCTCCGGCGGCATGATCGAACGCAGCCTTGGCCGCGATATTGACAATCACTCCGCTTCTCTGCTTCAGCATCGCGGGCACGACGGCGCGCGCCAGCATGAAGCCCGAGCGCAAATTCAGCGCCATCATCCGATCAAATACTTTGCTCTCCAGTTCCCAGAGAGGCACGCCGCCAGCGTAAGCGCCAACCGCATTTACCACTGCATCCAGCCCTCGGTGGTCCGCTAGTATTCTGGCAATGAGTTGTTGCACTGCGGCTTCATCGGTAAGATCTGCGTTATAGCCTTCGAGCAACGACTTTTCGGCTACCGCGCTCTCCAGGACATCGAACTCTTTCTGATCCCGATACGTGACGACTACGCTCGCCCCTTCATCCAGAAACCCCAGGCTCACGGCGCGGCCCAATCCGCCGGTGCCACCGGCGACTAACACGGACTTGCCTGCGAATCTCCCACTCATCGCGTCCCTCGCATCGTTGCTCATTTACCCATCGAACTTTGTCCCCGCTCTCGCGTTTAGAACTCTGCCAAGGCGCGATGAACCAGGCTGATTGAGATCGCGCCCTCACCCACCGCCGACGCCACCCGCTTCACATTCCCGGCGCGAACATCGCCCACCGCAAATACTCCCGGAAGACTGGTTTCGAGCATCTGAGGAACCCGCGTAAGCGGCCAGACCGAAGATGGCACCATCCCCGTAGACCCATCCAGATCTCGCCCGGTGAGGATGAAGCCCTTGTCGTCCATGGCAACGCAGCCTTGCAGCCACTCGGTTCGCGGAGATGCGCCGGCCATGATGAACACGTGGCGGATGTCGTGAGTTGAAGTTTGTCCGGTGCTCCGGTTGTTCCAGGTGACGCTTTGTAGCTGTCGATCACCGTCCAACCCGACAATTTCTGTCTTGTAATGCAGTTCGATTGCAGGATTGTCGGTGATACGTTGAATCAGGTAGCGTGACATAGTATCCGACAACTGCCCCGATCTCACCAGCATGTACACTTTGCGCGCGGTTTGCGAAAGGTACACAGCTGCCTGTCCGGCCGAGTTGCCTCCGCCGACTACGATGACATCTTCGTCTTCACAGAGCTGCGACTCGATGTAGGTCGCACCGTAGTAAATTCCCTGCCCTTCGAAATTCTTAAGATTGGCGAGCGGCGGCTTGTTGTACTGGGCTCCGGTGGAAATCACAATCGCCTTCGCGGCTAGCGAAGTTCCGTTGTCGAGAACAACTTCGTAAGGACGTCGGCTACACTTCAACTGGACCGCGCCATGCGCCACCATCATCTTGGCGCCGAATTTCTGGGCTTGTGCGATCGCACGATTCGACAGTTCCTGCCCCGAAACTCCAGTGGGAAAACCGAGATAGTTCTCGATCTTGGAACTTGATCCCGCCTGCCCGCCGGGGGATTCGACTTCAACTACCAGCGCATCCAGACCTTCCGATGCCGCGTAGACCGCCGCCGCCAATCCCGACGGCCCGGCACCGACGATGATCAGGTCACGGATCTGGGTTTGATCGATGCTCGCGTTCAGTCCCAAACAGTCGGCCAATTCCTGCGGCGTGGGGTTACGCAACACGGTGCGGCCGTTGCAAATCACAACTGGAACATCACCCGCCTTGACTTCAAAGCGATCGAGCATGGCCTGGCATGTCTTGTCGACGTCCAGATCCACGTAGTTATAGGGATAGGCGTTGCGGCTGAGAAACTCGCGCAAGCGCAGGGTATTAGCGCAGTGGCGCGAGCCCAGCATGATGACGTTGCCCAGACCTTTGTTGATGAGAGCCAGGCGGCGAAGAATAAATGCCCGCATCAGAATCTCGCTCAATTCAGCGTCGCGGGCGACTACCTCGCGCAGGCCATCGGGCGTAACCTCAAGAAATTCACCGGCTTCCGTGACTCGTCCGAGCACTAAGCAGCGCTGCCCTGAGATCATGCTGATTTCGCCAGTAAATGCACCAGCGCTGTGGGTTGTGATGGGGCGTTCGCCGTCAATGCCAGGTTGCACGATTTCCATCGCTCCCGAGAGCAGCACAAAAAACGGAACGTATGTGTCATTAGGCCGAAACAATATCTCACCGGGTTCGACTTTGCGCAACTTGACCCCGTGACGAAGGCGGGCGATCTGCGCCGCAGTCAGAGTTGGAAAGGCTTGGGTAGCTGCATCGAGTGCGCTGGGCGCGGGCCAGGTGGACATAATTTATCCCTATTTGCTCGAATGAAAAACCGTGAGCAGTAATAGATGATGCAAGCACCGGTTCGGTTTCAATCGCCGAAGCGACACGCCGACTCACCTGCCCCGGGTAGGGTGGAAACGGGTTTCACGGGAATCGTTCCCTGAGCGAACCACCGGCCTTCGCGCCAAACGCGAAGGCCGGATGACGCTAGGCAGCCGCTTGTTGGCTTTGCTTGACGAACGCAAGCAAATCGGCATTGATCTGGTCCGCATGGGTTGTCGGCATGCCGTGCGGGAAACCTGGATACACCTTCAGCGTGGCGCCTTTAACAAGCTTCGCGGAGAGCCGAGCCGCCGCGGCGATCGGCACGATCTGATCGTCATCGCCATGAAGGATGAGGGTTGGCAAGTCGAACTTCTTGAGGTCCTCCGTGAAATCCGTTTCGGAGAAAGCCTTGATGCAGTCATAGCCGGCCTTTACTCCTCCCATCATGCCCTGGAGCCACCACTTCTCCCGGATCCCTTCGGAAATCTTGGCGCCAGGCCGGTTGTAACCGTAGAACGGGAGCGTGATGTCCTTGTAGAACTGGGGCCTATTTTCGACATATGCGGCTCGCAGGCCGTCGAAGACCGAGAGGGGCGCGCCAGCGGGATTCTTGTCCGTCTTCACCATCAAGGGCGGAACGGCACTGATCAGCACAGCCATAGCGACGCGTTTTGAGCCATGCCGCCCTATGTAACGGGCAACCTCTCCGCCGCCGGTTGAATGCCCCACATGGATCGCATTCTTCAGGTCAAGCTTTTCGGTAAGCACCGCGAGATCGTCGGCGTAGGTGTCCATGTCATTGCCGTCCCAGGTTTGTGTGGAACGGCCGTGCCCTCGCCGATCGTGCGCGATGACCCGATAGCCGCGCTGGCCGAAGAACAGCATCTGTCCGTCCCAGTCGTCTGCGGTGAGTGGCCAGCCGTGACTGAACACGATGGGCTGGCCCTTTCCCCAGTCCTTGTAGTAGATCTGCGTACCGTCTTTGGTGGTAATGGTGGGCATAACGGACTCCTTCTTGTGATTTGCTTTACTACTGCAACCTGCACAGGCAAAACAGGAACTGCATTTGATGAAGGCGGGCGGGAATGTAAATGTAAAAGAACGACGGCGTTAGTTGGTCCTGCAGGATTAGAAGTGCCGCTGCAGCCAAAGTAGGTGGATTCGAGAGCGCGCATACGATGCACTAATCTTTCTCTAGATATTCGTCGGGCACGTCATCTTCGGGGACCTCATGCGTCCGCACTTCTTTCTCATCCTCGTCCCCGGCTTCTTCTACGCCCGCCACTACATCGGCCTCGAAGGCGTTCCCTTCCTCAACTAGCTCGTCGACGCTCTCTGAATCGGCGCCGGCGATGCCGGATAATCCCTGCAAGTCTCCCGACTGCCCGCCGGAACCTGATCGCGGTCCCTCGGATGAAAGCAACAAGCCGACCACGGTCTGGCCCCTACGCCGTTGCTTTGGCGTGGTCATCGGCTTCGAGACGCTGGTCTTCTTGCGAACGGCCTTCGCTTTCAAGGCCGGTTGCCTCGGGGCCGGCTTCTTCTTTTTCTTCACGGATTTTTTCTTAGACGTAGCGCTCTTCTTTGCTAGTTTATTTGTTGGCTTCATCTTCCTGCCGGCAGATCGCTTTGCAGGTTTTTTGGAGCTTGATTTCGTTTGTTTCTTCTTGCCTCTCTTTTTCGCGGCCATAGGCGAAGTCTACCACCGTCAGACGCGCAGCACGACAGGGGACTGACCTTGCGCGACAGCAGAATCACGCCAACTCCGGCCAGCGCTGGGCTGGTCCGGATTGGCGGCGGGACTCTCGACGGGCTTTTTCGTTCATGGCGCGGATCGCCGGAACTAACTGTGGACCTCGGGTTTAGGAGGTCAGGCTGTCCCACATTGTCCGTTCTTGCCCGAACGGATCATCTTCCACTTTGCATTGCGCATCGATCATCATCGTCGTACGCTTTTGCGGGTCGTACGGTTCGGCCCTTCTAGATCGACGTTATCAAACTTATACCAAATCTCAGTAGCGTGAGCGGCGCCTAGCTGACGGGTGGTGCCCGGAACAATCAAGTCTGAAGGGGGGGGAACATGTACATATACACAGGCGCGGCTTTTTTGTTCGTACTTCTTCTCTGCAGTTTCAATGGAGCCAAGCCTATCTGCAGCTACATCTCGGTTTCATTGTCTCGTGACCTTCAGAACGTAGTCCGCTGTGTGCGCTGCATCGGGCGAAGTCATCCGAATCCTGACAACGGACGATTTGCCTGTCAGTTTCAGCCGCTGTATCGCTCCTGCCTGTACGGGCTCTCCGTTCATGGACAGCACACTTGCGCGGGTTGAAGTCGGCTCCGCGATGACGCCGATTTCGCGTGCCTGCGCTGGCACAGTGACCGTGTACTCCTTTACTTCCGGCGTGAACACGGGAAAAACCTTTGCTCCTTCAACTGAGATGCGGGTGAGGCCAGTTATCTCCTCTATAGGCGCGGGCAGGTATGTTTTCTGATTCAC
>Ga0185299_10001178_pt1 | contig 54900 bp, 45 predicted proteins | sample PaiPotPPA55metaG_FD_128002 | JGI IMG/M metagenome (GOLD analysis project Ga0185299, IMG submission 128002) | Iron sulfur acid spring bacterial and archeal communities from Banff, Canada, to study Microbial Dark Matter (Phase II) - Paint Pots PPA... ... | reverse complement strand
TGTCTATCCTCCGCTCAGGTTCTTCCAGAGTGGTTTACAGTAACCTCGTCGCGCAATGCTTTTGCAGTGAACGGCGATTACCCCCTTAACTTTGTGTCTCGCTCCAGGGGTTCAGTTCACAGTTCATTCTGCCTTCTGCCTCCTGTCTTCTGACTCCTGTCTCTGGCCTTTTGCTATACTTGCCACAATTCGGCTCGAAGCTCATGTCCCCTGAGTAAAGGAGCACCATGGCAAAATCCAAGAAGATTTCGATCGCCCGCCGCAATTTTTTGAAGGGTGCAGCGGGAGGTGCGGCCGCACTTGCAGCTGGCCAGCAAACCGTCCAAGCTCAGCAGGCCGCCGAGCCCCAGCGCTATGCCGCCGCTCGGCCCGTGCCCGCCGAGACTGATCCCACGCCAAATGTCGAAGTGCTCACCGCGGATCGCCCTGGCTCCGATTTCATGACCGACATCATCAAGTCGCTCGGATTCGAGTTCGTTTTCGCCAATCCCGGATCCAGCTTTCGTGGACTGCAGGAATCGATCACCGTCTATGGCGGCAACAAGAGTCCCGAATTCATCACCTGCTGCCATGAAGAATCGTCCGTCGCCATGGCCCACGGCTACGCCAAGATCGAAGGCAAGCCGGCCTGCGTTTTTGCTCATGGCACCGTCGGATTGCAGCATGCGTCGATGGCCCTTTACAACGCCTATTGCGACCGCGTGCCCGTCTTCGTGGTTCTCGGCAACCTGATGGACGCTACCTCGCGCCGCCCCGGAGCCGAATGGAATCACAGTGTGCAGGATGCCGCCTCCATGGTCCGCGATTTCATCAAATGGGACGACAATCCGGCCTCGCTCACCCATTTCGCCGAATCCGCCATACGCGCGTATAAGATCGCGATGACGCCGCCCATGCTGCCCGTCGTGTTGGTGGCCGATGGCGATCTGCAGGAAAATGCCATAGCGCCGGATGCCCGCCTGCGCATACCCAAGCTGGTGATTCCGGCCCCGCCCCAAGGCGACTCCGGTGCCGTCGCCGAAGTTGCAAAGCTTCTGGTCGCCGCCGAGAATCCGGTGCTCGTAGCCGGTCGCGTCGCTCGCACTCCGGCCGGCATGAAGCACTTAGTTGAACTTGCCGAAGTCCTGCAAGCCCCCGTCATCGATCAAGCCGAGCGGATGAACTTCCCGACGCGCCACGCGCTCAACCACACCGACCGTAGCCGCGCGCTAATCGCAAACGCCGACGTTATCGTGGGCTTGGAACTCACCGACTTCTGGGGCACCGTCAATTCCTATCGCGATCAGTTACACCGCACCTCGAAACCGATCACCAAATCAGGCGCGAAACTGATCAGCATCACTTCCGTCGATCTTTACACGAAAAGCAACTATCAGGACTTCCAGCGCTTCCCCGAAGTCGACCTTGCCATCGCGGCCGACGCCGAAGCCACGCTGCCGGCTCTTACCGAAGAGGTCAAGCGTTTAATCAACGCCGATAGAAAACGCGCTTTCCAGGACCGGGGCGCCAAACTCGCTACCGCCAAACAACAATCGGTCGATCGTGCCCGCACTGAGGCAACCTACGCTTGGGACGCGAGCCCCATCAGTACCTCGCGCTTGTCCGCGGAAATGTGGGCGCAAATCAAGGACAAGGATTGGTCGGTGGTCTCGGCCGTTTCGTCCATCAGCAACTGGCCGCTGCGGCTGTGGGCGTTCGACAAGCACTACCAATATATTGGGGGAGCGGGCGGCGCTGGCATCGGATACGGCGCTCCTGCCGCCACCGGCGCGGCCATCGCCAATCGAAAGCACGGCCGCCTGACCATCAACTTCCAGAACGATGGCGACGTCATGTATGCCCCTGGAATTCTGTGGACCTCCGCGCATCACAAAATTCCGCTCCTCAGCGTGGTGCATAACAACCGAGCGTATCATCAGGAGCTGATGCATCTGCAGCGCATGGCCAACCGCCACCAGCGCGGCATTGATAACTGCGGCATCGGAACCACGCTCGACAATCCCAACATCGACTACGCCAAGATCGCCCAAGGCATGGGCGTGTACGCTCAAGGCCCCATCACCGATCCGAAAGATCTCGGCCCCGCTATCGGCCGCGCCGTCGAAGTCGCCATGAAAGGCGAGCCGGCCCTGATCGACGTCGTCACCCAGCCCCGCTGAGTACTGCTATGCCGTCTGAATCTCCGCCACCCCCTCCAACCCCCGCTCCTTGATCTCGACTTCGCGAATCTTGAATTTCTGAATCTTCCCGGTCACTGTCATCGGGAACGAATCGACAAAACGAATATGTTGAGGAATCTTGAAATGAGCAATCTTACCGCGGCAAAAATCTCGGATTTCATCCTCGGTCGCCGGCTCCTTCAGCCGGATCCACGCCGCCACTGTCTCACCGAGCTTTTCATCCGGCAGCCCGACAATCTGCACGTCCGCCACCTTGGGATGCGTATAGAGAAACTCCTCCACCTCCCTTGGATAAATGTTCTCACCGCCCCGGATGATCATGTCCTTCGCGCGTCCGGTCACGCGAAAATATCCATCCGGCCGCATCGTCGCCAGGTCGCCCGTGTGCAGCCATCCATCTTTATCGACTGTTCGCGCCGTCGCCTCCGGCTCCTGATCGTAACCCTTCATCACCAGATATCCGCGAGTGCAAAGCTCGCCCTGCTCACCCACCGGAACCGTTTCGCCCGCCTCGGAAACTATCCTGACTTCGGTCGCGGGACACGCACGCCCCACGGTTGACACGCGATGCTCCAGGCCATCATCGACGCCCGACATCGTGATCACGGGCGAGCTTTCGGTCTGCCCATAGGCAATCGTCATCGCAGCGCAGTGCATCTCATTCACCACCCGCTTCATCACTTCGATCGGACACGGCGCGCCGGCCATCACACCGGTGCGCAGCGAGCTGAAATCGAATCGCGAGAATTCCGCATGCCCGAGTTCGGCGATGAACATGGTCGGCACGCCATAAATCGTGGTCGCGCGTTCGTCGTGAATAGCCTGCATCGTCGCAAGCGCGTCGAACGTCGGAGACGGAAGGATCAGCGCCGCGCCGGTCACCATGCAGACCAGCGTGCCGATCACGCAGCCGAAGCAATGGTAAAGCGGCACCGGCACGCAGATCTTATCGCGCTCGGTGGTCTTCATCCCCAGCGAACAAATCACCGCGTTGTTCACCAGGTTCCGGTGCGTCAACAAAACTCCCTTGGGCGACCCTGTCGTTCCCGACGTGTATTGAATGTTGACGACATCGTCGGGCGACGCGGCGCGCGCGGGGATCTCCACGCCTTGGGCCAGCATCTCGAGCCACGAACCTGTCCCGAAGTAAATGACGTGCTGGAGCGGTAGCGCCTGGCCCGCCATCGCTTCCTGCAGGATCATTCGATAGTCCGAACGGCTGTCCTTTTCCAAAAGAAACAGCGCCTTCATTGCCGACTTACGAAGTACGAACGCCAGCTCATACGCCCGATATGCCGGGTTCACATTCACCAGCACGGCGCCGATACGCGCGCAGGCCAGATGCAACAGGACCCACTCAACACAGTTGGTCGACCACACGCCAATCCGGTCCTCGGCGCCGAGTCCCAAGCCGGTCAGGCCGCGGGCCACGCCTTCCACTTCCACGGCCAACTGCGCGAACGTCAGCCGGACGCCTTGATGGCGAACGATCAGCGCGTCGTGGTTTGGAAATTGCTTGGCCGTTTTCAGAAAGGCTTCGGGGATCGTTTCCCCCCGGAGCGGTACGTCCGGCCCTTTCGAGTAACTCAGCATAGAGGCACAATACAATTAGGCCGCATCATACAATTAGTTTATGACTTTCCGGATTTCGCTAGCCGCTATTGTCGCCTGCACCGTCGCCTTTTCCGCGCCCGCGAAACGCTTCACGCTAGAACAGATTATGAGCGCACCATTCCCGACCGACCTTACAGCCGCCCCGAAAGGCGGCGCAGTCGCCTGGGTGCTCAATCAAAAAGGCGCGCGCAACCTCTGGGCCGCTGAAGCACCGGATTATAAGGGCCGGAAGTTCACTAACTATCGGGATGACGACGGACAGGAGATCGACCAAATTACCTTTACTCCTGACGGCCGCTCCATCCTCTACGTGCGCGGCGGCGACTTCGAAACGCATCGCGATAACCCGAATCCAGCCAGTCTGCCCGAGGGCGTCGAGCAGGACATCTGGATTATTCCGCTCTCTGGCGGCGCTCCGCGCAAGATAGCCGAGGGAAACGAGCCCGCTATTTCACCCAAAGGCGATCGCATAATCTTTCTTCGAAAGAATGAAATCTGGTCGGTTGGCCTCGAAGAGAACGCCAAGCCGGCGCAATTGATTCACGCCAAGGGCCTGGCCGATGAGCCGCGCTGGTCGCCGGATGGTTCGAAGCTCGCCTTTGTTACTAATCGCTCCGAGCACGCGTTTGTCGGAGTCTACGACTTCAATGCGAAATCTCTGCTCTACCTCGACCCCAGTGTCGATCGCGATTCCAATCCAGTGTGGTCTCAGGATGGAAAACAGGTCGCCTTCATCCGCCAGCCGGCTTCGATGCGCACTATCTTCTTCGGCCCGCGCCGTACGGCAGAGCCGTGGTCGGTTCGTCTGGCAGCGGTCGATTCCGGAAATGGCCGCGAGCTCTGGCACGCCGCCGCAGGTCCGGGCAGCGCATTCCACGCCATGGTCGCGGAAAATCAGTTGTTCTGGGGCGCTGGCGACCGCATCGTCTTCCCCTGGGAGAAGACTGGCTACATGCACCTCTACTCGATTTCGATTCACGGTGACGCACCGACGCCGTTGAACGTCAACGGCGAGTTCGAGACCGAGCACGTTTCGCTTTCGAGCGACGGTAAGACGGTGCTGTTCTCCTCCAACCAAGACGATATCGATCGCCGGCACCTCTGGCGTGTCTCGGTGTTGGGCGAAGGCCTCACGCCGTTGACCCGCGGCGAAGATATTGAGTGGTCGCCGGTGGAGACCAGCGACAGCAAAGCGGTTGCGATGCTGCATTCCGACGCGAAAAATCCAGCGCGCGCCGCCATCAAAATCGACGGCCGCGATGTGCGCGACCTGGCTCCGGATTCGATCCCAGCCGAATTTCCCGCGTCGTCTTTGGTGGTCCCGCAACAGGTGATCCTTTCCGCCGCTGATGGAATGCGCATCCACGGCCAGCTTTTCCTGCCGCCCGATTTAGCGCCAGGCGAGAAGCGTCCGGCGATGGTCTTTTTCCACGGCGGCTCGCGACGTCAAATGCTGCTGGGCTGGCATTACATGGATTACTATCACAACGCGTACGGCATGAATCAGTATCTGGCCAGCCTGGGCTACATTGTCCTGGCGGTGAATTATCGCAGCGGAATCGGATACGGTCTCGATTTCCGTGAGGCGCTCAATTACGGCGCTGCCGGCGCCAGCGAATTCAACGACGTACTGGGCGCGGGCCTGTATCTTCGCAACCGTCCGGATGTCGATCCCAAGCGTATCGGACTGTGGGGCGGTTCCTACGGTGGCTATCTCACGGCTCTTGGACTATCGCGCTCTTCGGACCTCTTTGCCGCGGGCGTCCATTTCCACGGCGTGCACGACTGGAGCTTGCTGCGCAGTGCGATCACACCCGCCGATTCCGAGAGAGAGCAGAATATTCGCACCGCCTTTGAATCGTCCCCGATGGCATCGGTAAGCACCTGGCGCTCGCCTGTGTTGCTGATCCACGGCGATGACGATCGTAATGTCAACTTTCAGCAGACGGTGATGCTGGTGGAAGCGCTGCGCAAGCAGCACGTCGAGTTCGAAGAGCTTATCTTCCCCGATGAGATCCACGGGTTCCTGACAACGAAGCGCTGGATTCAGGCTTATCAAGCGGCGGCGGATTTTCTGGGCAAGCGCCTACGGTAGTCGGTACTGGCAACGAGCCACGGCAGCCTTCCAGCCGCGATACAGATCCTCGCGGCGCTGCCCGGTCATGACCGGTTCGTATACCTTGTCCGCGCGCCAGAACTGTTCCAGCTCGCCGAGGTTCTTGAAAAATCCGGTTGCGAGTCCGGCCAGATAGGCTGCGCCGAGCGCGGTGGTTTCCGCATCGGCCGGGCGCACGATTCGCTTGCCCAAAATGTCAGCCTGAAATTGCATCAGAAAATCGCTCGCGGCCGCGCCTCCGTCTACGCGAAGTTCCTTGAGCGCTTCGCCGCTGTCGGCCTCCATGGCTTCCACCAACTCCCGGGTCTGGTACGCGATCGCTTCGAGCGCCGCCCGGGCGATGTGCGCTTTGCCGCTCGCAGCCGTGAGTCCGGACAACATGCCGCGCGCCTGCGAATCCCAATGTGGCGCGCCTAAGCCCACGAACGCCGGCACGAAGTAGACGCCGCCCGTATCGGGAACGGATGCCGCGAGCTCGCCGCTCTCGGCCGCCGTCTTGATGATCCCGAGCTTGTCGCGCAGCCATTGGACAGCCGCGCCGGCGATGAAGATGCTGCCTTCGATGGCGAACTGCGGTGTGGCGTCGGTGGCGGCGGCCCGCGTCGCAAGCAGCTTATGCTGAGAGACCGGCTGTCGCGATCCGGTATGCATCAACGCGAAACATCCAGTTCCATAAGTGTTCTTGGAAAGTCCGGGGCGAAAGCAAGCCTGTCCGAATAAAGCAGCTTGCTGATCGCCCGCAATTCCTGCGATCGGAATTTCGGCCCCCAGATGTTCGCCCGCCGCGCTCCCGACGACGAAGCTCGAAGGAACAATTCGCGGCAACATCGCGGGCGGGACTCCGAAGGTATCAAGCAATTCGTGATCCCACTCGCCGGTCGCGAGGTTCATGAGCATGGTGCGTGACGCGTTCGAATAGTCCGTGACATGCACCGCGCCGTTGGTCAGTTTCCAGATCAGCCAAGCGTCGACATTCCCGAACAGCAACTCTCCGTCACGCGCCTTGCGTTCGGCATCCGGGACGTGCGTTAGAATCCACTGGATTTTGCTACCGGAGAAATAGGCGTCGATCACCAGGCCAGTCTTTTGCGTGATCGAAGCCGCCCACGCCGAGGAGGCCAGCTTATCGCAGAAATCGGCAGTGCGGCGGCATTGCCAGACGATCGCCGGCGCCACCGCCTTCCCGGTCTTGCGGTCCCACACAATGGTGGTTTCGCGCTGATTGGTGACGCCGAGCGCGGCAATCGATCCTGGACCGCCCTGGGCCTGCGCGATGGTCCGGCGAGCGGCGTCCAACTGAGATCGCCAGATCTCTTCGGCGTCCTGGCCCACCCAACCGGGTTGAGGATAGCGGCACTCAATCGGAGTAGATTCCAGGGCGAAGCGGCGGCCTTGCTCGTCATACAGCGCGGAGCGGGCACTGGTGGTTCCTTCATCTAGAGACAAGAGAAAAGGCACTCTGGCATTATAGTAAGTGACATGTTCTTCCGTAGAGAAACGCCGCGCGAGCCGGGATTCAACGAGCGCCTCGAGAGTCTGAAGAGTTTTGGATTCATCGTAAATTTTCTAAACGCTGGGCACGCGCGCGTGAGCCGCGATGGAATCGGTGCGATCGTCGAAGACCGGCCGGGCCAGCGGCCGCATGTGAATCGAGCGGGTTTCGTGATCGGCGATGAGATCGGATTATTGGTAAACGCCGGTTACCAGATGTTTTGGAAAACTCCGAGCGGGCGGCGAGTGCCAGCGCAGGCGTCCCAACTGAAGAGCCTCCACAACTTCGAAGAGGATCTGAAGGAAGGCCTGGGTTTGCCGAGCCTTTACAATGAGAGCCTGGGCACGACATCGGATCTGCATCTCTACGATCGCGTGGAGCATCGCGACGAAGGCGACGCTCACAAACCGTGGCAACACAAAATTACTGGCGTTTAGCGCCCTTTCTCTTTTTACTGGCGGCGCTCGCCGGCGCGCAAGAACCGGCCACTGTCTTGCTGTGGCCCAACGGAGCGCCCGGCGCGCTGGGCAACGACGACAGCGATCAACCTGCCCTCACCATTTTCTTGCCCGTCAAAAATCAAGCGAACGGCACCGGTGTGATCGTGTGCCCGGGCGGAAGTTACACCGCGCTGGCTAGCAATCACGAAGGACGGCAAGTGGCCAATTGGCTCAACTCGCTCGGCATCGCCGCGTTCGTGTTGAAGTACCGTCTAGGACCTCGCTATCATCACCCCGTCGAAGTGGGCGATGCGCAGCGGGCCATTCGTCTGGTCCGCGCGCATGCCACCGAATACGGCATTGCTCCCGATCATCTGGGTGTGATGGGATTTTCTGCTGGCGGACATCTGGCTGCGACCATGGGTACGCACTTCGATAACGGAAGCGCAACGGATCCCGATCCGATCCAGCGAGCGGGCAGCCGGCCCGATTTTCTGGTTCTGGGTTATCCCGTGATTTCGTTCACCACGCCCTTCACGCACCAGGGGTCGCTGCATAATTTGTTGGGAGACAATCCGGATCCGAAGCTGATGCAAAGCCTATCCGCCGAACTGCAGGTGACGGCGCAGACTCCGCCGACGTTTCTGTTTCATACCACCGAAGACAAGACCGTGCCGGTCGAAAATAGCGTGTTGTTTTACCTGGCTCTGCGAAAGGCCGGAGTGGCCGCGGAGATGCACATCTTCGAACGCGGGCCGCACGGGGTCGGGCTGGCCCTTCGGGATCCCGCGCTCGCGATGTGGCCCCAGCTGCTAGCGAACTGGTTTCGCGGGCGCGGGCTGTTGGTAGCCCGATAAACTCTTAAACGAGCTCAGCAACTCGGGCTGCAAATTCTTCAGCCACAAAGACAAACTGCATGAGCGCTACCGAGTGGTTTCTGGAAAGTGCGTGCGCTACGAATCTTGGTTTCGCTGCCTGGCGATTCTCAAACGCAGGGCCGCTCCGATTGCCAAAAGTCCCAGCCCAAGCATGGCCGAGGTGTATGGCTCTGGCGTGGTCGTCACGCTCTCGAGGAGAAAATCAGAGCCCGAATCGCTGGTTGTGCGTTTCAGTGAGGTCACAAAGAAATATCGGTCAAATTGGTTGATGGTGATTATGGGGTTGATCGACCCGACAGTCGAATTTGTGCCTTGCGCAATCGCCGTCAAGGACGATAGTGTTGGCTTGTCGATATTGCTTCCGAAGATCGCAAACCCGTCCTTCGTACCGCTGTCGAGTGAGGACAAGCCGATGGATTCGACGACTGTCGCGGCGCCAAAATCAAGCCGGATCACTTCGAAGGTACTCGTTCCATTGTTGTCGATCTCGTTGATGTCGCCGTTGCCGGTGGCCGGACAGTACGAAGCCGGGCAAACACCTAAGCCAAGATCATCGGGCCCTTCCTGCCGATTGTTTAGAATCACACCGTCGTCTGACCAGTTGCCGGTGGTTTTGGAAACGTCCCAACCGGACGCGGTCACTCCACCTACCGTCACGGAATCGAGTTGATTTCCGGCGGACAACGCCGTGGAAAAAGTGATCGTAGTCGCGTTTGCGGGCGACGACGCGAGCAAGCCCCCCAGGGCTGCGAATGTGATTATGAATTTGAGCATTGTGTTTCTCCACGTCCAGAGTAGTTGCGCAACCCTGTTCGGAGAAGAGCCTATTACTCCCAAAAGAACGGAGAAATTAGTACTGGTACACGGTCTGCAGAAGAGATCCGCTAAGGTCTGGGGATAATCTGCGCGTGCAATACTTGTGCCTGTTTTTCGAGTTTCCCGTGCATTTCGACAATGATCCGAAGCTGCAGATCCGCGCCGGCCAGGTTGCCTTCGCTTAGCAGGGCCTTCGCCAAATAGAAGCGCGCGGATTCGAGGTACGGTGTGTTGCCGGCGGCGGTCACGTCCTTCAGCAACTGGACAGCGGCGGGACGATCGTGGGTGAGGAGCAAGCAGATCGCGAGATAGAATCGCGGTTCGACAGATTGAGGCTCCGCTTGGACGGCTGCACGGACGCCTGAGACGGCTCCGGCGTAATCGCCCTTGCGATAGTGTTCCATGGAGGCTCGAAAGTCGGGCGATCCTCCTGCGTTATCAGAGGCGTCATACTCAGGTGGCTCGAAGTGTGCGAGTAGCGCGATTCTTTCGGGCGGAATGTGCCGCATGGGCGGCGGCGCAGCGTTAGCCGTTCTCCCCAAGCCCGCCTCACGATGCGATTGCACTGCCAGCCATGCAAACACTCCCACGGCTACACCCAACACGAGTGCGGTAAACGTGTAAATCCAGACCCAGGGAAATCGAGAATCTTGCTCTATGTCTTATATTGTAGGATACGCGTGATTGCACCTCTTCCATCTCCCGCCCGTTCGAACGATACAAGATCGTGGGACATCGCCGAGATAGTTACCGCGGTTCATGAATTCGAGCAGCGCTTAAACGCGATCCGGGACAATTGTTCTTTGCCGCCCGGCCGCGATTGGTATCCATACCACACCTTTTCGAGCATCGACAGGCTGGAAGGTCTCTTGACGGGAGAGCGCCGCAAGCTGCTCGCCTTGACTGAGGGTTATCCGGTGTTGGATGTCGGATGCGGAGATGGAGCGCTGTCATTTTTCTTCGAGGACCTGGGTCTGCCGGTACACGCGATCGATCACCCTGCCACCAATTACAACGGCATGGAAGGCGTTCGGACGCTCAAGGCGGCGCTGCACTCGGCGGTCGAAATTAGCGAGGTGGACCTGGACCGCCAATTCGCGCTTCCACGCCAGACCTACGGCTTGGTCCTGCTTTTCGGCGTGCTGTATCACCTCAAGAATCCGATTTATTTGCTGGAGGAGCTTTCCATGCGTGCGAAGTACTGCCTGCTGAGTACCCGCATCGCACGGCTTACGCCCGACCATAAGACCGAACTGAGCGACATCCCCGCCGCCTATCTGGTGGGCGATCGGGAAACGAATGACGACTGCACCAATTACTGGATTTTCTCCGCCGCCGGTCTGCGGCGATTGTTCGAACGGACCGGATGGCGCGTTTTAGACTTCACGACGGTCGGAGCAGTGGAGGCGTCCGATCCGGTCCATGCGGAAAGCGATGAGCGGGCCTTCTGCTTGCTCGAGAGCCGCAACACCAATTTGGATATCGATGCTCGCCTGGCCGAAGGCTGGTACGGCCAGGAGGGCACCTGTCGCTGGACCGCCCAGACATTTTCCTTCGTCGTCCGCAGACCGCTGCTCACGCGTGCCACTCCGGAGTTGTACCTCCGCTTCCTGGTACCCGAGGTGATCCTGGCCGCGCGGCCCAGCGTGACTCTGACCGCGGTCATCAACGGATTCAAACTTCCCGCCCACACCTATGCGACCGCCGGCGAGCACGTGTATCAGGAGAAAATCCCGCGGGCCGCCTTGCACGAGCAGCTAGAGATTACGTTTCAGACCGATGATGTCCTGCGGCCGCCCTCGCCGGACACCAGGGCGCTCGGAGTCTTCGTGCCATTTGACGGGTGGTTCCCGCTGACGATCGCTTGAATTCGCATGATGCCGATGATAGTTGGATAATTCTGCCTGCGGGCAGTGATAACTCGCTACTGCTTCACCCTAGCGTCGCACTCCGCCTTGCCCTGGCACGGCTTCCAAGTTTCCGCCATTTGCCTGGCCTTCTCAATTTGCGGTGGAGTCATCCTGGCGACGACTTGGTCAAGTGCATCTACGGAGTCTCGATCGCCTTCACTTACTGCCACACTTAGCCATTTCAGCGCCTCCATAAAGTCCTTGGAAACGCCGACGCCGTTCACGTACATTACTCCGACGTTAGACGCCGCTTCACGCTGTCCTTGTTCCGCTGCGAGTCTGAACCAACGAAACGCCTCTTGGTCATTCTGATCGACACCTTGGCCATTCGTGTACATTAGCGCCAGATTAAATTGCGCTTCGGCATGACCCTGATCGGCGGCCAGCTTATACCAGCGTGCCGCTTCCTTGTAGTCTTGCTCCACGCCCTGGCCGCCGTCGTACATCGCCCCTATATTGAACTGGGCTTCCGGCATCTTTCGCTGGTCGGCGGCCAATCGATACCAGCGCATGGCTTCCCTAAAATCTTGGATAACTCCTTTTCCATTGGCATACATCAGCCCCAAATTGTACTCGGCATCAGCCATGCCTTTTGCGGCAGGGATTCGATACCAGCGCAGCGCTTCACTGTAATCTTGATCAACTCCCAAGCCGCCGTCGTACATCACGCCTAAATTGAACTGAGCCTCGGGCCAACCTTGAGCGGCTGCGAGTTTATACAAGCGAACTGCTTCCGTGTAGTTCTGATTGGTTCCTTGTCCGAAACGGTACATGTTGCCGAGAGCGCATTCGGCTTCCTTCAGCCCTTGGTCAACGGCCATCTGATAGAAGCGGAGAGCTTGCAAATAATTCTCTTCCCCCAGGTACAGGTCTCCCAAGGCTAGTTGCGACCTCCCGTCGCCATCCAGAGCGCTTCTCAAAAGGCCGTTCCTGGTCTGAGCGAAACAGACAGAAAACGTCAGCAGGACAAAGACAGCTCGATACCGCACAATTGAAACTCCTAATCAACTAGGGTAGCGCGCAGGCGAAGTTGGCGGCATCGTGAGCCCTTTCAAACCCACAACGGGTGGGGTTGCCTGCGAACTCCGCATGCTCGCCGATCACGTCCCTGCGGTGCTATCGTAAGCAGAATGGCACGCATTATCAAGACCGTGTTTTTGTCTTTCGTTGGCGGCCTCGTTGTCTTTTCTTTGACTCCGCTAGCCAATGCACAGCCGGCCGCGGAAGCGCAGAACGTCTCGCTGGTCGGGCACAACGATCTCAACGGAAATGGCGACGGCGGCGAGGGCCTCGCCATCCAGCAGTTCCCCGATGGCCGCCGCGTGCTCTATCTCGCCCATGAGGGACAAAAAACCTGCCTGAGCTTAATCGACGTCACGCATCCGGAAAATCCAGTGATGATCAACCAGTTCCCGTCACCGGCGCCCGGCATCACACGCTGCAACTCGCTCGGCCTGTCCGGCAACGTGTTGGCAGTGGCGAATCAGACCCTGAAAGAGGGCCAAAAAATGGCGGGAATGTGGGTGCTGGATGTGTCCGACTTTGCTCGCATTCAGAAAGCGAAAACCCTTCAGGATCTCCAGCTCTCGTTCGTCGACTACTCGGGACCGAATTCCCGCGGCGTGCACTGCCTGTGGTTTGTCGACGGCGAATTTGCGCACGTCACCACGGGGACCGGGGACTTCGATCCGACCAATAAGAACGACGACCAATTTTATTTGATCGTTGATCTACGCGATCCGCGGCATCCGCGTGAGGTCGGTCGCTGGTGGTATCCAGGAACGCACAAAGGCGACGCGTGTCTGCCGGAATGCTTGCCCGCCAGGAATCCACGGTTTGATAGCGGCTATCGGCCCCATCAGATCGAGGTGTGGCCGGATCATCCCGATCGCGCCTACATGGCCTACATTGAAGGCGGCGTTTTTGTGATGGATATTTCCGGGCTCGCCGACGTGAAAGCCGGCCGCGCAAGGACCTTCACGCCGAAAGTCGTAGGCCAGGCAAAATTTGGACCGCCTTACACCGGCTTCACTCACACCTTTCAACCTCTATTCAATCGCGGCTACGCGCTGGTCTCGGACGAAGACACGCAGGAGAATTGCAAAGATTCACCGAAGCTGGTTTGGCTGATGGATATTCGCGCCGAGAGGAATCCGATGGTGATCGGCACCGCCCCTTACCACGCCAATGATGGTGAGCTGTGCACGCGTGGCGGCCGATTCGGAGCGCACAACCTGCATCCGAACTTCCCCAGTTCAACTTCCAAGAGGCTGTTGAACACCACGGTCGCGAGCTGGTTCAACGGAGGAGTGCGAATCTTCCGCGTGGTGCCCGGCGTGCCAGGAGTTCCGGATGCTCCACCACACATCGAAGAAATCGGCTTCTACATCCCCGCCGCGCCTCCCAAGAATCCGGCCGCCACTTCTCAAATGAACCACGCCATCGTGGACGAGAACGGTCTAATCTATGCGAACGACCGATTTACCGGCGGCCTCTATATCCTGAGATACACGGGCTCAGTGCCGATGGACTGAGCGCAATCGGTCCCCCCTGAGCGTTGTTCAGGTTTGGCCCAATGCGGTACACTGAGCGTGTACCCTATTCTTACCCGGCAGGGCCCGCGCAAGCCTTCGAGCGATGATAGCCCGGGTGGCTAATTTTACCTCCAATGACCGCGACTTCACCCCCCAAGAGCCGCAGCAAGCCGAAGGAGTTTCGCGAGCAACTCTTTACCCGTGCGCTGGTGGCCGACGGCGCCATGGGTACGGAACTTTATGCCCGCGGCGTGTTCATCAACCGCTGTTTTGACGAGCTCAACGTCTCATCGCCCGACTTAGTAAGGGAAGTTCACAAGCAGTACGTCAAGGCCGGCGCCGAAATCCTGGAGGCCAACACTTTTGGAGCAAATCGCACGCGCCTGGCCGCCTTCGGGTTGGCGGAGAAACTCCAGGACATCAATCACGCCGGCGTTCGATTGGCCCGCGAGGCGGCCGGTGATGTCGCGTATGTCGCAGGTGCAATCGGACCGCTGGGTGTAAGGATCGAGCCGCTCGGGTCGGTTTCCTTCGCCGAAGCACGCGAGGTTTTTCGCGAACAGACGCAGGCGCTAGTCGAAGCTGGCGTGGACCTGTTGATTCTCGAAACTTTCTACGATCTCAGCGAGATTCGCGAAGCGATCTTCGCGGCTCGCGAAGTGGCCGGCAACGAAATGGTCATCGTCGCGCAAGTTACCATCGATGATCACGGTGACATGCCTGGCGGCGCCACTCCGGAGATCTTCACGCGCAGTCTGGATGAATGGCCGGCCGACGTGATCGGTCTGAATTGCTCGGTGGGACCCAAAGCCACGCTCGAGACCATCGAACGGATGATGCAGTATTCCCGCAAGCCGATGAGCGCCATGCCCAACGCCGGATTACCGGCCGTCGTCGAAGGGCGCAAGATGTACTTGTGCTCACCCGAGTACATGGCTCAGTACGCGCGCCGGATGTTGTGGGCGGGCGTGAAGATCGTCGGCGGATGTTGCGGAACCACCGCGGATCACATCAAGCTGATTCGAGCCGAGGCGCACTCGCTCCAACCCCAGACCCAGAAGCTGAGCGTCACCATCGAAGAGCCGGTTGCGAAAGCCAAAGCGCTGGCGAAAGTTCCGGTCGCCGAAAAGAGCAAGCTAGGCGCGAAGCTGGCCGCTGCAAAGTTCGTGGCCTTCGTGGAAATCCTGCCGCCCCGTGGTGTAGACGCAACCAAGGAAGTTGAAGGCGCACGAGCATGCGCGGCTAAAGGGATCGATTGCATCAACGTGCCGGACGGGCCTCGGGCCAGCGCGCGCTTAAGCGCTCAGGTGACCTGCCAGTTGATCCAGCGCGATGCTCAGATCGAGGCGGTGCTGCACTTCTGTTGTCGCGACCGAAACATTTTGGGTATCCAGTCCGAGCTTCTCGGCGCACATGCCGTCGGCGTTCGGAACCTGATCTGTATCACCGGCGATCCGCCCCGCATGGGAACTTATCCGGATGCCACAGCCGTGTTTGACGTGGATGCGATTGGTCTCACGAACATTGTGAACAATCTTAATCATGGACTCGACATCGGCGGCAATCCCACCGGATCGCAAACCGCGTTGCTCATTGGAGTGGGCGCAAATCCCGGAGCTTTGAATCTGGACGAAGAAATCCGGCGGCTGGAGTGGAAAGCTCAGGCCGGCGCCGAATACATCGTGACGCAGCCGGTCTTTGATCTGGATCTTCTGGAGCGGTTTTTGAAGCGGACCGAGCACATCAAATTGCCGGTGATCTGCGGCATCTGGCCGCTCACCAGCTACCGCAACGCGGAATTTATGGTGAACGAGCTGCGCGTTCCCGTTCCGGAGCATTTCATCGAACGGATGCGTCACGTCGACAATGCGGAGAAGGCGCGGCAGGAAGGCGTGGCCATCGCGCAAGAGATGGTCGGGCGGGTGCGACAGATGGTCGCGGGCGTGCAACTCAGCGCTCCCTTTGGGCGCTATTCCATGGCGATCGAAGTCGCGGAAGCGATCGGATCACGGGATTAAACTTGGCGACTGACCTCATCGAGATAGATCCGGACCAGCCGATGCCGGAAGCAATCGAGCGCGCCGCGGCGCACGTGCGTCGGGGCGACGTGATCGCCATCCCGACCGAGGCTTTGTACATGCTCGTGGCCGATCCCCTGAATTTGAACGCAGTGGGTCGCGTCTTCGCCGCCAAGGGCCGCGAGATAAACCGTTCGTTGCCCCTTCTCATTAGCGGAACATTCATGGCCGAAGAATTGGCCAGCGAATTATCGACGCGTTTCCACTTGTTAGCCCGCCATTTCTGGCCCGGTCCGCTCACTATCATCCTTCCAGCCTCGCCTAAGGTTCCTCTTAAAGTGACCGGCAATACCGGGCGATTGGCCGTGCGGCAGTCGCGCTCCAGCGTGGCCCAGGCGCTGCTCGATTGGCTGGATCAGCCGCTGATCGCCACCAGCGCCAACATTTCAGGCCAGCCCACCTCCCGCAGCGGGATCGAGGTGTTCGGAACCATGGATGGCCGGGTCGATCTGGTTTTGGACGGCGGCACTTGCACCGGCCAGGGCGCCACCACGGTCGACATCACCGAACCATATTGGAAGGTGATTCGGGAGGGCGCCGTCAGCGAAAAGGAAATCGCCGACTGCTTGAAAGGCCGGTAGCACCTGCATCGCCCAGTAGCGCGGGCAATCCCGTAGTACGCTATCGAAAAAAGCTTAGGACCCAATGAATTCTGGCTCCTGGGCCGGAACTCTGGTATCCTTGTCCCAGGAGCGTTTCTGGCCAGTCTGGCGGTCGGTTTCCTATAATTGATCCGACAGTCAATTGTCTTGGGGTCCGACTCGGTTTATGCGTTGGTGTGCAAGCTCCGGTGGTTCTGAACCGCCATGGAGAAGCCTAAAGACGCTCGGGGGGCTCCGCCCCTGTTGAGATCTGGGGTCAAGGACGGGGCCGATCGCGCTGGTGGGTACGCTCCTTTCTTCACCTAGCCCTCCGGCATTCATGAATATTCTCTTCATCGGCGATATTTTCGCCTCGCCTGGGCGAGGTTTGGTCGCCCGCTTACTGCAAGAGATCATTTCTACCGAAAAGATCCAGTTGGCCGTTGCGAATGCGGAGAATTCAGCCGGCGGCTTCGGGATCACTCCGCTGATCGCGCAAGAGCTTTTTTCCACCGGCCTCGACCTCCTCACGTCTGGCAATCACATCTGGGATAAGAAAGAGATCTTCGATTACCTCGGCCGCGAGCCTCGGCTCCTCCGGCCCGCGAATTATCCCCCGGAACTACCGGGGCAAGGCTGGATCGCCACCAAAGCCCGCGACGGCACTGCAGTCGCCGTCATCAATTTACAAGGGCGGGTCCACATGCCGGCCACTGACTGCCCTTTTCGAAAAGCCGACGAAATTCTGCAGGCGATCGATCCGAAAATCAAAATCCGGCTGGTCGATTTTCATGCCGAACTCACCAGCGAGAAAGAGGCCATGGGCTGGCATTTGAACGGGCGCGTGTCGGCTGTGCTCGGAACTCATACGCATGTTCCCACCGCCGACGAACGAATTCTCTCCGGAGGTACAGCATATCAGACCGATGTCGGGATGACCGGGCCGTATGACTCCGTGATCGGCTCTGAAAAGAGTCTGGCCTTGAGGCGATTCCTCACGGGCATGCCGATTCGTCTCGATAGCGCCAAGACCGGCGCCGAGTTGCACGCCACCATCGTGTCGGTGGATGCGGCCACCGGCCACGCGCTCGAAATTCGCAGGTACACTCGTATTTGATGAAAATTCCGAGGCTACGGTGGGTGATCGCTTTTCTGCTGTGCCTCTCCACCACGATCAACTACCTCGACCGCCTGGCCATCGGTGTTGTCTCGGTAGACATCCGGCATGAGTTCACACTCACCGAGCAAGACTATTCCTACATCCTGACGTTCTTCTTTCTTGCCTACGCGATCATGTACGCCGGCTCGGGCTATATTCTCGACAGGTTGGGCACGCGCCGCGGCTTCGCGCTGTTTGCCGCCGGATGGTCCATCGCCCAGCTTTTGCACGGCTTCGCGATCGGCAAATGGAGCCTGGGAGCTTGCCGGTTCCTGCTCGGGCTGACCGAACCGGGAGCGTGGCCGGCCGCGTCGAAAGCAGTCACAGAATGGTTTCCGGCATCTCAACGCGCGCTCGGGATGGGAATCTTCAATGCCGGGACGTCGCTCGGCTCGCTGCTGGCGCCTATAACCGTCGCGTTGCTCACCATCCTCTATGGCTGGCGATACGCGTTCGTCTTCACAGGACTAGTGGGCTTCATCTGGTTGGCCGCCTGGTTGATTCTGTATCAGCCGCCGCACCTGAATCGTTGGCTTAAACCAAAAGAATACGCCGCCCTCAGGCCTCTGCTGCCGCCGCCTGAAGAGGCCCGTCCCGCTTCTGCCGAACGGGTCCGATGGCAGTCGCTGGTACGGGCTCGAGGCTGCTGGACGCTGATCCTCGCGCGGTTCTTCACCGACCCGGTGATCTACTTCGTCATCTTCTGGCTGCCCGAATACCTCAGGAAAGAACGGGGCTTCGACCTCGCCATGGTTGGCAAATATTCCTGGGTGCCGTTTGTATTCGGTGGAGTCGGGTACGTTTTCGGCGGCTGGCTATCGGGGCGAATGATGCGCGCCGGCTGGACTCTCGCGCGCGCGAGGAAGTTCGGGATGGCGCTGGGCGCGGCCGTGATGCCGGTCGCAATGCTCGCGCCTTTTGTTCCGACTGCGGCGCTGGCGATCGCCGCCACCTGCTCTATCACGCTGGGGCACGGGCTGTGGACCGCGAATCTGCAAACCGTGCCGACCGATCTGTTCCCCGGTCACGAGGTCGGCACCGTCAGCGGTTTCTCCGGATCGGGCGGCGCTGTCGGAGGAATGCTCGCCAGTCTCGGTACCGGCTACCTGGTCACCCATTTCACCTACGCGCCGGTGTTCCTGCTGTCCGGATTGATGCATCCGCTCTCGGCGGTGCTTATCTATGCGCTACTCTCTGACCGCCTGTTTACCGATGCTTTACGCCGGTCGCAAACAGCTTGAGCGGTATGACCCGGGCGTAGATTTCAAAGTCAGGGTCCCTTGTGAAGATTTGCCAGGTACGGGCGATTGTGATGGCACAAATCAGAAGGACCAAGGATAATGCTGTGGACCACTAGCGCTTCTTTCGGCGCGCCGCCTTATAGTCGTACCTCCCTTCGAAGTCGATGGTTCCGAAAAGATCCAGAATCTCAAGCTGTGTCCGATGCGCGATGTACCCGGAAAGCGCAGTGGTGACCGCTTCCTCCTTCGTCTTGTGATGACTGATCCGACGCGCGGCTCCGATCAGCTTGTCATCGATAGCAAGATTAGTCGGCATGTTTGCAGATTTCTCCGTGTCAGTAATAGTGTAGGCCAAAGCTTCTAATAAAATGAGAGTTATGAGGGCACGCACCAGTCTGTCTCGCTCTCGCCTTCATTTCGAGTGGTGCAGCCTTCGCTCAAAACGCTGTCTCGGACTGGTTTCCCCTCCACGCCGGCGACCAGTGGATCTATGAGCACGAGCCCCCGACGACACCGGCGAAGGACGTGCGCATCTGGAAATCCACCGCTGGAAAACTGAGGAAACCATTATCGGCTCGTGGACTATTCCTGAAGGCACACTTGTCGGAAGGCAAGTCCGGCTCATGGAAGGATCTCCGCCCGATGGCTATCGGGTGCGCCCGGACCCAGCGTATCTGATTCGGGGCGACTGTCTATACTCGGACGCGGTGGATTGGGATCCATCGGTCCATCAGCTCACACCTGACTTTCGCGAGCACTTGCTCGCCGGGCACATCGCCGCGGACTTTTGTTTCCCTCTTGTAGTGGGCAAGACGTGGGGTGCGCCTGGGCGATTGGCACCCGCTCGCTGAAGCGAAAGACTGGCACGTAGCGGGAATAAAAGTGCGAGACACGTGGGCTCCCGATAAGAATAAGACGTTTCACGTCACCTCTGTCTCGTCGTATCTCGGATCCGGTATGACGGTGGACATCTGGTTTGAAAAAGGCGTCGGGATTGTTCGCGGAGAGGAGATTCACCACGGGACCATCGGGGAAGAGCGGACCCGGCTCGTTCGCTTTGAGCCCGCCTCGCAGCGCTAGCTACATCGGCTCCCACGCCGACCCCCTGAGCTTCGGCTCGAACACCTCCGGGTGCAAAATCTCGGCCAGGATCTGGAGCGACTCCACCACGCGCGGACCCGGACGGTTCATGTATTGATTCCCATCGGCCAGGTAGACTTGCCCGTTTTGAACGGCCCGGAGCTTCGGCCACTCGGGTCGCTCGGTCAGCCAGTACATCTCGTGGCGGGTACGCGTCAAATCGAAGCCGCAAGGCATAGTGATAATCACGTCGGGATCGGCAGCCTGGAGTTTTTCCCAGGTCATCCAAGGCGAATGGATGCCAGCTTCGCCGAACAGGTTCTCCGCAGTTGCCATTTCGACCAACTCTGGAACCCAGTTTCCGGCTGCCATCAGAGGTTCGTGCCACTCGATGCAGGCTACGCGCGGGCGTCTAACCGCTTGGCCAGCCTTGCGCGAGATGTCAGTCATCCTCGCCTGCAGAGTTTGGACCGCCTGGTCGCCCCGCTCGGGAACTCCGCAGGCGGCTGCTACCGAACGGATATCGCGCCAGATGTCGGCCAGAGCATTCGGCTCCAGCGCCACGAGCTTTGGCCGGCTTGAGATCCAGCCCGTCAGAGCGCGCTCAACATCTTCCAGGCTGACGGCGCAGACCCGGCATTGGGTTTGCGTGACGATGTGGGTAGGCCGCAACTGTTCGAGAAGGTCTTCAAAAACCTCATAAACCGAGAGCGCGTTCACTACCTGGTTTTTCACCCGGCGGTCGATCTCAGCACTGGTTCCTTCAGTTGGAAAGCTCGGACGCGTGCAGACTGGAAGCTGGCGGACTTGGTCGGGATAGTCACACTCGTGAGATCGTCCCACCTGCTGGTCGGTGAGGTCGAGTTCATGGACAATCTCAGTAGCGCTGGCAATCAGCGAGACAATACGGGGCACACCATTAGAATAACTGCGTCGGAGGTAGAATAACTGCGTCGGAGGCAGGGTAACCGGGCTGGAGGCAGAGCAATTCTCGTTAGAACTTGCCGTGACGAGATATTGTCACATGCCAGGATTTCGGCAGCGGTGTCGGCCTGTGGACAGATGCTAGGTAACCTGTGCGGCTTTGATGAAATGGCTCAAGGAGCAGGTCGGGAGGGATTCTCGTAGGGATTCAAAGAAGAAAATCGTTTGGTGGAGTCTAACTAGCAGATGTTAGAGAGGGACGACCTTGGCTCCTTGAGCTTTGCATGATTTCATTCGCCTGTATTCAATGCAAGCTCGGTGCCAAAGATCCAAGTGTTTATTTTCTGATCAGACGATCCGAAGCCGGCAGAAATATTTACCAGATTGGAACGCTCGCCATGCAAAACCGGCATTTCCGACCGGCAGGTACCCGATGTGGAAATACAGTCGCCATAGGTTAGGAAGATGTAAGGCTCAGTGCGAACCGTACGGACGGTTCCTTGATCCATTTGGCGCCGTGCCTAGCGGCGGATTCTGGTCGAGGGGCAGCGGCGAGGGAGGCCGGGCTACGTGGCCGCTCTTGGCTTCATCGAACTCGACGTTGTTGTTCTGGAGCGTCATTCCGGTCGCGATGTCGAGTTGGACGCGGGCTTGGGCGTAAGTCGCCTCGGCCGTCGCGACGTTCCCGCCGGCGGTGGAAAGATCGCGTTGATCTTGAATCAACTGGAAAACAGTGGTGGCGCCGAGCGCGAGCTTTTTCTGGTCGGCATCGACAGTTTGTTCTTCCAAAACACGCTGCTTGACGGCGGCCTGGTACTGCGCGCGCGCCTCTTGGAGCGCGATTAGCGCGGTTTGGATATCGACACGGATTTGATTGACCTGCCTCTGGACCTGCAGTTCGCTCTGCCGAAGGTTGAGCGTCGCAGTGGCGATGTTGGCTTGAGCGGCGCGATTGCGGAACGGAATGGTCAGGTTCAAGCCGACAGTATAGTTCGGGAAATTCCGCGAGAATATTTGACTCAGGACGCCACCGAAGCCGCCCAGGAAGAACGGATCCGCCACAGGCGGAGGCGACAATAGGCCGGTAGTCGCATTGATGCCAGAGATGTTGTTCTGCGTACCGACCAAGGCATTATTGCGGAGGTCTACGAAGGCGTTCAAGGTAGGCAATAGCGCGTTCTGAGTACCTTGCAAAGCGATCTTCGTGTTACCGATCTGAACCCGGCTCTGCGCCAGATCAGGCCGGTTGTCAAGGGCTCTCGCCATGAGGTCCTGGACAGGCTCGATGGGTTCGACTGCCGGGATCCGGATCGGGTCGGTTGCCATGATGCGTGCCTCCGACACGCGGGGACTCGCCAGACCATCGCGGCTGAGCGCGCTTTTCAACACGGCTTCGAACTGAAGAACGGTGCTCTGCGCGGTTACCAGGGCTTGTTGGTCGGAAGCCACTTGGGCTTCCGCGCGCGCGATCTCGATCGGTGCCATCGTGCCTACTTCGACCTGTTTCTGATTGTCTTCATACAGCTTCTGGGAGACAGCCACGGCCTGTGCTTTTACGTCTACGTTCAAATTGGCGGCCACCAGGGTCCAATAGAGCTGGACGATGTTACCGACGGCATTGATCAACTGCTGCTTGAAGACAAGATCGGCGGCCCTGATATTGTTCTTAGCGACGCGAATTGGGCGGTTGTTCGTAGCTAGGCCGAATCCTTGCAACAAAGGCTGCGTAACAGTTAAATCCACACTTGAGGTAATGGCCGGATTGATGGCACTACGAAAGGAGTTCTGCTCCTGGTTGAGATTAGTAAAACTCAACACTCCTATGGCGCCCGTTGGGAACGCTTGCCCAACGCTGAGGTTATAGGTCTGATTCGTAGAGACCAGTTCCGTAGTGCCGGAAAGAACCGTATTCGATTGCGGCGAGGTCAGGTGTCCCAAGCTCACCGTTCCTTGCATAATGGGGTCAAAGCTCACGCCCAGGGGAAGGAAAGTAGTAACGCCTTGAGATGGAAGGCCAGCGCTGTTACTGCCCAGAATAAGCAGTCCGGTGGAGGTGTTGATCGCCGGCTCCACTGTCGTCGGGATTCCGAAAGTTGTTGCACCCGATTGGGCACGCAGCAGATCCGCCTCCGCGATGGGGAACACGTAGCGCTCGATCTCAACGTCGAGGTTGTTCTCAATACCCAAAGCGATGGCATCGGAAAGCCCCAGGTAAAGCTTGCCGGCGTGAAGGAGTGAATCCAACCGCGTAGAGTTGGAGAGATTCACCGGAGGCAAGACTGGCGGAGTGTAGGCGTGTGTGAAGCCGGAGTACCAATGCGGCTGCTCCGAGTCGAGTCGCGGCGTCGATTGCTGCGCATAGCTGCTTGACGTTATCAGGCAAAGCCCGGTCGCGAAAGACAGTACACTTATCCGATCAAGACGTCTCATGATTACCTCGAAGGACCTCTTCAAGTGGTTTAGAACGAAAACAAACTTAGGGCGTTTCGTTGATTCTATATGGTAATACGATTTGCCGAATTGGCTAGCGGGAACTGTTATAGTGGCGTTGTGACTCCGCAGTTGGACCCGATTCTGAGCGCTTTCTACGAAACGGGCGCGTACCTGAAAGGCCACTTCCGATTGACCAGCGGCTTGCACAGCCCCGAGTATTTGCAGTGCGCGCTGGTGCTGCAGTATCCCAGGCACGCCGAGCATTTTGGGCGTCTGATCGCGACCGAATTCCGGCGCCTCGAACCAACATTGAACGCCGGCGTGGTTGCTTCTCCGGCAATCGGTGGACTAATCATCGGGCACGAAGTGGCGCGGGCGCTGAGCGCGCGATTCATCTTCACCGAGCGCGATGCTTCCGGAAAGATGACATTGCGGCGCGGCTTCTCGGTGGAACCAGGTGAAGTCGCGGTGGTAGTGGAGGACGTGGTCACCACTGGCGGCAGCTCGCGTGAGGTGATCGACATACTGAAGGACGCAGGCGCCTGGGTGATCGGCGCGGGATCGATCATCGACCGCAGTGGAGGGGCGGCCGATCTCGGCGTTCCACGTGTGGCTTTAAGGACCATGCAAGTGGTCAGCTATCCTCCCGATGATTGTCCTTTGTGCCGCGCGGGTAGCCTGGTGGTGAAGCCGGGCTCGCGGCCCGTCCATGCGACGAATTAAGATCCAGATCTCCTACGACGGCACGGACTATCACGGCTGGCAGGTGCAACCCGGTTTACAGACTATCCAGGGCACGCTGGAACAGGTCTTCGGCGAGATCGAAGGCCGTGCGGTGCAAGTGGCAGGATCTGGCCGCACAGACGCCGGCGTTCACGCCATCGCGCAGGTTGCCGCGTTGTCTATGGGAAATCCTATTCCGCTGGAAAATCTGCGAAGGGCCGCGAACCGACTGCTGCCGCCCGCCATTCGCGTGACGCGCGTCGAAGAAGCCACGATCGACTTCCATCCGCGCTTCCAAGCCAAAGCGAAGACCTACGACTATCTTATCTTCCGCGGTGAAATCTGCCCTCCTTTCGAGTGGCGTTGCGTCTATCATCATCCGTATCCATTGGCGTTGGACGAAATGATGCGCCTCGCGCCGTTGCTTGAAGGCGAGCACGACTTCACGGCCTTCGCGGCGACCGACGATCGAGATGAACTGGGCGCTTCCAAAGTGCGGACGATCTTTATTTCGGAACTCTTTCAGGAAGGCGAGTACTTGCGCTACAGCGTCACCGGCAGCGGATTCCTGAAGCACATGGTGCGGAATATCATAGGTGTGCTGCTGGAAGTTGGAAAGGGTAACGTGGATCGGGCCGGGCTGATCGAGCGGCTGCAACCTGGCTGCAAGATTCCGCCGGGGCCGACGGCGCCCGCGCGTGGACTATGCCTGATGTCGGTGGAGTACTGATTACTTCGTCGACATGACCTCTTCCGGCTTCGGCAAAGCTTTGCGCGGCAGCATGTCGGGCCGTGTAGCCGCGTCGTAAACCACCGAAGCGATCACGGCGGCGGCCTGCATCAGGTCTCCAGGGATGGCATGGTCATACACATCCATGCTGGAGTGATGCGTAACGGTCATGTAATCGAGCGGATCCTGGATAAACTGGAAACCGGGCAGACCGACGGCATCGAAGGACAGATGATCGGTACCGCTGGTGTTGCGAATGGTGATGGTGGTTACGCCCAAGTCGCGGAAGGGTTCCAGCCACTGCTCGAACAGCGGGCGCATGGCATCGTTGCCCTGCAGGTAGACACCGCGGATCTTGCCGCTGCCGTTATCCAGATTGAAATAACCTGACAACTTGGAGTGCGCGGCGGTCAGCTTCATGGTTTTGGGATCTCCGAAATGCTCCTTGATATAGGCTTTCGATCCCAGCAGCCCTTCTTCTTCCCCGCTCCACAGAGCGATGCGAACGGTGCGATCCATCTTGAGATCGAGCGCCTTTAGAATGCGGACCACTTCCATCATCACGGCGCTTCCAGCGCCGTTATCGGTGGCGCCTGTGCCGCTGTGCCAGGAATCGAAGTGCGCGCCGACCATCACGAGTTGATCTTTCTTGCTGCCACCCGGAATTTCGGCGCTCAGGTTGTAGGCATCGACGGCGTTATCGGAAATACGCGCCTTCAGATTGACTTGCATCTGGACTGGAGTTTTGTTCTCGAGCAGCCGTACGATGCGATTGTAATGTTCGGAGGTGACGACGAAGGTCGGCGGCGCCGGCTTCTTGGGGTCGTATGACCCCGCAGCCTCGGCGAAAGATATGCCGTCGCGCGCACGTCGGTCGTCTTGCACTAGCGCGACCACGCCTTCGTCCAAAAAGAACTGAGCGCGCTTGGCCGCCAACTCGTCCCGCCGCCGGCGCAGCTCATCCTGCACCGAAGGCGGAATGCTGGCGAAGAACCGGAGACGCGCTTCGAGTTCCTCGGGTGGGTCGAGGTTGGCAGGATCGATCTTCATCTTTTCGACTGGAGTTGGCGCAGTTTCGAGCTCTTGTAATTCGGCATCGGTGTAGCGGTGGAGCTCGGGCTTCGCCTCCGCGTCCGCGACATTGTGCACTGGCTCAGAGATCAGCACCACCTTACCGCGCAGCTTGCCCTTGTACTTCTGCATGTATTGCTCGAGATTCCGCTCGCCCCTGCCAACAGCCTGGGAAGCGACCAGCGGAGCGAAGATCGGCTCGCCGTTGACGGGCCCGTTCGTGCTGGCCGACCAGGCGAGCGGCGCCGCCGCCAATAGGGAATACCGCGGCTGGGTCATTTCGAGTGCGAATTTGTCCAGAGTCCAGCTACGGCCGAACGGTCCCCATTTTTCGAGGTGGGCGTTTTCGAGGCCGTATTCCTGCAGGCGCTTGAGAGCCCAGTCGGCAGCTTCCTTGAACTCGGGCGAAGCGGTGAGGCGGGGGCCGTAAACGTCCGCGAGGTATTCGAGGTGCTCCATTACTTTGGAGTGTTCGAACGCCTCGGTTTTGATTTTATTGACGGTCGCCAGGTCGACCTGATCAGCGGCGACGGCCGGGAATACGCAAGTAAGGGCAATGACAAAGCAGCGCATACCGCCATTATCTCACCGGAGGTCTGAAAAACGCCGCGGCGAACGGCTTCTATATTGCGTTCAGATTTCCAGCAGCCCCAAACTGATCTTGAGGGCGTCATCAACCCTTCGCATGATTGCTGGATCGACTACACCAAGCCGCTTTACGAGTCGCTGGCGGTCTACTGATCGGATTTGGCCGAGATGGTGGACGTGATGGCCGCCACTATGGTGACCGGGCTGTGACGATTCCCGATATTATTCTGAATGATGTGAGCAGGCCGGGGTTTTCTGAATTTCGTGGCCTCGGGAGGGATCAAATTCAACGAGGTGAATTTCGCCCCTTCGAGGAAATGTCATGAGGGTCTCGGCTTACCGGATCGCTTCAACCTACGGGAACCTTCTAACCGCGTCCAAGCCTCTTCTTCAAGCGGGAACCACTCGGCTGCTATTGCAAGGTCCTGGTCGGCGCTTGCCTGGTAGCCCGCTTTTAACTGCTCGCGAAGACTCTCTCTGCTTTGAGTCTCAATGAGCCGCCTAACGGCATGGTCAATAAACCGGCTCCGGTTCCCCTTGGTCGTCACCCGATCGAGGACCGCCACAGTTTTGTCCGGCAAGATGATGCTTATGCGTTTGCTCATGGGCGACGCGTGTGTATTCCGGCTCTCATCGTCGAACTGGCGTGCCTCCGAAATCCGTTGCGGAATACTCTAATCCCTAACAAAACTGCCGCTAACGACATAGCCGCCAGGAACACAACCCCGATGGAGAAACCATTTTCGACGCGTTCTCTAACGGTTTGATAGAAGAGCTCCAATCCAGCACAGATGTAGACCAGTCCAAACATCCACGCCGCGATTCTCTGCGCCAAAGCTGGATTTGGGGACCCCTTCCACAAGAAGACGTCCACCAAGCGCCCATTGCGGACAGTCTCCGGGAAAACAATATTTTGTTGTCGGCCGCGGAATTCGTCGACGAGCTTACCCGGATTGCGACGGTGACTCACTGGTCGCTTAGCTACTTCGTTACCGGATCGGGAGATTCGGAATCAAGACCCAACTCGGCAATCGCGGCCTGGGCGCGTTTTTTGTCGAACTTGCCATCCCGCGCCAGACGGGACAGCGCCGCGGCAGCGATCGCTTCCGCGCCATTTTCAAAATGCTTGCGCAGATGTTCGCGATTTTCGCTGCGGCCGAACCCATCGGTACCAAGCGCAGTCAGACGGCCAGGCAGCCACGGGGCGATCTGGTCGGCGACCACCTTCATGTAATCGGTCGACGCGACGATCGGTCCTTCGACGCCATTTAAAGCATCGAGCAAGTAAGGCTTCCGCTCCGGTTCAGCCGGGTGCAGACGATTCCAGCGCTCCACTTCCAGCGCGTCGCGGCGTAGCTCGTTGTAGCTGGTCACGCTCCAGACGTCGGACGGAACCTGATACTTTTCCGCCAGGATCTTCTGCGCTCGTAGCGCTTCGTTCAGAATAGGACCGCTGCCGAACAACTGTATTTTGGCCTTGCCGCTCTCGGCCTGCTTGAAGCGATAAATTCCACGTAGAATGCCTTCCGTCGTGCCTTCGGGCATGGGCGGTTGAGCATAGTTTTCGTTGTAGATCATGAGATAGTAGAAGCGGTCTTCCATCTCCTGATACATGCGGCGAATGCCGTCCTGGATTATGACGGCGACCTCGTACGCGTAGGCAGGATCGTAGTTGTGACAAGTGGGAACCGTGCTCGATAACACCAAGCTATGACCGTCCTGATGCTGTAGACCCTCGCCCGACAGCGTCGTACGCCCGCCGGTTCCGCCCATGAGGAATCCCTTGCCGCGCGAATCGGCGAAGGCCCAGATCAGATCGCCGATGCGCTGGAACCCAAACATCGAATAATACGTGAAGAAGGGGATCATCGGCACGCCATAGTTGGCGTAGGCTGTGCCGGCGGCAGTGAACGATGCCATCGAACCGGCCTCGGTGATTCCTTCTTCAATGATTTGACCGTCGCGAGTCTCCTTGTAGAACAGGAAATTCTCGGCGTCCACGGGTTTGTAGAGCTGGCCCCGGCTAGCGTAGATGCCGTATTGGCGGAATAGCGACTCCATGCCGAACGTGCGCGCTTCGTCGGGAATGATCGGCACAATATATTTGCCCAGCTCGTGATCTTTCAACAGCAGCGTCAGCACGCGGACGAACGCCATGGTGGTGGAAACTTCGCGGCCCTGCGAACCGGCGAGCGATTCGGCGAACGTCACGACTGGCGGCGCCTGGATAGTTATCTTAGGAACGTTGCGGGCCGGTAAACTCCCGCCCATGGCATCGCGGCGCTCGCGGATATACTTCATCTCCGGGCTATCCTCGGGCGGCTTGAAGAACGATCCGGTGTGCGCGGTTTCTTCAGTAACGGGAACATCGAAGCGCTTGCTGAAGTAAACCATCTCCTTCTCGTTCATCTTCTTCTGCTGGTGCGTGACCATGCGGCCCTCACCCGCTTCGCCCATGCCGTAACCTTTAATGGTCTTAGCCAGGATGACGGTGGGCGATCCAGTATGTTCGACGGCGCGCTTGTAGGCGTTGTAAACTTTCTGTGGATCGTGGCCGCCACGGCGAAGTGCAAAAATCTCCTCGTCGGTCATGTGCTCCACGAGCTTGAGCAGCTCCGGATATTTGCCGAAGAATTCCTTGCGGACGTAGGCGCCGTCCCTCGCTTTGAAGGCCTGATACTCGCCGTCGACCGCTTCGCCCATGCGCTTGACCAGCAGTCCGGTGGTGTCGCGGGCCAGCAGGTCGTCCCAACTCGCGCCCCACACCACTTTGATGACGTTCCAGCCCGCGCCGCGGAAGGCCGCTTCCAGCTCGGTGATGATCTGGCCGTTGCCGCGCACCGGACCATCCAGCCGCTGCAGGTTGCAGTTGACTACAAAGATCAGATTGTCCAGACGCTCGCGCGAAGCCAGCGTGATGGCGCCCAAGGTTTCCGGTTCGTCTGACTCGCCATCGCCGACGAAGGCCCAAATCTTGCGCGGCGTCTGAGGGATGCTGCCCCGATTTTCCAGGTATCGCATGAAGCGCGCCTGGTAAATGGAATTGATCGGCCCGAGCCCCATGGACACGGTCGGAAATTGCCAGAAGTCGGGCATCAGCCAGGGATGCGGGTAAGACGATAGGCCGGGATGTTCGCGTAGCTCGTGGCGGAAATTCTCGAGATGCTTTTCGGTGAGGCGGCCTTCGAGATATGCGCGGGCATAGGTGCCGGGGGAAGCGTGGCCCTGAAAATAGACAAAGTCGCCGGGCTGATCGTCATAGCGGCCGTGGAAGAAATGGTTGTGGCCCACTTCCTGGAGGGTCGCCAGCGATGCGTAGGTCGCGATGTGGCCGCCGATCCCGGCATCGTATTTGTTGGCGCGCACCACCATGGCCATGGCGTTCCAGCGGATTAGGCTTTTGATGCGCCGCTCGATAGCACGGTCGCCGGGATAGGGTTCTTCCTCTTCCACCGGGATGGTGTTCACATACGGAGTGTTCAGCTTGTGCGGCGATTCGATGCCGTAAATGGCAGCGCGGTCAACTAAGCGTTCCAGCAGATAGGAGGCGCGTTCTGCGCCGCCCTCTTCCACGACGCCGTCGAGCGCTTCTAGCCACTCGGTGGTCTCCTGTGGATTGGCGTCCGCGGGTGTGTCGACTTTGGTTACAAGCATGTCGTTTTGGAGGGTTCTCTTTCAAGATAACAAACCGAAGCCACCGGCGCATTTTTCCAAATTTTGGGCGTTATTTTACTTGGACTTGACCTTATCCAGGGTCGAGATGCCAGTCCGGCCGCAGATTATCGTCGTCGTCGAATGGGAACGATTTGTCATCAGAGAGGTGGAGATCGATCCCCTTCTTCGTTATGTAGAAGTAGGTTTTGAAATCTTCCTCGATGAGGTCGATCTGCGGCATACTCTGAAACTCCGTGGCGTAAGGCTTCCTGCCGGACAACAGATAAGCCTTGGCCAACCCGTCCTCGATCAGCCCCCGTAGAGTGGCCACGATCTCCGAGCGGTCGATTGTCAATCCGCACCGGTCGCCATCGGCGGCAACGTCCCGTAGGATTACCTGGTCAACATTTTCATAGTCGTCACAGATCGAATTTAGGACAAAACGCCGCACAAGCTCATGCCGGTTCATAAAGCTATTCCAACACTCCAGACTCGAGGCGCTAATCTTGGCTTGGTCATAATCCCAGCCCGACAAAGAACTCCACCTGATTCTTGGTTGGCAGGAATTCCATCGACCTCCAACGCGTATACCGGATCGCCGGTGTTACTTTCAGCGGCCCCATTGTGATGATCCTCACGCCGGCGCCAAATGCCAAGCCGCCTTGCGTGAGCGGATCGTTGATACGGTAGCGGACTACGCTGTAAGGAGGCTGGAAGCCGTAGGCGAACGTTTCCGTGCTGCCGTCGAACGACCGGATGCGGCGAAATGTGCCGCCCGCGGCGACGAACGGGCTGTAACGCCCCCGAACGAACGGATATTTCAGTAGCAATGGAAATTCCCACGCGTTGGCTGCTTCGCGCGTGATGGTGCCGTAGGTGGGGGCAAGGAAACTATGGTCCGTGCGGTCAAGACGCTTGTAAAGGGCATCGGCTTCGAAGCGAAGCTTAAAGGGAAGGGCGATTTCAAACGTTGGTCCAACGGTGTACCGCCGGATGTCCAATGTCGAAAGGCCAGCGCCGGCACGGCTCCCGACTAACGCCGACGACGTCGAAGCCGACAATGGCGTACCACCTTGGATGCCAACGTAAAGGAACTCCGGATAAGCATCCGCGCAAAACAGAGTAACGAGAACAACGGTGCCGCCAAGGCCGGTCATGCAATCTCCTAGCTAAGACCCAAAACCAGCCGGTTTAACTACACATCCCTTCGAAATTGGTATTTGAGTGCACTGTCCCTAATTTTGTGATACATGTAGAAGGACGAGGTATGGATCTACCCCAAGGCACGCTGGACTTGTTGATCTTGAAAGTGGTCGCTCTGGGACCGGTGCACGGCTACGCGATCGCGCAGAGGCTTCAGCAGGTGTCGCGCGACGTCGTCCAAGTTCCGCAGGGCTCGCTCTATCCGGCGCTCCATCGGCTCGAGAACCGCGGCCTTCTCGCGGCAGACTGGAAGGAGACCGAGACCGGGCGCGAGGCTAAGTTCTATCACCTGACGCGAAAAGGGCGGGCGCAGCTCGATACAGAAACTGAGAGCTGGCGCAAATTGGCGGAAGCGGTCGGCTTGATCCTCAAAATGTCGGAAGGAGGCGCGGAATGACCTGGTGGAATCGATTGTTGCGGCGAAAGCAGATGGAGGAGCAACTCGAAAAGGAACTGCGCTTCCATCTGGAACAACACACGGCCGATCTGATCGCGCGCGGCTATGATCCTTCGGAAGCTCGTAGACAAGCCCGGCTAGCCTTGGGCGGACCAGCGCAGGTGAAAGAGGAATGCCGCGATGCGCGCGGTACACGCTGGCTGGAGGATCTGTGGCAAGACTTGCGCTACGCACTACGCACACTGCGCCAGAAGCCCGGGTTTGCGGCAGTTGCTCTCGCGACGTTGGCGCTGGGAATCGGAGCGACGACTCTGATGTTCACGGTGATCAACGGAGTTGTTCTAAAGCCGCTGCCCTATCGAGAGCCGGATCGGCTGGTCAAGCTGCAGGAAAAAACGGATTTCAGTACGCAGTGGGGCGACCTGTGGGCTTTTACTTACCCTAACTTTATCGACTGCAAAAGCGGGAGCCGCTCTCTCGATTTGGGGGCATGGCGCTACGGCGGAGGCACGGTGAGCGGGTCCGGGAGCGCGGAATACGTTGACAGTAGGGAGGTATCGGCCGACTTATTTCCGCTGTTGGGCGTTACACCAATACAAGGACGCGCCTTCCGTCCGGACGAAGACCGGCTGGGCACACCTCCGGTGGTGATCATCAGCTACGGCTTGTGGCAGCGGCTTTACGGCGGAAACGCGGCAGTCATCGGAATGCCGCTTGTTTTCGACGAGAAGTCCTACACGATTGTAGGCATCGCGCCCGCGAGCTTCCGGTTGGGAGACGAAGCGGATGTGTTTACGCTGCTCGGTCAGGATACTTCACCGCGTATGCAGAATCGCGAAGCGCACGGCGTTCAGGTGTGGGCGCGGCTACGTCCCGGCGCAAAGCTGGCCCAGCCGCAGGCGGAGCTGACGTTAATTGGCCGCCAATTGGCCGAGCAGTACCCGAAATCGAATAAAGGCCGCACCTTTATTGCGGAGCCACTGCGGCCCGACGTCGGCGATGTCCGGTCGACGCTGTGGCTGCTGTTGGGCGCCGTCAGTCTGGTGCTGCTGATTGCTTGCGTCAATGTAGCGAGCTTGCTGTTGGCGCGCGCGGTTTCACGCGAACGTGAACTGGCCATGCGCGTGGCGCTGGGAGCGGGCCGAGGCCGGTTGGTACGCCAATGTCTGACCGAGAGCGCGGTGTTGGGGCTATCGGGTGGCCTGCTCGGCATTTTGCTGGCATCCGCCGGCATCCGCCCGTTCGTGACGTACTGGCCAGGCAGCTTGCCGCGCGTTGAAGAGGTCCACCTGGATTGGCATGTGCTGCTCTTCGCGCTCGCCGCCTCACTCGCGAGCGGGCTTCTTTTCGGACTCGCGCCCGCTCTGCGTGCTCCAGCGCGCGAACTCGAACAGACACTAAGAGCGGGAGCACGGACTCTGGCGGGAAGTTCACGCCGTATGCACAGCGGCTTTGTCATATCCGAGATCGCCCTGGCGGTGGTGTTGTTGGTTTCCGCGGGGATGCTCGGGCGTATGCTCCTCCGGCTTTCGTCTTTGCATCCAGGTCTGAATATCCAAAACGTTCTAACAGCCAGGACGGCGCTTTCGCCCGCCACGCTCACAAACCCGGCGCAGATCCGTACGGCCTGGGACGACATTCTCGATCGCGCTCGGAGCGTGCCCGGAGTACAGTCCATTGCGACCGTCGACACCGTCCCGCTGCGCGAAGGCAACAACCAAATCGGCTACCGGACTAGCCCGGATGCTCAGCCCGATAATCAACAGCCGCTCGTCTTGGCCAGCAGCGTGTCGCCGGATTATCTGAAGGTGATGGGCATTCCGCTGCGGCAAGGCCGATTTTTCGATCAGCACGACCGCATGGACAGCGAACCCGTCGTGGTGATCGACGACGTCATGGCCCAGGAGGCCTTTCGCGGCCAGGAGCCCCTCGGGAAACACCTCTGGATCGGTTTGGGCACCGACCCTCTGCGGGTGGTTGGCGTCGTGGGCCATGTCCGCTACTGGGGGCCCGCCGGCGACGATCAAGCCCGCGTTCGCGCACAGCTCTACTATCCGTTTGCTCAGGTACCGGACAAGTTATTGCGCCGTTGGTCGGAACTGATGTCGATTGCCGTCCGGACCAGTACCGAGCCGTTGAGTGTGATCGAACCGCTGCGTCGGGCGGTGCGCGGCGCGACTGGCGATCAAGTTCTCCACGAGGTCCAAACCCTGGATCGCCTCGCGAGTGATTCGCTGGCCCGGCAACGTTTTCTTTTGCTCTTGTTCTCTGTGTTCGCAAGCTTAGCTTTGATGCTGGCGTGCATCGGCATTTATGGAGTGCTGGCCTATTTGACCAGCCAGCGCGTGCCCGAAATCGGTGTGCGGATTGCGCTTGGCGCCACAGCTCGCGATGTTGTGGGGCTGGTGATACGACAGAGCTTTGGAATGATTTTCCTGGGCGTTGGCGTGGGAATCGCGGGCGCCTGGGCGGCCGGGCGTGTCCTGATGCGCCTGGTGGAGGGAATGCAATCCACCGAGCCTTTGAGCTTCGCCATCATGATTCCCGTGCTGGTGATCGCTGCGTTGTTCGCGAGTTTTGTGCCGGCCCGCCGGGCCAGCCGCGTGGATCCGGTGAAGGCGCTGCGGCAAGAGTAGAACTCGCTCGCGGAGCCTGACCGACGCGGGTCCCGAACTGAAATCAAATAGCCGGCCATCGCCAATCCGAGCACGGCCAGAATCACCGCGACGACTATGCCGAGCGACGACGGGCGATTGAAGGCCGTTCGGCCCGCATTCAACTCGCGAATTAGACGCGCATGCTGCCTCGCGGACATTATATTGACGACCACTCCCAGCACGATCAGCGCCGTTCCGGCCCAGAACGAGAATCCATAAGATTCGGCCGGCACATTTGACTGGCCGGCCTGGAGCATTCGAAGGAACAGACCGAACCGGGCGACAACGAAGCCGAATCCCATGAGTGCCAGACCCGTTCGGATCCAAGCGAGAAACGTTCGTTCGGCTGCAAGGTAATCACTGGGACCGCTGGACATATTATTCGCCGCTCATTCTATTGTGCAGCACACCCTGATGGCCAGTTTAATGACCAGCGGTTTAGGCCGGTCCGATATAATGGCAGCCCAGAGGGAGGACATCGAATGGGTTTGCGAATCGCGGTGGTGCTTGGGCTTGCTCTGGCTGGTTTGGGAACGACGTCGACCGCCACATCGGGCGCGGCCTCCGAGGTGCTGGCGTTCGAAAGGCAGATGGAAGAGGCCGTGGTTCGCGGCGACGTGAAATTTCTCGATCGCATCTGCGCGAGCGACTTTAGTTTCACGCATGGCGACGGCTGGACCACTGGCGGGCAGCCTTTGCGAGTGGAGAACCGTGCCCAGTGGCTGGCATCGGTCGCGAAGCGGCCCTACCTCTCGCGCGATCTCGGTCAAGTGCAGGTGGAGCTGCACGGCGACATCGCGATCACCTACGGAATGTACCACGCGCGATATAGTGTGCCGGCGGATCCCGCGCGGTCCGACTTCACGGTGTGGTTCGATCGCGTTTATGCGCGGCGCAATGGCCAGTGGCAGTACGTTTCGCACCGCACAGTGCATGGGCCGACTTACAACCGCGGCACGTAATTTTCAGAACTTCAGCACGTGCCAGAGGCTGGCGAAATCATCGGTCCACAGCAACGGCGCGCGATTGGTCCAGGGCGAGTTGCCACGCCCCAGGCCACTGCGCTCGAGAAACTCGGTGTTGCCGGTGATGAGCACCCAATGCGAGCTGCTCTCGCCCGTATTGTAGTCGTCGCCAGACACAAGCAGAATCGGATGCCAGCCGAGGTGCTGCGCGAGGCCGCGCGCCACCGGTTCCAGATTGAGCGCCCGATTCGAGATGTGCAGCAATAACAACCCACCGGGCTTGAGCCTCTGGCGATAGATGTCGCCGCATTCCGCGGTGAGCAGATGCAAGGGAATCGCATCGCTTGAAAATGCATCGACGGCGATGAGATCGAAATCATGCAAGTGCCCGCCGGCGAACTCCCGTTCGAGCTGCACGCGCGCATCACCTAGCACGATCTGGGTTCGCGCTCCTGAGTCTTTCAAAAAGGTGAACCACGTGCGGGAAATCGCTTCCACGTCAGGATTTATTTCATAGAACCGGAAAGTATCGCCTAAACGGCCCCACGCCGCCATTGTTCCCGCGCCGAGTCCGATGATTGCGATGTTTCTATCGGGACGGTCCAGCGCGGTCAGCACGGTTGCCACGCCGCTGTGCGGGCCGTAATAAGTGGTGGGCCAGGAGCGCTGTGGGGCGTTCTGGTATTGGAATCCATGCCGGATCGTTCCGTGCCTCAACTCGCGCAACGGTCCATTGCGATCGGTTTTGTCCATGACACGCAGGATGCCGTAGAAGTTGCGCGCGCTCGCGACCGACGGCAGGTTGCTCATCGCCACTCCGGCCATGATCGAGGTAATCCCGCCCAGTAGGAGCGCCATGAGCGGAAGGCGTACGGCGAAATTGCTTCGGGTCCAGAGAGCCAGCGCGCCGGTTCGCAGCCATCCCGCGAATCCGAGCAGGCAGGCTGCGGCCAAGCCCACCGGATATTCGCTGAACTCCGTGAATATCCGCGGGGCGATGAGTGCTACGAAGACGCCGCCGAGCGCGCCGCCAGTGGCAATGGTGAGGTAGAACATCGTCAGATATCGCGGCGATGGACGCGACCGCGCGAGCTCGCCATGGCAAACCATGCACGCGACGAACAGGGCCACAAGATAGATAGCGAGTTGAGTTGCGATCGACAGGCTGCCCCCGAGGCTGGGAACAATGCAGCCCACCGGCGCCAGTATCCCCGCTCCGCAGGCGAACAACCCGCGCCGATAAAAACGCTCGCTTTCAAAGACGAGCATGAATGTCAGCAGGTAAATTGAAAGCGCTGCCACCCAGAGGAACGGATTGACCGCGATGTCCTGCGAAATCTGGTTGGTCGTGGCGAGCAGCAGGACGGAACCGCACATCGCGAGTGCGAGCCAGTAGAGGATGGTCCAAAGCGTAGGTTGTAGTTCGGCTTCTTGCTCGACCGTCGCAAGCTCCGCTTTACCCCCCCGCATCCGCCAAGCCGTCCAGCCGCACAATCCGGCGAAAACCGTGTAGAACGCCGACCAGATCCAGACCTGCGTGTGCAATCGCACGAACGGTTCAACCAAGAAGGGATAGCTGAGCAACGCAGCAAAGGAGCCGAAGTTCGACAATGCGTAAAGCCGCCACGGCGATCGCGACGGTTCGCTCAGGTGAAACCAGCGCTGCAATAAAGGACCGGTAGCTGCTAGTAGAAAATAAGGCCCGCCGACCGTCGCGACGAGCAGCAGCAGGATTCGCCCCGATGGATCGGCGCTAGTGGCCGGCTTCCACAGGTCGACGCGCGGGACGATAGGCAGAAATACAAGCGACGCCGCGAGTAGCGCCATATGCAGCGAGCCTTGCAGGCGAGTGCTCGGCCGCGATCCCAACCAATGCGCGTAGGCGTACCCAACCAGCAACAGCACCTGGAAGAACAGCAGGCAATTGGTCCAGACCGCCGGACCACCGCCGAACCAGGGCAGCACGTATCGCCCCATCATCGGCTGGACCTGGAAAAGCAGAAAGGCACTCAGAAAGATCGTGACCGGTAAAAGAAGAGCTTGCACCTGATTGCTTGCCTAACGGTTGTATTTGGGCGTCGGCCCGCGCAGCTCTGTCCACACTTGATCGCACGCCTGCAACGTCTCCGCAGCCAGCGGACCGTCGCGTAAAGCAGTGAGGTTTTGTTCCAAGTGCTCTACCCGTGACGCCCCCAGAATGATGCAATCGGCCGCGGTGTGGTGATACAGCCAGTTGAGTGACATGCTGAGCAACGACCGCCCGGACTTTTCGGCTACCTGGCTCAGTTGTTCCACGGCGTCAAAATCGGCGCGATGCCAATAGCGATCCATATACACTTTGTTTTTGTCGAAGCGCGTTCCCGGAATAGGCGCGTCGCGCTTGTGCTTGCCCGTTAACAATCCGCCGGCCAGGGGATTATAGACGATGTTTGACACTCCGAAGTGCTTGCACATCGGCAGATATTCCTGTTCGATTCCGCGCGCGATCAAGTTGTACATCGGTTGTGCCACCCAGGGCGCCTGGTAGCCCTTGCGTTCTGCGATCCAGCACATCTCCGTCATTTGCCAGGCGCTGTAATTTGAGCTGGCCAGATACCGGACCTTGCCTTGCTTTACCACCTCATTCATGGCATCCAGCGACTCCTCGATGGGCACGCTGTTGTCGGGCAGATGCAGATAGTAAAGATCGAGATAATCCGTCCGCAGGCGGCGCAGGCTCTCGTCGATGGCGCGCAGGATGGCCGGCCGCGACAGCCCCGCCAGGTCGGGCTCATCGCCCATCTTGCTGCGAACCTTGCTGGCCAGGATGAAATTCCGGCGGCGAGTGCCCATCACGCGCCCCAGCATCTCTTCCGAGGCGCCCTTGTTGTACACATTGGCGGTGTCCAGAAAATTGATGCCCGATTCAGTGCAGAGCTCGATCATCCTGGCGGCACTGGCTTCGTCAGTCTGGCCGCCAAAGGTCATGGTTCCCAAGCAAATCCGCGAAACGTTCAAATCCGTATGTTTCAGGGTTATCTTATCCATGGCTTAATTTGCGCAAAAGAACATGATACGTTGAGGTATGGTAGTGAACGAAGGACTCGAAGTAGCGACGCCCCCCGAACCGCTGCCAGAGTCTGGAACAATTATCGCCGCCGAGGCCACCGCTCCGGCGCAGACGGTTCCCGCAGTGCCTGGCCGCTCCTGGCTGCGTCTGGCGTATAGCTTCGAGTTTCTGATTGCACTGTTAGTTATTTTTACGCTTTGGAGCGAGATTGGGGGCCAGGGCCATCTGGACCTAATGCCCTGGTACATCAAACTCGTGTGCGGAGTATCGATGGCTTGCTGTTGTATCCGCTTCACCGCCGGCCTCGTGGAAGAGCCAAGAGCGTGGAATTCCCGGAGCGCACGATGGCTCGGCGGACTGATTCTCATCGCATTGGTGATGGGCGGCATCACCTATTACTACCATCTGCACGAAGCGCGGGACGACCAGGACACCGACGACAACACGGCAACCTCGGTGAAGGTGGCCGATCCGCCTAGCGGTTTTTATCGCACCAGTGACCGAACCAGCCGCTGAGTCCATTTTCGGATCGTGGAGCGCGACGGAAGTCCCCGTCGCGATCGAATATCCGCTGGAGGTAATGGACGAAATCCGCGCCACCGCGACCGACGGATTGCAGAAGCTCGCGCGCGGAGGGCTCGAAGTCGCCGGCATTCTGTTCGGTGTGCGCCGCGAGGCGGGAATTCGCATCCTGACTTGGCGGCCGATCCCGTGCGAATACGCCCTCGGTCCCACGCTACAACTTTCGGAGCGCGATCGAGCTGATCTGACCCGTCTGATCGAGACATCCGTCGAAGATCCGGACCTGGAGGGGCTGCAGCCGGTGGGCTGGTTTCTCTCGCACACTCGCAGCGATGTTTTGCTCTCGCCGCAGGACCTGGAAATTTTCGACGGATTCTTCCCCGGACCCTGGCAGCTCACTCTGGTTCTGCGTCCGACCCATGCCGGCGTGGCCCGTGCGGGATTCTTCGTTCGCGAAGCCGATGGCACATTGAAGTCGGATTCGAGCTACCAGGAGTTCACAGTGAAACCGCTGCATCGCGCCTCCCGCCTCGCCGATGTTCCGGTGCCGGTTGCCAAGGACCGTTCGAATGCGCGCCTAAAGCCGGAGCCGGCCGTCGCTGCGCCCATGGCCACGATAGTCGAACCCAGACGGCCGGCCCATGCGGAGCCCCCCCTTTTCCGAACGCTCGAGCGCCACAAAGCTCCGCGTGGCTGGCTGTGGACGCTGCCGGTGATCCTGGGGGTGATCGTCGCCGGCTTCCTGATCAAAGAGAGATATCTGCCGCCCGGAAACCAGCCTTTTTCCTTTCACGTTTTTGACGCCGGCGAAACCGTCCAGATCGAGTGGGACCGGAACTCCGCTCCGATCCGGAATGCTCACCTCGGCGTCATTGATGTCAAGGATAGCGGCGAAACGAAACGGTACCCCCTCGCTGATGACGAGTTGCACTCTGGCAAGATGTCCTATTCGCGTCGTGGGGGTGATCTGGAGCTGCGAATGACGGTTTATCCAGTGGGGTCGACGGCGGTCCAGGAGTTTGCGCACTTCCTCGATCCCGGGCTGGTCACTCCGCCGGCTCCTCCAGCCGAAGTCGAGCAATTGCGGAAGGAGCGCGATCGCCTGGAAACGGAGGTCAAACAGTTGAAGGAAGACCTCCGCAAAGCGCAGACCGTCCGGCGTCGGCGGAGGTAACGGGCTATCTCGACGATGTGGCCGGCGCTCCAGCGGCGCTACCCGCTTCCGACGGGTAATCTTTGCTGAACCAGTCGTTGTGCATATTAGTGGGGATATCGAGGACGCGAATGTGCGTGAAGCCCATCTCCTTCAGCGTTCGATAGGCCGGCCGGATGTTGGGACACTTCACCATCGGACAGCAGCCGCAGTAAATCACCAGATCGGCGTCGCGCGGCAGAGGCGCAGCGGCTTTCTTCAAAGCCTCCAGGCCTTCGGGCTTCGAACCGGGGCCCGCAAAGGCCGCATGCACGATGTGCTTGCTGTTGTAGAGAACCGGAAAAGCGACGCAAATCACGGTAGGAGCCTTGCCGGATTGAAGGACCTTCGCGAGCGCCGCCGGCTCCATGGTGCTGGTCGAAGGCCAAGGATCGGAGACTTCCTGGCTGAGACAGAGCGTGGCAACCAGGGTGAACAATGCAAATCGGATGGGCCGCATGAGCATCAGCATACCGCATTGCGCGGTCTATTTGGTTGCCCGGCGTTCCCCTTGATTATCTACAGGACCTGCTGTATCCTGTTGTAGATAACCTAGGAGGCAATGAGCAAACCAACCGATCTGGTACAGGGCACGCTGGACCTTCTAATCCTCAAGACGCTTGCCCTCGAGCCCATGCACGGCTGGGCCATTGCTCAGCGCATCAAGCAATCGTCTGGCGCAATACTGCAGGTGCAGCAGGGATCGCTCTATCCTGCTCTCCATCGGCTCGAGCAGCAAGCCTGGATCGCCGCGAAATGGGGAGAGAGCGACAACAACCGGCGGGCAAAATACTACTCTCTGACTAAGGCCGGACGCCGGCAGCTCGAACGTGAATCCTCCAATTGGGAGCGGCTCGCAACGGCCATCTCGGCCATTGTGCGGGCTTGAGGAGTGCGGCATGCGGCTGTTTGCAATCTTTCGACTTCGTCTTCGATCGTTGTTTGAACGTAGCTCGGTGGAGCGTGATCTTGACGACGAGCTGCGCTTTCATCTTGAAAACGCCATCGAGCGGAACATCGCGGCCGGGATGACCCCGGAAGACGCTCGCTACGCCGCCCGTCGGGAATTCGGGAATCCGGAGCTGCAAAAGGACGAGTGCCGTAATACCAGAGGGACCAAAATAATCGAGGATTTCTTTGAGGACTTTCGGTACGCCGTTCGCGGGCTCGGGCGCAATCCGCTGCTCGCCCTGGCTGCCACCGCGACTCTGGCGCTGTGCATCGGCTCCAACACCACCGTCTTTAGCCTGGTGAATTCTATTCTAATTCGGCCGTTGCCGTATCCGGGAGCGGACCGAATTTACTGGATCAGCGACCGGTCGGGAACAAACCAACTGGAGGTCGGGGCGGGGCCCGATTACTATATCATCCGCAAACAGAATCGGGTCTTCGAAGACGTGGCGGCCTACAGCCCCACCACGATGAATTGGAGCGGTATCGAAAAGCCAGAGCAAGTTGACGGCGCCCTTGTGACCGCCTCTTTCTTCCGGGTACTTGGAACCGAACCGCATCTGGGCCGATACCTGGCGCCTGGTGAAGAGGGGCCGAAGGCGCCGCCGGTTGTGGTTTTGAGCTACGCCTTTTGGCGGAACCGCTTGGGTGGCGATCCACATGCGGTGGGAAAGACCGTCACACTAGACCGCTTGCCCCACACAATCATTGGAGTAATGCCACAAGGATTCGAGTACCCGGCGGGCGATCCGATGCCGATCTGGAAACCGCTCGATATGGACGAAGCTTCGCAGTTGCCGGTTTTAGTAACTCGCCCCATCCGTATTGTGAACATGCTGGCTAAGCGGCGGCCAAAGGTGAGCCTGATCGAACTCGAAACGGAAATGCAGCGGCTGAGCTATGCAATAGGGTCGGAATATCCCAAGGAGTACCGGACATATGGATTTCGTAGTGGCCTTACTGTTTCAGCCCTACCGTTGCAAGAGCGGCTAACCGGAGACTTGCGGCCAGCTTTGCTGGTTCTGACTGGTGGGGTCGGTCTGGTTTTGTTGATTGCATGTGTCAACCTCGCCAACCTGTTGGTTGCGCGCGCAACTGCACGCCAGCGCGAATTGGCGGTGAGACTGGCGCTCGGATCCAGCCAGGGACGTATCTTTCGGCAGATGCTAACGGAAAGCGTTGTTTTGGCGCTCCCCGGGGGCTTGGCCGGCGCCGCCGTGGCATGGCTGGCTGTGGCGTTTTTGAATGCTCACAAGCCATTGGTCCTGGTGCGTTATCCGCCTATCTCGTTAGACACGACGACTCTTGCATTCACCTTCGCGCTCACGCTCGCAACCGGGTTGGTCTTCGGCCTGGCGCCTGCATTCGCCAGCGCCGGGATCGCCATTCAGGACGCATTGAAAAGCGCCGGCCACACGCACAGCGGCGGAAGGAGAGCCGCCAGGTTGCGCCAGGTACTGGTGGTAGCAGAACTCGGAATCTCCCTGATGCTGCTCATCGGAGCCGGTTTGCTCGCCCGGAGCTTCTTGAAGCTGGCGAACAGAGAACTCGGGTTCCGCGCCGATCACTTGCTCACACTGCGCGTGAGTCCGGCCCGATTGCGTTACACGACGCTAGCCGCCCAGACGCATTTCTATGGTGAACTGCTGCAACGAATCGAGAAGCTTCCCATGGTATACGGAGCGGCGGAGTCCTCCGATTTACCGCTGAGCGGAAATCATAGTTTCTTGAGCATGGCGTTTCAAATCGCCGGCCATCCTGCTCCGATGGCACAGCGGCCCATGGCGGGTATCAGCGTGGTCAGCCCCCAGTTTTTCCAAACTATGGGAATACCGCTCCAAAGCGGGCGCATTTTTGAATCGCAGGACGCTAATGTGTCGCCAGCCAGCGTTGTATTGAACGACGCTTTCGTCCGCAAGATCTTCCTGGGAGAGAATCCGCTCGGTAAGCGGCTCGAAATAGGTCCCAAGGGTGTTCCCTACGGGACCGTCATCGGAGTGGTCGGAAACATTCGAGAAAGTGCCCTGGGCGCGGAACCGTCACCGTGGGTCTATGGCTGCATTTGCACCAACGGATATATTTTATTGAATTATATGGTATTGCTGGTCCGGACCACTGGAGATCCACAGGCCGCAATCCGGCCGGTCGAAGAACAGGTCTCTGCGGTCGACCGCGACCAGCCGGTCTTCGATGTGCGAACCATGGAACAGCGCCTGGCGAACTCGCTTGCTCCGCAGCGCTTCCAATTGATCTTGATTGGCTCGTTCGCCGCCATCGCCTTATTGCTGGCGGCAGCCGGCGTTTATGCCGTAATGAGCTATCTGGTCACGCAGCGGACCCGCGAAATCGGAATCCGGATGGCCATGGGCGCGCAACCCAAGGATGTCGTGCGATTGGTCGCCGGAGAGAGCTTCTGGCTAGTGGTGGTGGCGGCAATCGTTGGACTGAGCGGCGCTTGGGCGTTGACCCGCTACGTGCAATCGTTGCTGTACGGCGTAACAGCCTTGGACGCTCCGACGTTCACCATTGCTCCCGTGGTGCTGGCGTTGATCGTGTTCCTTGCATCGATGGGACCAGCGCGACGAGCGTCCTCGGTCGACCCCATCAAAGCGCTCCGCGACGAATAGTCCGCCGGCTCGCGATGCCTATCGCTTTCCCGACAGAAATCTTCCAATTGTTTCGTTCAGGAATTTCCCATCCGCAGGATTGCTGGCCGCGCCGGCCGTATGCCCCCAAAGCGATGGAATGGGCGCCAGTGTGACGCCCGCAATGAATGCAGCTTCGTAGCGCGCGTCGCCGACCGGAAAATACATATCCGTTTCAGACGGCATGTACAGCAACGGAACCTTGATCGACCGCAGCGTGCGCTCCACATCTCCGCCAAAGCCCGGCGTAGTTCCCACATCGTGCCGCTCCCAAGTGTGCATTTGGAGAATCAAATCGTTGGCGTCCGCGCCCGGGATGAAATGCGTGCGCCGGTTTTCCACGAACTGTTCGAAGGTCGTGCCCGGTTGAGCCGTCGTGCGCCACAGCTCCTTGCGCCACCACTCCTGCGAATACAGCCATCCCATCCAGACCATCGCGAACGCCTCCAGACCCCTGGTGGGCGGAGCAGTGTAGTCGCCATTCTTGAACGCGGCGTCGGCGGTCAGCGCCGCAATCTGTCCCTCCAGCCGCACCACTCTATGCGGATAGCACTTCGCAGTGCCGGATGTCGCGACGATGCTGTCGGCAAAGGCCGGATAGCTGACCGCCCATTGAAAAGCCTGCTCCGCGCCCATCGAGAAACCGATTAGCGCCCGCAGATGCGTGATCTTCAGTTCGTCCGTCAGCAGCCGATGCACGGCGGCGACGTTATCGCGGATGGTCATTACCGGAAAGCGCGGGCCATGATACGGCTCAGGAGTGTTACTGGGCGAAGAAGAGCGTCCATTGCCGAACAGTTCCGTCGCGACCAAAAAGAGCTGTGAGGTATCTAGAGCCCGGCCGCGTCCGATCAGCCATTCATAGCCGTGGAAATTCGCCATATAGTGCGACGGCAGCAGCAGCGCATTGTCCTTCGCGGCGTTCAGATGCCCGTAGGTCCCGTACACGACGCGCGCCTGCGGCAGCGTGACGCCGCTCTCCGAGCGGAAGTTCGAGATAACGAACTCATGGCGCTCGCCTGTATCTTGAGCAAGGAGTATTTGGGATGCCAGCAGCAGCAGAGCCGTGACCGTCAGGGAGCGGTTTTCAAACCTCACGTACGCATCCGCGTGAAAAAATACAGCCCCGCCATGGCGAACAATACATCGGGCGACCAGGCCGCCAGCGCCGCCGGCAACAAGTTAATATCGCCGAGCTGTTCAAACAGCAGGTTGATCGCCCAATAGACGATCGCGATTCCGAAACTGATTCCCACTCCCGCCATCGCGCCCCGGTTGCCCACCAGAAAAGCAAACGGAACCGAGATGAGCGCCATCACCAGCGCGAACAAGGGCACCGCAAACTTGCGATAGAAACGAACTTGCAGCGTGATGGTGTCGATCCCAGTGCGCTGCAAATCGCGGATGTATGCCGCCAGTTGTTGGAAGTTCATCTGCTGATCCTGGAGCACCTCCTGGAGGAAGTAATCCGGGCGCTCGTCTAGTTCGCGGAACATGGTGGCTTGATTCGTGAAGTTGAAGAACTTCTCCTGGCGCGTGCCGAAGTCGCGGCTCCAGCCGTTCTCGAATATCCAGGCGCCCAGCGCCGGCTCCCAGCGCACCTTCCCCGCCGAGATGTGCCTTCGGACGCGGAAATTGGCTGGGTCCAGCTCGAACACCTGCGCACCCACCATCACCTTTTGCACCGGGTCGAGGTACTTGTAATAGTAGATTCGCGGATTGTCCTTCGAACCAGGCGCAAAGACCCACTGCCGCTCAGGATGCAGATAGGTTTGGACCGGCTTACCCTTGATCTCTTTCCGAATCGCATCCTGCTTCCGATTCGCGTCCGGAACGTAATAGTGATCGAAGGCGAACAATCCGGCGCTCAGCAGCAGGGCCGCGCCCAATACCGGAATGGCCAGTCGATAGAGGCTGATGCCCGATGCCTTGAACGCCGTAATCTCATTGTGTTTGGTGAGAACACCGAAAGTGATGAGAGCTGCAACCAGTACGCTGACCGGCGCGGAGTCGTAAATGAGTTGGGGCGTCAGGAAGAACAGGTAGGTAAAGACCCGGGTCATCGCGATGTTGTTCTTCACTATGTCGCTAAGCAGCTCAAAGAACGTGTACACCTGGGTCATGAGAACGAAACTAACCAGCAAAATCACGAAGTAAAAAACGAAACTATTTAGTACATAACCGTCCACCAGTTGCGGCACCAAGAAGAGACGCCACCCACGCGAACGCAGGCGGACTTGCGATCCAGTGGCGGGCAAACGTCCGCGCAGCCGGGCCCATATCGTGGCGATCCAATTCATGCCGCGGCCCACCCAGTCCCGATCGCCTGGCCGCTCCAAGCGAGTGAGCAGAAAAATTCCCATCAGCGCAAACACAGCGTTCGGAATCCACACCGCCACGCCGACCGGCAGTTTATGTTGCTTCGCCAGGCCATTGGCGCCAAGCATGCCCATCCAATAGATGAAAGCCAATGCCACTGTCATTACGAAAGCCGCCGATTTTCCGCCCTTGCGCGACGAGACGCCCAGCGGAATGCCGATCAGGGCCAGCAGAAAGCAAGCCGGGGGCAGCGCCAGCCGCTGGTGCAGTTCGATGCGCGCCTCGATGCGTTTGTCGGGCTCGAGTGTCGGATCATGATAGGCGATACGATACAAGGGCAGCGTATCCATATCGACGTAGGCCTTGGCGTGTACTTCGTTCGGCTTGGTCGCCTCCAGAATCTGTTCCCCTTTGGGAGCCGAGGTGATGTAGTATTGCGTGATGTCCTTGCCGACATCGTAGCTGACACCGTTATCGAGCGACATCTGGATCACATTGCGCGCCACGTCTGGCACGGCGATCGCTTCAGACGCAACAGTGATGCGCGGGCCATCGCCGTGATCGTGATCGTCCTTTTTTTGTTCTTCCGGCGGAGTCAAGTCGGCTATGAACACGTTCCGCCAGTGCGTGAGCGCTCCTGGAATAACCTCGCTCACATAAACGACGCGATTCGGAAAATTCTCCTCGAAGACGCGCGGCTGTACCTCCGCGGTCAACTCCGCTGCCACCACTTGGTTCAAGATCTTGTATGTTCGCCAAGTAGAGTAGGGCGTGAGCCAGAGTGTGGCGGCGGCAGTCACGAGCGTCGCCAGGAAGGCGAATGTGAGGACCGGCGCGATAACCTTGCGGCTTGGCACGCCGGCGGCCCGCATGGCCGTGATTTCACCGTCGCTCGACATTCTGGAGAGCGCGATCAGCACGCCCACCAGCACTCCGAGCGGAAGCGTGAAAGTAAAAGTGAATGGAATCGCGAGCGCAAAGAGATGCGCGACCGTCGCCGGCGGCGCGGTGCTGCGCACCAGAATCTCAAACAACTTGCCGACGCGCTGCAGGAATAGTACGAACGTGAAAAGGATTGCGCCAAGAACTGCGCTGCTCGCTACCTCGCGAAAAATGGCGCGGAAGAGCAGACCCATGGTCAGTAAACAGCTGGGCCGTGCGCGTTCGTTTCCGAGCCGTGCCTGTTCGTTTCCGAGCCGTGACCGTCAGGGAGCGGTCCCGCCTTCTGCCTTCCGCCTTCCGCCCGCTGGCTACCCGATAACGGCGGTGCCGGCACAATCGGCGGCTTGGGAACATCTTCGTGAATGGGCTCGAACTCCAACTCATCGAACAACACTGCCGGCGCAATCACGGAAGCGGTAGTTATGAAACTCCCCGCTCCCATCAACGCCAGCGGCGCATTGGAGTCGATGAAATCGAAGACGTAGTTCTCGTCCGAGGCCGCGATAATATCCTTGAATGACCGCGTAGACAGGCCGCGAAAACGCATGCTTCGCACCAATTCCTCCCGGCCATCCGGATACACTCGATACAAAAGCAGAGGCTCGCTCACCAGCCGCGTGTTCCCGCCGGATTGCGCCGCCGCCGTGGCCAGCCGCCGGAACTCGTCGATCGATGCGGACGACGGAAAATCGATCTTCCGCACCAGCATCCCGTAAGGCTTGTTCCGCTGCTGGCACAACTCAATCAGCTTCTTCTTCATATCGGCCGCCGGAGTGGTTTCCGAAGCGCGGACGAACATGTTGCCGAAGCCGGGCGCCCGATCGCCGAAACTTCCCGGCATGCGCGCGCGGCCGTTGGAAACATTGAAGCCCTTAACCACCGGCGTGCGGGTCAAAAGAAACGTCTTGAGAACGCCCTTTTCCACCAGCGCGAGCGGATTGGGAGCCACGCCCTCCATATCGTACTGGTAATGTCCCAGCAACGTGTGACCGCGCCAATCGGCCTGAGTGGGATCGTCCACCACATCCATCCACTCTGGCAGTATCCGCGATCCGATGCGGTTTTCAAGTTCGCTCTGCACATGCGGCGCTGTGCGGCCGGGATCGACAATCGGCTTGCGTGTGATCTTGAGATTATCGCCCAGCAGTTGCCCGAAGAGCTGGGCCGCCGCGCGCGCCTCGAACAACACCGGGCCGTCGTAAGCCTCGCCGGGGGAAGCTTGCGCAAGCGCCACCACGTTGTCGGCTATTTCCTTCACGCCTCGCTGCAGCTCCGCTTCCACCGGCAGCTCATTGGGCTCGAAGGCCTGAAACACTGCTGCATCGCGGACCGTCGTTCCGTCGGCCGCCAAGCCATAGGCTCGCACCCGCATGTACGCGAGATCTTCCGGAACCCGCAGCGTAGTGCCTTCCGAATTCACCACATAGTCGGACGCCAGCGAGGTCTGCAATTCGATCCCCGATGAGAGCACCTGTGGGTAGCCGTCGAAAATGCCCGAAAGCTTTACGGTACGGTCCTTCCACAAGATTTCGTCCACAGGATTCCGCCGCGCGATCGGCTGCACCGCCTGTACCGAAGGCGCTTTGGAAAAATCGGGAAGCTGCTCGGTCACGTTCATGTTCTTGAGCGAGGACCGTTTGCGCGCGATCGACTCTTCGGCCGTCTTATAAGCGCGATCCGTGGCCAGCCACAACACTTGCCGGAACGCGCGATAATCATTTTCGATCGGAAGCTGCTCCGGATCGTAGCGGCTGCCCGTGTAAGCATCCGAGTAGAGGTGATTGGTGTTGTCGAAGATGTAGTCTCCGACTCGCACCTTGACGGTGGGCACCCGCAGCACCGCTTGATTGCTCGAAATCAGCGCGCCCAGTGTGGCGGTTGCCGAAAAAACGCTTACATCCTCGACCCGATATTCAATGAAGTAGGGTGCATCCAGGCTTACGATGCGCAATTGGCGCGACCGGTTCAGCTCATCCTTCATGGCGCGCAGCACCGGATCGACATCTTGGGGAAGAAGACAGGAGACAGAAGACAGAAGCAAGAAGATCAACGTTCCAAAGCGGTTCACCTTCCAGCTCCTGTCTCCTGATTTCTGTCTCCTGTCTCCTGACTTCTCACTGCCCTCCATCCGTCGGCCGCCCCAGCAGCGGCGGACGATCCACCGAGTGATCCTTCTTCTGAATCTCGATCTCCGATACCAGCAGCGCCGGCGAGCTGGCCGACACCGGAACGCTGCCCGATTCGGCGCCGCAATATCCGTTAAACACTCCCAGCTTATCGGACGTTGCCAGAATTTTCGCGAAGCTCGCCAGGGGCGTGCCCACGATATCAACTCCCCGCACCAGCTCATCCGGACGGCCATCCGGATAAACGCGATAAACGATCAGCGGAATAACCGTGAAGGCCTGCAGGCCCCGGCGTTGGGTCGTCGTGTAGCCTCCGGTCACCTGCTCGAAGTACAGGCCGTATGGTTTGTTCTGCCGCTTGATTTCAGCGATCAGCATCTCGCGCAACTGCTGGTCGGACACCTTCTTCTTCGATTCCACAATCAGGTTCGATTGCCGCGAGACCACTTCGGCGCCGGCCTGCTTCCGGCCGTGCCCATTGGAATGATCGAGGCCCTGAATCGGCGACCGGGACATCAGGAATGTCTTGAGGATCCCGTTGTCCACCACCGTCAATGGCCGCCCCTTCACGCCTTCGTCGTCGTACGAATAGGTGCCATTCAGGTCCGTTGATTCGATGCTCTTTCGGGTGGGGTCGAAGGTCACGGAAAGAAAATCGGGCAGCACCGGCGTGCCAATTGCCTTCGTGAAGGTCTGGCCCTCCGCTTCGTCCTTCTGCCGATGACCTTCCACGCGATGTCCGAAGATTTCATGGAAGAAGACCCCCGCGGCGCGGCCGGAAAGAATCGCCGGCCCAACGAACGGCTCCACCGTGGGAGCGCGCAGCAGATTCGCCAGATCGGAACCTACTCGATTGACCGCGGCCTCGATCACCTCCGGCTTCGCCAAACGATCGATATCGCTTCCCTGGAAATCTTCCGAAGCTCCGACGTCCATCCCGTCCGCCGCCTTACCGCGCGCGCTGATCGAAATGTTGGCGAACGTGCGCCCATGCAGCAGCTTGGTCCCTTCGGTGCTAACCAGATACTTCGTCTCCCGCTCCACCACCAAAGAGACATTCGAGCTCAGCAATCCGGGGTTATTGGCCAGGGTCGCGGACCATTTTCGTAAGCGGCTCGCCCATTCGTCATCGAGTGGTCGCAATTTTGGCGGTGGCTCGTCGTGCACCGCTGGAGGTTCGCCCGAGAAATCGGCCGAATCGTCGGCCTGTTTGAGCTTCACTTCCTGGTTGGATTTGATTTCGATAAGCCGCCGCGCCGCAGCCCGATACGTTCGATCGGTGTCCAGCCACAGCTTGCGGCGGATGGCATCCGGTACATCGTCGAGCGGGAACACGGATCCGGGCGTGAAGCGCGCTCTTTCCCCCTTGATCATGTGGTAATTGTCCAGCGCAGGGCTGCCCACGCGGATGGTGATGTCGAGGTAGCGCGCATGACCCGTATTCCGGCTGGTAAGCGTGCCGATGCTGGCTGTGATCACCTGGCTCTCCGCCTCTGTAACGCTGTACGCCATGTAGTAAGGCGGCGGATCGCCCTTTTGTTTCAGGACCGTAAAGTTGCGTTCTAGCTCGTCGGAAAGAATGTCCAGCAGCGAGGGCGATGCGGCAACTAAGGGGATGGATACAACCAGGGGGAGCAAGAAGAGACGCACAAAGCATCAGGATAGCAGGAATGCGGGAGTCAGGAGTCAGAAGTCAGAATTGCTTTAGAGTAGCTGTCGAGAAGTTTGCTTACTTCCTCACGACTGTTCAATAGAACACCGCTGTCGGCATAATTGAGGTCTCGGCATAGGAACAAATAACATCGGCTCTCTTCGACTGATCCCTGAGAGATATTCATAAAACGGGCTTTGTCTAATTTGCCGCGTCTCCGAAAACCTTCCGCGATGTTAGCGGCGATGGAGACAGCGGCTCTTCGCATTTGACTCGTCAAGCCGTAAGTCTCGTGCTTTGGAAACGAGTCCGTTAAGCGGTACAGGCCGAGGACGAACTGATAGGCTTTCTGCCATACGATCAGGTCCTGGAAGCTTCGAGCCGGTGCCATTCTGCCTCCTGGCTTCTGCCTTCGATTCTGTCTTCTGTCTCCTGTCTTCTGTCTTCTTCAACTCGCAATCGAGACGATTCCCTTATCCTTCAACCCGCTGATCGCCAAGCCATACCGCCCCCGCACCCCGGTCTTCTCGAAAATATGCTTCAAGTGAATCTTGACGGTGCCGGGCCTAATCCCCAGTTCCAGAGCGATTTCTTTGTTCTTGAAGCCTTGCTCAACCAACTCCAGGACCTGATGTTCCCGGGCCGTCAATTCCGACCGGGGATACCCGATCTGACGTGCCGAATCACGAAACACGCAATCCTCCATCCAGCTCCGCCCACTCGCCACCGTGCGCAGGCACGTCAGCAGACTGGCCAGATCGGCGGTCTTGCGAACAATGCCGCGGGCCCCGGCCTGCAGCAACCGCAAGGCTTCCGCCTCAGTCATGGATACGCCCCAAACTGTGATCGCCGGCGTAGCATCGATCAGCTTGAGATCGTGAATCCAGTCCAGAACCGCCCGCATCCCGAATCCTTTGTCCACAACGACAATATCCGGGGTTTTGGCGCGCACGAACACCGTGGCGGCTTCGAGCGAGTTCATCGCTTCCACTAGCTCGAGATCCTCGCTCGAAGCGAGCAGGTTTCTCAGCCCTTGGGCCGTGATCGGCTGTGTGTCACAGACGGCAATTCTCTTTTTCGCGAGGTCTTCGTTCATCGTTTTTTCTTCTTTTCAGGAACACGACGCCCGTTGCTGACGTCTCCGGGTAATATCTCCCAGTTGGCCTCATCGGCAAGCGCGTTCGAAATTCTAGTTGGCGGGGCGAGGAAAGACTCTCATGTTATCATCACTTATAGCCGATTTGATCGAGTAGGACTCCGAAGGAAGAAGTCCCGCCAGCGCCCATGTCCCAGCCTGATGCTGCTAAGTTCGGGGGTAATTGGAAGGCCCTCTTTATCTGTCCGAAACAACAGATAATTAGAGACTTAGCTCCAATTCTGACCCGCTATCTTCCGAATTTCGCGGGCGCTGAATTGAACGAGATTCCCAACCGCCGGCAAATCACCGAGGCGATTGCCGTCGAACAGCCCAATCTCTGCTTCCTTGAAGTGGACGACGCGCCGGATCGTAGTCTGGCTGTCATTCCTGACCTACTGCGAGCCGATCCAAAGCTCCCGATCATCGTGGTCCTCGGCGGCAACGACCCCGAACAGGTGCTGCGTTGTCTTCGCCAGGGCGCCAGCGACTTCCTCATCCATCCCTTTGTCCCGGAGCACGTCGAGGCTGCCCTCCAGAAGATTTCGCGCCTCCAACCGAGCCGCAGTAAGAGTCCCGGCAAGGTCTATTGCGTCATGCCGGCCAAGGGCGGTTGCGGCGCCAGCACCATCGCCAGCAATTTCGCTCACCAGTTGAAGCGCCATTCCGACAAGCGCATTCTTCTGGCCGACCTCGATCCCCTGGCCGGAACACTGTCGTTTCTGCTGAAGATCAAATCCAACTATAGCTTCATGGACGTTCTGGCGCGCTCGAGTGAGATCGATACTGACCTGTGGAAAGCGATGGTCACCGATCGTAACGGAGTGGATGTCTTGCTGTCGCCCGAAGTGATGACCGAAGGCATGGCCGAACTATCCGACGCCAGCAGCATCATCGAGTATGCGCGCGGTGTTTACGATCTGGTGGTGCTCGATACCGGCAGCGTGTACGGAGACTGGAATCTCAGCCAGGCGCGGCTCGCCGACGAGATCTTGTTGGTCACCACTAACGAGCTCACCGCGCTCCAGGCTGTGCAACGCGCGCTCAGTTACATGGACAGCAATAATATCGAGCGCTATAAAATACGGTTGATCGTGAATCGATATGATCGCCACGTAGGCTTGAGCAAAGACGTCATCGGCACGGCCCTACATGCCGATATCTTCCACATTTTGCCCACCGACTACGAAGCCATCCAGAAAGCCCTCATGGAAGGCAAACCGCTCCCACCCACCAGTAATTTCGGCAAAGGCGTGGCCGGTTTGGTGGATCGCTTGGTGGGCGGCGCAGAGCCAGCCAACAAGAAGGGTGGCTCCCTTTCGGGCATCCTTTCACTTTTCTCCCGCACGTCGTCCTGAGCCTTCTCCGGTCCAAACATAAATTGCTAGAATTGTTCTGTGGAAAAGCGCTTCCATGGGCTTGGCCGGCAAGGGTTTAAGCCGGCTCATTCGACGAACACCTTTCCCACTCCCGTTCCACAGGCTAAGTGCCTCACAACTCGATATCGAAATATAGGTAGGCGATCTCCCAACTCTTCGCTTACTGTAGAACAGTCCCCTGAATATGGCTGCTTCTCCTGACATCGCCCTCGAAAGAGGACTGCCTGTAAATCTCGACGCCGAGCGTTTCGTCTTGGGCGCTATTTTGATGGACGACGCGCTCTACATTCAAGTCGCCGGCTCGCTCGAATCCGAAGACTTCAGCTTGAAGAAGCACGGCTGAAGTTGCTCCCATGGAATTCATCGCGAAGTTCATCGGTCTCGTCCACAGGTACCTGAAGACTTGCCAGATGCTTCTCCTCCATCCAGACCGGTTCGTAAAGATTACACTGCGCGAAAGAGACGAGAAATACATACCACCGGTCAGGTTCCTGCTCGTCTCCCTCATAGTATTGAACTATGTCGTAACACTCTTCGCTTATTTGGCATGGCAGCTTCTGGACCCCGAGGCACCAATGAACCCGAAGATGTGGGAATTACCGAGCCAATCCATTGTCCTGCCCTCTCTCGTACAAATCGCAGTACAGGCGTTCCTTTGGTACGCGATACTTCACAGATGGCTTGGCCACAAGCTGACGATCGTTACCACAACGCCCTATCGACGAATCTTTAAGGAGCTGGTTTATATTGAGGCCCCTCTCGCTGCGATCGGCACGGCCTTATTAATCTTGGGCTATCTACTTTTCCAAGGCGTGCTTGTTGGAAGCGCGTGGACAGTGGTGAATTTTCCAGATATAGATCTACCCGACTTTCTCTCAACAGTCTTTCTCTGGCTATTTGCACTCTTACTCGTGATTCTGATGATATCGTTGCTGCTTGCTCCAGGATGGTTTCTGATCGCGTTCTACAACACTGTAATAGCCACGAATTTATTTGACATCTCTAGAAAACGCGCCATTAGGTTGTGCTTACTTCTTGCATTTGTTTCTTCTTTGCCTATTGGCGTCTATGGTTTGTGGAGGCTATATCTCACCCCTCTTCAGTTATCTGATACCGAAGTTGAAGCGGCCCATAATGTGCAGGCCATTTGCACTGCAGAAATGGAGTACCACCGGAAGAACAACGTCGTTCTGTCGCTTCAAGACCTTCAGAAATATTACACTAGACTTCCTAGCAGGCCGTGGTAAAAACAACGCCAAAACATGTGACCTCGAATCTGTTTGATACGTCATTGCTGTATGGGCATGGGACGCAAAAAGGATAGGGAGAAGCAGCAGGGTCTTTGGGTGGCATCGAGCGAGATTGTGGCCACTCCTGGGCACGCGTTTTATGAGCGGTTGAACACGGTATTGAACGCCGAGAAGTTTGACCAGCGCATCGAAGCGGTGTGCCGAAAATATTACAAGAGCAGTTCGGGCCGCCCTTCGATCACGCCGGGAACGTATTTCCGGATGCTGCTGTTGGG
>Ga0185299_10001177_pt1 | contig 54953 bp, 41 predicted proteins | sample PaiPotPPA55metaG_FD_128002 | JGI IMG/M metagenome (GOLD analysis project Ga0185299, IMG submission 128002) | Iron sulfur acid spring bacterial and archeal communities from Banff, Canada, to study Microbial Dark Matter (Phase II) - Paint Pots PPA... ... | reverse complement strand
TGGTTTATGACATGCTCGGCTGGCAGGAAAAGGACATGGGTTCGATCGCCCGCAAGATGGACAACATCGAGCGGCGTCTGGACCTGTCCCGCGGCGGTCCGACCACGCAGGAAATCCAGAAGAAGGTGGTCCGCCGGCTCGATGAAATGATCAAAGAACTGGAAAATCAAGCAGGCGGTACCTGAGACGGCAATGGTGGTGGCTGTCCTAACGGCCGGTCCGGCAGTTCGCCGAACAATACCATTCGTCCCAGCAGCCCGCAAAATGATAGCAACGGTGGCAACGGCAGTGGCCCTGGCAATGTCGATCCGATCAAGTTCAAGGAATTAGCCAAGGTCTGGGGCAACCTTCCCGAGAAGGAACGCGTCAAAGCCATGGCTGACCTGACCACTGGCATGCCGCCGAAGTACAAGGCCCTGATCGAGGATTACTTCAAGAAGCAGGCCGGTAGAGATTCAGAGTCTTCCAAGCCTTAGGAGTGACTCATAACCGGTTCATTGTGGGTCGGGGCCAATAATCAGGGGCAACGCTGGCGGCGACTGGTATGAGGTAATCGTCCTGAAAATATGCAGGGGTTTCTGAATACCGAAAGTCGTCATATTAACTTGGAGAGAAACAAGTGATGCTTGCCCGCCGATCATTGGTCCCGACTCTTGCTGCTTTCCTTTTGGCAAGCAGCCCCGTTATCGCCGATTCAGAGAAGGCTAACCTAAAGGACTTTAGCGCCTTTGGGACACTCCACACGTTGGAAAGCGATGCCGCCCGTGCCCAAGCCCTTGACTGGCTTAAAAAGTCGGGCAAGAGCGACGAGGCGGCCGTGCAGGCGTTTAACGTCATCTGGGATTCCAGTGATTCCATGCTGCTGGACAAGGTAGCCGAGACGCTGGCCCTGGGCGATGAAAACGCCGCCAAACTCTTGGCCGACGCCCGCAACCTGGCCACGCCGGCCCCGTTGACCGTTCCCGACGTCTTGAAGGACGCCAAGAAGCCGGTCTTCTACCGCGCCAACCTGGCTCTGGCTTATGCCAAGGCCCTGGCCGGCCGTCGCATTTATGAGGAAGCCCTGGATGCCCTCAAGGTCGTCAAGGCCGAGCAGGTGGTCGATCCGGCCGCTTACCTCTTCAGTCGCGCCGTGGCCGAGCATGCCCTGGAACTGCGCACCGACGCCAACTACTCCATCATCCGGCTGCTGGATGATGTGACCGACTCCCCCGAGCGCTACAAGACCGTGGCGGCCTTGATGGTTTATGACATGCTCGGCTGGCAGGAAAAGGACATGGGTTCGATCGCCCGCAAGATGGACAACATCGAGCGGCGTCTGGACCTGTCCCGCGGCGGTCCGACCACCCAAGAAATCCAGAAGAAGGTGGTCCGCCGGCTCGATGAAATGATCAAGGAACTGGAAAACCAAGCCAGTGGCAATTGCGATTGCAATGGCGGCGCCTGCCCCAACGGGGGCAATAACCCTAACAGCACCAACCGGCCTTCCTCGCCGATGAAGGACAGCAATATCGCCACCAACAGCGGTCCGGGCGGCGTTGATCCGATCAAGTTCAAGGAACTATCCAAGGCCTGGGGCAATCTCCCTGAGAAAGAACGCATCAGGGCCATGGCTGAGCTGACTCAGGGCCTGCCGGTCAAATATAAATCCTTGATCGAGGATTTCTTCAAGAAACAGGCGTCGGCCGGTTCTCCTTCAACCAGCGACTAGACTGTCCTCCGAATCGACATAGATGCTTAGCCTGGGTCACAATCTGTAGGGTGGGTAGAGCATTCGATGACCCACCATGTCCCGAGAAGGATGTGGTGGGTCATCGAAGACTCGACCCACCCTACGCCTTTCTTGCCGGGAGGTGACCCCAGCATTGAGACGAAATGAAACGGCCAGCTAAAGAGCTTATTAACTAGAGCCCAAGAAGAGATGTCCGAAGATTATTCCGAGGTGAATATGCGGGTTTGTTTAGCTCTGATTGCTTTGGTTGTGGCTGGTTCCCTTAGCCATGCAGCCGAACTCCGCACGCTTACCGGCGAATCGTATACCGGCGACCTCATTAGCCTCACCGACAAGGAAGTCGTTTTCAAGGTCGAGAAAAAGGAAGTCATCACGCCGGTTGCCCAAGTCCTGTACCTCAGCTTTCAAATCCCGGCTCCCAAGTCGGATGCCAAGTTCAGTGAAGTCGAACTCAATGACGGCAGCCAGCTTCGATGCAAGACAGTCGTCTTTAAGGGCAAAGACATCAAGCTGATGCTTCTGGGCGGACAGGAAGTTTCCTTGCCGATTGCCGCGGTCACCTATGTCTTTCATGAAGCCAACGATTCGAGTTTGCACCAAGAATGGCAGAAGTTGTTCAGCGGCAAGAAGCGCAATCGCGATGTCGTCGTGCGCAAAACCGGTGAAAAGCTCACCTCCATCAGCGGCACATTGGGCGACGCCGACGACAAAGGCGAGAACATGGCCTTCGAATCGGAGACGGGTCGCAAGATCGACGTGCCGCTCGCCAAAATCCAAGGACTGCACTTTCAGCGCCAGGTTGATCCGGATGCCAAACCGCCCCTATTCAAACTAACGGACACTCAGGGCAACGGCCTGCTCGTAAGCTCCGCCTCTTTCGCCGATAAGAGCCTTACCGCAACCACGCCCAGCGGCGCCAAGATTGCGGTTTCGCTGCCGCAACTCATCAAGCTCGACTACAGCAAGGGCAAGCTGACCTATCTATCCGACCTAGGGCCCGACAAAACCAAGATCGTGCATGATTCAACTTTCGGCGTATTCGAGCCGGTTTATCGGGATATGAATCTAGACCGTAAGCCGATCAAGCTCGGACGCAAGTCCTATCCCAAGGGCCTGGCCATCCACGCCTATACGGAAATCACCTTTGATCTGGACGGCGAATACCGCGAATTCAAGGCGACGATCGGCATTGACGACGATGACGTAGCTGCCGCCCGCAACGACGGCACAATCGTCAAAGTTCTGGGCGACGGCAAGGAACTGCTTTCCACTACCGTGACCAGCAAGGATAAACCTCAGGAAAAGACGCTCAACGTTAAAGACGTTCAAAAGCTTACCGTTATAGTGGCCTCGCCCAATGCCATCGACATGAGTCGGCACGTCGATTTGGCGGACGCGAAGGTGAGCAAATGACGCAAAGGGACAGCACCATGACTATGCTCATGAATTGGAAATGGCGACTTGCAACTATGGCGCTAATTGGCGGGTTGCTTGTGACTGTGGGCCTGGGTGTGCAAGCCGAGGGGCTTGATGCCAAGCTCAGAGATTCCGAGGCCAAGCGCATAAAGGCGATTGAGACAGTCAAGCCGTCCGTGGTAGCCATCTTCGCGCCGGGTGGTCAGGGCGGCGGATCGGGTGTGGTCATCAGCGAAGACGGCTATGCGCTAACCAACTTTCACGTCGTCGAAGGCGCCGGCAACGTCATGCAGTGCGGCTTGCCCGACGGCGTGCTTTACGACGCCGTCTTGGTCGGTCTCGATAAGGTTGGGGACGTGGCCATGATCAAGCTGGTTCCCAAGAAGGAAGGCAATAAGTTCCCGTTCGCCAAAATGGGCGACAGCGACAAGCTGCAGGCCGGGGACTGGTCGATGGCCATGGGCAATCCGTTCCTCCTGGCCACCGACTTCACGCCGACCGTGACCTTTGGCCTCATCAGCGGCATCCACCGCTACCAATATCCTTCCGGCACCATCTTGGAGTACACTGATTGCATACAGGTCGACACGTCAATTAACCCCGGCAACAGCGGCGGGCCGCTCTTTAACATGGACGGCGAGTTGATCGGCATCAATGGCCGGGGCTCGTTTGAGAAACGCGGCCGGGTCAATTCGGGGGTCGGCTACGCCATCTCGATCAACCAAATCAAAAATTTCATGGGCCATTTAAAGGCCGGTCTGGACGTGGATCACGCCTCTCTGGGCGCTTTGGTTGAAACGCCAAATGATGAAGAAGGCGCCTCCGCTCACCTCAAGGTGCGAAGCATTCTCGATGCCAGCGATTGCGATGCGCGCCGTCGCGGCCTCGATCAAGGCGATTTTCTCTTGTCCTTCACTGGCCGGCCCATGACGACGGTCAACGAATTCAAGAACGTGCTCGGGCTCTATCCCAGAGGCTGGCGCGTGTCGCTGACCTTTCGCCATGACGATGAAAACAAGAACAATAGTGAAGTTAGGCAGATTCTCGTTCGTCTTATGGGTGTGCAGCACCAGGAGATCGACGATGCCAATCAGCCCAAGCCAGGTACTCCTCCTCCCAAGCCCGGCACCAAGCCGGCGCCGGTCAACCCGGCCGTCGCCAAGCTTTACGAAGCCAAACCCGGCTTTGCCAATTATTACTTCAACAAGCTTGAACGTGACCGCCTGCTGAGCGCCTTCGCCAAACACGGCGACTTCACGAGCTTGACCGGCCCTTGGACTTTCGAGGCAGCCGGTGAAGTGCGTGACAAGCAAACGGTCGTCCGCATGGAAATCGCCGACAAGAAAGACAAAAGCGGCAAAGATACGTTCACCAACATCAAGTGCTGGATTGGTGAAGTGGACTTCGACCTGGACCCTCTCAAAACTAACCAGGAAAAAGACGACCTCAAGCAACCTCCCGGCAGCGGCGGCTTCATGATGGCCTTGTATCACTATCGGCAGCTTCTGACGGCGGGCACGAAGGGCTTTGTCGGTGAGATCAGCCACGGCGGCTATGAGCCTTATTACTTACCCACCCCGGCCGGCGAAAAACCCGACTACACCAAGCAGCGCGTTATGAGCGAAGTGCTGCTCACCCGCCATGGGGGCATTCCCGTCAAGTGGTTTTTCTCGATGCAAGATTCCTCTTTGCTCGGCTTCGAGGTCAGCGTCGAGCGTGAGGATGATCCTTGCGAGGTCTTTTTGTCGGACTATCAAAAGGTGGATGGGCGATCGCTGCCGCAGCGCATCGAGGTGCGTTACGGCGACAAGCGTTATGCCAACCTCAAAGTAAATAACTACAAGCTCGCGGCCGCCAAGTAAGCCGGAGCGAGGGAGGAAGTGACGATGGTTTGCCGGCGTTTCTTGACCCGGGTTTTCTTGATCGCGGCCGCGCTGCTTGCGTTTAGCGCCCGCGGGAGCGCCGACGAGTCGCTCGCGGTCGTGGCCAAGAAAGTCAATGCCAAGCTAGTCAAGCTTTTCGGTTCAGGCGGTTACCAGGGACTGACGTCCTACGGCACCGGCGTCGTGGTCTCGCCCGACGGCTACGTGCTTACCGTTTATAGCCAGATGCTCAATACCCCCGACCTACGCGTTCACCTCTACAACGGCACGCGCGTCCACGCGAAAATGATCGTCGTGGAGCCGGAACTCGACATCGCCTTACTCAAGATTGTCGAAAAGGTGGAACTGGACAAAGTTAGCATCAAGCTGAACGACAACGATGAAAAGCCCACCGAGGTCAAGGGTTATTTCGACGTGATGGAAGCCGCTAAATCGCCGCTTCAAGAGACGGGGACGGGCGTTCTGGCTTTCAGCAATCAATTCAAAATTGCTACGTTCGACGAGCCGATGTCCGTCCAGCGCGGAGTAATCGCGGCTTACACGAAGCTCATGGGCCGCCGTGGGATTTTCGACGCCCCATACTCCGGCGAGGTCTACTTTATCGACGCCATCACGAACAACCCCGGAGCGGCAGGAGGCGTTATTACCAGCCGCAGGGGCGAGTTGCTTGGCCTCGTTGGCAAAGAAATGCGAAACACGCTAACGGACACTTGGGTTAATTACGCCATTCCGATCGTCGCCAAGATCGAGGTCATCAACGGCGAGGAAAAACGATTTGCCACGATTACGGAACTTGTCGAAAAGAAGGAACAGTACAAACCGGTCAGTACGAAGGATAAGAATCAAAAGGGCCCGGGAACATTTCACGGGATCGTCCTGGTGCCCAATGTAGTCGAGCGCACCCCTCCCTATGTGGAAGCGGTCGAGCAAAGTTCCCCGGCCGCTAAGGCCGGCCTCAAGCCCGATGACCTAATCGTCTATGTTGACGGCGAGCAAGTCATCAGCGTCAAGGACTTCAAGGACATCCTCGACAGGGCGCGTCCCGAAACAATGCTCAAGCTCGAAGTTCGCCGCGGCGACAAGTTGACCAGTGTCGAACTAAAGCTCGAGGCGCTAAAGAAGAAGCCGTGAGAGGTCAAAGAATTTCTATGCCGGCAAGCTTAAGCTTGCGTTCAAATCCCGCAAGCCAAAGCTTGCGGCTAGTCATTAACGAACTAACACCGGGGAAGCGACCTATGCGTCGATCATCCTATTTAGCAGCGGGCCTGGCCGTCATCCTATTGCAAGTGGCTGGAAGAGCTTTGGCCGAGGACGACCTCGATACCCTTCGTGAGCAGGCGATCAAGGCGGCCACGCGCAAAATCGCGCCCTCAGTCGTGCAAATCGAAACGTCTGGCGGTCTCGATGTGATCCGTCCTGCCGGCCCACCGATGGGGCCGACCAGCGGCGGCGTACGCAAGGGCGCCGGCCCAACGACCGGCCTGGTCGTCGCCAAGGATGGCTTCATCATCACCAGTTCGTTCAATTTCGCCAACAAACCGTCGGCGATTTTCGTCGCAGTCCCGGGCCATAAGGAACGCTATGTCGGGAAGATTATCGGCACCGACCACTCGCGCATGCTCACCCTCATCAAAATTGACGCCAACGGTTTGCCTGAACCGCCCTACGTGCCAAAAGCCGAGATGAAGGTGGGCCAAACCTCATTGGCTTTAGGCCGGACTCTGACGCCCAATCTGGACCAGTCGCCCTCGGTGAGCGAAGGCATCATCAGCGCGGTAGGCCGAATCTGGGGCAAAGCGCTCCAAACGGATGCCAAAGTATCGCCGGCCAACTACGGCGGCCCGATGGTCGATCTCGAAGGGCGCGTTCAAGGAGTCTTGGTGCCCTTGTCTCCTCACGGAGAAGGGGAGACGGCCGGCATAGAATGGTACGACTCTGGCATCGGTTTCGCTATTCCGCTTGAAGACATTTTTGCCGTCCTGCCCCGGCTCAAGGAAGGCAAGGATCTCAAGAAGGGCCTGCTCGGCGTCACTGTCCAGAATCCGGATATTTATAGTGTGCCGCCTACCATATCGAGCGTCGCGCCGGAGTCGGCTGCGCAGAAGGCGGGCATTAAAGCCGGAGACATCATAAAGGAAATCAATGGCCATCCGGTCGCCAATCAGGCCCAAGTCATGCATCAACTGGGCGCGCTTTATGAAGGCGACCTTATCACCGTCAAGGTGCTGCGCGACAAAGAAGAAAAGATCTACTCCAACCTGAAACTGTCCGGAGCGCTGACCGCGTTTAAGCAAGCGTTCCTGGGTATCCTGCCGATGCGCGATGATCCGGAATTGGGGGTCGAGGTTCGGTTCGTCTATCCCAAGAGCCCGGCCGAGGGAGCGGGCATCAAGCCCGGTGACCGCATCATGAAGTTCGGCGGCACATCCGGTCCGGTCCAGCCTTTTTCCGGGCGCGACGCCTTCATGGCTTACATGAATACGGTCGTCCCCGGCATGGAAGTGAAATTGGAAGTCGCCCACAAGGAAAGTAAGAAGACCGACACCATCACGGTGCGTTTGTCTGAAGTCCCCGATACGGTGCCCGATAAATTGCCTGAACCCGCCTCGCATCAAAAAGCACTGGCGCCGCGTAAGACCGTCACCCCGACACCCAAAACGCCGACGAAAGAAGAGAAAAAGAAGGACGAGAAAAAGGACACCGCCAAGGACGACAAGAAAGAGGAAAAGAAGGACGACGGCAAGGATGACAAAAAGGAAGAGAAGAAAAAGTTCGAAACCGGCTTGCTCAAGCGGACCAACACTACCAAAGACCACGAGTACTGGGTTTACGTTCCCAGCAACTATGACCCAAATATCGCACACGCCCTGGTCGTTTGGCTGCATCCAATCAACAAGAACAAACAAAAGGACATCGAGGAGTTCACTGACTTCTGGTCGCTCGCCTGCGAGGACCAGCACATTATCGTTGTCGGGCCCAAAGCAGAGAACGAAACCGGCTGGCTGCCCAGCGAGTCGGACTTTATTCAAGAGACCATTAACAATGTGACGGGCGAGTACACAATTGACCGCCGGCGCGTCGTGGCGCATGGCATGGGCGTGGGCGGGCAAATGGCCTATTACCTCGGTTTCCACAACCGCGACAGCATTCGGGCCGTGGCAACGACGGGAGCCGCCTTGACTAATCAGGCCAAGGAGAAAGTCAGCAATCAGCCGCTGGCATTCTATATTCATGTCGGCGGCAAGGATCCGATTGCCAGGGCGGTCGGCGACACCAAGACCAAGTTGTTCGACCACAAGTTTCCCGTCATTTTCCGGGAAGCCGAAGACAAAGGGCACCAGTATCTGGAAGGGAAGATTTACGATGAGCTGGTGCGCTGGATTGATTCTCTCGATATGCTCTAAGCGCCGGAATGCTGTTCCCGGCCCCAGGTAATCATGTTAGTATCGCAGGCGAGCCTCCGATGAGGCTCGCCTTTTTTATGGAGGGCCCATGTTGAAATTCCTGCTGTTGGCGGCGGCTGTTTTTACAGGTTTAGGCGTTGCCTGGATGAACGCAAACCTTTCTGACAAAGCCAAGAACGAATCCAAGAAAGAAGAGACTGCCAAGTCAACGGATCTCTCGCTGGGCGAGCTGGCTCTCGAAATGCAAGCGCTGCGCATGATTCGCACGCTGAATTTGTCACCCGATCAAATCAAACAACTGCAGAAACTCGTCCACGAAACCGCCATGCCTTCTCGTGAACGAAAGGGCAAGGCCAGCCCGGAATTTCGCAAGGTTCTACTCAACCTGCGCGACGCCCTGGCGTTTGACGACGAGGATTCGATCGACAGCCTGGGCGAACAACTCGACCAGCTCAATGAATCGGAAAAGCCCGAAATCGATGATGGGGTGGAGGTCACGGACGCCGCCCGCAAAGCGGTCCCATCCGTGGTCAAGCATCTCAAGGTCACGCAATTCGTCGCTTATGTCACACTGGTGGCGGATCAAGTTGTGGACCCGGCGGATGAATTGAAAGAGCGGCTCGACAAAGTTCGCTTGCTATCCTTGGCCGAATGGAAAGAACAGCGCGACGAGATTGCCGATGGCGTCGCCAAGCTCTTGGCCGGCGTGGATACGAAGAGGGCCGAAAAAACGCGCGATCAAGTGATCGCCATCCTATGTCAGGCGCGAACGCTCTCGGAGGAGGATTACAAGAAAAAGCGGCCCAATCTGGAAAAGGAAATCGATGATCTCGTCGAGGAAACCGGGCCAACCGAGATCGTCAAAAACATTGTCCAATTAGCACTCGCCGACCTGCTGTCCAATCCGCGTCTCGCGGCCGCGCTCGACGCTCACAAGCCGCTCGTAAATAATGACTGACGAAAAAACGGCGGCCCGGTCAAAATCCGGCGCCGCCGTTTCCGGTGCGAGCGCCCCACAAAGGGGGCCAAAGGCAAACGAGTTATTTCTTGTCGTATTTGAGAGCCAGCTCAAGCTGTTTGATGGCGACATCAACGGCTTCGAGGGCTTCTTTGCGATGGCCGCCGAAATCGTGGTCGGCTTCCTTCAGCTCATGCCGGGCTTCACGCAATTCTTCAATCGCACGATGAATGTGGGGATGGCGTTCTTTCTTGTCCGCGGGCGACTTGGCCGATACGGCAGTGGGCCCGCCGCAGGTAACTAGGCCGAAACCTCCGCCGAGCAACCCAACCGTCAATGCCAAGGTGCGTGCATACTTAATCATGGATTTCTCCTTCAATTGAATTCCGGAAGTCTGCGCAAGCCCTACGCGCTGGTGCTGCGACACTAGAGACATTCTTGGCCCCTTAATGACTAATCAAACCAAGGGCGTCGGAAATGGTTCCGGTCCTGCAAAAAAGAAAAGCGAGCGAGAAGCTCCTGCTCCGCGCCCGCTTTTGGTTTTCAACCCAAGTTCTACTTCAACTCAACCGACCAGTAGGCGTTTTCCAGGAAGGTGCGCCATGACTGGTACTTGCGATGCGTCAACTTGAGGTTGAGCATCGGGCTGCGTTTGGGCTTTTCGGGCTTACGGATAAGGGTCATGTGCGCCTGCTTGGGCGTGCGACCGCCTTTCTTGACGTTGCAGTTCACGCAGGCGCAGACGATATTCTCCCAAGTGCTCAGGCCGCCCTGGCTGCGCGGCACAATATGATCCAGACTCAGCTCCGTGGTCGGAAACTTTTTGCCGCAGAACTGGCACTGGTTGTTGTCGCGCGCGAAGATATTGCGGCGGTTGAACTTCACCGTTTGCTTGGGCAACTTTTCATAGTCCATGAGACGGATAACGCGCGGCACCTGAATCTCGCTGTTCACCGTGCGGACCCAGTCATCGTCCTCCTGGCGATAGAAGCGGGCGCGGTATTCGCTGACCTCGCGCCAGGTGGCGAAATTGTACGTGGCGAATTGGCCCTCTTCGAGACTGACCACCTCGGCCAGGTCCCTGCATAGAAGGGAGAAAGCCCGGCGAACCGAAATGATGTGAATAGCCAGAAAGAGCTTGTTAAGGACCAGCACGCTGGCGTCCAGCGGCGAGGTAACACCGTTGTTCATGAATCTCCCTTTCTCGGGGTGGCGCGTCGCACCATCTTGGTGTCGGCCCACGCAGGGCGTCCGTCCTCTTAAAGGACGCGCCGGAAGGAGGCGGGGTTCAAGTTTAGAGTATCTTATCAACTTGATAAAGCGGGAGGCAAGCGCTGTCCGCCCAAACACTTGTAATCTTCGTAAGCCCCAAGCGAGGACCGGCTTGACAGCCAGCGCGGGTCTTACTCTATTGAATAAAGGCATTTTCAGGCATGGAGTTAGAGGCCAAGGCAGAATAAGTTTCGCTTCCGGTTCAAATTTGAGCCCGGTGCGGCAAGCTAGTGATCTGACGTTTTTTTGAGCCTGAAGCGCCAGCGAGGAAGTCGAAAATCCCTCGCTGGCGCTTCAGGCCAATATCCCGTACTCTTCGAAGTCGCCGGTCATGTGAGTTTATGGCGTCCCTTATCTACTTTTGTGAATTGCTGATGAAAGGCGCCTCATGGCCGAGCCGATAAAACCGGATGCGGCGTCTAGAGCCGCCGAGGACCGCTTGATTCATGCCCTAGTCACCCGAGGGCTGCTCACCCGCGAAGAAGTCCAGCAATGCGCGATAGAGCACGGAATTGGGGCCGAAGCGTGTTTGGCCCGGCTGGTGAAAGCGGGATATCTCACTCCCGGCCAGGCGCAAAGAGCCTTAAAAGAATTGCCGGCTCTCGCCGCTCAGCAAATCCCCGGCTACCAGTTGCTGGAAAAGCTCGGCCAGGGCTCTGCCGGGGCCGTTTTCAAGGCCCGTCAACTTAGCATGAATCGGCTGGTGGCCATCAAAATTCTCCATCCCCGTCGGTCGGCCGATCCCGAGTATCTCACGCGCCTGACGCGCGAAGCCCATCTCGCCGCCAAGCTTAGCCACAACAATATCATCCAGGCCATCGACGTCGGTTCGGTCGGCAACGTGCACTATTTCGTCATGGAGCATGTTGAGGGCACGACGCTGCGCAAGGAACTGGAAGCCGGCCGGCGCTTCAGTGAACACGAGGCCGTGGACATGGTGCTGCAGATCGCCCAGGCCCTGGAACACGCCAACCGCCGTGGCCTCATTCATCGCGACGTCAAGCCGGCCAACATCGTGCTAACGTACGATGGCATCGCCAAGCTGGCCGACCTGGGCATGGCTCGCGACACCACTGACCAGGCCTTGGCCCGTGCCGAAGCCGGAATGACCATCGGCACACCCTTTTACATGGCCCCCGAGCAAATTGCCGGCCGCACCGATATCGATGTCCGCGCTGACATTTATTCCCTGGGCGCGACCTTCTATCATCTCGTCACGGGACAGCCGCCCTTTCCCGGTAAAGACGTCGATACGGTCCTCCAGGCGCATTTGAAGAAGGAATTGACGCCGCCCGACCACCTTAACACCGAACTCTCTTCCGGCCTCGGCGAGGTCGTCGAGTTCATGATGGCCAAAAACCGCGAGGACCGTTACCAGAAGCCTGAAGACCTAATCCTCGATCTGGAATGTCTGCTCAATGGCGACCCGCCAAAATTGGCCCGCCAGCGCATCGAGGCGGCGACGCTCGAGCAACTGGAAGAGGGTGAACCCGACGACGTAGGCCATAGAGGATTCTGGCGCGGCAAGGAAATGATATGGTTGGCGATTCTGGGAACGGCGCTGGGATTGAGCTTGCTTATGAATCTAGTGCTGTTCTTAAGAAGATAATGGTCGCATTTCCTGTGGCTCCAATTCGGCCAAGGGTTAGGTCCGCACTTCTGATTTTCGCCGTTCTACGATTTGGGAGCAAGGAGGTCTTGGGGTCAATCAAGGACCTGGGTGGAAATGCCTCTGGTTTATCGTTTCGTGGCCGTGGAGCCCCCTGCGGGCGCGAAACGATAAACTGATCTTTTTAAATCGTTGTTGCCAGAGAAACCAGGCTATTTCACCGACGGCTTGGCCGCAGAGCGTTTGGCCGGCTCCCAAAGCCGAATGCCTAGATCCGTCCCGGTGCGGTAGGTGTTAAGCGTCTTAAAATCACCGCCATTGTCCTCGCTGTCGGCGCCGACCGAGTAGACTACGACGCCTTCGGGATACTTGCCGTAGCGGAGCAGTTTGCCATCATGGGGGTCTATCGGAACGGCAGCGAGGTAAGCCGGCACAAGAGCATTCAAATCGTCCGGCCAGGCGCCCTTGGCCTGCCGGAAGCGTTCGAGGGCCATGGCGGCTGCCGAGCAGCGCATAAAGGTCTGCGAATTGTTGAAGGCCTCAACGATTTTGCCCACGGTCGGAATGAGGGCTCGCCCCGCCTTCGGACAGGTTTGGATGGAGGATAACAAAGGCTGAAGACGCCCCGCCTGCTGGTCTTGAGGCAACTTGGCGATTTCGACGAACTCGGTCAAATAATTCAATAACCAGGCGTGGATTCCCCGGACTAGGCTGGGCTGGTTAGTCCCGGGGTTGGAGAAGAACAGGCTCACCAGATCGGCCAAAGAATTACCGCCGTCATCGGAGACTTCATCGAGGAAATCCAGGTTCGCTCGTGATTCCTGGAGGATATCCAGCAAATCCTCGCGCCCGGCTCGGCAAGCCCGGGCGGCCCTTAGCAGCAAGGGCTGCGCGCCTTCGTCTTCAAAGAGTACCTGGGTTTCTTTCAGGGCCCCATCAGTGGGCTGTCCATGAGCCAGGATGCGCTCCAGGGCTTGGGCCGCAAGCAAGTGCACGGAAACGCGAATGACTTGAGAATGCAGAGTGGGCTCGTCACCGATGGACCGCCCGGCGTTCAACAAAGCCCGGGTGGATTTGAGAGCCTCGTCGAGATCACCATTTTGGGTATGCCGGAGAGCATCGCAGAATAAGAGCTGTTGCACGGCGATGATCGTGGCTAGGTGTGGCAAGGGCGTCAGCAAAGGATCGGGTTCTCTCCAATCCACGGGATAGCTGCCCGTCGGCAGGTCGGCCAATCGGCTGGCTTCTCGCAATGCGGGCGCGTCCTTGATGAGAGCTTCTTTCAACGCGGCGACCTGCTTGGCAGAGAGCGAATCGAGCGAAGCCAGCTGGATCAGATCGTTGGATAGCTCTTCCTGCGACCAAGGCACCTTCAAGGTGTCTTGCGCTTTTAGAACCGCCAACGCTCCGTTTTTCTCATCAGGAACCGCGGTTCGATGAGCCAACAAATCGCCAAACCGCCAGCCGGGGTCAAGGCGATCGGCCTTTTCTCGGGCTTCCTCCAGTTTTTTGGCGGACTCTACCGCAGGCCCATCATCATCGACAATAATCGGTCGCCTGCTTTCCTGGCTGACAATCCACCAGAGGCCCGTTCCGCCGCCCACCAGGGCGAGCAACACGACAGGCAGCAGGATTTGCTCAAAACGACCTGGCCGGCGCCATTGCCGGGTCGAGAGAGAGTCGGTCTTACCCATCATTCGAGGTTCTTCCTGAAGAGACGGTCGTGAAAAAATCAGTTCCTTCCTAATGCGCCAAATGCTACCGGGCAGCCAGTTTTGGCACTAGATCGATTCTACCGCACTTCCCGCGTGCCGCTGCCAAAATTGAAAGGCGCACCCAGAACATTCCTTTACTTGCGGGGCATAGCGCCAGACGATAGAAGAATAGTATAGACAGTGCCTTCCTACGCCCGGCTGCTAAGCGAAACCCTTTTGCGAATGGGCTAAGTCATGCGTGATCGCGACCTGCGTTGTTCTCGCCGCAAGTTTCTGGCATCGGCGGCTGTTCTGACCTTGGCCGGCGGAATCACGCCGAATGGTTCGGCCGCGGAAACTGCGTCAACCTCCGGCTTTCGCGCCCGGTCGGCCAAGCCAAGTCGTGAAGGCCGTAAACCATTGGCCGTGATTGCGACCGTCCACCGGCCCATGGCGCATGCGTATCACATTGCCGGCCGGTTCTTACACGGCTACGGGCGTGACGGGCAGCTGCACGTGCCCAAACAATATGTCGCCTCCCTATACGTGGATCAGACACCGGACAATGATCTTTCGCGTGAAATCGGCCGCGAGTTTGACATTCGGGTGACGCGTTCTATAGCTGATGCCCTCACCAACGGAACCGACCAACTGGCCGTGGACGGGGTTTTGCTCATCGGTGAGCACGGCAACTATCCGCGCAACGATAAAGGACAGATTCTTTATCCGCGCTTCGAGATGTTCGAGCAAATCACCAACGTGTTCCGCAAGACGGGGCGCAGCGTGCCGGTTTTTAATGACAAGCACCTGTCCCACGATTGGGATAAAGCCAAAAAGATGGTCGGCTGGGCGGCGGAGTTAAAGTTTCCTCTAATGGCCGGTTCGAGCTTGCCGGTAACTTGGCGGCGGCCCGAATTGGAATTGCCATTGGCCGCGCCAATCGAAGACGGGCTGGTCGCGGGCTATGGTCCCATCGAGGTTTATGGCTTCCATGCTCTTGAAGCCCTTCAGGTCATGATGGAACGGCGCAAGGGAGGTGAGTCGGGCGTCAAGGCCGTCACCTGTTTAACGGGGAAAGACGTTTGGAAAGCCGGTGATACAGGCCGCTGGAGTTGGGACCTGCTTGAAGTCGCACTGGGGCGCAGCGAATCGCTCAACCCGGGCGATATTCGCCGCAATGTCGGCGGACTGGCCGTGCAGGCCATGCCGGCGACACCGGCCGCCGCGTTCCTTGTCGAGTACCGGGACGGCACGCGCGGGACAGCCCTGCTGCTCAACGGCCATATCCAGGATTTTTGTTTCGCGGCGAGAATCAAGAACGAAACCAAGCCGGCTTCGTGTCTTTTCCATTTACCGCCTCCTCCCGGCGCCAAATACTTCGATTGCTTGACCGCCAACATTGAGAAGCTATTCGAGACAGGCAAGCCGCCTTATCCCTTGGAACGGACGCTCCTGACAACCGGCGTTTTGGCCGCCAGCATGGATAGCCATTATCGGCGCGGCACCAGTGTCGAAACTCCGGAGCTTGAAATTCGTTACACCGCCCCGCCCGATAGCGGTTTTGTACGGGGCGCCGTCGCGTCGCCGGTCTAGACATATAGGCGAGCGGGGGGCGTTAGCCCCCTGATGACTTGACTTTGATTAATCAAGTCATCAGGGGGCTAACGCCTCCCGCTTTCCGAATCTCATGTCACAATCAAAATGGTTGTTCTGCGACGATTCATCGTTTTGATGGCTCTCCTGTTTTGGCAGGGGGGATTTCTCTTTTATTCGTCGGTCGTCGTTCCAATTGGGCAAAAAGTCCTGGCATCACACAAAGACCAAGGCTTCATCACTCAGCAGGTTACAGATTACATGAATCTCTCTGGGGCGGCCGCCCTTGCCATCCTGCTTTGGGATCTTTTCGTGGGTCCCGATGTGGCACGTTGGCGCCTATGGATTCGGCGCTTGATCTGGCTGGCTATGGTGATTGCCCTGATTTGGCTCGCATGGCTGCATGTCCAATTGGATGCCTTACTCGAACCCGACGAAATGGAGATTCTAGATCGAAGATCCTTCACGATCGGCCACCGCTGGTACCTGTGGATCAGCACGGTTCAATGGGCTTGCGGTATGATATTTTTGTTGACCACTTTGTCGTCGTGGCGTGCGGCCGATCAAGGCCGAACCGTGACAATTGCCGGCGGTGAAAGGCTAGAGAGAATCGATGGCGGTTAGCGAAATGAGAGAGACAAAAAAAGTTCCGCCGCTGGCTGCCTCGGCGTCGCCCAGTCACCGAAGCCGTCATACGGCGGAACATCTATAATATACACGTCCGACCAATCTTGGCAAGGAAAATTGACCATTATTTTCCACAATGCGGCATTTTGTTTCCTGATCTCCGACGAATGCGCAAAGCATGTGATTTAGGGTAGTTGCGTCGGATTCCGCCGTGGATTATGAATTAGAATAGGCCGAGTTATAGCACCTTGGCAGGTTTTGCAGCAGCCCTTTTGGAAGAAGTCTCTCATCAAATTTTAATCACGTTTGATCAAACGAGCCAGCTGCAAAACGTGTTTTCCGCAGTACCGAATTGGTTAGGGAGGTCGTCATTGACGGCCTAACTAGCGACTCATTTACTCAGCACTATTTAAGGAACGGGATTTCCGCTCCCCCGCTTTCCCGTCAACATACCCAGAATCTTTTGCATACGGCTTTGGCGTTCGATTTGGATGGAGGAGAGCCGATCGGTCAGCCAGCCATGCAGATCAGCGCCGGGCGGGACCGCACTGGCGGCGATCTTCGGGATGGGAGGTATTGGCGGCTCGGCCGACTCGGTCGAATGCGCAACTCCGTTCGTAGGCGGCGGAGCAGGCGGCACGGTATTGGCGTCGGTGGTTTCCGCAGTTTCTGAATGCGCGACCGGGGGTGCCACAGGAGCAACCACAGGTTGAACCAACGGCGGCGGGGCGGCGCCGCTGCTGAGCGGGTCATCTCTCAGAGAAGGCTCCAAGACGGGATTGCTAGCCGGGGCTGTCGGCTCCGTCATGGTCAAGGCGGAAAGCAAGAGGTCGATTGAGCCGTCTCCAGTTGAGGGAATGGCGGAAAAGTTGACTGCGGGGTCCGGTTGGGGGACACTCGGAACAGGCCCCTCCTTGGCGTTAAGTTGTTGCTGCAAATTCTTCATTTCGTACGTCAGTTCGCGGATTTGCTCCAGTTCCTCGTGGATTTCCTTCATCTGCTCCTGGTTCACGCTACGAAACATTTTGGCCAGCATGAACATGCTTTCCTGAAATTGATCGAACATCTGCTGTTGCATGGCCGCGAATTCATGCATCATCGGCGCGACAATGCTTTGCACGGCCTCTACCCCGGCTTGTGTCAGAGCCGTGGCTCGCTGGGGTGAAATAGCCGTACCTGCTCCGTTGAATGGAGCAGGCCGAAGGATCATTGCCCCCGGTGGGCTGGAACGCTTCACCTTTTCGCCTTCCTCGGCCCCGCTCCACGTTCTTGGCGCCGGCCCACAATGCATGCGAATCAAGAATCGGCCTAATTGCAGATTGTCGCCATCTTCCAACTTGGCGTAACGGACGCGCTGACCGTTGACGCGGACTCCCTCGCGACCTTGCAAGTCAACCACCCAAACGCCAAAAGACGTGCGCACCAGACTGCAGTGATAGCGCGATATGGTCTGACTTTCGAGTCGGACTTTGCATCCGGGCGCGCGCCCGATAATTGCCAGCATGGAATACATCGGCCAATTGGCCTGGTCCGTGTTGCCATTGGTGAATTCAAGCGTGACGTAAGGGAGATCGAGCGATTCGTCGGGACGGGAAAGGAGCGGACTGTCCGATCGATTGCTCTCGGACTCCGGGTGGCGCCCGGCGGTGATGCGAATCAATGAATCGCCGATGCGTAGCATTTGGTGCAGATCTAACCACCCCTGTGCACAAGGCAAGGAACCCCAGGTAAGGCATGTGCGGCTGCCCAGGTCAATGCAATAGACCCGGCCGCCGATCATCTGCAAATAACCATGGCGCCGGCTGACTTTGGCGTCGTTGAGAACGATGTCCGACTGGGGGTCGCGGCCGATGATGACAAACGGCCGATGCCAAATCTGGCTCAACCTTTCTTGGCTGTGTGGCAAGGTAATGCCGAACTGAAGAGGGCTGGCTGCCCCGCATGCTTCCAGAAAGGGCGTCATTCCTTGCATGCTCATTAGGTCGGTCTCAAATCAAGTACAGGGCAACAAATCATTAAACCAAATTCGCGCGATTGGCTAGCCGCATTCGTTTGCTTCGTGTTTGGCGGCCGCATCTATCTTTGGGTCTTGAACAATGGCCACCGCAGTTGGTGTTGCTTGTCATTATCAGAATACGCGCGATACCGTCGCCGTGCTCCGCAGGCGTTTGATCAATCTACGATTTACTATAGTCTAGTTTGCCGAATTCTTGATTGGAATGAAAACTTCCCTTTTCAATATTGACTTTATTCAACTCGGCAAAAGATGGCCTTGAGATAGCGTCCTTCGGGGACGTGAACGAAAAACGGATGGTCGGCCCCAGCGCCGCCGATATGGAGGACCTGTAAAGTGCGCCCGACTTGCCAGGCCGCGCGGCGAAGGGTTTCGAGGAAGTCAGCTTCGCCAATTAAGCCAGTACAGGAGCACGTCAAGAAGATTCCGCCCGGGGCCACTGCTTGAAGCGCCAGGCGATTCATATCGAAGTAACGCTTGAGAGCGTAGTCAATTTCCTCGCGATCGCGCGTTTGCTTGGCCGGATCGAGGACGACAACATCAAAGCGCTGGCCCGAAGGCAAAATGTCTCGCAGCCAGGAGAAGAGGTCCGCTTGAATGAAACGAACGCGCGCCTGATTGAGATTGGCGTTTCCGCGAGCCATCGCCAAGGCTTCTTCATCGAGATCGACTCCGGTCACTTCCTCGGCGCCGCCCTTGGCCTTGGCATAGACGGCGAATCCTCCTGTGTTGCAACAGAGATCGAGAACGCGCCGATCCTTGCAGAATTCGGCCAGCTTCAAGCGATTGTCACGCTGATCGAGGAAGAAGCCGGTTTTGTGCTTGCTGCCTGGTGCGACACGAAAACGGATGCCATTTTCATTGATGACTTCCGGTGCAGGCGGTTCGGGGGCCCGGCAATCAAAAGACTCCTGCTTTTGAACGTGTTCCTCGGCAAACCAGTAAAACCGACTGCCGGGGTAGAAAGCGGTCAGCGCTTCCATGATCGCGGCGCGAAATCGGAACATTCCGGCCGCGAAGAATTCGACGACCAGAATCGGGCCGAATCGATCCACGACCAGGCCGCTCAAACCATCGCCCTCTGAATGAACGAGCCGGTAAGAATCGGCGACCTCATCAAGGCCGAGCCAGTCGCGGCGAAGTTCGATTGCCCGCGCGAGCCGAAGGGTGAAATAGGCGTCGTCGATGATTTCTTGGGGATCCGTGGTCAGCACGCGCAGGGCTATGCGCGAGTGGCCATTGTAAAAGCCTCGGCCCACCCATTGATCGTCGCGATCGACAATGTCAACCACGCTGCCGGGCGGCAACCGCGACACCGGTTTTTCGACCATCTTCTGAAAAATCCAGGGATGCGATGAACGCCGGGCAATTTTGAGCTTGATCCGCGGCAAAGATATCGATTCAACGGGAGGTATCGGATCAGTCATCAGAGAACCCAGTTCATGGCGTCAGATTGAACTCCGGACGTTATTTTAGACAATGCTTCGTGAAAAGAAGCCCGAGCTGCTGGCAAAGTGCCATTTTGGCGATTTCTTCAAACTCCCACGCCAAGTTGCTCGTCTATGAATGGGTAAATGTTCCTGCGAAGCCCTCGTCACGGACCAACTGCCTGTTCCGGCAACATGAGTCCTGGGCTTGTGCAACCTGCCAACTTATTTTTCCAAGTAGGAGATTCGTAATGCGATCATGGACGTACCGATTTGTTATTGGCCTCGGGATTACGGCCTTAGCCGTGGCACCCGCCTTGGCCATGGAGATGATGATTGCTCCGGCTCCCGTGCCCGAACGGGTGGCCCTGGCGGAATTGGTTATTATTGGGAAAGTGATAAAGATTGAAAACAAGAAAGTCTCGTTGCCCATCGCGCCTGGTTCCAAGGAAAAGCAAGACTATTTCGTAGCCTTGGTCCATATTGAGGAGGCAATAAAGGGCGCCAAGGGACTAACCGACATCAAGGTCGGCTACTTGGCGCCGCCGGAAGCACAAGCTGGGGGCCCTTCAAGAATTCGGCCGGGAATTCGGCGTCCTCAGATCACTTTGAATGAAGATCAGCAGGTGTTGCTCTTTTTGAAGCCCCACCATTCTGGGGAATTTCATATGCTTCAGGCCTATTTCGATGTCGTAGACAAGAAAAGCCCTGAGTTTGAAAAAGAGGTCGACACAGCCAAGAAGTGCACCAAACTTCTCGCCGACCCGGACAAGAGTCTCAAGGCCGAAGTTGCTGACGACCGCCTTCTTACCGCGGCCATGCTGATCGTGGAGTACAAGACCTGGTTCGGGCCTGAGGAAGCCAAGCAGGAACCTATTGATTCTGAACGGAGCAAGCTGATCTTGAAAGCCTTGGCCGACGCCGAATGGGCCGTCAAGCCCCAACCCGGGCCGTACGGCAATCTAATGACGCCATTAAATCTCTTTTTCCGCCTGGGTCTGACTCCCGACGACAAATGGAACCAGCCTCAAGACCTCAACAAAACCGCTGAAGCCGCCAAAACCTGGCTCAAGGAAAACATGGATTCCTACCGCATCAGGCGCTTCGTCGCCAAGGACAGAAAATAATAGCATAGCGAGCCGGGAGCGTAAGCGACCGGAGAATAGCAACGCGATCGTTGAATCAACTCTCCGGTCGCTCACGCTCCCGGCTCGCCAAGAAGCGTTTTCTTCACCGCAAATTGAGGAGTGATAAATGCCACGTCTGGCTCATTGCGCGTCGGCAGCCTCCATGGCGCTCGCTTTGCTTTCGGCTGCGGGCCAAGCCAAACGACTCATGCCTATCCCGCCTTCCATTCCCAATCGCGTGGCCATTGCTGAAACGATAGTCCTTGGGAAGGTGGAGCGGATTGAAGGCCAATCGGTAGAAGTGAGTGAGAGTCCGGACGAAAAGGGAAAAAAAGAATACTTCGTTGCCATGGTTCATTTCGAAGCAGCGGTCAAGGGCGCCGAAGGACTGACGGACCTGAAGGTTGCCTTTCCGGCCATGCCTGCTAATTCGAAGGATCTTCCCAATGGAGGCGACGATTATCGCCTGCAATTGGAAACCGACCAGGAGGTTTGCCTATTTCTCAAACCGCATCACTCTGGCAAGTTCTTGGTTGCAGCGTGTTATTATCCCTCATTCGACAAGAAAGATACAAACTTCGAGAAAAACTGGAAGTGGACCCAGGGGTGCGCCAAGCTCCTGGCCAATCCGGAAAAAGGTCTGCAGGCCAAAGAATCCGACGAACGGTTTCTCACCGCGGCCATGCTGATCCTTCAATATCGGACCAGGCAGTTGATGCCGAAAGCCGATGCCAAGGAAGAGCCAATCCCAGCCAAGCAGAGCCGGCTGATTTTGCAAGCTTTGGCCGAGGCCAACTGGGAGAAGCCCAGGGAAGAGTTGGGTTACGAAATGAGGCCTGAAAGCTTGTTCTCTCGTTTGAATCTGACCCCGAAGGATGGCTGGAACCAGGCGGTGACGTCCGACGCGGCCAAGAAATGGCTTAAGGAAAACGCCGAGAAATACCGCATCAAGAGATTCTTGGCGCTGTCCAACTGACGGACCCGCGAACGGGAAACTCAACGTCGATCACTATACCATGCCATTCAAGCCTCTAAGATCCGTAAAACCGGTCGAATGATCCTTTCCGGACATTCTCCTGTTTCCTCTTCTTGCTTGCAAATTGGACCGCGCTTGGTGTAGGCTAGGAACCCATGACTCACAACCGGGCTTCCTATATAATGCCTATTACCATGACGACCGAATCGTCTAACGGCCAATCGTTTCGCATTGATCGCCACGGCGACATCGCAGTCATTGTTCCGTCGCCCGAAGTTGAAAGCATGTCGGAAACATTGATCCAGCAAGCCGCTCAACTCGTGCTGGCGCCGCTCAAGGATGATCCACCGGCCGGGTTGGTCATCGATTTAACTCACGTCGATTATTTCGGTTCGGTATTCCTGTCATTCCTACTGCGCTGCTATACGCCCATCAAAATGCACGGCAGCGAGATGGTGTTGGCGGGCGTCTCCAAGCGCATCCGGGAACTACTTCGCTTGACCAATCTTGATACGCTATGGGCCATTTACGACACGCGGGCCGAAGCGCTGGAAGCTCTGGGCGGGTCGGATTGAGTCCTCTTTTTAGTGCCCTTAAGATTCCTCTTTTCTCCTCACAACGACCTCCTAGCGTAGAATTGTCAATGCCCGCGCTCGTTCGCGCAAGGCAAGACGATGTCACGGATGTCCGCTATTCCGGCTGTGCGCCCAATACAGCCGAGGCACAAGGTTTTGAGACTCTTCATGAAAACTCCAGTCAATGACAAAAATGGTTCGTTCCTGAACGTTAACGAAGATCCTCATCCTGAGGAGCGCGTTCCCGTCAGTAACGAGGCCCTCATTCAACAAATCAAGGAGACGGCCGATAAGCTCGTCCGCGACGGCGCCAACCGGGGCGACGTCAAGCTCCTCAACACGGCCCTCAAAGAACTGCGTTATGCCTTCAAAGTCTTCGCTCCCTACAAGAATCGCCGCAAGGTGACGGTATTCGGCTCGGCTCGGCTTCTGCCGGACAATCCCGCGTACCAACAGGCGCTATTGTTCGGTCGCAAGATCGCCGAGGCTGGGTACATGGTGATCACCGGCGCCGCCAGCGGCATCATGGAAGCCGGCCATGTGGGTGCGGGGCGCGAAAACAGCATCGGCGTCAATATCCTCCTGCCGTTCGAGCAGGAGGCGAACCCGGTCATCGCGGGCGACCCGAAGCTAATGCATTTGAAATACTTCTTCACGCGCAAGCTGATGTTCGTAAAGGAGTCGGATGCGGTCGCCCATTTCGCCGGCGGCTTCGGGACCCAGGATGAATGCTTCGAGGTGCTGACGCTGGTTCAGACCGGCAAGAGCCATCTCTTTCCTATCGTCATGGTCGACGAGCCCGGCGGAGATTACTGGAAACGCTGGAACGCCTACATCAAAGAGGTGTTGCTTCCCCGCAAGCTCATTTCGCCGGCCGATCTTGCGCTTTACAAAGTGACTGATTCCGTGGACGAAGCCGTAACCGAGATCCTCACGTTCTATCGCGTCTTCCACAGCATGCGCTACGTCGGCGGCAACCTGGTCCTACGCCTGCAACACCGGCTTTCAGAAACACTTCTCGAGCGAATACGCAAGGAATTTCTCGACATCCTTCACGGCGGCACTTTCGAGCAGACTCAGGCGCTTCCCCAAGAAGCCGACGAAGTAAGCGTCGCATCCCTGAAGCGCCTGGTCTTCCACTTCGACCGCCGCAGCCTCGGACGGCTGCGGATGTTGATTGATTTGATTAATCGCGAAGGGTAGTTCGTAGTTCGTGGAACTAAATAAAAAAATCCGGGCTCCCTTGCGGAAGCCCGGAGACCAGACATACTTACGGGTCCCGTCCATCCCTTCGGTAGCCTGGCAGCCTTATCCGTCCCCCCTCGGACGGTTAAGAGCCCATAGCTTTGCGTCCCCGCCTCACGACGGGTTTGCCTTTATCGAGGACAGTGCCGGTGCAGCCGTCCTTCAAATGGCGAATCAAATGCCTAAGCCATTCGCCACATTTCAAACGTAGAACACGTTGCTTGCCTGTGCAAGTCAGCATGTCATTTTTTTCCGATTGTCGCGTGTCTGCCGATGAATAGACCGGGATAAGAACATTTTTGAATTAGGGTGTTGACAACCGACCTGCTTTCGTTATACCTTGTTTTACGGTCATACTTGGTATTACTTGTTTGGAGCCGCCATCATGAGAACGTACCGCCGCTCGGCATTCACGTTGATCGAACTACTGGTCGTCATTGCCATTATCGCGATTCTGATCGGCTTGCTTGTGCCGGCCGTGCAAAAGGTGCGTGAGGCGGCCAACCGGATGTCATGCACAAACAATCTCAAGCAGATCGGCCTGAGTCTGCACAACTATCATGACACCCTGAAAGTGTTTCCCCCCGGTTATGTCGATGGCAACACGGACCCCAACAGCACGCCCGACAACGACGTGGGGCCGGGCTGGGGCTGGGCGACTTTCCTTCTTCCCTACATCGAGCAGGACAACCTGTATAAGCAGATCGATCTCACCAAAGGAGTAGGAATCGGAGCAAATGCGCAGGCGGCCCTGCAGCCAGTGAAGACCTATCAGTGTCCTTCGGACAATCTCCTGAAGCCCTTCGGTGTCTATGATAGTACCTTTACCAAACCCATTGCCACGGTGGCGTTCGCCAACTACGTGGGCTGCAATGGGTGGATCGAATGCTTTAACGGCGCCGGCGGAAACCCAGGCACCGCCGGCAACGACGGACTGCAAGGTGGTTTAGGCCAAGCCGGCGTCGGCTTGTTTTATCGCAACAGCAACAGCCGTATCGCCGACGTCACCGACGGTCTGAGCAACACCATTATCGTCGGAGAGCGTTCCAGCAATCATGCCCCCGTCACCTGGACCGCTGCCGTGCCGGGGGGAAGGTGCCCGGCCTGGATGGCGACCCAACCCCCTGCCCCCTTTTCTCCCCCCCCTGGACCCGCCTACGACAATGCCGACTTCGGCGAGGCCCTGGTCCTTTCTCACGGCAACGCCACCCACCTGCCCAGCGCTGACTTTCCGATCTTCGATCCCGATGTGTTTTACAGCAAGCACTCGGGGAATGGGGCGAACTTCCTGTTCGGCGACGGCTCGGTGCATTTCCTCACCAGCGGCATCAATCCCTACACATATCAATACCTCTGCACTATAGCTGGCGGCGAAACGTTCCCCAGCGATTGGTGATCATCCTAAACCGACCAAGGATTTCAGCTATGCGCATTCAGACAGGGTTCTTTCTTTTGCTTTGCTTGCTGGCAGCCGGGGGCTGCGCTAAGAAATCGACTGACGATTTGATCGCGGATCTGAAATCGACCAATGAGAAAGACCGGATCATAGCGGTTCGTCTCCTGGGGCAGCGAAAGGGGGACGCGGCCCAGACTGTGCCGGCGCTGATTGAGGCCCTGAAGGCCAAAGAGAGCGACATCCGCTGGAGCGCCGCCATCGGGCTTGGGTATTTTGGCGAACAAGCCAAGGACGCCATCCCCGCCCTCCAGGCGGCGCAGAATGACCGCGACGCCAGGGTCCGCGAGGCTGCCGGCGTCGCCCTGTCGCGCATTGATCCGGAAAGGTTCCCCACCCCATCCAAGGCGCGCGGAAAATAGCCGCGGACTCGACTGCCGAGGCCAAGGAGATGTGGCCAAAGGTGGATGAGACGGCGCTGCGGAGTTGCGAATGACAAGAATTGGTATATTGCCGTGGCTCGCCAGCACCGGGAGTCCGACCTAACATGTCTAGATGAAACCCTGCCTCAGCGAAGCCACGACTCTTCCCGCCACGTTTGCCGAGGACGTTGCCGCTTTCGCCGACGGCGGCTGCTTGGCCATGGAAGTCTGGCTGACCAAGCTGGAAACGCATCTCGAAAAGCACTCCGCTGAGGATACCCGCAACCTGCTCCAAGATCGCGGCATGCAACTCGTCGCTGGCTCTTATCAGGGCGGATTGTTGCTCTCGCAAGGCGAACAGCGACAGGCCCACTACGATCATTTCCGCCGCCGTCTCGACCTGTGCGGCTTTTTCGCGATTCCGACAATGCTGGTGGTCGCCGACTTCGTGGAAAGAATCGATCAAACGGACTTGGAACGCGCAGTGGTCTCGTTAAAGCAAGCAGCGCAGTGGGCATCCGCCTTCAACGTGGGTCTGGCCCTAGAATTTCGCGGCAACTCGACGTTTTGTTCCAGTCTTGACACGGCCTTGTCTCTCATCGCGCACTGCGGCGAGCCCAACGTCGGCGTTAATCTCGACATCTTTCATTACTACACCGGGCCAAGCAAGTTTGAAGACCTGAGCTTGTTGACGCGCGAAAACCTGGCTTTCGTGCAGTTGTGCGATCTGGCCGGCGTCCCGCGCGAACTCGCCACAGATGCCGACCGCATTCTCCCCGGCGAAGGCGATTTCCGCCTGGGACCGATCGTGCAGCATTTGCGGGACCTAAGCTATGACGGCTGGGTATCGGTGGAGTTGATGAATCCAACGCTCTGGAAAGTCAAGCCGTCGCAGGTAGCCGAGCTAAGCCTCGCCGCCCTACAACGCACGCTCAACATCAGCCCGCCGCGCTAGCAAGGATTTGATTCGTTTTCGGTTAGCGTAATCACCGCCAGTTTAATCGGCGCCAATGCAACCGGGCTGGCCGATGGCGCCGCCGCCTGGGTTTTTTTGCTGCGGTGGATGATGCCGATCGCGAATACAACCAGGGCCACGGCCAGCAACACTATCGCTGCCACCAGCACGAGGCGCTCCGCATTCCATCCGGATTCCTGACGCTTTTTCCTGCGCGAGCCCTTGGGAAGAGCCTTTTTCACTGCCGGCCTCTTCACCCCGGAACGGGTCGCCTCCTTCTCTCGCGGCATCTCCTTCACGGGCGCTGGCGGGGAAGCCATCGCCGGCTTCTGTTGAACGCGGGCGGACTGAACCTCTTCGGAAGGCGTTTCGTCGGCCGGTTCGTCGGCTTCTCCGCGCTCGATGGCCTCGATGATATTCACGATCTCCTGGGCCGACTGCAATCGTTCGTCGCGATCCTTGGCCAACAGGCTCATCACCAGGTCTGAAAACGCGCGCGGAAGCGACGGGTCGATCTTGCGCGGCGGCGCTGGCGTCTTGGAGGCCAGCGCCGCCAAGACCGATAACGTATCCTTCCCTTCGAATGGAAGCTTGCCCGTGCTGGCCTGATACAGCACGGCCCCCAGGCTGAAAAGATCGCACCGGGAATCCGCCACCTGGGCGTTGGCCTGCTCGGGGGCCATGTAGGACGGAGTGCCGATCACGGATCCCGCCTGCGTTAGGTGACCGTCCTCGCTGCCGCCGCGGGCCAGGCCAAAATCGACGATCTTGACCCGGTCGCGACCCGCCTCCAGCCAGATGTTCGCCGGTTTGATGTCTCGGTGGATCAGGTCTCGAGCGTGGGCCGCGGCCAATCCCTCGGCAATCTCCCGGCCAATGCGCAGCACTTCGGCCACCGGCAGCCGTCCTTCCGACCGAAGCAACCGGCGTTCAAGCGTTTCGCCCTGAAGCAGTTGCATGGCCATGAACAGGACGCCTCGGTCTTCCCCCACCTGAAAAACCGTGACGATGTGCTCGTGGTCGATGGCCGCGGCTAACTGGGCTTCGCGCAGAAAGCGCCGATGGGAATCGACGTAGGCCGCCAGCGTCGGCTTCACGACCTTGAGAGCTACCAGACGTTTGAGATGGAGGTCTTGAGCCTGAAAGACGACACCCATGGCGCCGCTTCCCAGGACTTTCAGGATGGCATAATTGCCCAGCCGACCCAACTCGTCCGGGGCTTCCGGCGGCGCCAAGAAGGGATACTCCGACGGCGGTGCAAGTTTGGGCAGCGACGGGTCCGTGTCCTCGGCCGAGGTGGACAGGTGCACCGTCGCTTGGTTGGAGGGGCGCACCCCGCTATTCGGCCCTGCCGCGGGGGCCTGGACGGACCGGCTGCAGCTAGGGCAGGGCCCGGTTTTCCCGGCCATGCTCTCCTTTACCTGAAGCTGAGCGCTGCAGTGAGGGCACGAAAAAGCAATCATGGCGCTATCGTGATTGAAGGGACGACCGGTTTTCCGCGCAACATTGCGATGCGTAATATCCACCCGATAAGCCAATCCTTATCTTATCGGGTCGGCGGAGGATGCAAATGGTGTTTTTGAATCGTCAAGGCGGACCAGGCGTTCACAAAACGGCAGCATCCCACTATTCGGAAGAGAGGGCCAACAGCGAATGGAGACTTCAGGACATATTAAAAACACCTATTCTTTTGAAAAAATACTCACGCCCCAGGTTGCATTGGGTTAGAATCGCTTCGAACAGAAACATCGATTTAGAAATCGCTTATTCGAGTGGTTCTCCGGGATTGCGGCGATTGCCAGCGGAGAATGCAAGTCTCACGGTTAAGGCTCTTCGAACCCGGATAGTGGCTCTCCGCCATTTCGCGCATTATCCCGAATCGTTTTACCGTTCATCGCGAGGTGCGAGCCTTGCTTCCTCATCCAACAACATGGAAAGGTGGTTCCCGCTGATGCGATTCGTTCCCACTTTCTCATCCGCTTATTGCCGCTTCGCCTTTCTGTTGGCGGGCCTTTGTTGCCTTTCCTGTTCCAGTGGAGAAGGGCTCAATCCCGTTCACGGCAAGGTACTCTACAAAAATCAGCCTATCGAAGGCGTGGTAGTCACTTTCCATCCCAAGGGCGCCGATATCAATACCGTTTTGCCGGTGGGGCTATCCAAGGAAGACGGCACATTTACCGTGACCACCGGGCAGAGTGAAGGCGCTCCTGCCGGCGAATACACCGTCACCGCGATTTGTCCCCAGCCAACGGGGGTGAAGGGGAAAAAGGGCATGACTATGGAGCGCTCCGATTCCGAGGATCGGTTCAAGGGCGCTTACGCCCGGGAAGCGACTTCCACTATCAAAGTGGAAATCAAGAAAGATAAGAACGAGCTGGAACCAATCAATTTGCAATGAACCTAATACACCAGATTCCTTGCGATCCGACTGCCTGAAGGCGGAATTACAAACAAGGATCCCATTACCAAGAATCTAAGTTGCCAGGCATTATCTTTAAACGAGAGGTATGACCATGTTTCACGTCTCGGCTAAACGCCGTCAAGGCTTCACGCTGATTGAGCTGCTGGTGGTGATCGCCATCATTGCCGTTCTGATCGGCCTGCTTGTGCCGGCCGTTCAAAAGGTGCGGGAAGCAGCCAACCGCATGAGCTGCTTAAACAATCTTAAGCAGGTTGGCTTGGCTGTGCACAACCACCATGACACCCTCGGCTTCATTCCACCCTGGTCCTACGACTTTGATTACAACCCTAATCCTAACAATCCCTTGGGCCCCCAAGGGGAAGGCCACTCCGCCTTCACCATGCTCCTGCCATTCATCGAGCAAGACAACTTGGCCCGCACGATCCATATGGACCTCTCCGTCAACGACCCGAACAACTGGGCGCCTAATTGGGCAGCTTTTTTCAGTCTCGCCGGAAACAGCTCCACTGCAACAAATATCAAGGTCTACATGTGCCCCTCATCACCCAGTCGGAAAGTCGATTACGAACCGTATCTAGTTTCGCTAGGTATTCCCGACCAAGGGCCATTTCCCCTGGGACAGGCCGATTATGCGGTAGTGCAAGGGCTAACCGGCACCTTCACGAGCGCCTGCGCGCCGAACAGCCCGGCGAATCCTGGTTTTTGGGATGACGACGGGGTGGGAGGCATGGGCCTTAAAGGCCACATGACTCAGAGCGGCATGACGGGCAAGACCAAGCTAACTGACCTGACTGATGGGACATCAAATACCATCCTGATCTCGGAGGATGCCGGCCGGCATCAAGACTATGCGCGCGGCCGCCCGGATCTTACTTACCCCTGGATGGAAGGACCGAACGGCTGGATGCTCAACGCGGCCTGGGCCGACCAAAACACCGCCATCCGCGTGAGAGGATACAGCAATGACGGCTTGATCCGGGACGGCGGCTGCTGCGTGATTAATTGCAACAACGCCTGGCAGTTTTATTCCTTCCACACCGGCGGGGTCAACGCCCTACGCGGCGACGGCTCCGTGCAGCTCTTGAAAGAGAACATAGCGCCTAGTGTGCTGGCCGCTCTGGTCACCCGCGCCGGCGGCGAGGTCGTTCTCGAGCAGTGAGGTTGATTACAGATCCCATTCAGAGCCGCGACCGTAAGGGAGCGTTGACAGAAACGCTCCCTCACGGTCGCGGCTCTCTCGGTTGATATCACTTGACTCCCGGTGCCGCGTAGACCTCCATCGGCTTTCCCTGTTCGTGTAACGTATAGTTAACGGCGCTTTCAACGCGTTCCGGAGTCCACAAGTATTCCGTGCTGCCGTGGCGCGTCCAGCGTTTGCGCCCCTCTTCATCCACCCATGCCTGATTGAGAGCGCGACTGGCATAGGACTTGAAATCGTTCATAATTCGCTCGGGATTTACTTCCCCTCGAACGACGCAATGCACATGATTGCTTCGTACATGAAGGGCCAATAGCTGCCAGCCGCGATAATTACAGATATTCTGAATGCTTTGGAGAACAAGCCTGCGCCGTGGTTCATCCAAAAGATATGGCGGCTGATCCATACGATCCCTCATAGCCTTTTCGCGCTCGGGATCGGGCGGCAACCAAGAAGTGCCGAAATCATTATGGCCTTTATCAACGGAACCGTTTTCTCGTCCATGCAGCCAAGTTCCGTAACACGTGAAGGTGATGAAAAAGGCAAGCGGCCAAGGACGTTGCGGCTCGTTCATGGTTAGAAAGTCCAAATAAACGCACAACAGAGCCGCGACCGTAAGGGAGCGTTACTGTCAACGCTCCCTTACGGTCGCGGCTCTGTGTCGCGGCTTTTTTCACAAGCCGTTCCTGCCCATCTGATGTCACGCGCCGGCGAACATCGGTAAAGCACGGCGAATTAGAATTGAATTACTAGGCCCGCTTTCGGCGCAAGGAGCACACAAGGGCGGACAAGGCGCCCATGCCAGCGAGAACCAAGCTCGAAGGCTCCGGAACGCTGCTCGCAGCGTTGAATGTCACGGTGATCGAAGGAGGCCCGGCCCCAAAAAGAAATGCATCTTCGATGCTAAGGAGCGCGGTGTTGGTGCCAAACGTGGTCCCCTGGATTCGGAGGTCTAGAGGTTTGCCCTGGGCAGCGACCGAATCCAAAAGGGTGTTCCCCGCGGGACCCAGGTCGACCGAATGGTTCCCCAGGCCGAGGGCAAAGTTGTCGTACGAGGCGAGCAGAGTCGCCGCCGCCGTCGCGTCGGCCAAGGTGAGGCTGTTGGATCCAGCGTATCCGAACAATCCGACGGTCCGTCCGGTGTTGCTTGTCACCGAAACCGCCTGGAAGTTAAATGTCACATCCTGGACCACGGCATTGGTCGGCAAACTGGCGAGGCTGAAGTTGACGACCGACCGATGCTCAAAATTCGGGAAGGCGCCCGCAAAATCGCGGATGTCTAGATTTGTTGTTGAGGTTGGGGTTTCTACTATGGTAAAGGTCCCAGTGCCCGTCGGGTCGGTAAAGTTCGCGTCGAGACTCCCATTAATGATGATCGTGCCTGCACGGCCCATTGTCGGAATCGCTAAAGCGAAGCTGGCAACGATCAGGGTTATCGCGGAGGTTTTCAAGGCAGCGCGAGCCCAACCGAGAACCCTTGCTTGTGAAGCGAGTCGCATGGTGGATTTTCCTTCGAAATGGTTTCAAAGGCGAAGAGATAGTAATCGCTGCGAAACGAGTCGGCTTCCCACGGTTAGCAAGGCTTGTGCCAATCCTCCATCTTGCCTAGGACAATTAAAGAGGTTGTCTGTAAGTTATTGGCCTGAAAGGCTTTATGGTCTCGCCATACACTTCTAGTTAGATTGCAGCCAGATAAGCACCCATTTACATCTTTTAACTGATATTTACAATCGCGTTAACAGCGGTTTACGCTATCGCGGATGCCGACGCTTTTGTGCCTCTCATTTCAAAGATCCTGCTTGCCATCGGGCCTCTTTGAAAGCGAGAGTCAATGAGGGCGATCCAAAGATTCTTTCCATTGCTTTCCACAGGGGGTGTGGCGAAATGGAAAGAACCAAATGACCGCTAGCGTCACCAGGCTGATGCCGAGGAGACAGCCGGTCCGGTCACTCCAACCCGGGACAAACGGCTCGGACGGCGGCTTCGAGACTGCCCGTGCGGATCAGGCGTTCGACGGCCTCCAGGTCGCGGTGCAGAGTGCGGTCCCGGCCGAGGGGGCGGACATGTTCACGGAGATGCTGGTAGGCGGCTTCCGCTCCAATGCCGGCTTTCAGGGGCCGATGAAACTCCAGGCCCTGGGCGGCGCACAGCAGCTCGCAGGCCAGGACGCGCGTGGCGTTGGTGACCACCAGCCGGCACTTGCGCGCGGCGGCCGTGCTCATCGACACATGGTCCTCGCGGTTGGCGGACGTCGGGATCGAATCGACGCTGTTGGGAAACGAGGCGGCCTTGTTTTCCGAGACGAGCGCGGCGGCCAAAACCTGCACGATCATCATGCCCGAGTTGAGGCCCGGATGCGGCGTCAAAAAGCCTGGCAAGCCGCTCAGGTCGGGATTGACGAGGTTTTCCACGCGGCGTTCGCTGATGCTGGATAGATCGGCCACGGCCGCCGCCAGGACGTCCGCCGCCAGGGCGATGGGCTGGGCGTGAAAGTTGCCGCCGGACAGGACCTCCTTGGTGTCGGGGAAAACCAAGGGATTGTCGGTGGCGCTGTTCATTTCGCATTCGACGATCTGGGTCGCATGGGCGATGGCGCTGCGCAGGGAACCGTGGACCTGGGGCATGCAGCGCATGCTGTAGGCGTCTTGCACCTTGGAGCAATGGGCGTGCGAGGGCATGACCTCGCTGTCGGCCAGCAGCCGGCGCAGGTTGGCCGCGCTCGCGATTTGGCCCGGATGAGGGCGCACTTGCTGAATGCGTTCGTCAAACGGCCGCAGTGAGCTTTTCGTGGCTTCAACCGTCATGGCCCCGGCAATGTCGGCGATGGTGGCCAGATGCCGGACGCGGACCAGTGCCTCGGCCAATAGGGCCGTGCTGATTTGCGTGCCGTTGATCAAAGAGAGCCCTTCCTTGGCGAGCGGCCGATGGGGCTTGAGGTGCACCCGCTTGAGCGCGGCCCGGCCGCTCATGGGCTTGAGCCGGGCTCGACTCGCACCTTGCAATTCTCCGTCGCCGCCTGGCTTGGTGACAAAGGCATAGCCTTCGCCCATGACCACCAGGGCGAGGTGAGCGAGCGGGGCCAGGTCGCCACTCGCCCCCACGCTGCCCTGCTCCGGAATTGCGGGGACGACGCCGCGGTTGTACATCTCAATCAACCGGTCGATCAAATCGGTCGTCACGCCGGAATAGCCTTTGGCCAGAGCCTGAATCCGCAAAGCCAGCGACAGCCGGCTGACGCCGATGCTCAGCAGCGGCCCCATGCCGACGGCGTGGCTGCGCAACAAGTTCTCCTGGAGCGCGAGGACTTCCTGCGGCTCGATGCGCTGGTTTGCCAGTTTGCCAAAGCCGGTGTTGACACCGTAGATCGTGGCTCCATCGGCCAGAAGATCGTGAAGACATTGCCGGGCACGCTCGACGCGCTTCCGCGCTGCCGGGGATATCTTGAGCGATTCGACCTGGCCCTGCAGGAGACGCTCGGCATCGTCAAGAGTCAGACCATCGCCGGTTAGTTCGAGGACAGTGGGAGGTGAAGTGATGCGAGTCATTCGGGTATTTTACATACCGGACCAGCGATGTGTAACAGGCGGCATGCACAAAGACTTCTGCTCACCTAATAAAGCGTTTGATTAGCTTATAACGTCTTTAGAAAGCCAACCCGCAAACCGCCCTCTCAGCGAGCAGAAATAAGGCAGCCGGGCCGGTTGCCTGGCGTCAAATGTCGGTCTTCGGCTTTGCAGTTGGACCTGTGGACCAGGTTTTGACCCTGTGGATCAGGTAACGACCCCCTGGAGCAACAAAACGAGTCTCCAGGGTGGATTGGACATTAAGCGCATTTGCGCTCATTGGATGTCAGAAGGCCCCATGCTTCTGCAGCTGGACCCTCTGGATCACCACTTTGACCCTGAGGATCAGGCTCCGACCCTCTGGATCAGCGCCAATTGAGCAACAGGGTCAGAGGGTCGGCTGGTTAAGGGCGGTGGCTGTCTGCTTGCTTTACTCCACAGGCAAAACCTCTCGGATTCGGCTCCAGCGGTTGCGGTGTTCTTCATGTTCCGTGGCCCGTTTGCGCGTTTTGGAGAGGACCAGCAGATTGAAGAAATGCATGACACCGAGGACGACCGCGACGATGCCGACTTTCCAGCTCAGGTACTCAATAGACTCTTGCACGGATCTGGCCGGCGTGCCGTATTTCAGGGCGAGGCTTATGTAGCCGATGTTGATCAGATAAAAGCCGACCACGAGCAGATGGTTGACCGAATCGGCCAGGGGTTCGTTGCCTTTGAAGGCATCCACCAAGAAGACCCGGCCATTCTTGTGCAAGGTTTGCGCGACCAGGGCCGTCAAGCCGACGCTGAGCACCAGATAAAGAATGTACGTCCAAACCATAATCATGGTTGTCTCCTTTTCATTGGGCGAGGTCTTGCCGGCTTACCAGCGCCGTTCTTGCGTCTCCACGAAGGCAACCGCTGGATCAGGGCCAAATTAACGACAATTGACGGGGGCTTGCGATAGAATTCCAGAAAGCAGCCGAGCGAAGAACGAGGTCATTCACCCTGGCACGGCTGCTTTTGGAGTCCGCCATCATGTCCTTCAACAGGCTCCCCGAATCGAAACCGCGTCTTGTCCGTGCCCCGCGCGGCGCCGAACGCACTTGCAAGGGCTGGATCCAGGAAGCGGCCCTGCGCATGCTTATGAACAACCTCGACCCAGAGGTTGCTGAAGATCCGGATCGACTGGTTGTCTACGGCGGCTCAGGGAAAGCGGCACGGACATGGCATGATTTCGACACCATCGTCGCCACACTCCGAAAACTGGAGAACGACGAAACGCTGCTCATTCAGTCGGGCAAACCGGTCGGCGTGATCCGTACGCAAGAGATGGCCCCACGGGTATTGATCGCCAACAGCCTGTTGGTGCCGAAGTGGGCGACCTGGGAAGAATTTCGCCGGCTGGAGCAAATGGGCCTCACGATGTTCGGCCAGATGACGGCCGGCAGTTGGATCTACATCGGCACCCAGGGCATCCTGCAAGGAACTTACGAGACATTCGCCGCCTGCGCGCGCCGGCACTTCGGTGGCAGCCTGGCCGGCCGGTTGGTCGTCACGGGCGGTCTCGGCGGCATGGGCGGGGCCCAACCGTTGGCCGCGACCATGAATGGGGCCGCTTTTCTTGGTGTCGATGTCGACGCCGGCCGGGTTGAACGCCGCATCCGCACGGCTTACCTCGACTTGATGACGCATAATCTCGACGAGGCGCTTAACCGTGTCCTGGAGGCCAAACGGCAAGGCAAAGCACTCTCAGTAGGGCTAGTCGGCAATATCGCGGCCATATTGCCGGAATTGGTGAGACGCAACCTCGTTCCCGATGTGCTAACGGATCAGACATCGGCGCATGATCCGCTCAATGGCTATGTTCCGCTGGAGCGGTTTCCGGGCGAAGACCTGATCGCCCTGCGCCGCGAGGCGCCCGAACAGTACATCGGGCGGGCCAAGGAGACGATGGCCGTCCACGTCCGCGCCATGCTGGAGCTTCAGAAGCGCGGCGCGGTCACTTTTGACTACGGCAACAACCTGCGTGCCGGCGCGGCGGAAGCGGGCGTCGAGGAAGCCTTTCGCATCCCCGGGTTCATACCCGAATACATACGCCCTCTCTTCTGCGAGGGTCGTGGGCCGTTTCGCTGGGTGGCGCTATCGGGTGATCCGCAGGACATTCGCCGCACGGACCAGGCAGTTTTGGAGACGTTTCCTAACGATGAGGCGCTCGCTCGCTGGATCCGTCTAGCCAAAGATAAGGTTCAATTCCAAGGCCTGCCCGCCCGCATCTGCTGGCTGGGATACGGCGAGCGCGCAATGCTAGGGTTGCGTTTCAACGAGATGGTTCGAAAGGGAGAACTGAAAGCGCCCATCGTTATTGGCCGGGATCATCTCGACGCGGGTTCGGTCGCGTCGCCCAACCGCGAGACGGAAGGCATGAAAGACGGCTCCGACGCCATCGCCGATTGGCCGATTCTTAATGCTCTTGTCAACACAGCATGTGGCGCCGGCTGGGTCAGCGTCCATCACGGCGGCGGGGTTGGCATCGGCTACAGCCTGCACGCCGGCATGGTCGCCGTCGCCGACGGCAGCCAGGAGGCCGAGCAGCGGTTGCAATGTGTCCTTACGAGCGATCCCGGCATGGGGGTGTTACGGCATGTCGATGCGGGGTATGGTGAGGCCATTCGCTGCGCGGAACAAAGAGGCGTTAGCGTGCCTGGCCTAAACTACTAACGACGCAGTGCCTCAATCGAGCGGTTCGTGGAGCTATTACATTGCCAGATCACCGAGCGGTTGTTAATGCTTCTCAGCTTGTCTGCATTGATAGTAAAGGCTCGACTGCCAAGCGTGGTCGAGAAATGCTCGGTATCTGCTTGGTTACAAACGGGTCGCTGGTAGTCAAGGATGATCGCATTGACTGGATTGGACCAGCTACTGACCTACCGGTCCTTCCTTCCGATGCCGAAATCATCGACGCCACCGGCAAAGTCGTTCTTCCCGGATTCGTCGACAGCCATACTCATCTGATCTTTGCCGGCTCGCGTGAAAACGAATTCGAACAAAGGCTTCAAGGAAGGACCTACCAAGAGATAGCCGCTCAGGGTGGTGGGATCAATGCCACGGTGCAGCGCGTCCGTCAATGCTCGAAGGAAGAATTAAAAGCGCTGGCCCGACCTCGTCTGGAGCGTATGCTTCGTCTTGGCGTTACAACGATTGAAGTTAAGAGTGGCTACGGGCTGTCACTCGCCGATGAAATCAAGTGCCTGGAGGCCATCGCCGAGTTGAATGCCGAAGGACCCGTGGACCTGGCGCCGACGTTTCTGGGCGCTCATGCTGTTCCGCCCGAGTATCGAAGTAATCGTGACGGCTACATCCGCCTCCTGATCGACACGATGTTGCCCGAAATTGCGAGAAATAACCTGGCCGAATTCTGCGACGTGTTCTGTGAGACAGGCGTCTTCTCAATCCCGGAGTCAGAGCGCATATTGCACAAGGCGCGCGACCTTGGGTTGCGGCTCAAAGTTCACGCCGACGAGTTAAGCCCCCTGGGCGGCGCGGAATTGGCCGGGCGATTGAAAGCCGTCTCCGCCGATCATCTGCTGTGCATCACCGACGCGGGAATTGAAGCGTTGGCCGAGTCGGGCACAATTGCAACCCTGCTTCCGGGGACCGCGTTTTTTCTGGGCGTGGACTATGCTCCGGCGCGCAAACTGATTGAACGCGGACTGCCGATCGCCTTGGCCAGCGATTGCAATCCCGGCACCTGCCCGACGGAAAACCTTCCCCTAGTGGGCACAATGGCCTGCACGCAGATGAAAATGCTTCCCGGCGAGGTTGTGACGGCGTTGACGCTCAATGCGGCGGCGGCTTTGGGCCGGTCGGATCGCATCGGCTCGCTGGAGGTCGGCAAGCAAGCGGACCTCGTAATCTACGATGTTCCGGACTATCGTCAGATCTTTTATCACTTCGGGGTCAATCATGTCGAACGCGTCCTCAAGCGAGGCCGAGTGGTCTACGCGGCTTGATCCCTACAAATCTCCCGAGGACTTGATTCGCCGGCCGGATGATCCACGCCTGGGAGAGATCATCGAGCCTTGGCGGGGCGATGCTTCCTTACTCCAAAAAGGCCGAGCCGTGTTCATCGGCTTCCCTCAAGACGAAGGCGTGCGCCGCAACCAAGGCCGCCCTGGGGCAGCACAGGCCCCTCAAGAGATCCGTCGCTCCCTCTACCGGCTCACACCTTGGGACGAAGTGAATGACATTGACCTAACAAATCATCCCCCCCTGGATATGGGTGACGTCCGTGTTGAAGGCTCGCTCGAAGGCAGTCAGAAGCGGTTGGGAGAAGTAATCAGCGTGGCCCTCCGTTCGCAGGCCATTCCGATTGTGCTAGGCGGCGGGCACGAGACCGCCTATGGCCACTTTCTCGGCTATGCCGGCGTTCGACAAAAGGTTGGCATTATCAATATCGATGCTCACTTGGACGTCAGGCCGCTGGTGGACGGAATGGGCCACAGCGGGTCGCCGTTTCGCCAGGCTCTTGTCCATCCCACTTTTCCCCTACCTGGTTGCCTTTATGTTTGCCTGGGCGCCCAACCACAAAGTGTCAGCCGCCAACACTTTAATTATTTGCGAGAAGCAGGCGGCGTGGTGCATTGGCGAGATTCCGTTGGAGGCCGCTTAAGCGAATTCTTCCAGCGGGAATATGACCGCCTGGTGGCTGAAGGGTGTCATGTCTATGTCAGTCTTGACGCGGATGTCGTCCGGGCCTCGGAAATGCCGGGCGTAAGCGCTCCCAATCCGTCGGGGCTTTCCGGTAAGGAAGTCCTGGAATGTCTTCGTCTGGCAGGCAGCCTTCCGCATGTTACGAGCTTGGACTTGGTGGAAATCAATCCTTTGCTGGATCTAGACGGACAGAGCGCCTGCTGGGCGGCCTTGCTCCTTTGGCACTTCTTGATGGGATTGCCATCACGTTCTCAAACCGGCTCACCTCCTTGAGAAATACGCCGCTTGTCCAAGTTCCCAAGTTTCCGTGCACACGGAAGATGCAGGCTCCAGCCATTGTTTTGGACAGCTTGGTTAGCGAACCCCGACCGTCTTACGATTCAAGTCACCGCGGCGGCCGCAACAAGATAACGTTGTTACGGTTATGCCAATAAGCCCGATGCTGCCGGTCCCGCACAACCTGCCCGAATTTTCAGGGGCAGGAGACCCCTTCGGGGACATAAATTGTCACCATGATGACAACGCCGGGTGGATTTGTGGCGTATTATTGAGCAGGAAAAACCAACAAGGTTTCGCTCGACGGAGGGAAGCGACATGCTGGTCTTGAGCCGCAAACTTGGCGAAAAAATTTTCATAGGCGAAAATATCTGCATTACGGTAGTAGATATCGATCGCGGCAAGATCCGCCTGGGCATTGAAGCTCCGCGCGATGTGCCGATTTTTCGCCAAGAATTATTGCCTCTGAAAGTCACAGCGACGGACGCGTCCGTCCACCCGATGCCTCACTGATCAAAGATCCTAACCGCCAGCTCTGCTGGCGGTTTGCGTTTGAGGCTCGATCCCAGGACTTTCGTTTCTACTCAGATCTGTAACGGCCTACCCAACCATTCCTGTCTTATTTCGGTCATAATTCACCCCTCCAGCGTGCCAGGAATTGTTTGCAGACAGGTCCGGGGTCAATAGGCATCCTGCCCCATTTTTAGGGTGACCAAGAGGAACGAAATTCTTGTTCCTTCACATAGAGCCTTATAATTCATCTCGCGGCATCGACCTTTTGGTTGACCCACTGACCTCGTCGCTTTATTCTTCACAAGAAATAGTCGGCGTGGATGGAATCATCCGCTGACCTGCGATGCGGCTTCGAACCGCGAGCACGCTATGGTACGCACTTGCGCCCTTTTGGGAATCCTACTGGCCGCCGGCGGCGCCCGCGGTGAATCCCCATCGGATTTGACCAGAACTGCCATCGAGAAGGGTCTCCGCCGGATCGAGCAAGGCGCGGCCAACTATATAACGCATCGCGAGTGCTTCAGTTGTCATCATCAAGCGATGGCGCTGCTCTGCTTCTTTTCGGCCCGGGCACGCGGCTTTGAGGTCGACAAGGCCAAATTCGAAAAACAGGTCGAGTTCACCCTCGCTACCTTCAAACCGAATCACGACGAAATTCAGAAGGGCAAGTCAATCCCTGGCGGCAACACCATGGCCGCCTACGCTCTATTTGCTCTCCAAGCCGCTCAGCATCCCGCCGACGACACGACTCGGGCCCTTATTGAGTACCTGCTGCTCCGCCAAAAGAGCGATGGCTCCTGGCCGGCCGTGACCAGCCGCCCGCCCACTGAGGGCAGTGCCTTTACAAATGCCGCTCTTACCCTGCGGGTCTTTAAGACTTACGGTCCAGGCAAAGAGAACCAGGAGGCCAAGGACCTCCGGGAACGGATCGATAAGGCCGCCGAGAAAGGGCGCGACTGGCTCCTCGAACACCTTCCAACAACGATGGAGGACAAAGTCTTTCGTCTGCGCGCCTTCGTGGCCGCCGGCGTGGATAAGAAACAGATCGAAGCTGCTCGCGACACTTTAATCAAGGAACAAAAAGTCGAGGGCAGTTGGGCCCAATTGCCCGACAAGCCTGGGGACGTTTATGCAACTGGCACTACCCTGATGGCCCTCCGCGACGCCGGTGTGGTGCCGACCGACGGCGCTTACAAAAAAGCGATCCAATATCTCCTCAAGACGCAGAACCCGGACGGCTCCTGGCTCGTAGAAACGCGCAGCAAGCCGGTGCAGACTTTCTTCGACAACGGCGACCCCGGCGGCAAATCGCAGTTCATTTCCTTCGCGGCCACCGGCTGGGCGGTGCTGGCCCTCTTGGAGACGGCTCCGCCGAGATAGTGCAAACGGAGCGATCTCCGGTAACGTCTTTACTGTGGGTTACGATTCCGGTCGTGATAGACTCAGTGCAACTACGAGTGGGATTGCAATGCGTCAACACGTCGACTCGAGGGGGATTTACTCATGAAGCTTATTCCCGTTCTTTTCGTTTTCACCGTCGCGACAGGCATGGGTTGCGGTCAGAAATCGGCACCCATGTTCATGGAAAAGGATCAAAATGGCTTAGATCGTGACGCCAACCAGCTCATGGCAGGGCATGACAGTCAAAATGCCTCAAAGGTAGCCGCCGACCAACGCATGGCAGGGGGCGAGGAAAACCAACCGCGTAAGATCGTCTACCACGCTAACGTAGAATTGGTCGTTGATGATCTTGAGAAAGCCGAACAGGAGCTGAATCAAATCCTCATTGAGCAAGGTGGGTACGTGGCCAAGTCGGAAGTTCGCGGGTCGCCGGGTTCGCCCCGTTCGGGCACCTGGACGGTTCGCGTGCCTGTGGAACATTTTCCTGTATTTATGGAGGCAGCGGGAAAGCTTGGCGAACTGCGCCGCAGCAGCACTGATTCAGACGACATCACCGACAAGTATTTCGATCTCAAGGCCCACCTGAAGAACAACCAAGTCGAAGAGGAAGGCCTGCGTAAATTACTCTTGGAGAAGTCGGCCGGCGGCAAACTCGATGATATTTTGGCCATTCGCAAAGAACTCCGTGGCATTCGTGGCGACATCGAGCAGCAGCAAGGACAAATCCAGCGTTGGGAAAAGGAGACCGCCCTGGCCACGGTGACTTTCAACCTGCACGATCGCAAGGACTATGTTCCGCCGACCTCTCCCGACCTACGCGCGAGCATCGGCCGCACCTTCGAGGGCTCACTGAACGCCCTTCAGACATTTGGCCGTTGGCTGGTGCTCGTCATCGTTGGCCTCGTACCTTGGCTGCCGGTGTTTGCGATCGTTTTAGGGCCAACTTGGTTTTGGATGCACCGCCTACGGAGTAGGCCAAAGGTGGGATAACCGAGGGCCCCAGTTACGGACAACCACGCCAGCTCACGACCTTGACAAGGGTCAATGTTTTGGCGCACCAGAGAAAATCAGCGGCAAATCAACCAATCACAGCCGGCAGACGTAGCAACGGGTAGTTGATTTGCCCTTTTGTCTTGTGAATTTTTCAGGAATAAATGGAAGCCTCTTTCAGGTATTAGGCTCTATAAGGTTGACGATGACCTTTGCCACCAAGCCAGCGAGGTTCACGGTGGACCAAAAACTGACCATGATGCGGCGGCCGATGGTGTCTGGCCCACGAACCATGCCTTTCGGCAGCTTGACAGACGCTCAGTTGCTCAAGCGGTTCCTTACCCAGCGCGATCAGGCGGCCTTTGAACTACTTGTGTGGCGGCACGGGCCCATGGTGCTGCGGGTTGGCGTTCGGGTTCTACATGACATTCACCGGGCGGAGGACGTTTTTCAGGCGACCTTTTTTACGCTTGCAACCAAAGCCGGTTCGATTGGTAGGCAGGAGGCCGTGAGCAGTTGGCTCTATCAGGTGGCCTATCGCCTTGCTCTCCGTGCTCGAGCTGACCGAGCCAAACAGGCGCTTCGGGAAAGTCCGCTGATGGAAGGGATCGCGGTCCAGGCTGGTCGTGAGCCTAGCGATGAGGTGGCCTGGCGCGATCTTGGACCGGTCGTGGATGCTGAGGTGCAGCGCCTGCCGGAAAAGCTAAGAGCGCCTTTCGTTCTGTGCTATATGCAAGGCAAGACCAACGAGGAGGCGGCGGCGGAACTGGGCTGCCCCAAAGGAACGGTATTATCGCGCCTATCACGGGCGCGTGAACGGTTGCGGAACCGACTGAGCCGGCGCGGCTTGACGCTATCCGCGGGCGTCCTGGCACTCTTGATGGGGCCGGATGGTTGGGTCGCCGCGGCCGAGGCTCCTCAGCTGGTTCAACGCACGGTCGAAACCGCTCTTGCATTGACGCAAAAGAAGGCGGCGGCTGAATTGGTTTCTGCCGGGATTCTCAAACTCATGAAGGAAACGTGGAGGAGCAAATTGGCCGCCATGGGCACCGCTCTGTTGGTTGCCTTGCTGCTCCTGTTGATTGCCGGCTCGGCAGTTGCCACGGTGGCAAATGTCTTGGGTCCCCGTTCCGATGGGGCGGCCTGCAACCACTAATGAGGCGCTGATGAAATCTGTTCTACCCACCTTATAACGGAGCTATCCGCCCCAAAATAAGAGCACCTGTTATAGGCAGAGACACACGGCCGTGGGTCTCTGCTTGGAAGGGGCACGCGGCCGAGTGCCCTTCCTGCATTCTTAGTCAAATCTGCTGGTTGTTTTAGTGGCATTCACGGTGCATTGTGAAGCATGCCCGGATGCCGCGCTTGGGCCTCATTTCTTGGATTTTCATTCCTTGCTTTGCTTCTGGTGATCTTTATGTACGGCTGGTTTTTTGGGTTGACTAAAGTGCTTTCAAAGCAACGTCCCGGAAGTAAACCCAAAAGGTCGCGACCGGTTGAAATGGTGTCGGGCGATCATGCGATGCACGCTGCCTCCGAATGTCTGGTAATGGATGCCAAGCTGGAGTTGGAACACGTGCATTCGGCGCCTTTTCAGGACCCTGGCATTCCGATGGACTTTGGTCCCTTCAACGTTCAAAACCTCGACGGCAAGCTTTACGTCACGTTCGCGCGTCGCAGCGAGCACGACCGTTCCATTAGCGAGAAAAGTTCGGGTTTTGTCAGCGTATTCGATACTGAGGGCACTTTCATCCGGCGTCTGGTTTCCGGTGAGCCGCTCTGTGAACCCTGGGGTTTGGCCCTCGCTCCATCCGGGTTCGGCAAGTTCAGCAATGCTTTACTGGTAGGCAACCACGGCAATGGTCGTATCAACGCTTTTAATCCGATAAGCGGTCGATATGTTGGCGCGCTCCGCGATCAGATTGGCCAACCCCTTCAGATCAAAGGTCTTCTCGGTTTAGCATTCGGCAATGAGGGCAATCCGGGCGATTCAAATGTGCTTCATTTTGCGGCTGGACCCACTACGGGTCATCGCGGCCTGTTAGGCTCGATACGACTCGCCGCCTGCGCCTGCCATGCTCACCGGATTAACGACGATCGTTTTCAAATAAGAATCCATGACAATTCAGAAACGCGCCATGAGAGCCCGGTGCTTATGTCGGCTCTCCTGGCCAACACGCAGCCTACTTTTTGGTCGATTGACCCCACTGGCGAACCGGGTAGTTCCGGAACAGGAAACAGTATTGATCCGAATTCACTAGCGCCAAAGCGATCAGTTCATCTTTCTCATTGGCGGATGATTTAAACCTGTGTACTGGGCCGAAGCGAATAGTTTGACGAGCATGGCGGTTTACCTCCAGATTTCCATGCTTTTCTTCCTCTCGCCCCAGTGGAACAAAGAATTCAAAAGTACTCCAAAATCGAAAAGTCACCCGCAAAAACCACCGTCGGGGAAGGGTAATGCTTAAGCAAGCGACCTATTGTTTGTAGTCCCGCCAATTGGCGGAAACCGCAGCCACCTCGATCAGCACAATTCCAGGAGACGACTCTGGTCACGATGATCTCAACCTGCGTGATCGCAAGGACCATGTCCAGGCGGCGTCTCCCGGCCTGCGCGCAAGCATTGGCCGCGCTCCTGGCCTGCGGGACCCGTCTTCTCGGAGGTTCCGGGATTCGGCGTCACTCCGATTAACCTCCTCGGTGGAATTGCGCCGCTTTCCCACATTTCAATTCAGTTGAAATGAACAACTACTCTGGTTGTTAGCCGCATTGTTCTGTCCGCGCGCTCAAAGTCACGCGCCGCCCCATAGCATTTCGCGGCATGGATCCTGCACGTCCATTGCGCCCACACAAGGAGGGAACTGCCAATTCAGGTTCGACTCCGCGCTTTCTGGGTTTGAGCTGTTACAAATCGCTGAATGTAAGTCATTTTCGTGAGAGACAGACGACATCCCAGTTAGCCTTTGCTGCGGAAAGACAACATTTCGCCGGACGGCTGCCTCAATATGAGGGGGTAGTTTCCGGGCTAGAAGGGCGTTACAGGCTTCCAGACTCTCCTGGTCCTGGCCCTCGTAGTAAGCGGAAATGCTGTGCTCGAAGAGCAGCAGGTGATCGTAGACATCAGAGGAAATGAACAGCCCCGATGGCTCGGTAGGGCGCGCCAGGGCTTGCTTGCTGAGCGCATAGGACGCCTGGTAAAGGCCGCGTTGATTGAGCCAACGCGCGGCCTCGTGCACCGGCTCCCAGCGGTGCGGGCAGCGCTGCCATGCCTCCAGAAGAACGGTCAGACCGTCGCCTTCCGCCAGGCGAAGCACGCCCAGTCGGAAGAGCGAATAAAAGGCCTCGTCCGCGTAACCGGCCATCGTCGAGCGCTCGCAGTAGCGGTCCATCGCCTTCTGCCGCCAGTCGCCGGCTCTAGGGTCGCTGGGCCGGCTCGCCGCCAGGTCGTCGTAGGTGCGTGCCAGGTAAAACACGTTGCGCGTGTTGGCCGGGTCCTGGGTCAGTTCCTTCTCCAGGACGATGGCGTCCCATTCCCAGCGCGGTTGCCAGCCGGGGGGCCGGTGTCCGCCGTCCGCGTAGTCTCGGATGATCAAGGTGTCCAGCGGCTCGGCCGCCGCGGCCTGCTCGCAAACGAGGTACTCATGCACGACGCCTTCATAGCGCCAGGGCAATGCCGACCGGATCAGCAGCGGCTTACGAAACTCCAAGGACGGAGTGCGGAGAAGTAGGCTGTAAGCGTCGCCGGTCAACTTCGGCAGGCGCCCTTCCACCGTGGAATCCGCATCAAGTACGAGCAGGTATTTGGCCGACGAGGAGGCCAGGCGCAGGAGTTCGGTACGGTTGTGGGCGAAGTTTCTCCAGGGCCTCTGGTGCAGGTGAATGGGTACGGGGAAATCTAGGCCGCGGATCACAACAAGCGTGTCATCGGTGGAGCCTGTGTCCACGATCACCACTGCCTGCACCAGGCCGCGCAGCGAATCCAGGCACCGGCGAATGACCAGAGACTCGTTCTTGACAATCAGACACGCCGCAACACTCATTGGTACTTCACCTCACCTCTCCCAGCTATGAGAGCCTCTCAGATCGGCTCGCAAAAAGGTGTCTAGAACTTTGGAACTGCATTTCCAATCACCCTTTTTTGAGCCCGCGGACCTCAGTGCGCGTTAGCCGATTTGCTCAATCACGAGCCACCCGCTTACAGGGTGGGTCCCACCCGCGACCGGAGTGACCGTGAGTGCCGTCGAATTGCCGGCGGGGTTGCGGACGGTCAGCACCGTGTTCGCAACGGTTGTACGGATTAATACCTCGTTGACGATCTGGCTGGTGCCGGTCGCGCGGCCGGCCACGGTGGCGGCCTGCTCGACGCCGTTGAGCCCCAAGACAAGCTGACCCGGTTCGTCGATGCTCACCTGCCAGCTAATCTCGTAGGCGCCAATGGCGGGCAAATTGAAGGTGCTTGGGCCGGTGCGCAGGATACTGCCGCTGGTTGGACCATCTTCGGGAAACGGCACCGCGGCGCCGACCGCGACCGTAGCCGGCACGTCGGGTGGACTGAGGAGAAAGAAAGAGCCGAAGTTTATCACCCCGGTTGCGCCTGTAGCTCCGGTCGGCCCCGTGGCGCCGGTTGCCCCTGTGGCACCGGTCGGCCCGGTAGCCCCCGTGGCACCGGTCGCCCCTGTGGCCCCAGTCGGACCCGTGGCTCCCGTGGCGCCAGTAGCCCCCGTAGCGCCGGTGGCACCGGTCGGCCCGGTAGCCCCCGTGGCGCCGGTTGCCCCTGTGGCGCCGGTAGCCCCCGTGGCACCCGTAGCACCTGTGGCACCGGTCGGCCCGGTAGCCCCCGTGGCGCCGGTTGCCCCTGTGGCACCGGTCGGACCCGTGGCCCCCGTAGCCCCTGTGGCACCGGTCGGCCCAGTAGCCCCCGTGGCGCCGGTCGGACCCGTGGTCCCCGTAGCGCCGGTGGTCCCCGTAGCACCGGTTGCCCCTGTGGCGCCGGTCGGACCCGTGGCCCCCGTAGCCCCGGTGGCCCCCGTGGCGCCGGTGGCCCCCGTGGCGCCGGTGGCCCCCGTGGCGCCGGTGGCCCCCGTGGCGCCGGTGGCCCCCGTGGCGCCGGTGGCCCCTGTGGCACCGGTCGGCCCGGTAGCCCCCGTAGCGCCGGTGGCCCCCGTGGCGCCGGTGGCCCCTGTGGCACCGGTCGGCCCGGTAGCCCCCGTAGCGCCGGTGGCCCCCGTGGCGCCGGTGGCCCCCGTGGCGCCGGTAGGTCCAATTGCTCCCGTGGCACCGGTGGCCCCTGTGGCGCCGGTGGCTCCTGTGGCCCCTGCCGGACCCGTCGCACCCGGCGCGCCCGTAGGTCCAATCAAGCCTTGCTGGCCAGTCGCCCCGGCCGGGCCAGTCGGGCCATGGGGGCCAATGGGTCCAGTCGGGCCGACGGGTCCAACCAGACCAGGGGGCGGGAACAGGAGGCCGATCGGAATCTCAGTGACAATGAGGGATGGCACGAGGCGGTCCTCTAGGGACTCCAAGGCCGGTCGGAAGCTGCGCCTGAGCGGCGATATGCGCGATGCCGCGGCCTTCTTAGCGAGGCGACTCAGCAGTCTACGCAGTAAAAGATACATGGATCGCATCTCCATTCATGCGGCACACGAGAGCGGGCCACGGATTGCCAGGAAAGTGAAAGGCAGAGAGCAAATGGAACGCCCCCACTTGGTTAGTAGCGAAATTCCAAGCCGAAGTTGATGCCTTGTGCCCAGAAGTCAGTGTCTCGGAGGAGGACTGCTGGACGTGCCGGGCCAGCCTGGGGGTTGAACCGGGTGTCGGTCGGGAGCTGGGTGCCGCTCAGGCCCACATCGACCTGATCCCCCGGACGGAGGACCGAACTGCAGTACAAGAACGTGTACCCAACGGAGGCTCGCAACTGTTTGGTGATCTGGTAGCAGACGGTGATCCCGAGTTCGGGGACCACCGCAAAGACATCGCGGGTAAAGTGGCCGCCGTTGCTCTCCGAGGCCAGGAACCCGGCAGGAGTCGTCACAGTCGGCCCGGCTGGGGAGATGATCACTGTCGCACCGTGAACGTCAACGACCTCGTGCGTCGCCCCCAGGGCGACCTTGCCCAAGACATTGACAAACACCCGTCTCCAGCAAACCTCCGCCTGGGCCCCGATCTGTGCGCCGTAGAAGTAATTGTGGGTGTCGAACTGGTCGGCCGCGGCGATGGTGCTCCCACCAAAGAGCGGGTTGCCCGCGGGCAGGGCCGGATTCACCCGGCTGATCTCGGTTATGCCGAGGCCCTCGTCTAATTGCAGGTAGCGGAAGCCGCTCAGCAGACTCACCCAGTAGTTGCAGCCGCAGCACGTGCTACAAAATGAGTTGTGCTTCGCCGTATCCTCAAAGGGGCAAGCTTGTTCGGCACACGCGTCGCAACAAGGCATGCAAAGTATGTTGAGTTCCGCCCCCTGGAGGCGGCTGGAAGATGTTAGATGAATCTCCCCACTGGCTATGCCGGGAAAGGCCACGAGTTGTGCGTTCTGGATGCCGCTGATCACATCGAAGAAAGGACGGGCAATTAGCGCGGACCCCAGCGCTCCGTTGGAGGCGCCGTCGAAACGCACCGAGCGAGACCCGAGGAAGAAATAACTGCCTTCGAGACCGATAGTATGGCAATTGTCGAGCCAAAAGCCGCCACTGAAACGGCCTCCTTCGCGCATCTGGTTGTCTACGTCGGAGCCCCCGAACAGCACCGTCGTGTCCGGCTGCCCGAGCACACCGGGCAAAGCTGTAGCGCCAGGCACGCCGGTCGTGATCAGGGCGGGGATGTGGCTGTCTTTAATCCACCACAGTAAATACTCGCCCTTCAACCAAAAACAGCTGGGAGGGCCGCAGGCCCAGTCCGCCTTGGCAAAGGGCTCACCGGGATCGGGCCCTGGTTTGCTATCGAGGACGCCTCCGAGGCGCGAGGCTGATTCCGCACTGACCGGCGAGGATGGAGACGTCTCCTGGCTCGGAGGCAAAGAAGTGGGGCGGAGCGCCGGTCGTGTGGAGGACTCGTCCCCTGCTGGGGCGAGGCTGGGGATCGCCGCCAGGACCAGCATCGCCGTGAACAATTGCTTTCGCATGGGGTCTCTCCCCTAGAGACCGAGGCCGGGCTCGTCGCCAAATCGCTCTTCTCCATAACCTGGGTAGGTTGTGCCCAAGTGTCTTCAAAAACCGCTTCTTCCGGTTGTAATAGTTATCGGGATTGGATGGTTGGAATGATGAGACGAATTCCTGGACGCAGCTGAATCGCACTAGCCCCGCCTGCGTGGGCCGGCGACAAGGGCATCTCCCGCGTGTCATCGGATCATGCCGCGGCGCTTCAAAAGTACTCCACAATCAAAAAGTGACCCGGCAAAAAGGCCATTAGGGAGAACCTTAGGAGAGGCCAGTGCGCACCTTTGACGGTCCCGGCCCTGTGGGGGGGGTGTGGGGGAGGCGAAATGAAACGAAAGCGCATCCCTGCTGGGCAAGTATGTACACTATACACATGAACATTACGCGTCAAGACGTGTTGAAGGCCCCACCGCCGTAGGTTTTCGTTTTTTTGTCGGCCGGCGCTCAAATCAAGAGAGGAATCCTTCACCTGTTCTGTAGGCAAAGCGAGATTGGCCCGGGTCCTGTCCGGTTACCAACTAGAACAAGCTGCCTGCGCTGGTTTTGCGGTCTGTATTGACCCTTTCCTAGTTCCTTCTTTAGACTTACAAGCTGGGAAGATGTGCAAATAAGGAAAACGAGCGCGCAGAGGCCGCTGGCGGGGTCGCCGGGGATCTTGGGCGTTGGTCGGCACGATCATTTTGCCGAAAGCGCCGTTTGCGTGCGGAGGCAGTAGGTCGATGGCAACTGAATCAGCAACCATGGACGTTAGTTTCTGGGAGAAGCTCGGCGATGGTTTGTCGGCTTTATCCGAGAAGACCAGCAGTCTTCTCATGCGCATCTTTGGCTCCAGCAATGAACGTTTCATCCGCAAGCTCGGCTACATCCGCACCCGCGATCCCGAAAACCCCTATGTCGTCGAACCCGGCTCGCTGCTTGCTGAGGTCAACGCCCTTGAAGAGAAGACGAAGGCCCTGAGCGAAGAAGAACTGCGGGCGACGGCGTCCAAGCTCCGCGAACGCCTGGCCAATGGAGCCACCCTGGACGATCTTCTGCCTGAAGCCTTTGCGGCCTGCCGGGAGGCCGGGCGGCGCATGAAGAACATGCGCCATTACGACGTGCAGATCCTGGGCGGCATCGTCCTGCATCGCGGCAACATCGCCGAAATGGTCACCGGTGAAGGCAAGACACTGGTGGCCACGCTGCCCGCTTTCTTGAATGCACTCACGGGCAAGGGCGTCCACATCATCACGGTCAACGATTACCTGGCCCGGCGCGACTGCGAATGGATGTCGCCCATTTACCGTGCCGTGGGCGTCTCGGCCGGCTTCATCCAGAGCGACATGGACCCGGTCGAACGCCGCAAGGCCTACGACTGCGACATCACCTACGGCACCAACAGCGAGTTCGGCTTTGACTACTTGCGCGACAACATGAAGCCCGCCCGCTGGGGCGACCCAACCTTTCCGCCGTTTTACCAACAAGTTCAGAAAGCGCTCAACTACGCCATCATCGACGAGGTGGACAACATCCTAATTGACGAGGCCCGTACGCCGCTAATCATCTCCGGCCAGGCCCACAGCAATCTCAAGCGCTATGAGCAAGCCAACGCGGTCGCTCTTCAGTTAACGGACCTTCAGAAGCACGAGCCGAACAAATACTACGAAATCAAGGAAAAGGAACACACTTGCCACCTGACCGATGAAGGAATCCGCAAGGCCGAGGAATTGGCCGGCGTCGAAAGCTTCTACACGGCCGGCAACATGGAATGGCCGCACTTGATCGACAATGCCTTGAAGGCTCACCATCTCTACAAGAAAGACAAGCAGTATGCCGTGATGCGCCATCCCGAAACCAACGAGATGAGCATCATCATTATCGACGAGTTCACGGGCCGCCTAATGATGGGCCGGCAGTGGAGCGATGGCCTGCATCAGGCGGTCGAGGCCAAGCACGTTCGCGAGGGCGTCAAGATCAAGGAAGAGACCCAGACGCTGGCCACGGTGACGCTGCAAAACTTCTTCAAGCTCTACAAGAAGCTCGCGGGCATGACCGGCACGGCCATGACCGAAGCCAACGAATTCTGGAAGATCTACAAGCTCGACGTCATCGCCATCCCGACCAACAAGCCGCTTAACCGCGTCAATTATCCCGACGTCATCTACCGCACCGAGAAGGAAAAGTGGAAAGCGGTCATCGAGGAAGTCGCCGAGGTCCACCTGACCGGCCGACCCATGCTGATCGGCACGGTCGATGTCGATAAATCGCTCAAGCTCAGCGAAATGCTGAAGCGGCGCGGCATCAAGCATGAGTTGCTCAACGCCTTGCCTGAACATGCCGCCCGCGAAGCCGAGATCGTCGCCCAGGCCGGCCGGCTTGGCGCTGTTACCATCGCCACCAACATGGCCGGCCGCGGCACAGACATCATCCTGGGCGGCAATCCCGAAACGCTTGCCTGGGCTCGGCTCAAGGACAAGTATGCCACGGTGCTCGACGTTCCTGAAGACGTCTGGAAGTCGACGGTCCAAGAGATCGAAACCAAGGAAAAGATGAAGGAGGAGGGCCGCAACGTCGCCGAGTTGGGCGGCTTGCACATTTTGGGCACCGAGCGCCATGAAGCCCGGCGCATCGATAACCAGCTTCGTGGCCGCGCCGGCCGGCAGGGCGACCCTGGCACCGGGCGCTTTTACCTGTCGCTGCAAGACGACTTGATGCGCATCTTCGCCGGCGAGTGGGTAGCCGGTGTGTTGACCCGATTAGGCATGGAGGAAGACCAGGCCATCGAGAGCCGCATGGTGTCGCGCCGCATCGAAGGCGCTCAAAAGAAGATCGAGGAGCGCAACTTCGACATCCGCAAAAACCTGCTGGAATATGACGAAGTCATGGACTTCCAGCGCAAGAGCGTTTACGGCTACCGTCAGGAAATCCTTAACGGAGCCAATTGCAAGCTGCGCATCCTCAAGATGATTGACAGCCAGATCAACCTTTCGGTCGAGAAATTCCTGGACGAGGACTACAGTTCGGCTTGCTTCGCTGAATTTGCTTCTAAACGACTGGGCGTGGAGTTCGACGCCGACTTCTTTGCCCGTTCCAGCTTCGAGGAGGCCGAACGTAACGCTCATGAGAAGGCGGCCAAGCAGATCCCCAATCAGATCAACGAGGCTATCGACGAAAACCTGGGCTCCGAGGATTCGTCCGAATGGAATTGGCAAGCTCTTTCCAACCAGGTCAACAAGCGCTACGGCCTCAAGACTTCCGATCGGCAACTCAAGCAGGTCGGCAAGGATAATTTGGGCGAGTACCTGATCAATGAGGCTGAAAAGCTTATCGCGGAAGTCGATCTAAGCGAGGGCAAGATCTTCTTGACCGAAAGCTGGGGCCGGCAATCCCTCTGCGACTGGGCCCGGTTCAAATTCGGCATCAAGATCGATCCGGCCAACCTGATAGAAAAGTCCGAGGACTCTATTAAGGATCTCTTCCATGAAGCCGTGATGGCCGCCTATCGACAAAAGGAAATTGAGTTTCCGGTGGAAGTCGGCATGGCCCGGTTCATGGCCGATCGTGGCCAGGCGGCCAACGGGGCTCACCGCTACGATCGGGAGGGACTGTACCACTGGGCGCGGGAACGCTTCGGCCCGGCCGCCGAGAGTCTCTCCGAGGATGAATTCCGCACTCAATCGCGCGCTAAACTCCAAGATCTTTTGCTGGAAGTCAGTCGTCAAGCTTACCCGCGCGTCGGCCAGGAACAGATCGATGCCCGCCTGGAAGAAGCGTTCAGCGGCACCAAACTCTCCGAACCCGATGACGCCCGCGAACTGGCCGAATGGGCTCGCACCGAGATGGGTATGGAGATCCCTGAGAAAGAACTCACAGGCGTGTCCCAGGAAGCCGCACGGCAAGTCCTGTGGAACGCCTTCGACCAGCGCTATCGCCCCGAGATGCGCGGCATGGAACGCAGCCTTCTCCTGAGCCAGCTCGACACAACCTGGAAAAACCATCTTTACTCGATGGACCATCTGCGTTCGAGCATTGGTCTGCGCGGCATGGGCCAGATGGACCCAAAGACCGAGTACAAGCGCGAGGGCATGAAAGAATTCGAGACGATGTGGGAAAACATCGACGACAAGGTGACCGACACGGTCTTCCGCATGGAGGAGGCCGAAGGCTTCCAGGAATCACTCTGGGAAATCGGGGCCACGATCAAGGAATCAGCCCCTCGCGCCATGCCGACTAATGGCCAGCAGGCAGATGGCCTGGGCAATCAAGCGAGCGACAAAAAGCCCGAGCCGATTCGCAACCGGGGCCAGCGCATCGGCCGCAATGAACCCTGCCCCTGCGGCAGCGGCAAGAAGTACAAGAATTGCCATATGCGGTCGGCAGCCGTCTAAACCGGTAATGAGTGCTGAGTTAGATGGGAAAGGATTCCCATGCGGTATCTACTAGACTTTGTTTACCTGCTGGCCCTTCTGATTCTCTCTCCTTGGCTCATCTACAAAGCCATTAGCACCGGTAAATATAGACGCTGCCTATGGCTTAAATTCACAGGGCGGCTCCCAGACTCAGCACTCAGCACTCAGCACTCAGCACTCTTTAAGGTTTGGTTCCACGGCGTCAGCGTGGGCGAGATTCACCTCCTGCGCCAAGTCGTGACCCGCTTTCGCTTACGTCATCCGGAACGCCAGGTCGTTATTTCGACAACGACCGACACGGGTTACGTCGAGGCGCGCAAACACTTCGCGGGACTGCCCATTATTTACTGGCCGTTCGACTTTTCCTGGTCGGTCCGAAAAGCGTTGCGGACGGTGGAGCCGAGCCTCATCGTTTTGGCCGAGGGGGAGATCTGGCCCAACTTTCTGCTGGCCGCGAAACGGCAAGCCATACCAGTGGCGGTCATCAATGGCCGCATGAGCCCGCGCAGCACGCGCACTTATCAGCGGTTCAAGCCGTTTGTTGGCCGATTTCTCCGTTGCATTGACGTGTTCGCAGCCCAGACCGAAGAGTACGCCGCCAACTATCGTGACCTAGGCGCCGATCCCGAGCGCGTCATTGTGACGGGTTCAGTGAAATACGACGGCGTCGAAGGCAATCGCGACAATCTCAAAACGAGGGACCTGCGACGCCTCCTAGCGATCGAAAGCGGCGACCTCATTTGGATCGCCGGCAGCACGCAGGCCCCCGAAGAGCAAATCGTGCTCGACATCTACTGGCGGCTCTTGGATGACTTTCCCGACCTTCGCCTCCTCCTCGTGCCGCGTCAGAAGGAAAGGTTTGAAGAAGTCGCCCATCTCCTGGAACGGGCAGGACAACCCTTTGTTCGCCGCAGCCAACTCTCCGCGCCGATAAAAGACCGCGACGCCGTCATTCTCGTGGACACGATCGGCGAACTGGGCGCGCTTTGGGGCCTCGCCGATGTCGCCTACGTCGGCGGCAGCCTCGATGGCAAACGCGGCGGCCAAAACATGATCGAGCCCGCCGCTTACGGCGCAGCCGTCGTCTTCGGCCCCCATGTTTGGAATTTCCGCGATACTGCGGAGCGCCTTGTTGAGCATGAGGCGGCCATACAGATCAATGATAGGGCGGGCCTGGAACACGCGGTACGCCGATTATTGGGCGACGAGGCAGAACGCGAGCGCATGGGCCATGCGGCGCGGGGCTTTGTCATGAAGCAGCAGGGCGCGACGGAGCGGACGCTTGCCTTGTTGGAGAAGCTCTTGCAGCCCCGTGAAATGTCACGGGCCAGTTGATCAAGCCATTGACCGTATTCTCAAAGACCCCATCCAAACTGACCTACCTTCTAACTGAATCTGCCTTTATTATTCAGGTAGGACCGGCCGGATTTCGTCTCATGTCACCCCCCGGACACCCCCCTTCCGGCCCGTTTGCGTAGAAGCTCTGTCTCCATTTGTATGCCAACCAGACCTTCGCGCCTCATTGACAGCTTCTGCTTCTACTTCACACGCCGACGATCCTTCAGGGTGCCATGGATTCGTCTCACCCAGACGCCTCGAGAGACTGGCCGATCTTGCCCGGAAAGAGCCGCCGACCTACCTGGGCCTGAGAAAAAACAGTACTGGATCGCGCCGGAGATCGCTCCCTGGTGACCTAGCCCTCTTATTTCATTTTTAGAGCCTGTGGCAAAATTAACGATTGCTTCCACAAAGAATCCATTGGGCCTTATGGCATCTCATAGGGTCCCAATGGGGTTTATGGCGTCTCATGGGGCCGTCTGACCGGTATTGAATGATGTGGCCGCCATTACAGCTCGATTCTGTGGCTCAAGGGCTACCCTGTGGCTCAAGTGCCTACCCTCTGGACCAGCGGGTACCCCTCCAACAATGTTGCGAACTTGTTCGATTTTGCAACAATAATCCCTCGTATGCGGCTCCGAGCGCGCTAGGGGCCATGCGGGACTCCGGGCGGATGTGAGCCGCCTCTAAGGAGGAGGAGTC
>Ga0185299_10001176_pt1 | contig 55028 bp, 43 predicted proteins | sample PaiPotPPA55metaG_FD_128002 | JGI IMG/M metagenome (GOLD analysis project Ga0185299, IMG submission 128002) | Iron sulfur acid spring bacterial and archeal communities from Banff, Canada, to study Microbial Dark Matter (Phase II) - Paint Pots PPA... ... | reverse complement strand
CCCGAACCCGGAAGCTAAGCCCGCCAGCGCCGATGGTACTGCCAGGGGGACCTGGTGGGAGAGTAGGACACCGCCGCGCTCAATGTGACCCCGTGTGGGCCCGGAACCGAAAGGTTCCGGGCCCACACGGCTTTGTGCATTATGTGCGGAAGGGCCATCCGGCGGACTGGTTTACCTCGCGGTAACTGGCCGGGGGGATAGTGTGGGGAGCGGAAGGTACACCAGTCACGCGGAGAGTGGATCATGGAGCGGCAGCAGGAGTTCGTCCTCAGGACCCTGGAGGAGCGGGACATCCGCTTCGTTCGCCTGTGGTTCACCGATGTCCTGGGTTTTCTGAAGTCCGTCGCGGTCGCGCCGGCCGAGCTTGAGCAGGCGTTCGCCGAGGGAATCGGCTTCGACGGTTCGGCGATCGAGGGCTTCGCGCGGGTGCACGAGTCGGACATGCTGGTCAAGCCCGACCCGTCGACCTTCCAGATCCTGCCGTGGCGGGCCGAGGCGCCGGGCACGGGCCGGATGTTCTGCGACATCCAGACCCCGGACGGCACCGCGTCGTACGCCGACCCGCGCTACGTGCTCAAGCGCGCTCTCGCGAAGGCCGCGGAGAAGGGCTTCACCTTCTACACGCACCCCGAGATCGAGTTCTTCCTGTTCAAGAGCGAGCCGAAGCTGGGCAAGGTGCCCGAGCCGGTGGACGCGTCCGGCTACTTCGACCTGACGCCGCACGGCGTCGGCCACGACTTCCGCCGCCAGGCCATCACCCACCTGGAGTCGATGGGCATCTCGGTGGAGTTCAGCCATCACGAGGCCGCCCCCGGCCAGCAGGAGATCGACCTGCGGTACGCGGACGCCCTGTCCACCGCGGACAACATCATGACCTTCCGTCTTGTGGTCAAGGAGGTCGCGTTGGAGCAGGGCGTCTACGCGTCCTTCATGCCGAAGCCGCTGACCGATCACCCGGGTTCGGGCATGCACACGCACCTTTCGCTGTTCGAGGGTGACCGCAACGCCTTCAACGAGCCGGGCGCTGAGTACCAGCTGTCGAAGGTCGGCCGGTCCTTCATCGCGGGCCTGCTGCGGCACGCGGGTGAGATCAGCGCCGTCACCAACCAGTGGGTCAACTCGTACAAGCGGCTCTCCGGCGGCGGCGAGGCTCCGAACTACATCTGCTGGGGCCACAACAACCGTTCCGCGCTGGTGCGCGTGCCGATGTACAAGCCGGGCAAGAGCCAGTCCACGCGCATCGAGGTGCGCAGCCTGGACAGCGCCTGCAACCCCTACCTGGCCTACGCCGTTCTGCTGGCTGCCGGTCTCAAGGGAGTCGAGGAGGGCTACGAACTGCCGCCCGGGGCCGACGACAACGTGTGGTCGCTGACCCGGGCCGAGCGGCGGGCGCTGGGCATCCAGCCGCTGCCGTCCTCGCTGGACGAGGCGGTCGCGGTGATGGAGCGCAGCGAACTGGTCGCCGAAACGCTCGGCGAGCACGTCTTCGAGTTCTTCCTGCGGAACAAGCGGGCCGAGTGGGCCGAGTACGAGCGGCAGGTCACGCCGTTCGAGCTGAGTCGCTACCTGCCGGTGCTGTAGGCGGGCGGTGACGTAGGCGAGTTCGCCTGTCCGTCGCCGCGGCGCACGGTGAGTCCGCAGCGTCGCGTGTGGTGGGGGAGAGAGAGCTCACGGCCGGACTGTTCGCCGTTGAACACGCCGCGATCGACCTTGCCGGGTACCTGAACGCCGAGGGGATCCCTGCATGGTCCGCGGCGGTACCGGAAAGAATGTGGCCGGTCGGTAAGTCTGGGTCCGCCGGCGTCGGTCGGGGAGGGACGCGCGTCGGGGACCGGTTGCTGCTCTGGTGTGTGAATCAGGACTGCTGGGCCCGGAAGTCTTGCGAACTCTGTCGCCGCTGTGTGCGGCGGCGACAGAGCTAGAGGCCGACGGCGAGCCGGCCGATCTGGGAGACGTAGTCGGACAGCGTCTCGCCGCCGATCTCCTCGGGCACCATGCCGGGCACGGCCTGGCGCAGCAGTTGCAGGCCCAGCCACACGGAGTAGGCGTGCAGCGCGGAATGCTCGGCCTGCTCGGTCGTCAGACCCGCCTGCTCGCGCAGTCGCTGCGAGTAGGCCATCCGCTTGCGCACGATGCGCTCGATCGCGGGGCCGATCACCGCGTGGTCGGCGTTCCACAGCAGGACCAGGAAGATCTTGATGTCCTTCGGGGATCCGTTGAGCAGCTCCACGGTCGCGTTGTGCCGCTCGATCGGGTCGGCGATCTCGTCGAGGCGGGCGATCGACTCGTCGATCACCGTGGCCTCCCACTGCTCCACCGCTGCCTGAAGCAGGGCGTTGCGATCGCGGAAGTGCCAGTAGAACGAGCCCTTGGTCGCGCCGAGCCGCTCGGCCAGCGGTTCCACGGCCACCGCGCGCAGTCCGTCGCGGGCCAGCGCCTCGACGGCGGTGCCGATCCAGTCGGCTCGAGTCAGGGTCCTTCGTTCGCGCGGACGGGCCGGTGCCTGGGCGGGCGCGGCCGCGGCGGCGGCGCGGTCCCGGGGGAGCGGTGCGGTCGGGCCCAGCACGCCGCCGTCGGAGGAGGCCAACCGCGGAAAACTCGGTGCGGCGCCCGGAGCGGCGGGCGTACGGGCGGTGCGGACGGTGTAATCAGTGGAAGCCACAGTCATATCGCGCATGGCGTCACCGTAGCGCAGCGGAGGGTAGTCGCGTGGGGAATGACTCTTTCGAGCGAACTATCTCGTATTGTGCGTCATGCCTGTTGATCTTCGCGCCCGGCGCCCTGGCCGAGCGCCCGCGCAGTGGTTAAGGTCGAGTGGTGGCCGCTCCCCGCGAACGTGAATCGCAGCTCAGCCGACTTGCTCGCCGCGGATTCGCCGATCCGGCCGCCGCGGCCGCGTGCCTTGCCGGGCCCGAGTTCGTCGACCTCGCCGCCGATCCGCTGTTCCTGGAAGCCGTCGGTGCCTGCGCGGATCCCGACACCGCGCTCGGTTCCCTGTCCCGGCTGCTGGCCGCCGACGCCACCGATCCCGAGGTGCTGCGAGCGACTCTAGCCGCCTCCGGGCCGCTGCGCGGCAGGCTGCTCGGCGTGCTGGGCGTTTCCTCGGCGCTCGGCGACTTCCTGGCCAGGCATCCGGAGGCCTGGCACGGGCTCGACGAGTTCGAGGCGGAGGAGCTGACACCGGAGCCGGAATACCTGCGTCGCACGCTGCTGATCGCGGTGGGCGCCGACCCTCGGGAGGCGGAGCCGCGGGCCGGGCTGACCGGATCCGAGGCGGCCGACGCGTTGCGCGTGGCCTATCGCCGCGGCCTGCTTCGGATCACGGCCAGGGATGTCGCCGGGGACGCGTCGATGACCGAGGTGGGACGGCAGCTCTCGGATCTGGCCGGGGCGACGCTGGAGGCCGCGCTCGCGGTGGCCCGCGCGGAGCTGCCCCGGGACGCGGCGCCCTGCCGGCTCGCCGTGATCGGCATGGGTAAGTGCGGTGCCAGGGAGTTGAACTACGTCAGCGACGTCGACGTGGTCTTCGTCGCCGCGCCCGGCCGCTCGACCAATGGAACCGAGGTCGACGAGTACGAGGCGCTGCGCACCGGAACGCAGTTGGCTTCAGGGCTGATGCGGCTGTGCGGCGAGGTCACCGCCGAGGGCACCATCTGGGAGGTGGACGCGGCACTGCGGCCGGAGGGCAAGTCGGGTCCGCTGGTGCGCACCCTGGCGAGCCACGCCGCGTACTACCAGCGCTGGGCGAAGACCTGGGAGTTCCAGGCGCTGCTCAAGGCCCGTCCGGTGGCCGGCGACCTGGACCTCGGCGAGGCCTACGTCGGGTTCATCAGTCCACTGATCTGGTCGGCGGTGGAGCGCGACCACTTCGTCGAGGATGTGCGGGCGATGCGGCGGCGCGTCGTCGACAACACGAGGGCCAGCCTACGTAACGCGCCGGGCACCGCCGGGGTGGAGCGGGAGATCAAGCTGGGTCCCGGCGGCCTGCGTGACGTCGAGTTCGCGATCCAGTTGCTGCAGCTGGTGCACGGGCGCGCGGACGAGACACTGCGGAGGCGTTCGACGCTCGACGCGCTGGCCGCGCTCGCCGCCGGCGGCTATGTGGGCAGGCAGGACGCGCAGCAGCTCGCCGACGCGTATGAGTTCCTGCGCACGGTCGAGCACCGGATCCAGCTTTTCCGGCTCGAGCGCACGCATCTGATGCCGAGTGACGAGCCGTCGTTGCGGCGGATCGGCCGCTCGCTGGGCTTCGCGACGGATCCGGCGGGGCAGTTGCGCACGGCCTGGCAGATGCACGCGCGGGCGGTGCGTCAGCTGCATGAGAAGTTGTTCTACCGCCCGATACTCTCGACGGTCGCCCGGCTCGACGAGGCCGACGTCCGGCTGTCCGCGCCGACGTCCAACGGGTCCCTCGGCAAGCCCACCGCCTATCGGGGAGCCACGCCGGGCAGGCTGTCGGCGAACGCGGCGAAATCGCGGCTGACGGCGCTCGGCTACGCGAATCCGGCCGGCGCGCTGGCCAATATCGACGCGCTGACCTCGGGCCTGAGCCGACGCGCCGCGATACAGCGCACGCTGCTGCCGGTCTTCCTCGACTGGTTCGGCGACGCGCCCGACCCGGATGCGAGCCTGCTGGCCTTCCGCCGGCTCTCCGACGCGCTCGGCAGAACGCCCTGGTATCTCAGGTCCCTGCGTGACGAGGGCGAGACGGCCTGGCGTCTTGCCCGGCTGCTCGGCTCGGGCGGTTACGTGACGGACCTGCTGATGCGCGCGCCGGACGCGGTGGCGCAGCTCTCCCAGTCGCAGCTCAGCCTGCCGACCCGGCAGGCACTCGCGACGGAGCTCACCGCGCTGGTCTGCCGCGCCTCGGACGCGACCCAGGCGGTCGCGGCGGTCCGGGCCGTGCGGCGCAGGGAGTTATTGCGCATCGCCGCCGCGGACGTGCTTGAGCAGTTGCCGGGCGCCGATCGGGGAGACGGACGAGATGGGCCGGATGGAAACGGGCATGCGCCATCGCCCTACGGCAGTGCGGCATCCGCCGGTATTCCAGCCACTGGAAACGACCAGCACAACGGGCACACCACCGCGTCCGCGGGCATCGCATCGCCCGTCGTCCACGACGCTGTGGCGCAGGTGGCGCACGCCGCCGAACTCCTCGAGAACTCCGCGGACGGCGCGCGGATCGACGCCGTCGGGTTGGCGCTCACGGACGTCACCACCGCCACCATCCAGGGCGCGCTGGAGGCCGTGCTCGCCTTCCGCGCGGACAGCGCACAGCCGGTCGTCCGCTTCGCCGTCATCGGCATGGGGCGACTCGGCGGGGCCGAGCTCGGCTACGGCTCGGACGCCGACGTGCTGTTCGTCTACGAGCCGCTGCCCGGCGCCGACGACCAGGCCGCGTCGAGCGCCGCGTTCGCCGTCGCCACCGAACTGCGCGCGCTGCTGCAGACCCCCAGCACCGACCCGCCGCTGCAGATCGACGCCGACCTGCGGCCGGAGGGCAGGCAGGGGCCGATCGTCCGCACCCTCGCCTCGTACGCGGCGTATTACCGGCGCTGGTCCAACGGTTGGGAGGCGCAGGCGCTGCTGCGCGCGGCCCCGGTCGCTGGGGACGCGGACCTCGGCGCGCGCTTCATCGCCGCGATCGATCCGCTGCGCTACCCGGAATCCGGTCCGACCGACGCCGAGGTGCGCGAGATCCGACGGCTCAAGGCCCGGATGGAGGCCGAGCGGCTGCCGCGCGGCGCCGATCCCGCGCTGAACACCAAGCTCGGACCCGGCGGACTTTCGGACGTCGAGTGGATCGTCCAGCTACTCCAGCTGCGGCACGGCGCTGACCTGCCGGAACTGCGCGTCACCGGGACGCGCGCCACCCTCTCGGCCGCCGCCCGCGCGGGGCTGCTCGACGCCGAGGACGCCGCTCTGCTCGACGAAGCCTGGACGCACACCTCCTTGCTGCGCAACGCGATCGCCGTCGTGCGCGGACGGCCCGGGGACCAGGTGCCCACCGACGCGCGGGAACTGGCCGGGATCGCCCGCTATCTCGGCGAGGAGGTCGACAGTGAGATTCTGCTCGATATCCACCGCCGGCAGGCGCGCCGGGCGCGGACGGCTTTCGAGCGTCTGTTCTACGGCGCGGATTGACAAAGGGCCTTGATATGGTGGGGATTCGGCGCACGTGGCAGGGAAATTTAACGTTGAATTTCAACAACGCGCCGCCGAATCCCCGCGCGGACCGGTGAAGATCGCTACTTCACCTCGATGAGCTCGAGTTTGGCGGCCTCCAGCTTCACCGCCGCGACCGATCTCTCGTGCCGGCGCCCGATCTCGGCCCACGTCAGCTGCGCGTCCACCTCGGCGGTGAGCTGATCGCGCTCCTCGTCCGTCCAAGACTGGCCCGCGTTACGCGGCTCCCCGGGCCTACCCCGCACCCCGCCGCGCCAACTCAGTGCCGCGACCTCGTTCCTAGGTACGGTGCGCACGATGCTGCCTCCGGTGACGAAGCACAGCTCGTCACCCTCGAAGCGCACGGCCTCCGCGGGGAAGGACACCGTCACCGGCACACCCTCCTCCGCGAGCCAAGCGGGACCGGAGTTGGCGGCGAGCTCGAGTTCGATCTGGTTCACAGTCACGGACATGGCAATGCCTCCTGAGTAGTCGTTAGATGACCCTAGGTCACCTGACTTGACTATCCCAGGAGGCACTGACAGGAACTGACGCTCCGGGTGTAACTGCGGGCGCAACTAGTAGCGCTGCGCGTACTACTGCCGTACGGATGAAGCTGCGTCAGCCCGCGTACTTCTGGACGAGGGCGCCCAGACGCGGCAGCGCGGCCTCGACGTTCTTGACACCGCTCGGACGCACGGCGCTGTAGGCCTTGCGGATCGGGGCGCGCTCGGAGTTCTTGGCGCGCTCGTCGGTGACGGAGAGCAGGGCCTCGGAAGCGGCCTCGCCGTTCTTGACGAGGTAGTCGCTGAAGGAGCCGCCGCCGTTGGCGTTGAACTCCGCCCAGAACGGCTCCAGCTTGCCCAGCATCTCCGGCAGCAGCGTCTCCACCGCGTCGTGAATGATGCCGGAGGCGAAGGCGGTGACGGTCTTGTAGGCGCCCTTGATGATCAGCCCCTTCTCCGACACCTCCTCTTCGACCAAGGTCACACCGTCGGCGATGACGTTCGGGCGGACGTCCGGGGCGAGCAGGACTTCCTGCAGGGTCTCGGCCATGTGTGGCTCTTCTCCTATGACGTGCTGGTGATTTTCCCCCCTCAGGGTTCGCACAGGCTACCAGTTTCCAGACCCTCGCGAGGACACCTGCATACCCCCGCGTCGGTGCCGATAACCTGCGTTGAGGGAGATTCGTCGAGATTTCAGAGCAGGTTCAACGAACATGCGATCAGTGACCGTCGCACCTCGTCGGCGATCATCCTTTCTCAGTGCCCTTGGTGAGGGCCTGAACGGTGCGGGAGGGGGCCGGGCGACCGAGGATTCCGGCCATCCAGCCCGAGGTTTCGACGAGCTTGCGCAGGTCGACGCCGGTCGTGATGCCGAGTCCGTCGAGCATCCAGACGAGGTCCTCGGTGGCCAGGTTGCCGGTGGCGGATTCGGCGTAGGGACAGCCGCCGAGCCCCCCGGCGGAGGAGTCGATGGTCGCGATTCCGGCCTGCAGCGCGGCATACGTGTTCGCCAGCGCCTGGCCGTAGGTGTCGTGGAAGTGCACGGCGAGCCGGTCGCGGGGCACGCCGCGCCGCTCCAGCGCGTCGATCAGGGTACGTACGTGGCCCGGGGTCGCGGTGCCGATCGTGTCGCCGAGGCTCACCTGCGTGCACCCGGCATCGATCAGCCGCGCCACGATCTCCGTCACCTTGCGCATGGAGACGGGACCCTCCCAGGGGTCGCCGAAGCACATCGAGACGTAGCCGCGGGCGCGCATGCCGCGGGCGAGCGCCTGCTGCAGGGTGGCCCCGATCTCGGTCATCGAGTCCTCGATGGTCGAGTTGAGGTTCTTGCGCGCGAAGGTCTCGGTCGCCGAGGCGAACACCGCGATGTCCTTGGCGCGCGCGGCGACGGCCCTGGCGAGCCCGCGGCGGTTCGGGACCAGGACGGGCAGCCGGGTGTGCTCGTTGAATTTCCGGGCGGCGAGCAGCGGCATCAGGTCGTCGGCGTCGGCGAGCTGCGGCACCCACTTCGGGTGCGCGAAGCCGGTGGCCTCGATCATCCACAGGCCCGCGTCGGCGAGGCGCTCGATGAACTCGGCCTTGGCGGCGGTCGGCACCACGGTCCGCTCGTTCTGCAGGCCGTCGCGCGCGCCCACCTCGTACACCGTCACGCGCTGCGGAAGGCCGTGCTGCGTGAGCTTCTGCGGCAGTCCCGGAATCATGCTGGCCTCGCCTCCACCTGATCGGCCGGTGATGTAAGGCTCCTCGATACCCATCAGTAACACAAGTGTTGCCGCCGGGGGAAGCGCGAGTCCGATCGGGTGACCCTCCGGCCGCGTCGGAGCCGTTTGCCACCAGCCTCTTTCTACGCTGGCGGGACGAGAACCGATCCCGGCGCTAGACCCATCCAGGAACGAGAGGCGGCGACTGTGGCGACTGCTGCTCGTCCCTTCGCCCGGCTGCGGCTGCCGCGCGGCCTGCGGCTCGGCAGCCGGGTGCTGTCCGGCGGCCTCGCGCTGATCGTGCTGGCCGCGGCGGGCACCGGCTGGTACATGGACCGCACGATCGCCGGCACGCTCACCACGTCCGACGCGCTGGACGGCCTCGGCAACCATCCGGAGAGCGACCAGAACATCCTGCTGATGGGGCTCGATTCACGGAAGGATATGAACGGCAATGATCTGCCGTACTCGATCCTGGACAAGCTGCACGCGGGCTCGAGCAGCGACATCGGCGGCTACAACACCAACACCCTGATCCTGCTGCACGTCCCGGCCGACGGCTCGCGCGCGGTGGCCCTGTCCATCCCGCGCGACGACTACGTGGACCTGCCCGACGGCCTCGGCTGGCACAAGATCAAGGAAGCCTACGGCCGGGCCAAGGCACTGGCCGAGCAGCAGGCGCAGCAGGCCGGCACGACCGGCGCCGCGCAGCTCGAACAGCTCGGCCGGGAGGCCGGGCGCCGGGCGTCCATCGAGGCCGTGCAGGACCTGCTCGGCGTGCAGGTGGACCACTTCGCCGAGATCAACCTGGCCGGCTTCTACGACCTGGCCAACGCCCTCGGCGGGGTCACCGTCTGCCTGCGCCAGCCCGCGCACGACGACTACTCCGGCGCGAACTTCCCGGCCGGCGTGCAGACCCTCGACGGCCAGCAGGCGCTCGAGTTCGTCCGGCAGCGGCACAACCTCAGCGGCGGCGACCTGGACCGCACGCACCGTCAGCAGGCCTTCCTCGCCTCGGCCGTGGCCAAGCTGGACTCCGCGGGCGTCTTCGGCGACCTGGGCAAGCTCGGCGCGCTGCTCGACGTGGCGCACCGGGACGTCGTGGTGGACTCCGGCTTCGACCCGCTCACCTTCCTGCGCCAGGCGGGCTCGGTGACCGCGGGCGACGTCAGCTTCTACACGCTGCCGATCCAGGGCTTCGCCACGGAGGACGGCGAGTCGGTGAACCTCATCGACCCGAACCAGGTCCGCAACGACGCGCAGGAGCTGATCGCGGGCAAGGTCCCGGCGGGGATGAGCGCGGGCAGCGGCGGCAACGGCCCGCAGATCCCGCAGTCCGCGGCCGAGGCGTCGGCCCAGGCGCAGCAGGCGTCCGAGGACAGCGAGACGATGACGACGCACTCGGTCAAGAGCGCGCATCCGGCCGTGGCTCCGGCTCCGGCTCCGGCGAAGCGCGCCGCCGTGCCCGCCCCCGCCGCTCGTACCACGCACGCCGCGGCCCCGCCCGTCCCCGCCAAACCCGCCGCCGTCGCCCCCTCGACCGCCTCCGCGCCGCCCCCCGCCCCGGTGAACCTGGACCCGCCGCCGGGCGTCCCCTGCGTCGACTGACCGACAGGCGACGACCGGCGCTATTCGGCCTGCGTCTTCACCACTCTGGGCTGGCGGTCGCGCGGCGTACGCACGGCCAGTACCTGACGCTGCGTCCGGCGCGGCCCGGACCAGGGCGCGTTGACGGCGTCGATCCGGTAGGCGAGCTCGTACGCCAGCGACTCGTAGTTCACCCGCCAGCCGCGGAAGTGCGCCCAGGCCTCCTCGTCCTCGCGCTCCGGCTCGTAGCCCGCGTAGCGCAGCAGGTCGAGACTGTGCGAGAACTCCTTGTAGGTCAGCTGGATCTCGCCGTCCGGGTCGGGGTCCGTGTCGTATGGGATGCCCTCGACGTCGGCGATCTCGCGCAGGCAGGTGAACCCCGCGCGCAGCGTCATCCGCATCGTGGCCTTCGGGATCGACGGGCGCAGCGCCAACTCCAATGCCGCCGCGTCCATGATGGCCAGCAGCGCGATCAACCAGTTGCGGGTGGCCCGCGGCGAGCGGAAGTGGATCAGCACCGGGTAGCTCGTGTGGCTCTCCGCGATCTGCGCCGCCCAGCGCTCCCAGCCCTGGTAGAGCGCGGGCAGCTGGGTGATCAGGCCGGGGATCTGCATGTGCCGCATCAGGATCTCCGGGCCCCAGGCCGGCACGCCCGCCCTGGCCTGAAGCATCGTGACCTCGGCCTCCCGCAGCGAGTACGCGCTGTACATCGCCGGCAGGTACCCGACCAGCAGGCCGATCATCACCGGGCCGGTGGCCGCGGCGCAGAAGTCGACGAAGGTCTGCTGGCTGTCCGAGCTGCTCAGGAAGCCGAGGGTGAACACCGAGGAGCCCGACTCCAGCATGCCCTTGCCCGGGTTGATCCCGCCCACCCCGGCCAGCACGAAGCCGAAGCCGATGACCGAAAGGCCCAGCCAGCTCAGCAGCGTGAACAGGATGGACATCGGCGCGGCCCAGGCCAGGATCAGGTCCTTGCTCTCGAAGGTGCGGCAGCGGTCCGCCACCAGTTGGAAGGGGCCGCGCACCACGTCGCGGATCAGCCGGGTGTAGCGGGAGCGCAGCCCGCGGGGCACGACCAGGTTCGCGACCACCGAGACCCAGGTGCACAGCACGACCAGCGAGCCGAGTACGACCTCCAGAATCCTCACGGGTGCAATTGTGCCGCCGCGGCCGGGTCCGCCGCGCGCCGAGGCGCCCGGCTCCACGCTTTAGATCATGTTCTGAGCATCCCTCGTGATTTTCCGTAAAGACTCGGAAACGTCCTTGTGACGGGTCTGATTCGTAGCTACTTGTGTAGACAAGGCTGCCACCAGGGAGGAACCACAGTCATGATGCCCATCCTCACCCGTCGATGTGTATCCGTCCTCGCCACCGCAGGAACCGCCGCCGCGCTGGTGCTGATCGGAACCGGAGCCGCGCAGGCGTCGAGCGCGCACTACGTCGCGCTCGGCGACTCGTACTCGTCCGGCGTCGGCTCCGGCTCGTACACCAGCGCCAGCGGCGACTGCGACCAGAGCACCGCCGCGTACCCCTACCTCTGGGACGACGCCAACTCGCCGTCCTCCTTCACCGACGAGACCTGCTCCGGCGCCACCACCGGCGATGTGATCAGCAGCGAGCTCGGCGGCCTCAGCTCCTCGACGAGCCTGGTCTCGATCACCATCGGCGGCAACGACGTCGGCTTCAGCTCGGTCATGGAGGACTGCGTGCTCGAAGGCACGAGCGGCTGCGAATCGGCCGTGGCCGGGGCCGAGAGCACCGCCGAGAACACCCTGCCGGGCGAGCTCGACACGCTCTACTCCGACATCGCGGCCGACGCGCCGAACGCCCACGTCGTCGTCCTCGGCTACCCCGAGTTCTACGACCTGTCCCAGTCCGGCAGCTGCGTCGGCCTGAGCTACGACAGCCGCTCGGCGATCGACGGCGGCGCCGACGTGCTCGACGGCGTCATCCAGACGGCGGCCGAGAAGTACGGCTTCACCTACGTCGACATCCGCCCCTACTTCTCCGGCCACGAGATCTGCGACAGCAGCGCGTGGCTGCACTCGCTCAACTGGCTGGACATCTCCGAGTCCTACCACCCGACCGCCGCAGGACAGGCCGACGCCTACTACCCGGCCTTCGAGGCCGGCGTCTGACCGTGAACTACGCGTAACAATGTGAAATAAGGATCCTCGGGCCGACAAGGGAGTCGGCCCGAGGATCCTTATTTCGTATCCGTGTACGAGTTGCAGCCTCAGCCCACGTGCACCACGGGCCGGTCCACCGGGGAGCCGGTGACCGCCCCCTCGCCGGCGTTGTCCTTCCGGATGAACAGGAAGATGACCAACGCGGACGCGGCGAGCAGACCCGCGCTCACCATGAAGGCCACGTTGTAGCCGTGGATCGCGCCGAGCGCCTCGGCCTTGAGCTGGCCCAGCGAGGCGATGTGCGCCGCGATGTAGGTCGCGGTCGCCGTGGTGAAGAAGGTGTTGAGCAGCGCCACACCCAGCGAGCCGCCGATCTGCTGGGTCGTGTTGACCATCGCGCTGGCCACACCCGCGTCGTGCTCCGCGACTCCGGTCAGCGCCGTGTTGGCCAGCGGCACGAACACGCAGCCCATGCCGTGCGCCAGCAGGATCATCGCGGGCATGATCATCGCCGGGTAGGACGAGTCCAGCTTGAGGTCGGTCAGCCAGAACAGGCCGCCGGCCGCCACCAGGGCGCCGTAGGTCATCAGGATCCTCGCGCCGATCCGCGGCAGCAGCGGGCTGACGATGCCCGCCGTGACGATCAGCGCGCCGGTGAACGGCAGATAGAGCAGGCCGGTCTTGAGCGGCGAGTACCCCAGCGACTGCTGGAAGTAGTACGTGAAGAACAGGAACATACCGAACATGCCCGCGCCCATGAACACCGAAGCGAGGTAGGAGCCGCCGCGGTTGCGGTTCCACAGCACGCGCAGCGGCAGCAGCGGGTTGGACACCCGCGACTCGACGACGATGAAGGCGGCGAGCAGCACCAGGCCGCCGATCAGGAACAGCAGGGTCTGGCCGGCGGCCCAGCCCTGACCGGTCTTGGCCGCGTTGGTGAAGCCGTAGACCACGCTGGTCAGGCCCGCCGTCGCCAGGATCGCGCCGGGAATGTCGTACTTCGTGTTGCCGTGCGCCTTGGACTCGTGCAGCAGCGGGATCGCCGCCGCGAAGGCCACCCCGGCCATGATGATGTTGACGAACAGGCACCAGCGCCAGCTGAAGTCCTGGGTCAGCCAGCCGCCCATCACCAGGCCGATCGCCGCGCCCACTCCGGAGATGGCGCCGAGCATGCCGAAGGCCTGCGCCCGCTCCTTGACGTCGGTGAAGGTCACCGTGATCAGCGACAGCGCGGCCGGGGCGAGGACCGCGCCGAAGGCGCCCTGCAGCGCGCGGGCGCCGAACAGCATGCCCTCGTTCTGCGCGAGTCCGCCGAGCGCGGAGGCCAGGGCGAAGCCGACCAGGCCGATCAGGAACATCCGCTTACGGCCCACGTAATCCGCGATCCGGCCGCCGAGCAGCAGCAGCCCGCCGAAGGTCAGCGTGTAAGCCGTAAGAATCCACTGCCGGTTGGCGTCGGTGATATGCAGGGCGATCTGGGCCTGCGGCATCGCGATGTTCACGATCGTGCTGTCGAGCACCACCATGAGTTGCGCGAACAGCATGACCACCAGGGCCAGCCAGCGCTTTGAGTCCTTGGGCGGTGCTTCCGCCGCGAGGAGGTCTGACATTTCGGTCCCCTCCAGGGATTTTGGACGTGCTTGTTGAACACATGTTCGAATGAGGGGGACCAATGACCCCCCGGCGCAACGCCCACGCTAGGGGGCGCCACCGACAAGAACTGTGTTTATAAGGTCTGAGGGATGGGAGAGCGGACTGGAAACCCCTGGTCAGCTAGGGTTTCCGGTACTGCATCACCGGAATCAGGATCTCGTCGACCACGTGCTGGGCGTACTCGTCGTCGAGCGGTCCCAGCGCCCAGATCTTGCGCGTGGAGATCATCGAGTGCATCACCTCGTGCATGATCGCGGGGTCGGCCTCGGGCGGGATCTCGCCCCGCTCGACGGCCCGTCGCACCAGTTCGGAGTGCAGCTGGGCCTTGTCCTCGAACAGGGTCTGGTTGAGCGTCTCGGCCAGCCGCGGGTCGTGCGACGCCGCGGTCATCACGCCCGAGATCATCTCGCCGAGCTCGCTGCTGACGAGCTCGCAGGCCGTCGTCATCAGCTCCATCAGGTCGCCGCGCAGCGAGCCGGTGTCCGGCAGGTCGGTGTCGGTTCCGAACTGGCATTTGAGCGCCTCGGCCACCAGCTGCGGCTTGTCCGGCCACATCCGGTAGATGGTCGCCTTGCTCGCCTTGGCCTGGTTCGCGATGGCGTCCATCGTCATCCGGTCGTAGCCCACCCTGGCCAGCAGCTCGCAGACCGCCTGGCAGATCGCCGTGCGACGTCCCGCGCCGCGCCGGGAGTCGGCCGAGTCCCGCTCGACGATGCCGCTGTCGATCATGCCAACTCCCTTCGCGGCCGGATTCCGGATACGGTCGCGCTCGATGGCCGGATGATACCGCCCGACCTTCGAAACGAAACCGTTTCGTACACTGGAGACCCTACCTCGCCCCCGGTGTGTACGAAACCGTTTCGTTCACCAGGCGAGTGTGATCTGGGTCACATCATGAATCGCCGCAGGTGGGGCACCCGTCCAGCCATTCATCCACCTCCGCGTCCGTTGAGAACGCCGGAAATCCCTAGGATGGCGGCCATGGAACGGCAGCATCGCCCCCGGACCGGGGACGAGCCGTCGCACGCCCGCAGCCCGTTGCGGATGCGGCTCGTGCTGGCCTGCATGGGGCTGGCCAACGGACTGCTCGGCGTGGGCATCTTCGGGTTCTGGCTGCGCACGCTGCCCTTCATGGTGTTCTTCGCCGCGCTCGCCGTGTTCTCCCTCGGCAACATCGTGGTCGTACTCGTCCGGATCAGGCAGGGCGCGCACTACCAGCCGGGCCGCGACGTGCCGCCGTACCAGCCCGTCGATCCCGAGCCGCACGAGCTGAAGCCGCCCAAGCCGATCACGGCGCGTCGCAGATACCAGCGTTACTTCCTGATCATGGGCACCTGCATGGTGCTGATCGTGCTCGCCTGGACCTGGGTGCGCTTCTACTCGGTGCTCGCGGCCGGGATCATGAGCTTCGTCGCCGCGCTGCTGCCCCCGCTCGCCGCGGTGATGACCAACGCCGACAGCCCGATCCTGCACGAGGACGACTCGGCTCCCCCGAACGAGTGGTTCGGTGACGGTCCGCCACCCGAGTGGTTCGACGACCCCGGGGACGAGCGGCGGCCGCCCGGCCCGACACGTGATTGATGCCGAGTTCACGACCGGTTAACAAGGCGGAAACGAGCAGCTGTGAGCCTGGAGGGACCAGTCATCCCCCTTCACGCCTGCTGAGGATCGCCCGTGAGTTACAAGGCCGAGTACATCTGGATCGACGGCACCCTCCCCACCGCGCAGCTTCGTTCCAAGACGAAGATTCTGTCCGACGGCGCCGAGCCGCCGATCTGGGGCTTCGACGGGTCAAGCACCAACCAGGCCGAGGGCCACGCCTCGGACCGCGTCCTCCAGCCGGTGCTCACCGTTCCCGACCCGGTCCGCGGCGGTGCGAACGTGCTGGTGCTGTGCGAGGTCCAGAACATCGACTTCACCGCGCACGAGTCCAACACCCGGGCCGCGAACGCCGAGGTGGCCGAGCGCTTCGCCGCGCAGGAGCCGTGGTTCGGCATCGAGCAGGAGTACACCCTGTTCGACGGTGAGCGCCCGCTCGGCTTCCCCGAGGGCGGCGGCTTCCCCGGCCCGCAGGGTCCGTACTACTGCGGCGTCGGCGCGTCGAACATCGTCGGCCGCGAGATCGTCGAGAAGCACCTGGACTACTGCCTCGAGGCCGGCCTCGCGATCTCCGGCATCAACGCCGAGGTCATGCCCGGCCAGTGGGAGTTCCAGGTCGGCCCGGTCGGCACGACCGCGGCGGCCGACCACCTGTGGCTCGCGCGCTGGCTGCTGCACCGCGTCGCCGAGGACTTCGGCGTGTCCGTCAGCTTCGGCGCCAAGCCGGTGAAGGGCGACTGGAACGGCGCCGGCGCGCACACCAACTTCTCCACCAAGGCCATGCGCGAGGGCTACGACGCGATCATCACCGCGGCCGAGTCGCTCGGCGCCGAGGGCAAGCCGCTGGAGCACGTCTCCGTCTACGGCGACGGCATCCAGGACCGCCTCACCGGCCTGCACGAGACCGCCCCGTGGAACGAGTACAGCTACGGCGTCTCCAACCGCGGCGCGTCGGTGCGCATCCCGTGGCAGGTCGAGGTGGACCAGAAGGGCTACATCGAGGACCGCCGCCCGAACGCCAACTGCGACCCGTACAACGTGACCCGGGTCATCACCGACACCTGCTGCACCGCGCTGGAGAAGGCCGACCAGGTCTGAGCCGACGATCCATCATCAGGGGCGCTCGCGCTCCGGCGCGCACGGCGCACTTGACGGCGCTTCAGGTCCCCTTGACCGGGTACAGACGGTCAGGGGGACCTGTGTTTATCACGGAAAGCGGACGCGAAGGGGACTTTGCGTAGCTCAAAAGAGTTGCATAGATGCAAAGTGCATCCGCAATCGCCGGTGCACGGCCTACTCTCGTCTAGAGACAACGCAACGGATGACGCGCCGCGAACGAGGCGGACCGTCAGACCGCGGGACCGAGAGGTTGTGGTCTGCGATGCGCACCATGATGCACGAAGCGCAATCCGCCGATGCGGAGGCTGACGCGGCTTACGCCCCGGCCGACGGGGTCTGGTGGACGTTCCCGGCCCTGCCGGTGCACGCCAGGCTGGCCCGGATCTGGCTGGAGGGCTGGCTCGACGCGCAGTGCCCCGGCAAGGAGGAGCAGTCCTACGGCGCGCTGGTCGCCTTCAGCGAGCTGGTGACGAACTCGGTGCTGCACGGCGCCGGCCCGATCACCGTGCACGCCCGGCTCGTCTACGGGCCGCAGGAGCTTCAGCACAGCGTCTACGGCACCGAGCCGCGGCGGCTGCTGTGCGAGGTCACCGACCGCTGCGTGGACCTGCCGATGATGCTCGACGCGGGCCCCGACGACGAGCACCATCGAGGCCTGAGCCTGGTGGACGCGCTCACCGCGAGCTGGTGGGTACGCGCGGCGCCCGGCGGCGGGAAGACCACGTCGTTTCTGGTGGAGCTGGACGAGGGCTGAGACGGCAAGACCACGTCGCTGTTGCCTGACGGAACTGGACGAGGGCTGACGAGGAGTCAGCTGGCCGGCTCGGCCGCGGAACCGGCGCCATCCAGCGCCGCGCGTCCGTCCGCCTTGGCCCAGTAACCCAGCAGCACCTCGACCAGGCGCTCGGGCTGGTCCACGTTCACCGAGTGCCCGGCCTCCGGGATCGCGGTGAACGGTACGCCGAGCCGCTCCGCCATCGACTGCTGCTCCGCGGCGCTCCACGTGCTCTCGTTGACGCCGCACACCGAGAAGCAGGGCAGCTCGTCCCGCTCCAGCACCGCGCGGAGCTCGTCCACCCGGTCGGGCTCGCTGAGCAGCCAGCGCGCCATCGCCTGCAGGGCACGCCGGTCGTTGCCCCTGATGCGGTGTCGAACGAACCTCTGGATCGCCGGATCCGGGTGCCGGTCCAGCCGCAGCAGCCGGTTGCCGGTGACCGGGGTCATCAGCTGGGTGGCCGCGAGGAAGAAGCGCACCCGGTAGGAGGCGGGGGCCGGGACCGCGCCGGGCCCGCTGCCCAGCAGCGTCACCGTGGCCAGCGGCAGCTTCGGGCCGCCGAGCAGCGCCTGCCTGGCCACGTAGCCGCCGAAGGAGTGCCCGACCAGATGCACCGGTATGCCCGCCTCGGCCCGCTGCGTGATCAGCTCGCGCAGATCCTCGCCGTAGCCCTCGAGCGTGTAGGGAGTCTGTAACGGAAGGCCGGGGGAGTCGCACTGCCCGCGCTGGTCGATCGACAGCACCCGGACGCCGGCGCGGCCGAGCGGTTCGAGCATCGGCAGGAAGTCCTCCTTGGACCCGGTGAATCCGGGTACGCAGATGACCTCGGCGCGCACTTCGATGTGGTCGGGCGGGTGGGTCTCGTGCGCGGAGAGCGGGCCGGCGGAGACGGACAGCGCGACCCGGTGGGTTCCCTGCGGCAGCCCCAGGAACGGCGGCGTGGACAACGCGGCTCCTCCCCTTCCCATGAAATCCGGCTATTCGAGCAGCAGCGTATCCGCGCCCGGATCCGGCGGCGACGCGGGGCCGCCGCCGGAAGCGGGATCAGACCTGGGTGCGCCGACGGTTCGCGACCGGACCGAGGTTCAGCGGATCCACCGCGTGCTCCTCGGTCGGCGCGGCGGGCTTGTCGGCGGGCGCGGCCGGCTTGTCCGCGGGCAGCGCGGAGGTGATCTGCCCGGCCGGGGAGCCCTGCGCCGCCACCGACTTCTTCGTGGTCCGCTTGCGCGGCGCACGCTCGGTCGTCGCACGCTGCGAGCCCTGTAGGATCGGCTCCTGGGTGAAGACCGCCTCGGTCAGCTCGACCGGCTCGTTCACCGGGGCCGTGCGCACCGGCTCGTGCTGCATGACCGGGTCGGCCAGCGAGCCGGGCGCCAGCTTGATGCTGCCGCCGCCCTTGACGCCGCCGGCGCCACGGTTGCGCACCGGCTTAGGCACGGGAGCCCCGGCGGTCGCGGCCTTGCTCGCGCTCACCGGAGCCTCGGTCGTCGCGGCGGCCTTCTTAGCCGTCGTCTTCCGCGCGGCACGCTTGCGCGCCGACTTCTCCTCGACCGCCACTTCCGCGACGGTCTCGGCGGGCGCCTCGACCACGGTCTGCGCGGGAGCCGCCGCACGCTTGCGCGTCCGAGCGGTCTTGGTCGCGGCGACCGGCTCGACCGTCACCGCGGCGACCTCCGCCACGGTCTCGGCAGGCGCGGCTACGGGAGCAGCGGCCTCGGCCACGCTCGTCGTCCGCTTCCGAGCCCGCTTGCGCGCGGGCTTCTCCTCGGTGCCGTCGACGGTCTCGACCACCGGCGTCGCGACAATCGCGACCGTCTCAGCCGGAGCTTCGACCACCGCCGCCGTCTCAACCGAGGCGGCACGCTTGCGAGTCCGAGTGCGCTTCGGCTTGTCCTCCGCCGCCTGCGCATCCGGCTCGACGCTCACGGTCTCGATGACCGGCGCAACACTCACGGCCTGCGTCTCCGCCTCCGGCGTCACAACGGCCTTAGCCCGGCCGCGCGTCCGCGAACGACTCTTCGATGCGGGCTCACCGTTCACCGGCTCGATCGTCGGCACGCGGAACGGATCCGTCTGGCTTTCCACGACCGGCGCGGCACCCATCGCCGCGGCCCGCTCCGTGTGCACCGCGATGGAATCCGTGCTCACAGCCGACATGCCCGCCTCGGCGCCCGCGAACTGCTGCCCGCCACCACCGCGGGTGCGCCGACGCTGACGCGGCGTCCGCTCGCGACGCGGCTGCGGCTCCGGCTCGGCCGCCACCTCGGGGCCACGTCCACCGCGCCCCTTGCTGCCGCCACGCGCGCCGCCGTGCCGACCGGTCTCGCCGAGATCCTCGAGCTCCTCGGCCTCGAGCCCGGCGCGCACCCGGTCCTGCTTCGGCAGCGCGCCCTTGATGCCCTCCGGAATGTCCAGGTCCGCGAACAGCTGCGGCGAGGTCGAGTACAGCTCGACGGGCTCGGCCAGATCGAGGCCCAGCGCCTTGTTGATCAGACCCCAGCGCGGCATGTCCTCCCAGTCCACCAGCGTGACCGAGGTACCGGTGCGCCCGGCCCGTCCGGTGCGGCCGATCCGGTGCGTGTAGACCTTCTCGTCCTCCGGGCACTGGTAGTTGACCACGTGGGTCACGCCCTCGACGTCGATGCCGCGGGCCGCCACGTCCGTGGCCACCAGCACGTCCACCTTGCCGTTGCGGAACGCCCGCAGCGCCTGCTCACGCGCGCCCTGGGCCAGGTCGCCGTGCACCGCGCCGACCGCGAAGTGCCGGTCCTGCAGCTCCTCGGTGATCCGGGCGACGGCCCGCTTGGTGCGGGCGAAGACCATGGTCAGACCGCGGCCGTTGGCCTGCAGGATGCGCGCCAGCATCTCGATCTTGTCCAGGTCGTGCGCGCGGTAGACGAACTGCTTGATGTTCGCGACCGACACGCCCTCGTCGTGCGGCTCGGCGGCGCGGATGTGCGTGGGCCGGTTCATGTACTGCCGGGCCAGCGAGATCACCGCGCCGGGCATGGTGGCCGAGAAGAGCATCGTCTGGCGCTGAGCCGGGAGCAGCTTGATGATCCGCTCCACGTCCGGCAGGAAGCCGAGGTCGAGCATCTCGTCGGCCTCGTCCAGCACCAGCGTGCGCACCCGGCCGAGGTTCAGATGGCCCTGGTTGGCCAGGTCGAGCAGTCGGCCCGGGGTGGCCACCGCGATGTCGATGCCGTCGGTCAGCGCCTTGACCTGCGGCTCGTAGGCGCGGCCGCCGTACAGCGCCTGCACCCGGATCCCGTTGGTGCTGCCCGCGGCGGTCAGGTCCGCGCACACCTGCGTGCACAGCTCGCGGGTCGGCACCACGATCAGCGCCTGCGGGGTGCCGTTGGCCGGGGGCAGTTTGCCGTTCGAGGCGCCGCCGGAGGAGCGGCCGCCGCGGCGCCGCGTGCCCGACGCGGCCTTCGCGGCCGGGGACTTGGCGGAGGCGGCGGGCTGCGCCGCGGCGTCGCCCTCCTCCGCGGGAAGGTCGACGATGCGCTGGAGCACCGGGACGCCGAAGGCGAGGGTCTTTCCGGTGCCGGTCTTCGCCTGGCCGATGATGTCCGCGCCGCCGAGGGCGACCGGGATCGTGGAGGCCTGGATCGGGAAGGGGCTGGAGATGCCCTGGGCGTCCAGCGCGGAGACGATGTGCGGGGCGACGCCGAGCGCGGCGAAGGTGCCGGGCTGCCCGTCCTGGGAGTCAGTCGGAATGCTGATGATCGTTACCTCTTCGTATGCTCGCGGCGCTCGCCATCCCGGTTTTGCTTCGCCGGGTGCGGGCCGCGGGGCCCATGCGGTGGGGGGTTCGCGTGGCCACCGGGCGTCGAGGGACGTCGTTTCAGCCGCGCGGTCGGAGCCGATCGGGGCGCCGACCGGGCATCCGGCGGATCGAGTCCGCCTTGGCAATCGCTCTGGGACTGCCAGTGTCACCATGTTACCAGCCCGTCGTTCCCCGAATGGGTACGCTGCGTGACATGCAGAAGTCTGAGGAGGAACGCTCCGGTCAGCCCGTCGACCGGGCCGAGCTCGAGGCAGGGCGGTCCGGGTACCAGGCGCTGGCCGATTTCGAGCGTTGGGCGGCCCTCGGCGCGCAGGCCCCCGCCTTCGCCGACCGGCTCGCCGCGACGGGCTGCGCGGCGGCCGCGCACCGCAGGCTCGCTGAGGGCGCGGCGCCCGCGGGCCCCGACCCGCTGCTGGACGAGGCGGAGCGCAGGCTGCGGCCGAGTGACTGGTGGGAAGCGCTGGCCAAGGCCTATCACTGGCAGCGGCTGACCGCGCAGGCTTACGGGGTGGAGCTCGACCTGGAACCGCAGCGTTGGGCGCGGGAGCAACTGGCCGCGGCGTCACACGAGCAGACGGTCGCGGACCGGCTCGCATTGGTCGAACGAAGGCTGGCCGGAGAGGCTCTAGTGCTGCGGCACGCGCTCGGCGCACTGTGACGTAGGTCTCGTACGTAAGTCTCATATCCGGCAGATGTCAGATTCCGCAGAGTCGCCGCGCGCTTGCTCAGCTCTGCGGCAGTTCGCGGGAACGCTCGTACACCGCGAAGCCGAAGACGAGCAGCAGCGCGACCACGATGGCCACGACCAGGTTGATCGTGTCGTGGCCGCGGCCGAGGACCACGGCGGCCAGCGCGCCCCCGCCGAGCGCGCCGCCGAGTCCGAGCAGCAGGATCAGCGGCCAGACCAGCGGATGGCGCCCGGGTACCGCGAGGCAGCCCCACACCCCGACGAGCAGGCCGCCGAGCGCCGACCAGAGCGGTTCTTGCCAGTGCATGCGCGCCAGGCTACCGACGCGCCGTCGAATTTGGTGGGATATGTCCGGACCCGATTCGGTCCGGACATATCCCCAGGGCGATTTAGAGAGCGCCGAAGCCGACCCGGCGGACGGCCTGCTCACCGATCTCCACGTAGGCCAGCTGCTCCGCCTTCACGTAGACCTTGCGGCCCTTCTCGTCCTCGAGCACCAGCACGCCGGACTCGCCGGTGAACGCCGCCGAGACCGCGCTCTCCACCTCGTCCGGGGTCAGCGCGGACTCCACGGTCAGCTCACGGCTCGCGTGCTGGACGCCGATCTTGATCTCCACGCTCATCCCTCCATCGCGGCGCGCACGGGCACGCGCCGTTCGTCACTTCGTCACTCTCGTTGAAACGCAGGCACCGCCAGCGTAACCGGTGGCTCCCGCCTGAAGGGGAACGTTCCGTGGCCGCGCGGCTATTTCGCCCGCCGCCTCGCGCCCCGGCTACTTCGCCGAGTCGCGCCCCAGCGGGAACTTCGCGATGCCCCGCCAGGCCAGCTGGGAGATCAGCTCCGAGGCCTTCTCCCGGGACACCGGCGAGCCGCTGGCCAGCCAGTAGCGCGCGGTCACCTGCGAGATGCCGGTCAGCCCGACGGCCAGCAGCATGGCCTCCTCGTGCGGCAGACCGGTGTCCTCCGCGATGACCACGCTGATCAGCCGGGCGCACTCGAGCTGCGCGTCGGCCACCCGCTCGCGCACCGCCGGCTCGTTGTTCAGGTCGGACTCGAACACCAGCCGGAACGCGCCGGTCTCGTGCTCGACGAAGTCGAAGTAGGCGTCCATCGTGGCCGCCACGCGCGCCTTGTTGTCATGCGTGGAGTCCAGCGCGAAGCGGATCTTGTTCACCATGATCTCGCACTGCTGGTCGAGCAGCGCGAGGTAGAGCTCGAGCTTGCCCGGGAAGTGCTGGTAGAGCACCGGCTTGGACACGCCCGCGCGCTCGGCGATGTCGTCCATCGCGGCGGCGTGGTAACCGTGCGCCACGAAGACCTCGCGGGCCGCGCCGAGCAGCTGGTTGCGCCGGGCCACCCGGGGCAGGCGCATCGAGCGCGCGCGTCCCTCGACGGTCGGCAGGGCTTCGGCGCTGCTGGTCACGGCGCTCCTCGAAGATTGTGAACGCTAACTCGTTCGGCGGCTTGACTAACCGCGGCGGACCCCGTGGTCCATCCTGGTCACCGTTCATCCTACGGCTCGGTAACCTGCCATGGGTAGCGTCGGCCGGGTTTCCAGCTGCCGGACTCTCTCGCGGGAATGCTGCACGGCGTGGCATGGTTGCGGAGGGAAAGCGAGTTTCCACCGCAATCCGAGTATCCGAGTGAGAGGTAAGGGGGCCTTCGGCCGTGTCCGCACCGCCTGTCAAGTTGCCGCCGCTGGTCGAACCGGCTGAGAGTCTGACCGTGAATGAGGTGCGCCGCTACTCGCGCCACCTGATCATTCCGGACGTCGCGATGGACGGCCAGAAGCGGCTGAAGAACGCCAAGGTGCTGTGCGTCGGCGCCGGCGGCCTCGGCTCCCCGGCGCTGATGTACCTCGCCGCCGCCGGCGTGGGGACCCTCGGCATCGTCGAGTTCGACACCGTGGACGAGTCGAACCTGCAGCGCCAGATCATCCACGGCCAGTCCGACGTCGGCCGCTCCAAGGCCGAGTCCGCGCGCGACTCCGTCAAGGAGATCAACCCGCTGGTCGAGGTGGTGCTGCACGAGGAGCGCCTCGAGGCCGAGAACGTGATGGAGCTGTTCGCGCAGTACGACCTGATCGTCGACGGCACCGACAACTTCGCCACCCGCTACCTGGTCAACGACGCCTGCGTGCTGCTGAACAAGCCGTACGTGTGGGGCTCGATCTACCGCTTCGACGGCCAGGCCTCGGTCTTCTGGGCCGAGTACGGCCCCTGCTACCGCTGCCTCTACCCGGAGCCCCCGCCCCCCGGCATGGTCCCCTCCTGCGCCGAGGGCGGCGTCCTCGGCGTGCTGTGCGCCTCGATCGGCTCGATCCAGGTCACCGAGGCCATCAAGGTGCTGATGGGCATCGGCGAGCCGCTGGTCGGCCGGCTGATGATCTACGACGCCCTGGAGATGAGCTACCGCACGGTCAAGGTCCGCAAGGACCCGGAGTGCGCGGTGTGCGGCAAGAACCCGACGGTCACCGAGCTCATCGACTACGAGGCGTTCTGCGGCGCGGTCTCCGAGGAGGCCCAGGAGGCCGTCAAGGACTCCACCATCACCCCGAAGACCCTGAAGCAGTGGATCGACGAGGGCCAGAACCTCGAGATCATCGACGTGCGCGAGCCCGCCGAGTGGGAGATCGTCAACATCGAGGGCGCGAAGCTGGTGCCCAAGAACGAGTTCCTGATGGGCGACGCGCTGACGAAGCTGCCGCAGGACAAGAAGATCGTGCTGCACTGCAAGTCCGGCGTCCGCTCGGCGGAAGTGCTGGCCCTGGTCAAGGCGGCCGGCTTCACCGACGCGGTGCACCTCGGCGGCGGCGTGGTGGGCTGGGTCAACCAGATCGAGCCGCAGAAGCCGATCTACTGAGTTCTGCCCGGCTGGTGACGTGACGAGAGTCCCCGCGGTCCGCGTGCATCGGGTCGCGGGGACTTTTGTGTGCTGCGTGGGTTCGGCCCCGCCTACAACATCCCCTTGCGGGTCAGCCAGGTGAATGTCACGTAGCCCGGGATCGCCGGCAGGTAGGTGCGCAGCAGGCGGAACAGCAGCACCGCGAGCACTGCCGTGCCGTAGTCCACGCCCACCGTCTTGAGCGCGAACGTCATCGCGGTCTCGACGGTGCCGATGCCTGAGGGGATCGGGATGAAGGAACCGGCGGTCTGGGCCGTCAGGTAGACGACCGCGGTGGTCGGGTAGCTGATGGCGTTGTGCGGGGAGACGGTGTGGATCGAAGCCCACAGGCACAGCGCGTTGAACAGCGAGAGCAAGATCGTGCCGCCGAGCGCGATCGACAGCTTCTTCGGGCTCTGCGCCACGTCGAGCAGACGCGGCAGGGAGCCTTCGAAGAACGGGGCCAGGCGGCGCTTCGCGAAGTGGCGCAGCGGCGGCAGCGTCATCGTGACCATCACCAGGATCGCGATGGTCAGCAGGATCGCGATGAGCAGCGTGGAGGAGTCGGAGTTCTGCATGTTCTGACCCGCGAGGAAGGTGAACGTCGCGATCAGCATGATGTGGATGACGAAGCCGACGGCCTGCGACGCGCCCACCGCGCTCACGGCCGGGCCGGTCGGGATGCCGCGCTTCTGCATGTACCGGGTGTTGAGCGCCACGCCGCCGACGGCTGGAGGAGCGACCAACGAGACGAAGCCCGCCGCGATCTGCACGAGCAGGTTGTTGAGGATCGGCAGCTTCTCCGGGATGAAACCGGTGAGCACCATCGCGGCCGATACGTACGTCAGCATCGACGCCAGGACCGCCGCGATCGCCCACCACGGCGACATGTGGTGCATCACGTAGTCGAAGTTCAAGCCGTTCTTGCTGGCCGAGGAGAGCTCGATCAGAAGCACGTAGACCGCGAAGCAGCCCGCTGCCACCGTCAGCAGCGTCTTCGGGCTCAGCCGTTCGAGCTTGACCGGCTCGGACGTGGGTGCGTGCGGACGCAGCTCAAGGATCTGTTCGCGCAGGCTCTGCAGCAGGTGCTTGGACTTGCGGACGGCGGCGCGGGTCGTGCGGGTCAGGACGACCGGTTGGAGCATCGGGAGCGCGGCGCCGAGCCGGTCTTCACCGAGTACCTGGGCGCCGATGCGTACGGTGCGTTCGGGGCCGGCCTTCAGGGCGAGCGCGGCCATCGTTTCGGCGATGTCGAGCAGTTGCTGGAGGTCGGCCGCGGCGACCTCGCCGTTGCGCAGCTCGCTCAGCCAGATCTCGCCTTGCTCGTCGACCAGGATCGAGTCGAGGGCGAGTCTGCGGTGCGCGATCTGGTTGTGGGTCAGCTCTTTGAGCACCTGCCAGACGCGTTCGAGCAGTTCGTCGGTGACGCGTTCCTTGGGCAGTTGGCCGAGTTGGTGGGCGTTTACCCGCTCGTAGGCCAGCAGCGCCGCGTCCGCGCTCAGCTCGCGGACCGCGACCAGCTTGGGCGTGCGGATTCCGGCGTCGCGCAGGGCGTAGGAGATCAGCGCCTCCTGATCGACCGTGCGACGCAGCGAGAACAGGTTGCGCCGCTGGGCCGGGCCGCGCAGACGGATGCGCCGGTAGACACGGTAGATCAGGCCGACGGCTTGGCGGTCGCGGTCGAGCACGGTCACGTCGAGCACCCGGCCGTCGGCGCAGCGCACCTCGTAGCGGCGTACGTCGTCGTGCTCGCCCTGCCAGCGGCAGGCCACCGGGTTCACGCCCACGTCGGCCAGCATCTGCACGACCACCTGGCCGGTGGGACGCTCGTTGACCACGCCGCAGGCGAAGCGCCAGCCGAAGGCCACCGCGCGGCCCAGCAGGAACGTCACGAACAGCCCGACCAGCGCGCTGTCCCCGCTCATCAGCGTGGCCACCGAGTAGATTCCGATGCACACCCAGGTGAAGGTGCGCAGCGTCGGGCGGTCGTTGAAGCCGAGCACGGTCAGGAACGCGATCAGCGTCGCGATGTAGATGTGCAGCGGCGAGGTGGTGCCCGAGTTCAGGTGCCGGGTCAGCTCGGACAGCAGCCAGCGCGGCGCGTACGAGGACTCGATCCAGAAGTTGAGCAGGCTGGAAACGCCGTAGGCGAGCGCGGCGGCGATCACCGCGTCGGCCACCCGCTTGCCGTCCCGGCGCACCAGCCGCTCCACGGCCAGCCCGACCGGGATGATCGCCGTGGTGATGTTCGTCAGCACGGTGATGCCGCCGAGCAGGAACGACGGCGCCAGCTGCACGCCGTTGTGGATGTCCGACTCGAGGCCCGAGGTGGTCTGCACGCCGATCTTGCCCAGAATGAGCACGATCACGACCATCGCCGACTCGAAGAACAGCCGCATCAGGTCCGGCTGTCGCCGTATCCGGCGCGGCTCCGGCGGCTCGTCCACCGGCACCGTCACCGCCGGCGCGGCCCCGACCGCCCCGTTCTCCGACTCTCCCACGTCGTGAAGCGAGCCGTCGACGACGGCCGAGGCCACGGCTTGTGCCGCGTCCCGCTCCTCGGTGCCCATGACGTTCACAGTGTCCTTTTCGACTCTCGCCTCGTCGCACGCCGAAATGCCGTGGCAGTCCCGCCCGGCTCTAGCTCTATGGTCGCCTACGCATGAGGTCCTGTGCAGCCCGGGGTGGCTCCCGGGGGTAGTTTTCCAGTGTTTTCCGTTAACGCGCGCGCAGTGGGTATTGTGCCGCCCTCCGCCTCCGCCTCCATCCACCCCGAGGTTGATAACGATGCCAGAGTCCGTCACCCCGCCGAACGAGACTCCGGGGTACGACGAGCCGCCTGAGTACGCCAGGCTCGTGCTGGACCTGGTCAGACGTATTCCGCCTGCCAAGGTGATGACGTACGGGGACATCGCCGAGTTCCTCGAACGGGGGACGGCCCGTCAGGTCGGGGCGGTGATGGCGGGCTACGGTTCGCGCGCGCCGTGGTGGCGGGTGGTCAACGCCTCCGGCCAGCTGCCGGACCAGCTGCGCGGCGAGGCGGCGGCCAACTACCTCTCCGAGGGCACGCCGTACGACCTCGAACGCGAGCGGGTGCGGCTCGCCGCGTGCAGATGGGATGGTTTGGCATAGATAGTGATGGTGCGGCGCGATTTTCTGTCGGAACCTTGTGGTCTGATGGATTCTCGAGCCCTTAGAAGATCCGGAACAAAGACAGAAGACAGAAAGAGTGCGACGCCGTGAGCCCCGCCCCGCCGCCCTACACCCTGGTCCGCCGTGCCGCGGCCGGGCGGGCGCCGCTGCTCGATCCGGAGCAGCGGGATGTGGTGGCGCACCGCGGCGGGCCGTTGCTGGTGCTCGCCGGGCCGGGCACCGGGAAGACGACGACGCTGGTCGAGGCCGTGCTCGACCGGATGTCGGGCGAGGGGGCGGTGCGGCCGGAGGAGATCCTCGTCCTCACCTTCAGCCGTGCCGCGGCCGCTGAGCTGCGCGATCGGATAGGGGCGCGGGTCGGCGAGACGGTGGGCGTGCCCGGGGCGACGACGTTCCACGCCTTCTGCTTCGCGCTGCTCGGCCGGTTCAAGGACCCGACGCTCTTTTCCGAGCCGCTGCGGCTGCTGTCGGGGCCTGAGCAGGACGTATTCATCCGGGAACTGGTCCGCGGCACGATCGATCCGGCCACCGGCTGGCAGGGCGGCGCGGGCTCTTCGGACGCGGTGCGCTGGCCCGCCGCGCTGCGCGCCGCGCTCGGCACCCGCGGTTTCGCCGAGGAACTGCGTGCCGTGCTGCTGCGAGCCCGTGAGCAGGGCCTCGACCCGGGCCTGCTGCGCGGATACGCCGAACGGGTGGACCGGGACGACTGGCGGGCCGCGGCGCGCTTCTTCGGCGAGTACCTGGACGTGGCCGACGCCCGGGGCGTGCTCGACTACGCCGAACTGGTGCATCGCGCGGTGCTGCTCGCCGAGACCCCCGAGGTGCGCGCGCAACTGCGCTCCGCCTACCGCGTCATCTTCGTGGACGAATACCAGGACACCGATCCGGCGCAGGTCAGGCTGCTGGAGGCGCTCGCCGGGGACGGCCGCGAGCTGGTCGTGGTCGGCGATCCGGACCAGTCGATCTACGCCTTCCGCGGCGCGGATCTACACGGCATCCTCGAGTTCCCGGACCGCTTCCGCTCGATCGAGGGAGCGCCCGCCCGAATCGCCGTGCTGAGGACCAGCCGCCGGGCCGGGCCGACGCTGCTGAGCGCCTCGCGCCGCGTCACCCGACGGATGCCGATCAGCCGGCTGCCCGCCGAGGCCGTGCGCGCGCACCGGGATCTGCTGACGGCCGCGGACGGGCCGATCGAGGGCGACGTCGGCGTGCTGCTCTACCCGGCGGTCTCGGTCGAGCAGGCCGCGATCGCCGACCTGCTGCGCCGCGCGCACCTCGAGGAGGGGATCGAGTGGGCCGACATGGCCGTGCTCACCCGCACCGGCAACCAGCTCAGCGCCCTGCGCAGGGCGCTGACCATGGGCAACGTCCCGGTCGAGGTGCGCGCCGAGCAACTGCCGCTGGCCCGAGAACCCGCCGTGGCCACGCTGCTGCTCGCGCTGCGCTGCGCCGCCGAGCCGGCCGCGCTTACTCCCGAGACCGCGCGCTCGCTGCTCACCGGCCCGCTCGCGGGCCTCGACAGCGGGGACCTGCGCAGGCTCGGGCGGGCGCTGCGGGCCGAGGAGGCGCTGGCCGGGGCACGTCCCGAGAAGGCGGCCCCTTCGCCATCGCCACTACGCCCGGCCGACCCACAGCTCCGCGAGGCCGACGCTGACGCCGACCCGGCGATACTCGTCGCGGCTGAACCAGCGGCCGGTGCTCCCGCGTCGCCGCCACGTCCGGCTGACCAGCTGATCCGTGAGGCCGTTGCCGACCCGGCGATACTCGTCGCGATCGAGCCCTCGATCGGCGGTGCCGCGCGGGATCTGGCGTTGCTGCTGCGTGCCGCGTCCGAGACCCTTGCCAACGGCGGCGTGGTGGAGGACGCGCTGTGGGTGCTGTGGAACGGCACCGCGCAGGCACCCTCGCGCTGGCCGGGCCGGTTGCGGCGGGCGGTGGATCGGGGCGGGGCTGGCGGACGGCTCGCGGATCGCGACCTCGACGCCGTCATCGCGTTGTTCGCGCTGGCCGCGCGGGCCCAGGAGCGCACCGGGCACGCGGGTGTGAGCGACTTCATCAGCAGCCTGCAAGCGCAGGACCTGGCGGCCGACACGCTTGCCGACAAAGCCGAACGCGGCGGCGCGGTTCAGTTGATGACGGCGCACGCGTCCAAGGGCCTGCAGTGGTCGCTCGTCGTCGTGGCCGGGGTGCAGGAGGGGCTGTGGCCTGACCTGCGGCATCGCGGCTCGCTGCTCGACGCCGACCGGATCGGGCAGAGCGGGCTGAGCGACCCGTTGAGCACGTCCGCGCTGCTCGCCGAGGAGCGGCGGCTGTTCTACGTGGCGGTCACCCGCGCCAGGAAACGGCTCGTGGTCAGCGCGGTGCAGGGCGAGAGCGAGGACGGTGAGACACCGTCTCGTTTCATTCGCGAACTCGGCGTCGAACCGGTCGCGTCCACCTTCCTGCGGCAGCGCCCGCTGCGGATCTCGGCGCTGCTGGCCGAGCTGCGCCGGTACGCGACCGCGCCCGAGGGGGCGGTGAGCGAGGAGCTGCGGCAGGCGGCCGTGCTCCGGCTGGCGAAGATCGCGGCGGCCGAGGCCCCGGACGGCGCCGCGCTCGTGCCGAGCGCCGGTCCGGAGCGCTGGTGGGGACTGTACGAGCGCACCGACAACCCGACCCCGATCGTCCGACCCGATCTGCCGGTGCCGCTCTCGGCCAGCGCCGTCGAGGCCCTGGACGCCTGCCCGCTGCGCTGGTTCCTGGAGCGTCCGGCGGCGGCGCAGGAGCAGTCCAGCGAGCAACAGGGCTTCGGCCTGGTCTTCCACGCGCTGGCCGAAGAAGTGGCGACGGGTGTGACGGCGGCCGACATCGATGTGCTGATGGACCGGCTCGACCGGGTTTGGGACCGGCTGCCCTTCGAGGCGCGCTGGCAGTCCGAGCAGGAACGGCGTGCTGCGCGACGTGCGCTGGAACGCTTCCTGGTCTGGCACGGCCAGCACCGCGACGGCCGCAAGTTCGTCGCCGCCGAGCTCGAGTTCGACACGACGCTGAAGGTCGGCGGCGTGCCCGTGCGGCTGCACGGCTACATCGACCGCGTCGAGGTGGACGCGGAAGGCCAGGTTTACCTCGTCGACTTCAAAACCGGGAAGAAGGCGAAGACGCCGAAGGAGGCGGAGAAGAGCGCGCAGCTGGCGGTCTATCAGCTCGCTGCGGAGAACACGGAGGGCCTCGGCGAGACCGCGGGCGCAGAGCTCGTCTACCCGCGCGACGACGTGGAGTCGGCCGAGCCGAGCGTGCGCACGCAGCCCGCGCTGCGCGATCAGGAGGACGTCGGCTGGGCGCCGAAGCTGCTGGCCGACGTCGCCGGGACGGTGCTGAGCGAGCGCTTCCACGCCTCGGGGGAGGCGGCCGTCTGCCAGCACTGCTCGCTGCGCCGGGCCTGTCCGCGCCAGCCCGAGGGCAGAGAGCTGCCGCTCTGATGTCTGTGCCGTTTGAAATGCAGCCGTTTGAAATGCAGCCGTTCGAAATGCATGCGCGCCCCCGCCCCGCCCCCACCCTGACCCGCCCCGACGAACTGCGCGAACTGCTCGGGATCCCGTACACCGAGGAGCAGATCGCCGCGATCACCGCGCCGCTCGAACCCGGCGTCATCGTCGCGGGCGCCGGCTCCGGCAAGACGGCCGTGATGGCCGCGCGCGTGGTCTGGCTGGTGGGCACGGGAGCGGTCGAACCGGGCCAGGTGCTCGGCCTGACCTTCACCAACAAGGCCGCCGGCGAGCTGCGCGAGCGCGTCCTTTCCAGCCTCTCCCGGCTCGGTCTATCCTCGGACTCTGATATCCCTGACATCCCGGAGTTCTCCGAAGAGGCGGACCCCGGCGAACCGACCATCTCCACCTACCACGCGTACGCCGACAGCCTGATCAAGGAGCACGGCCTGCGGCTCGGCCTCGAACCCTCCGCGCGCCTGCTCGCCGACGCCAACCGCTACACCCTCGCCGCCCGCGCCGTGCGTCGTGCATCAGGCCCCTTCGAATACCTCAGGGGTTCGGTCGCGACCCTCGCCCGCAAGGTCATCGACCTCGACTCCGAGCTCGCCGAGCATGTCGTCGAGCCCGAGCGGCTGCGCGAGTGGACCGAGTCATTCACCCGGCAGGCCGTGGCCGACGGGATGAGCGCCACCAGCCGCCGTGCCCCGCGCGGCTTCGCCGACTACTGGGCCATCGCGCGCGTGGCGATGGAACGGGTCGAGCTGCTCGCGCTGGTCGAGGACTACCGGAAACTCAAGCGGGGCGGGGACTTCGTGGACTTCGGCGACCAGATGGCGCTCGGCACCCGGCTGGCCGAGCAGGTTCCCGAGGTCGGGATGATCGAGCGGGACAAGTACCAGGTCGTGCTGCTCGACGAGTATCAGGACACGTCGGTGGCCCAGCGCAGGATGCTGTCCGGGCTTTTCGGCGCGGGCCACGCGGTGACCGGCGTCGGCGACCCGTGCCAGTCCATCTACGGCTGGCGCGGCGCCTCGCCCTCGAACATCGACCAGTTTCCCAAGCACTTCCCGCGCGCCGACGGCGCCGACGCCGCGCAGTATTCGCTCTCTGAGAACCGGCGCAGCGGCGGCAGGCTGCTGACCTTCGCCAACGACCGCTCGGCCGGGCTGCGCGAGCTGCACGCTGGTGTCCGCGAACTGCGTGCCTGCGCGGAGAAATTCCACCGCGGACACGCCGAGGCCGCCTTCCTCCCCACTCAACCCGAGGAGATCCAGTGGCTCGGCGAGCGCATCCAGGGCCTGTACGACTACGTGCGCGGGGACTGGTCGCAGATCGCCGTGCTGGTCCGGGCCGGGAATCAGATCCCCGACATCTACGCGGAGCTGCACGGCCGCGGCGTCCCCGTCGAGGTCGTGGGCCTTTCCGGGCTGCTCCATCTCCCCGAGATCGCCGACCTCGTGGCCGTGCTCGACGTGCTCGACGACCCGACCGCCAACTCCGCCCTCGTCCGCCTGCTCACCGGCCCCCGCTGGCGCATCGGACCGCGCGACCTGGCCCTGCTCGGCAAACGGGCCCGCGAGCTGGTCCGGCTCCCCGGCGCGGAGCAGCGCGGACTCGACCAGGCGCTCGTCGGCTCCGACCCCACCGACGTGGTTTCCCTAGCCGACGCGCTGGCCGACCCGGGGGAGGAGCTGCCCTTCTCGCAGGCCGCGCGCGCCCGCTTCGAGCGCTTCGCCGCCGAAATCAGAAGGCTGCGGCGCTCGCTGTCCGAGCCGGTCGTGGACGTGCTGCACCGGATCCTGCAGGAGACCGGCCTCGAGGTCGAGATCGCGGCGAGCTCGGCCGCGTACCGCCAGCGCTGCGCGGAGACGGTCGGCGCGTTCCTCGGCGTGGCGGGCGGATTCACCGACCTGGAGGGCGAGGAGTCCGTCACCGCCTTCCGCACCTTCCTCAAGGCGGCCGCGGCCCACGAGCGCGGCCTCGACGTGGACCTGCCGCCCGCCGAGAGCAAGACCGTCAAGATCCTGACGATGCACAAGGCGAAGGGCCTGGAGTGGGAGGTCGTCGCGATCCCGCACCAGTACGAGACCCGCGCCCGCGTCGAGAAGTACACCGCCAGCGTCGGCAAACTCCCGCACGACCTGCGCGGTGACGGCGAGTGGCTGCCGGAGCTGGCCACGGAGCCGCGTCGAGCGGAGGTGAAGCTCTTCGACGCCCTGATGAAGGAGCACGCCGAGTACGAGGACCAGCGCGTCGAGTACGTCGCCTTGACCAGGGCGAAAGAACTGCTGCTCGTATCAGGCCACGTATGGGGCCCGACCCAGAAGGATCCGCGCAGCGCGAACGGCACGCTCGAGTCCCTGCGCGAATACCTGCAGGCCAACTACGAGGCCGGGCGCGTCGACGCGTGGGCGGTCACGCCGGAGAAGGGCGAGGCCGAGAATCCCCTGCGTGAGCAGCAGGCCGAGGCCGAGTGGCCCGCACCCCTCGACTCCGCCGCTCGCGCCTCGCGTATCGCCGCGGCGGCCGCCGTCACCGGATTGTTGATGCTCCCCGAGGAACAGTGGCCGCAGGACCCTGAGATCGAGGATCAGCGTCAGCGCAAGCTGGTGGAGGGCTGGGACTCCGACCTGGACACATTGCTGGACGAACTGCGTCGCGCGCACGAGGTCCGCTTCGAGATCCCGATGCCGGTCTCGCTCTCGACCACCAAGCTGCTGGCGTACGCCAGGGACCCGGACGCGTTCGCCGAGCAGCTCTTCCGCCCGATGCCCAAGCCCCCGGCCCCGCAGGCGCGCCGGGGCACGGAGTTCCACGCCTGGGTCGAGGACCGCTTCGGCCAGCTCAGTCTCTTCGACGACGCGGACCTTGAGCTGTACGGCGAGGACGAGGACAGCGAGGATCTGGCCGAGCTCAAGGAGGCTTTCCTGCGCAGCGAATACGCCGACCGCGAGCCGTATCGCATAGAGGCCCCGTTCCAACTGCTGCTCGGCGGCCAGATCATCCGCGGCCGCATCGACGCCGTGTACCGCGCGGGCGGGGACGGGTCGCCCGACTCGCCGCACGAATTCGAGGTCGTCGACTGGAAGACCAACCGCCGCCAGAACGCCGATCCCCTGCAGTTGGCCGTCTACCGTCTCGCCTGGTCGGAGCTGGCGGGCGTGCCTCCGGCGCAGGTCGGCGCCGCGTTCCTCTACGTGCGCACCGGCGACGTCGTCCGCCCGAGAAATCTGCCAGAGCGCGAGGAATTGGAACGACTGCTCGCGGGCGGCGACGACGTCGAATAGCGCGAAGCGCGGATCCTCAGGGGCGACGCGCGGCCCAGCCGAACCTGCGTGCGCGGACGGACAGGTCGTCGCGCCGCGTCAGGCTGTCGGGCCGATCGGGGTCGAGCAGTGCATCGAGCGTGGCCAGATCCTCGCTGCTCAGCACACCCTCGAGCCGCGGCCGCAACCGGCCCAGTGATGCCTGCGCGTACTGACTCGCGGCTTCCGGCAACGGTGCCCGGAGCTCGACGGAGAACGTCCGCTCCTCCTCGACCACGAGCCCGGCTCCCGTCAGTCGCGCACCCCAGTCGTCCCCGATGTGCGGCATCCGCTGAGCATTGATCTCGGCCACTGCCGCGAGACAGCGCTCTTCCAGGCCGCTACCCAGGCTGTCCGGCAGGAAGCGTGGGAAGCCGTCCATCTCGATCACGACCAGCAGACCGCCGGGCCGCAGCATCCCGAAAAGCTTGCGCAGCGCCGCGTCCGGATCCGCGAGGTGATGCATGAACGCCGAGGTCCACACCACGTCCACCGCGCCGAAGTCCGGCCATGCTTCGTCCAGATCCGCCTGTACCGTGTGCACCCGCTTCTCGACGCCGAGACTTCGTGCCTTTTCCCGCAGCCGCTCGAGCATGTGTGCCGATCCGTCGACCGCGACCACCTCGGCGTCCCCGTTCCGCCGCAACAACGCGAACGTTCCTACTCCGGTCCCGCACCCCAAGTCGAGAATCCGTCCGGACAGGCTCCGCCCGGCATGCCCCTCGATCCAAGCGGTCACATCGGACAGGTAGCCGCTGAGCACCTGCCCATCGAGGTCGAGCAACTCTGCGAGGGCCGCTTCGTCATCCCCGTGCCCGTGCGAATGTCCGTGTCCGCGCTCATGCTGGTGCCCGTTGTCAGCCATGACTCCGACCTTACGTCGTTGCTAGCACCCGTCGGTCGCGTTGCTGGCGGGTTCGGCAGAGATCTGGGCTGAGGTGGGGAGGGTGAGCGCGCCGGTGACCTCGTAGACGGTGACGCTCGAGTCGGCGTAGATCTGCAAGGCGTGGCCGGTGGCGACGTTGATCTTCGCCAGGGCGCGGACGGAGGCGTCGAGGGGGTCGCGGCACTGGACCGTGGAGATGACGATGAGGCTGGTGTCGGGCACGGGGGACGTGGCGGTGGTGTAGATCTTCGCGGTTGGTACGTAGTACGAATACGCCCAACTGCCTACGCCCGTGCTGACGATTGCTCCGGTGAGGTGGTGCTCCTTCATCAGCTGCGGCAGCACTTGTACGCCGTTCGGCTGGATGTCGGCGACGGTCGCGGACTCGCTGATGCTTTCGCCGACCGGGATCGCGAGCACGGCCGCGGAGGCCAGGACGGCCACCGGGGCGACGAGGGAGACGGAGATTCCGCGCGTGGCCCGTGCGATGAGCTTGACGACTTCCGCGGCGCCGATTCCGGCCAGGGTGAGGAACATCGGCGTCCACATCACCCAGTAGTAGCCGAGCGCCACGTTGGCGATGAAGCAGTGGAAGACGAAGGGGACGGCCAGGGCCGCGGCGCACCAGCCGACGAGCAGGTCGCGGCGCAGCACGACGGCGAGCACGGCCGCCGCGACCAGGAAGCCGGTCAGCAGCGAGCCGTAGTTGTGGCCCGCGAACCAGAGGTTGGCCCACCACGGCGGCATCGACGTCACCTGACCCGCGAAGCCGATCAGGTGGCCGGCCGCGGACTGCGTCGACTGGAAGTCGACCAGGTACTTGATGGCGGTGATCGGGTTGCCGAGGGGCAGGTAGAGCACGATGAAGACGAGGCCGGAGATCAGCACCGCCGCGATCGCCTGGTACAGCCTCGTCAGGATCGTGCGGCGGTCGCGGGGGCGGGTGACGGCCGCGAGCAGCACCGTGAGCACGACCGGGCCGATCGCGCCGAGGAAGCCGTTCTCCTTCGAACCGGCCGCCAGCCCCACGGCCACGCCGGTCAACCCGGCGAACGTCCACGAGGCCCTACCCGTTCGCCGCGCCCACTCCCAGGCCAGCACCACCGAGAGCACCATGAACATGCTCGCCACCGGGTCCAGCATCGCGAAGCGGTCGAAGCGGCCGAAGGATCCGCTCGCGGCCTCGGGCAGCAGCGTCAGCAGACCGCCCGCGAGCAGCCCGGCCCAGCGGCCCGCCTCGCGGCCGATCCACCCGGCCACGATCAGGCCCGCGAGCAGCGTGGCGAGCGAGCTGACGCAGCGCGAGGCGGTCAGGCTGTCCGCGTGGCCGTCGAGCAGTTGGGCCAGGCCGAACAGGTATTTGGTGAGCGGCGGGTGCTCGAAGTTGCCCGGCACCGAGACCAGGCTGCTGCCGCTGACGGTCGGCGGGTGCACCGTCCCGTGCACGTACTGCCAGCCGGACTCGACGTAGGTCGGCTCGTCGGCCAGGATCGGCGCGGTCCCGATCTTGAAGAAGTTCTGGAAGACGGCCCACGCGGTGACGAACGCGGAGAGCGCGACGAACGCCCAGGTGGGGACGAGGCTGCGGGTCTCGGGCGTCTCGGCGGCTCGCTTGGCGCGCCGCGAACGCGCGGGTGGGGGCGAGTCGGACACGGACCCGGTCTGCTGCGCTGCTGACACCGAACTGCTCCTCCGGCTCCGCGTGGGCGCGGGGGACGTGGTCGCCGCCGCGAACGGAACCCTATCCGGTGCGGTATGCCCATACCAAGAAGCTGAGGGAGACCCATCGTCACCCGTGAATACGCCTGCCAGCAGCCCGCCGTCTGCACAGCATGTGGAAACCCGATGCGCGGCTTACGGCATTCCTGGTAGAAACGACACACGTGCCTGAGGAAGATCAGCACAGGACCGAAGGGTGTCCGATGGAGTTCAAGCAGTCGCGGAAGCTGTCCGAAGTGCAGTACGACCTGCGCGGACCGGTACTTCAGCGAGCTAAGGAACTCGAGGCCGAGGGGCACTCCATCCTCAAGCTCAACATCGGCAACCCGGCGCCCTTCGGCTTCGAGGCCCCCGACGAGCTGATCCAGGACATCATCCGCAACCTGCCAGGATCGCACGGCTACGGCGACTCCAAGGGCCTGCCCTCCGCCCGGCGCGCGGTCGCCCAGTCCTACCAGACGCGCGGGCTGCCGATCGTGGACATCGAGGACGTCTACATCGGCAACGGCGTGTCCGAGCTGATCTCGATGGTCCTCAACGGCCTCATCGACAACGGCGACGAGGTGCTCATCCCGGCGCCCGACTACCCGCTGTGGACCGGCGCGACGGCGCTGGCCGGCGGAAGGCCCGTGCACTACCGCTGCGACGAGCAGGCCGGCTGGGCCCCGGACATCGCCGACATCGAGTCGAAGGTCACCGATCGCACCAAGGCGATCGTGATCATCAACCCGAACAACCCGACCGGCGCGGTCTACTCGAACGAGGTCGTCGACGCGCTGGTCGAGGTCGCGCGCCGGCACCAGTTGATGGTCCTGTCCGACGAGATCTACGACAAGATCCTCTACGACGACGCCGTGCACCGGCCCACCGCGCTGGCCTGCCCCGACCTGATCTGCGTCACCTTCAACGGCCTGTCCAAGATCTACCGCTCGGCCGGCTACCGGATGGGCTGGATGGTCATCACCGGGCCGAAGGAGCACGCCAAGGACTTCCTCGACGGCCTCGAGATCCTCGCCAACCTGCGCCTCGGGCCGAACGTGCCGGTGCAGCACGCGATCCAGGCGGCGCTCGGCGGCTTCCAGTCGATCGACCAGTTCGTGGAGCCCGGCGGCCGCCTCTACGAGCAGCGCGACCTGACCTGGAAGCTGCTCAACGAGATCCCGGGCGTCTCCTGCACCCGGCCGATGGGCGCGATCTACGCCTTCCCGCGGCTGGACCCGAAGGTCTACCGGATCTCGAACGACGAGCGCTTCGTGATGGACCTGCTGAACGCCGAGAAGACCCTCGTGATGCACGGCACGGCCTTCAACTGGCCCGAGCCCGACCACTTCCGCATCGTCACGTTGCCGCACGTCGAGGACCTCGAGGCGGCCATCGAGGGGCTGGCGCGGTTCCTGGCCACGTACCGGCAGTAAGCGTCTGAACCACCCGTTACCCTTGGCGTTCATGGCAGAGATCCGGGAATACGTAGCGGGCGGCGCGGCCCGGTTCTTCGAGGACCTGAAGGACTGGCTGCGTATCCCGTCCATTTCCGGCGACCCTGATCGGGTCGCGGATGTGCGGGCCAGCGCCGAGTGGCTGGCCGCGAAGCTGCGCGCGGACGGTTTCCCCGTCGTCGAGGTGTGGGAGACCGCGGGCGGAAAGGGCCTGCCTGCGGTGTTCGCCGAGTGGCCCTCGGGCGATCAGGACGCGCCGACCGTCGCCGTCTACGGGCACCACGACGTGCAGCCGGTCACCCCGCTCGAGCTGTGGAAGACCGGTCCGTTCGAGCCGACCGAGCGCGACGGGAAGCTTTATGCGCGCGGCGCGGCCGATGACAAGGGCCAGGTCTTCTTCCACACCCTCGGGCTCAAGGCGCACCTGGCCGCGACCGGCCGCACCGCCCCGGCCGTCAACCTCAAGCTGATCGTCGAGGGCGAGGAGGAGAGCGGCTCGCCGAACTTCGTCGAACTGCTGCGCGCCCACGCGGACCGGCTGGCCTGCGACGTGGTCGTGGTCTCGGACACCGGCATGTGGGCCAAGGGCACCCCGACCTCGTGCACCGGCATGCGCGGCCTGATCAGCGCGCAGGTGGACTTCACCGGGCCGAGCGGGGACGTGCACTCCGGCTCCTTCGGCGGCGCCATCCCGAACCCGATCACCGAGCTGGTCCGGGTGCTGGCCGGCCTGCACGACGCCGACCGGCACGTGACGATCCCCGGCTTCTACGACGGCATCGTCGAGCTCACCGACACCGACCGCGAGCTGATCGCCAAGCTGCCGTTCGACGAGGCGACCTGGCTGGGCAACGCGAAGTCCTCGGCGGCCGTGGGCGAGGCGGGCTACTCGACGCTGGAGCGGGTCTGGGCGCGGCCGACGGCGGAGATCAACGGGATCTACGGCGGGCACACCGGTCCGGGCTCCAAGACGATCGTGCCCTCCGAGGCGCACGCCAAGCTCTCCTTCCGGCTCGTCGCCGGGCAGGAGCCGAGCGCGATCGCCAAGGCCTTCGAGGCCTGGCTCGCCGGCCGGGTCCCGGCCGGGATCACCGCGTCCGTGCACTTCGAGGGCGAAGGAGTGCGGCCCTGCCTGACGCCGCTGGACCACCCGGCGCTGCGGTCCGTCAGCCGCGCGCTGGGCCGGGCCTTCGCCGCGGACCCGGCCGAGCCGCGGGAGATCCTGTACACCCGCGAGGGCGGTTCGGGCCCCGAGGCCGATCTGCAGGACGTGCTCGGCGCCCCGGTCGTGTTCCTCGGCATCTCGCTGCCGGACGACGGCTGGCACGCGCCGAATGAGAAGGTGGACATGGACCTGCTGCTCAAGGGCGCGGAGGCGGCGGCCCACCTGTGGGCCGACCTGGCCGCCTCAGGGCTTGGCAGGAAGACGATTTCGTAACAACACGTAACAACGGGATTGCCCGGGAACAATCGACCGCTCCCGGGAGTTAGTCGTCACGGGCCGATGATCGTCCTGCGACCTCGGCCCGCGACGACGCGTAGACAGACTTGAGGACATGACGAGTGCAGGGGGAGGCGGCCCGATGGCGGACCCGAGAGACGTGCTGACCGGACCGCTCGGCCGTCTCGCGCTGGCCCGGTCCACCATGGACCGGCAGGCGGAGCTGCGGCTGGACGAGCCGGGGATCGCGGCCGCGTGGTCGAACCCGGATACCCGGGTGCTGGTGGTCAGCGAGGGCCGGGCCCTGGTGCTCGACGAGCTCGACCCGGTGGCCCAGCAGAACGCGGAGGCGCCGCTGGCGAAGCTGGTGCTGCTCCCCTCGCTGGACGCGCCGGAGGGCGACCGCTACTTCCTCGGCCGGGACGAGGGGGACCGTGCCTACTTCGCCGTTCCCGCCGAGTCGCTGCCGGGCCGTCAGGACGCGGACGCGCGCTCGGCCTCCCTGCGCGAGGTCGGCCTGCTGCTCTCGGACCGGGACGCGGGTTTGATGACGCACGCCGTGGCGCTGGAGTACTGGCACCGCAGCCACAAGTTCTGCTCCCGCTGCGGGCACCCGACCAATCTGGCCGCGTCCGGCCACGTGCGCCGCTGCTCGCAGTGCGGCACGGAGCACTACCCGCGCACCGACGCGGCCGTGATCATGGCCGTCACCGACCCGGAGGACCGGCTGCTGCTGGGCCGTCAGTCCGCGTGGGACCCGCATCGCTACTCGGTGCTGGCCGGCTTCGTCGAGCCCGGCGAGTCGCTCGAGGGCGCGGTCGCCCGCGAGGTGCAGGAGGAGGCCGGGCTCACGGTCACCGAGGTCGAGTACCTGGGCAGCCAGCCGTGGCCGTTCCCGTGCAGCCTGATGCTCGGCTTCCGGGCCAGGGTCGACGACCCCGAGCGGGTGCGGGCCGACGGCGACGAGCTCCAGGAGGTGCGCTGGTTCAGCCGCGCCGAGCTCGCCGCGGCCATCGAGTCGGGGGACGTGATCCCCTCCGGCCGGATCTCCATCGCGCGCAAGCTGATCGAGAACTGGTTCGGCGAGGAATGGTCGGCGCCGCCGGGCGTCTGACGCGTCTTGCGGAAGAGGAAGACCGGATCGGGCGCGCCGGCTAGCGCATCGCGTACAGCCGCTTGCCGCTGACCGGCTCGAAGTAGTGCAGCGCGCTCGGGTCCACCGCGATCCCGACCGCCATGCCGGGCTTCGGCGCCAACCCAGGTTCGCAGCGTACGATCACGTCCCTGCGCCGGTCGCCGAGGCCCGCGTTGCAGTGCGCGTACGAGACGTAGCCGAGGTTCTCCACCGCGTCGACGTGCGCGAAAAGGCCGGTGCCTGGCGGCGCGAGCTTGACCTTGTCCGGCCGGAAGCCGATCGTCACCTCGGGCCCGGCCAGCTCCGCCGCCATCCGCCGGCCGATCGGCAGCTCGACCACGTCCACGTCGCCCAGCAGCGCCCAGTCGTGCTCGACCCGCGCGCTCAGCAGGTTCATCGGCGGCGAGCCGATGAAGCTCGCGACGTACGCGTTCGTCGGGTGCTCGTACAGCACGCGCGGCGCGTCGCACTGCAGCAGGACGCCGTCCTTGAGCACCGCGATGCGGTCGCCCATGGTCATCGCCTCGGTCTGATCGTGCGTCACGTAGAGCATCGTGGTGCCGAGTCGGCGCTGCATATTCGAGATCTGCGAACGGACCTCGGCGCGCAGCTTGGCGTCGAGCGCGCCGAGCGGCTCGTCCATCAGGTAGACCTGCGGTTCGCGCATCATCGCCCGGCCCATCGCGACGCGCTGCTGCTCGCCGCCGGACAGCGTGCGCGGCAAGCGGTCCAGGGTCGGGGAAAGGTCCAGTTGGGCCGCCATCCGGCGTACCCGGCGCGCGACGGCCGAGTGCGGAGTGCCCATGACCGTCATCCGGAAGCCGAGGTTCTGAGCGACCGTCATCTGCGGATAGAGCGCGTAGTTTTGGAAGACCATCGCGATGTCCCGCTCGCCCGGCTCCAGGTCGCTGACGTCCCGTCCGCCGATGCACACCGCGCCGGTGTCGATCGTCTCCAGGCCGGCGAGCATCCGCAGCGCGGTCGTCTTACCGCTGCCGCTCGCGCCGAGCAGCACCATGAATTCACCCGACTCGACCATCAGATCGAGTGCGTCCACCGCGGGCGTCCGGTTTCCCGGATATCGATGTGTTGCCTCAACGAACTCCACACTGGCCACGTTGATCCATCCCATGTGCCCACAAACAGTTACGACATTGTCACTGTGCGATGTGCGATGGTGCAGGTGGTGAGGCACAGAGTTAAGCACATGAATAGGGCCCGCGTCTGCATAAGTAGCTCAGACGGTTGCGGGGAGTGATCTCTCGGCCGGGCGACTGTCGAGTTTCCTCAGGCAGGAACGGCTTTGCAGCACGGAGCACCCGGCGACGACGCCGCCGAGCGCCAGCCAGCCGACGGGCCCGGCGGCCATGACGACGCCGGTCAGCAGCAGCGGCCCGGCCGACTTCTGCACCGACTGGGAGATCCCGGCGACGCCGAGGTAGGCGGGCCGCGCGTCCTCGGGCGCCAGCGCGACGGCCAGTTCCCACGAGCTGACCGAGCGCATCAGTTCGGCGAACGTCTGCATTCCGGCCGCGAGCAGCAGCGCCAGCGAGGCGATCCAGGTGCCGAACTCGGGTGCGGCGGCGAGGCAGACGCAGCCTACGAATATCAGGACGCCGTAGCGCAGAACGGCGATCGTGGCGTCGCGCGGGCCCTTGGTGGCGGCGGAGATCCGCATCTGCAGCAGGACGACGAGCACGGTGTTGAGGACGAGGAACGCGGGCACGAGCGCGTGCGGCGCCGAGGTGCGGGTGAGCAGCCAGAGCGGCAGGCCGACGTTGAGCACCGAGTCGTCCGTCGTCATGAAGATGTCGAAGAAGACGAAGCTCAGGTAACCCCGGTCCTTCCACGGATTCCGAGTTTGCTGTCGCTGTTCGGCGGCATGGGCCAGCGGCCGGGTCCGCGTCGTGCTGTGAACCCTGCGAACGAGCAGTGAGATGGCCGCGAATGAGAGCGCGTCCAGCAGGATCAGGATTCGATACGCGTCACGGGTGCCGATGGCCAACCCGATCGCCGCGATCCCGGCGCCGAGCGCGAAGCCGGCATTGGCCACGCTGCGGGAAAGCGCCTGGTACGTGGACCGATCCGGTCCCGCGACGTCGGCCGCGAAGAGCATCTCGAGCGTCTTCGCGGCCCGGTCGCCGAAGACGGTGAGGGCGATGGCCGGGAGCAGCACGGCGAACCGGGTCGAGCTGAGGATCACGCACAGCGTGACCAGGCGCAGCAGGTGGCAGGAGATTAACAGTGTGCGGACGGAGTGGCGCGCGGCGAGGCGTCCGGCGATCGGCGAGCCGAGGATCCCGGCTATGCCGCCGAGGCCGAGCAGCAGTCCGATGCGGCGCGCGTCGAACCCGGCCTCGACGGTGAGATAGAGCACCTCCGCGGCGTTCCACACGCCGGACCCGGTGCGATCGAGGAACAGCGCGGTGAGCATGATCCGCGCATCCCGGCCGCCCGGCGGGTTGCGCAGCTGCGCGAACAGTCCCTCTTCCCGCATCCCGTGATCCCGTCTCTCCGAAAAAGTCTCTTGATGTCGAGATACTTCGGCCAGCGTGCCGAAGATCCGTCTCGATGTCAAAGGACTTTCCGGGCCGGGGCGGGGGCTGCACTACCCTGGCCGCATGCACAAGTTCGAACCCGGATACGAGGATCCGGCCCGGCTGCTGGCCGAGGCCGCGGTGTGCGCCGAGGTCGAGGACGATCGCCGACACCAGCTGATCGGCAGGCTGCATCGGCGCTCGGACGCGGCCGCGTTCCTTGCGGCGGCCGAGGCGGCGAAGGCAGCAGACCTCGAACTGCGCCTGGTCGCGGTCGAGGTGCTGGGCCAGCTCGGTTACGCCGGCGGCCGACCGTACCGCGAGGAGACGCTGGCGATCCTGATTCAGGAGCTCGACCAGGCCGAGGACCCGAGGCTGCTCCAGGCCGCGATCACCGCGCTCGCGCACCTCGGCGACGGCAGGGCGCTGACCCCCTTGCTGCGGCACGCGCACCACCGCGACGACGGCGTGCGCCGGGCGGTCGCCTTCGCGCTGCCCTCCATCACGGACCAGGAGAATCCGGCCCCCGAGGTCGTGGACGCGCTCATCGAACTGAGCAGGGACGCCGACGGAGCCACCCGCGACTGGTCCACCTTCGGTCTCGCCGAACTCCTCGAAGCCGACTCACCGGAAATACGCGCGGCGCTCACGGCCCGGCTGGACGACGCGGACGCCATAGCGGCCCAGGCCCGCGCGGGCCTGAGCCGACGTTCGGCCGACTGAGCAAGCTCCGCGAGCGCTCAGACGCTGGCGGCCTTGACCTGGGCCAGCGACGGGTTCGTCATCACCGTCTGCTTGCCGCCGGGGGCCACCACCACGACGGTCGGCACGGTCTGATTGCCGCCGTTGACGCTCATCACGTAGTCGGCGGCGTCCGGCTTCTGCTCGATGTCGACCTCGGCGAACGAAATGCCCTCGCGGTCCATCTGGCCCTTGAGCCGCTTGCAGTAGCCGCACCAGGGGGTCGAGTACATGGTGATCTGGGCCGACATCTTCTCAGCTCTCCTCATCGTCAGTGGGTGCGCAGGATACAACGGCGTCCGGCCGCGCATTCTTCCCGTGATTGCGCCCGCCGCACCCGGCTGTCGGACCGGCCTGTCACAATCGGGCCTATGACAGATCCCGACGAGCTCCTGGCCGGATTGGACCGTGAACAGCGCGAAGTAGCCCGCGCCCTGCATGGTCCGGTGTGCGTGCTCGCGGGCGCCGGGACCGGCAAGACCAGGGCGATCACCCACCGCATCGCCTACGGCGTGGCCTCCGGCGTCTTCCAGCCCGGCCAGATGCTCGCGGTCACCTTCACCGCGCGCGCGGCGGGGGAGATGCGCGGCCGGCTGCGCGGGCTCGGCGCCGGGGCCGTGCAGGCGCGCACCTTCCACTCGGCCGCGCTGCGCCAGCTGATGTACTTCTGGCCGCAGACCGTCGGCGGGCCGTCCCCGCGCATCCTCGATTCGAAGATCCCGCTGGTCGCCGAGGCCGCGTCCGCCTGCCGGATCAAGACCGACCGCGCCTCGCTGCGCGACCTGGCCTCCGAGGTCGAGTGGTGCAAGTCCACGCAGACCGCGCCGGAGGACTACGCCTCGGCCGTGGCCAAGGCCCAGCGGGTGCCGCCGCGCGAACCGGCCGAGATCAGCCGGGTCTACGCGGCGTACGAGGAGCACAAGCGGGACCGCGGCTTCATCGACTTCGAGGACGTGCTGCTGCTGACGATCGGCGTGCTGGAGTCGCGGCCGGACATCGCCGACCAGGTCCGCGCGCAGTACCGGCACTTCGTCGTGGACGAGTATCAGGACGTCAACCCGCTGCAGCAGCGGCTGCTCGAGCAGTGGCTCGGCCAGCGCGAGTCGCTGTGCGTGGTCGGCGACGCGAGCCAGACGATCTACTCGTTCACCGGCGCCACGCCCGAGTACCTGCTCGGCTTCCCGGACCGCTACGCGGACGCCACCGTCGTCCGGCTGGTCCGCGACTACCGCTCCACGCCGCAGGTGGTCGGCGTGGCCAACGCGCTGCTCGCCGCGATCCCGCAGGACACCCAGGCCGGCCGCCGCGCGGCGCGGGCCCGGCTCGAACTCGTCGCCCAGCGGCACGCCGGGCCGCCGGTCGGCTACACCGAGTACCCGGACGAGGCGGCCGAGGCCGAGGGCGTCGCCGAGAACATCAGGACGCTGATCGAAAGGGGCGCGCGGCCCGCGGAGATCGCGGTGCTGTTCCGGATCAACGCGCAGTCGGAGGTCTACGAGCAGGCGCTCGCCGACCGCGGCGTGCCCTATGTGGTGCGCGGCGTCGAGCGCTTCTTCGACCGGCCCGAGGTACGCCAGGCCGTTCTGCTGCTGCGCGGAGCCGCGCGGTCGGGCGGGGGCGGGAATGCGGCGGCTGAGAACACTCCTGACGACGGTTCCGAGCAGCAGCCCGGCGAGGGCCTGGCCGCCACCGTCCGCGCCGTGCTCTCCGGCAACGGCTGGTCGCCCAAGGCTCCGGCGGGTTCCGGCCGCGCCCGCGAGCAGTGGGAGTCGCTGGCCGCCCTGGCCGCGTTGGCCGAGGAGCACGCGTCAGCGCATCCGCGGGCCGGGCTGACCGACTTCGTGCGCGAACTCGAGGAACGCGCCGCCGTCCAGCACGCCCCGGTCGTGGACGGCGTGACCCTGGCCTCGCTGCACTCGGCGAAGGGCCTGGAGTGGGACGCGGTCTACCTCGTCGGCCTGACCGAAGGCCTGCTCCCGATCACCTACGCGGAGACCGACGAGCAGCTGGAGGAGGAGCGCCGGCTGCTCTACGTCGGCGTCACCCGCGCCCGCGAGACGCTGAACCTCTCCTGGGCCCTGGCCCGCGCCCCCGGCGGCCGAGCCTCCCGCCGCCCCTCCCGCTTCCTCGACTCGCTCCGGGAAGCCAAGGCCGCCATGATCGACACGGGGGCCGGCGGAGTGGTGCGCCGAGGTTCCGGCAGGGGCCCGCAGGAACAGGGCAAGTCCAAGCGCACCGGCCCGGTGCGCTGCCGGGTGTGCGGCAAGGCCCTGATCGAGGCGGTGGACCGCAAGCTGGGCCGCTGCGCCGACTGCCCCTCAGACCTCGACCTGGCGCTGTTCCAGCAGTTGCGCGACTGGCGCGCCGACCAGGCCAAGGAACAGTCCGTCCCCGCCTACGTCGTCTTCACCGACGCCACCCTGACCGCCATCGCCGAGATCCGCCCGGCAAACCGCTCCGGCCTGTCCAAGATCCCCGGCGTGGGCGCCACCAAGCTGGACCGCTATGCGGAGCAGGTGCTCGCCATCCTCACCGGCTCCGCTCCCGAACCGCCGGAAGCGCCTGAAGAATCGCAGGAATCACCGGAGTCACTGGAAGCGCCGGAGTCACAGGAATCACCGGAAACGCAGGATCCGGAGGAAGGGGCCTGAGGTTCGCGGAACCGCGTGCCCTCTCTCTCACCCCTTCCCGCAAGCCGCGGTCAACGGCGTGGCCAGGCCCACCGCCTCCTCGATCGCGTCCACCGGGTTGCCGCGCGCCGTCAGCGTGACCTCGACGTAGACCTCATCCGCCTGCAGCACCTGGATCGGGCAGCTCAGCACCTGGATCGTGAAGGACACGCGCATCGTGCCGCCTGACCGCACGATGCCGCCGGTCGGCAGGGTCGGCTTGAGGGCGGAGGTGTCGGAGAGCCCGGCGATGCCGTCGAACTCGCGGTCCCTGGTGTACGCCGCCGATGCCCGGTAGCCCAGCGTGACGTCGGCGCTCGAGGCCACCGAGAGGCTGACCTCGACGGAGTGCGTGCTCGGGTCGGCGACGGCGGAGATCGAGGGGGCGCCGGTGATGTTGAAGCCCTCCTGCTCGCAGATCCGCACCTGCAGATCCGGGCCGTCGGCGTCCGGGTCCAGCGCCGCCTCGCCGACGCTGCCGCCCTCGGTGCGGGCGCGCACCAGCAGCGCCGCGGTGTTCGGCAGCGGGACCGTGGCGTTGCCGCTGCTGTCGATGTACGGGAACACCGCCGCCGGATCCTGCGTGCAGTCCACCGTGACGTCGCCGCCGACGGCGCCCTGCTCGCCCGGCCCGAGCCGCGTGGCGCCGAGCGGTTTGAGCGCCGCCGCCGCGATCATGCCGGGCTCGTCCAGCACGGCGCCGAGCAGCACGACCGCTTCGGGGCTGTGGTTGAGCACCGGGACCACGACCTGCTCCTCGACCTCGGAGTGCCACAACTGCTGGAAGCCCAGCGCGGCCAGGCCCGGGATCATCGGCGGCGACGCGCTCGCGGTCAGGTTCAGCGTGTCGGCGATCCTTCGGTCCGTCGCATGCCGGTGGTACGCGGCGGTGAACACGGCTCCGGCGCAGCCGAGGAAGACGGCCAGCGCGAGCAGCGACGCGAGCACCCGGGATCGCGGGGCGTGCGGCGGCAGCGACCTTTCCGAGTCACGCCCCGACTGGATCCGCTCCTCGGCCAGCCAGACCGCCTCGCCGCGCCACCCGCCGTGCCCGTCCGCCTCCGGATCCTGATTCGGAAGCCCGGCCGAAGCCCCGGCCTCGTCATCGTCGAGGAAGACGACGTCCTCGTCATCCTCGTCCCACGCGAAGCCGCCCTCCTCGTCGTGCACCGCGCCGGTCATCGCGCCGCCTCAGCCGAGCAGGCCGCAGGCCGTGCCGACGAGCGTGTCGAGGTCGAAGCCGTCCGCATCGAGGATGGCCGGGGTGCCGTCGTCCTCCAGCAGCACCTCGAGCTCGAGGTCGGACTGCGCGGTCGGCACCGTTCTCGGACAGGACAGGACGTGCACGGTGAACCCGGCGCTCATGTTCGCCCCGGCCGCCAAGGTGCCGTCGACCGCGCCCACCGGGGTCGGCGTGGAGAGCTCGACCCCGGGCAGCGTGCCCGACGCCGACACGCCGGGCAGCGTCGGGTCGCGGCCGGTCGGCGTCGTTCCGGCCGGTATCGGCATCAGCCCCTGATACGACAGCGCCGCATTCGAATACGACTCGACGACCGCGTACTTCAGCGCCTGCGCGGCGAGCGAGTGCGCGGAGACGGCCACCGTGAACGTGTGTTTCGTGGAGTTGACCGACTCGGGGAAGAAGCTCGCGGCCAGCCCCTCGCCCTCCTCGACGCAGATCTGCTGGCGCACCGACTCGCTGCCGCCCCCGGCGAGCGGCACCGTGGCCACGCCGACGGCCCCGCCGGCCGTGCGCGCCTGCACCAGCACGGTGCTGTTCTGGCCGGGGAAGGACAGCCGCTGCGTCGGCACCCCGCAGTCCACGGTGGCCACGCCGGTCAGCCTGCCGCTCTGCCCCGGCCGCAGCAGCGCCGCCCCGGACGGCTTCAGCGTTGCCGGCGTGCGCAGCCCGGGACCGTACAGCGTCGCGCCGGACAGCAGGGTGATCGGATCAGGGCTCTCATTCGTCACGTCGACGGCTATCTCGGCGCTCGGGTCGATCCGCCAGCTGCCGAGGCCGCCGAGCGCGCCGGGGTCGGTGAGCGTCACCGGGTCGCCGACGTCCACCTCGCGCAGCATCAGCTCGTTGGCCGCCTGCGCCACGGCCTGCTCGTGCTGGAACGTGTGCACACCCGCGAAACCGGTCGTGGCCAGGGCCAGACCGAACACCAGCAGCGTGAGCAGCGCCCGGCGCGCGGTGGTGCGCGAGGGCAGCAGCGAGCTTCCACGCGACCCGAGGTTCTCCTCGTCGTCCGCGTCCAGCCAGGCGATCGCGTCCGGTTCCTCGTGCGGCTCGAGGAACTCGATCCGCGAGGCTTCATCGCTCATCAGGCCCCTCCCACCACGAGGGTTCTCCGCGCAGCTGATCGTCGCGGCAGACTCTAGGCGGACCCCGAGCCGCCGTCCAGAGGCGGCTTTACCGGATCGTGTCCGGGGGATCACCGGAAAAAGCGGTGCAGGGGGTGACACGGCCTAGCGCCCATGACAGGATGTACGTCGAACCGGAAGCTTCGGCGGCCGGTTTGAACGTGGGGAGCATCCTCGGGCGGATGCACGAAGAAGTCGGGGACTTTCCACGAAACCGCAGGTCAAAAATAGATTGCGGACTACGGGGTAGTCGTTCTAGCCTCTGACTCGCACCCAACGGGGAAATCCGAACGGTGCGCCGCAGTGAAAAAGCAGCAAGGCCCGCAGGGCCACAGTGCACGTCGATTCCGGTTCGCCCCCGGAACCGGCCGAGTGAGAGAAGGAGGCGAGAGAGATCACATGCTGACTCAGTTCGAGACCACCGAGACGCAGGCCGCGCTCCTCGCCGCCTACCCGCGCCCGCGCGCCCTGGCGCCGTGCACCACTGCGCCCACCTCCTCTGTGACCACGATGCCGGCTCCTTCCGTGCCGTCCGAGTGGTCGCGCTTCGCCCCGATCTCCGCCGCCGTGTCCGCACGGGTGTCGGGACTCAGGGTGTTCGCCGAGGTCGAGCGTCCGGCGGCTTGCTATGCCTCCGTCGTGCTCACCGCGATGGCGGGAGTCCGCGCGGACTTCACCACCGTCGGCGGCAATGGCACCGGCAACGGCCGCCTGATCGGCGAAGCCCGCGTCAATGGCAACACCGGCAGCACGAAGCAGCAGGACCAGAAGCACCTGACCGCCCGTCGGGAACCCGTTACCTGGAGACCACCGCACTGACCGCCCGTCAGCGCAGCAGCCCTCCAGGCCGCGGAACCCGAGAACCGGGATCCGCGGCCTTATTCGTTCCCCGGGTTACTCCGGGGGCGCAGCGGGCAGCGGGACCACCGATACGACAAGGACTTGAAACACCGTGCAGATCGACGAACGCCTCGACCAGGCGCCGAGCGACCCCACGACCAGCCCCGCCGTAGTCCCGAGCCCCCAGAAGGAGCCAGCGATGCAGCTGACCGTCTTCGAGCCCAAGAACGCCCTCGACGACCTGCCCTGCCGCAGCGTCGAGCCCGAGCTCTTCTTCGCCGAGTCCCCGGCCGACGTCGAACTCGCCAAGTCCGTGTGCACCGACTGCCCCATCCGCGAGGCCTGCCTGCAGGGCGCGCTCGAGCGCAAGGAGCCCTGGGGCGTCTGGGGCGGCGAGCTGTTCGTCCAGGGCGTCGTGGTCGCGCGCAAGCGGCCCCGCGGCCGTCCGCGCAAGGTCGACGTCGCCGTCGTGGCCTGACCCCCTGATCCAACCCCTTCCGCAGCATCCCTACTCACCGAGGAAACGGAAAGAAACCGATGTCCAAGACCCTGCTCGTCTCGGCCGGCGTGAGCGCCGACGCCGCCAAGCCCAACGCTGATTTCCAGTTCGAACCCACCACGCTCAGGAGCACCGAGATGTACCTGCCGCAGTATCGCCAGGCCAAGGAAATGCAGAGGGAACGCTTACGACAAGCGGAGGCGCAACGCCTCCGGCGCGCCGCTTGGCGCGCGCGTCGCACCCTCGCCGCGCAACTCATGCGCGACTAACGAATAGCGCGTAGCAGCACAGCACCAACACCCCCTGCCCGGTCCGGGTTCGGAGGGCGGTGGACCCCGCAGCAAGGGGCCACGCCTCCGGCTCGGGCCGGGCAGGCCGGGCTTCCGGGGCGACGTGCCGAGTTCCCCGGCTCACGCCTCCGGCTCACGCCTCCGGCTTCAGCCCCGGCAGACAGGGTTCGAGGACCTCACGCACGGCGAAGGTCGAGCCGAGCTGGCAGAGGATGCCGAGGCTGCCCATGCTCACCCGGTGGATCAGCATGTAGGCCGGCGGCAGGTTGAAGCGGCGGCCGAGCGAGGCGGCCGGATTGCCGCGTCCTGACAGGTGCGCGCCCTGGTCGCGCAGCCAGGCCCGGCTGTAGGTGAAGGTCTCGCCGCGCAGCGGGTCGAGCAGCGGGGCCAGGTAGTCCAGCGCCTCCTGCGGCTCCATCCGCACGCCGGGCTTGACGAAGCCCTCGCTGGTCAGGATGCGCACGACCTCGTCGGCGTCGTCCTGCAGCGCGTATCTGACGGCGCGTCCGATCGGTTCGGGCATGCCCTCCGGGAGCCGGTTGACGGCGCCGAAGTCGAGCACGCCGAGCCGCCACGGGCCCTCTTCCCCCGCGCCCTCGACGGGCATCAGCCGGAAGTTGCCGGGATGCGGGTCGGCGTGCAGCAGGCCGACGCGGCTCGGGCCGGAGTAGAGGAAGCCGAGCAGCAGCCGGCCGGCCTCGTTGCGCTGCTCCGGCGTGCCCGACGCGATGATCTTCGCGAGCGGGATGCCCTCGATCCACTCGGTGACCAGCACCGTGCCCTGCTGCGCGACGACGGCCGGGACCAGGATGCCCGGATCGTCCGCGTAGCCCTCGGCGTAGCGCCGCTGGTTCTCCGCCTCGGCCGCGTAGTCGAGCTCCTCGGCGATCCGCTCCTTGAGCTCGGTGATCAGCGGCTTGACGTCCATGCCGGGGACCAGCACGCCGAAGAGCCGGGAGATGCGGCCGAGCTGGTTGAGGTCGGCGACCAGCGCCTTGCCCGCGCCCGGGTACTGGACCTTGACCGCGACCTCGCGCCCGTCCGCCCACACCGCCCGGTGCACCTGCCCGATCGACGCGGCCGCGGCGGGGGAGTCGGAGAAGGACTCGAAGCGCTCGCGCCAGTCTGGGCCGAAGGACTGCGTCATCACCTTGTGCACGGTGGACGCGGGCAGCGCCGGGGCGCTCTCCTGCAGCTTGGTGAGCGCGCCGCGATACGGTCCGGCGAGTTCCTCGGGCAGCGCGGCCTCGAAGACCGAGAGCGCCTGCCCGAATTTCATGGCGCCGCCCTTCAATTCCCCGAGGACCTTGAAGAGCTGCTCCGCGGTGCGCTGCTGCAGCTCGCTCGCCACCGCGGCGGCCGGCGCCCCGACCACCCGTTTGCCCAGGCCCAGCGTGACCCGGCCGGCCAGCCCGAGGGGCAGCGTGGCCAGCTTGGCGGTGCGGGTGACCGCGTTGCGCGGCAGATCACTCATACGGCCTATTCAAGCAGGTCGGCCCCAAGAAAGAAGTCTCGGGCCCTGACGGGCGGCGGCAGGCGTCCCGGCCAGGCGGTGGCTACGGCTGCGAGGGGTCCGCGGAGATCGCTCCGCAGGCGCACGAGGAGTGCGGTTTGATCTCGATGCGGACCGGCAGACCGTCCGGCGGGCGCAGGCTCAGCACGGCCCCGAGAACGGGGGGCTCGCCGCCGTCCAGATACGTCAGCGCGTGCTGCACCGCGTAGGCGGCGGCCAGCAGCGCGAGCGAGGTGTCGGCGGGCGGGAGCTCGCCGGGACGCGGCGTGCCGAACTGCGCGAGGAACTGCGGCCAACTCGGATCCCGCTCGCTCAGCTGCAGGTCGGCGCAGTGCACGCAGGGTGTGCTGCCGGGCAGTACGAGCGGTCCGACCAGGACCTCGTCCTCCGTCGGGCGGACCAGGAGGTGCGGCACGCCCGCCGAGACGAGGGTGTCGAAGATCTCCACCGGATATCGCTCGACCGGAGCAACGACGACGAGGTCCGGTCGGCGTGTCGGGAAGGAGGGGGCGACGCGCGTCGAGGGCGTGTCGCGCTGGATCGCGCGGCAGACCGCCTCCTGCCGACGCTTGCCGACCTGCGCGGGTTCGAGCGCGCCCGGACCGGTGTCGGCGTGTTCCGCCGGGTTCGGGTCGACCGGCCGCACCACGCCCACTCCGGCCGCGGCCAACTGCCGGGCGACGTGCGCGCCGATCAGGCCGAGGCCGTGCACGGCGGCGTGCTGCAGGGCCCGACGCTCCAGCGCCCGCGCTCCGCTGCCCGGCAGTCCGTTGCGCAGGCCGAGCGCGCTGACCACGGGGCCGAGCCTGGCTCGTTCGGCGACGCTCAGCCGGGCCAGCCCCGGGGTGGGCAGCGCCGCGTCGTCCAAGGCGCCGTCGAGGGCTAAACGAGTGATAAGCGTGATCGCGCGATCACTCGTGAGGCCCAATCGTTCGCCATAGGAAAGCAGGCTTTCGGTGTCTCGAGTGCCGTCGAGAGCCTCGAGGAGTTGCCGTTGCGCACGGTCCAGCAGATGCACTCTGCTGTGCTGGCCGCGGCCGAGTTGCAGGGTGTTCGCGTCGAGCCAGACGCGGCCCAATCCGGGCTTGAGGATCGGGCGCACCGGCGCGCGGCTCCTTAGGCGTGTTCTGCGGGTTCGCCGAGTTCGGCGAAGACGGGGAAAAAAATCGGGCGGGCCGGTATCCGGGAATTCCCGGATACCGGCCCGCACTCGCCTGGAATTCCAGACCGCGGCCGAAGGCTCAGGCCTTGCCCAGAATCCGGTTCACCTTGGTGCCGCAGGTCGGGCACGTGCCCTGGGCCATGCGCCGACCCGACTCGCTGACTTTGACCTCGCCGGTGAAGTGCCGCTTCTCCTTGCACTTCACGCAGTAGGCCTCACCGGTGTATGTCTCGGCCATGGTGGCCCTCCTGTGCTTCTCGCGGTTGGTTCGCCCTTCCGCCGCTCGGCGGTCTGGACGAGAGTCACCATACGCGAGTGCGGAGCGTGTTCTCGCATCGCGGACGCTCGGCGGCACTCCGCCGCACTTGTGTTGGCACGTTCGGGTGAGTTGTAGGACCGCTGGGTGAGGAGTCGGCGATATCGCGCGGAAGATCTTCCGAAAAGATCGTGCGGAGTTGCCCGGTGAACACGTTCGTGGAGATCGGCGGAGAGTTGCACGCCGGATGACGAAAACAGTGCGGGGCCCCCAGGCGCACGTCTCGGTTCGCGCGGTGATCGCCCACCGCGGCCGCCGAGCTGTTTTCCGAAGGCCCCGCATTCAGGTGACGACGGTACGGCGACGGGACCCGGGTAGTCAATTGCGCCACGCGAACGGCTGTGGACAAGCCTGGGGATAACCTTGGGACAATCCCGGCAAGTATGTGGATCGTTCGGCATTTCATGTGGATAACCCGGTGGACAACTCGGCGCGCCGCCCTTTCACCAGGGGTAATGAAGAATTTTTCGGCCAAGGCCGTACGTCGCAGTGCGTCCCTTGCAACTTTTCCGAAGTCTTCGGCCCGCGGGAGGGGCCAAAACGGCTCAGAACCGCTACGTTGGGTTGCGTGTCAGCCGACCTGACCCCGGCGGAAGACGAGGCAGCCGCGGGGTCGAGACGTGGTACGGCCGCCGGGGACGCCGTCGAGGTGCGCCGCTCGGCGCGTCGTAGGCGAACCGTGTCCGCGTACCGCCAGGGCGACCGTACGGTGGTGCTGATCCCGGCGCAGATGTCGGCACGCGAGGAAGAGCGCTGGGTGAAGGCGATGCTCGCGCGCCTCGATTCCCGCGAACGGCGCGGTAAGCCGGGCGAGGCCGAGCTCGCGGCCCGGGCCAAGGAACTCTCCGACCGCTATCTCGACGGCCGGGCGATCCCGTACTCGGTGCGCTGGGTGACGAACCAGGGTGCGCGCTGGGGATCGTGCACCCCGGTCGACGCCTCGATCCGGCT
>Ga0185299_10001175_pt1 | contig 55033 bp, 56 predicted proteins | sample PaiPotPPA55metaG_FD_128002 | JGI IMG/M metagenome (GOLD analysis project Ga0185299, IMG submission 128002) | Iron sulfur acid spring bacterial and archeal communities from Banff, Canada, to study Microbial Dark Matter (Phase II) - Paint Pots PPA... ... | reverse complement strand
GGCGCCGTGTGATCCGGCGAAAGCACCACCCGCAACCCATTCGGCAACTTGTAATACTCAACGGGCACCTTAAACTCCGCCGCCGGGACCCCCGCATTGGCCGGCCCCGCGTAAGCGCCAACCCCGCACGCCAGTGCAATAGACACCACGCCGATGACACTAACCACCGCCCGACCCACCCGCATCATCATCCCCACGTCCATCCCTCCCTAAGTAACACAGACACTCCTGTTTACGCTGAGCATCGAAGCGTCTGTGTCCCTGACAACCCCACCGAGCCCGATCCCGCCAATACCCAACCGCCTCACATACAGACGCAATCCCCACCAACAAGTTTCAGTACAAAAGTAAGCCTCGCGGTGCTCTTCTGACCTCAAACTTCCAACCTCTAACCTCCGCCGTCAATAAACCGCCCGCCGCTGCACCGTCTGCTTACTCTCCAAAGAAAATCGCGGTTCCCCCGCAGCCCCATCCAAGACCCGCCCCGCAACATATTCCCCCACTGCAGGCCCATGCTTAAACCCATGCCCCGACCCACCGCCAACAAACCAGACATTCTCCATCTCCGGATGCCGGTCGATCAAAAAATCCCCGCTGGAAGTATTCTCATACTGACAAACCCGCGTCTCCACAATCGGCGCCCCTCGTAAACCCGGAAATCGCCGCCCAACGTATCGCCGCACTTCCTCCGCAACCTCTTCCGTAACAATCCGCGACTGCGTGTCCGGATCAACCCGCACGCCATGCCGGTCCAGCGCAATCTTGAACCCGCGCCCCTCCAAATCCGGCATCCCATAACTCTCGTCACCCTGAAATAAAAAGGTAGGCAGCTCCCCCGGCGCAAACCGCGTATCCCCAGCCGGAACTCCAAAGAAGAAAACTTCCTGCCGGCTGGGAAAAATCCTCTCGGCTAAAACATCCGGAAACACTTTCCCCAGCCAAGCCCCGCAAGCAAATACAAATTGCTCCGCCACGATATGCTCACCGTTTCGCGTAGCAATCGACGCAAGCCCTCCCGATCCAAGGCCACGACGCGGCGTCACAATCTCCGCCACGCGATACTCCACCCCGCGCTCAACCGCCTCCTCCGCAACCGCCGCCACCGCCCGCCGCGCCATCAGCACGCCGCTCTCCGGCTCCAGCAACCCCACCGCAATCCCGTCCAATCCAATCTGCGGATACCTCCTCTCCAATTCCCCACGATCCAGCTCTTCGAACGCCACGCCGCACCGCGTAAGCGTAGCCGCCGTCTCCCGAATCCGCGCATCCCCCTCAGCCCCAAGCCACAAAACCCCAGTCTCATGAAACAACCCTGGCCGCTTAAATCCAAAAAATTCCTTCCACTGTGCCAAAGACCGCTGCGACCACCGTGTGTAAATCTCGTCCGCCCCATATCCCATCCGGATAATCCGTGACTCCCCACCCGAACTGGCCCGCGCGTTGGCCGGCCCATAAGCATCCACCAACAAAACCCTCTTCCCGCGCCCCACCAAATGCCAAGCCATCCAAGCCCCAAACACCCCCGCCCCAACAACAACCGCGTCATAACGTTGAGTCATATTGATATCAGTTGTATCAGCCGCTTTCCGAAGCGGTAACTTTTCTACCCTAACGAGACCGCGCCGTTTCTATTCCTAAACAGTTCTCTTCACCGCAATAGCTTCCGATTCGATTCGGCCTTCCTCATTAACGCTCCCCCAGCAAATCGGCGAAAACGAATCCGTCGCGCTCCACAATCTCGCCAACCGTCACTCCCACTTCCGCGTCGAACATCGGTCCCGCGTTCGCGAACGTGTGAAACTCCCCGTTTTCACCGCAGGGATCGACATTCCCGGGAAGCGCCGCCAGCAGGTGGTTGTCAAATCGCCGTCCGGCAAATGTGCGATCCAGCTGACGCGGATCAACACACGTCAAGAATGCCGATAGTCCGCCCGCAACCATGTCCTCTGCGAGTTGGCGTGTCTCCTTCCCCCACAAAGGGAATATCGGAATCATGTCGCACCGCGCGAGCTGTTCTTCCCGGTAGGCCCGAATATCCTCCAGGAAAAGATCGCCAAAGATGACGTGTTGAATTCCTTCGGCCTTCGCTTGCGTCATCGCTTGACTCATCGCCTGTTCGTAGACTTCATTCGAACAAGGCGACGGAATCGGGACTTTCACAAGTGGCAACCCGGCCGCCTCCGCCTGAATTTCCAGCAGGCTCTCCCGCACCGCATGCATGGCCACACGCTCATGCGTCCGATTTACGGTTGTGAGCAAAGCAACGACGTCGAATTCGCCTTCCCGACGCACAGTATGGAGCGCCCAGGCGCTGTCTTTTCCGCTGCTCCACGCAAGCCAGGCTTTCGGCCGCCCACCGCTCTCTCGCATTTCGCTTCCCAGCGTCAACTCTTCCAGGTTCGACGTTCATTTCTCATCGTTACTTCGTTATCTCATTACTTCATTGCGTCACTCTGTTTACGCCGTTCCTCCCCGAAACGCCTTCCCCAAAGGTCCCGCCCAATGCGACAAATGATTCAACGACTCCGTATGAGTAGGATCCAAATGCAATGGCGTCACCGACACCTCACCCGCAAAAATTGCCGCATAGTCCGAATCCGGCGCCACATCCCGATCGATCCTCTGCTCAAACAGCCAAAAATACGTCCGCCCGCGCGGATCCTTTCCTTCGCGCAACTGGTTCCGCGTAATCTTCTTCGACTGTCGCGTTAGCTTTACCCCGCCCGTCCACGGTTCCGGAACATTCACACTCAGCAGCACCTGATCCGGCAAACCCTCTTTCAAAATCATCTCCGCGGCCGCCCGAGCCACCCGCGCCGCTCCCCCAAAATCCACACCCGCCTTTTTCGAACACAGCGACATCGCCAGCGCCGGAATATGATGCAGCGCCGCCTCTCGCGCGGCCCCTACCGTTCCCGAGTAATAGACGTTCTCCCCGAGATTCGCCCCGAAGTTGATCCCGGAAATTACCAAGTCCGGCCTTTCCGGCAGCAACTTGTGCAGCGCCACGATCACGCAATCCGCCGGCGTCCCATCCACCGCCCACTCCCGCTCCGCCACGTTGTGACAAACGATCGGCTGCCGCAGCGTCAAGGACTGTGCTGCGCCGCTCTGCTCCTGACTCGGCGCCACGATGCTCACCGTCGCGAAACCCTTCAATACCTCAGCAAGTGCCCGCAGGCCGTCTGCTTGAATACCGTCGTCGTTAGTCAAAAGAATATGGGTCATAGTCCTTGCAATCTTACCAGTAGCCTACGCCTCGACCTGTCCCGTAAGCCGATTTGCTCCGCGCGAAGCGAATTCCCTTGTCTACGTGAGGGCGAATTCCGTTGTCCCTACATGGGAGCAAATTCCCTTGTCCTTATAGCAGAGCGAATTCCTTTATAGGGGAGGGGCTTGCCCCTCCCGGCGTAACCTTCAAACACGCTGCATCCGCACAAGTCACCCAAGCCGCAGCACCCGGGGAATCCCCATTTCATCGACACCGTGCCACACGCTAGCCCCGTCGCCTTTCGCAATTTCTTCGTAGGGGCTTCAGTGTAGTACAACCTTATATCACCTGCCCTATCATGGGCGTCTAACTCGTCATGTCTTTATCCGAATCTCTGAACGCGCGGCGCGTGGTAAGCATGTCGTCTAGAAAACAAGCGCGCCTCGCCTTCGTCTCCGCGCTAATTCTTCTCCTCGCCTGCGGTGTCGCCGCCTCCGTCACCGTCGTTCGTTTTCTCCATGCTGACACATGGGTCTCCCATAGCTACGACGTGCAGTTGACCTTGGGCGACCTCCAATCCGCTCTTTCCGTCGTCGCGCGCACCCGCACCAGCTACCTGAATTCCGGAGACCAATCTGTACTTGCGCCCTACGACGCAACTAAAAGTCAGGCCCACCAAATTCTGGCCCACATTCGCGATCTCACCCGAGACAATCCCGTTCAACAAGCGCTGTGCGCTCAATTGGAAGACAATGTTCTGCGCCGCCTTGAATTGCAGGACGCCGCCATCGAGATGCGCAAATCTGGACCCCTGGACGAAGCCACACAGCTCCGCCTAAGCCGTGAAAACGTGGCGGCTTCCGCCGAATTCATGGACGCCGTGCAAAAAATGGACAGCGAGGAAGAAAGACTTCTGGGACAGCGCAAGCAGCTTTCCGGCAATCTGTTTCAGAGCGCCCTGTTCATTGTGCTGGCCATGTTTGCCTTGGCTATTCTGCTCCTCTGGATTCATTTCCGTCTGCTCAGCACCGAGCTCGCGCAGCGCGAACGCGCCGAGGAGAATTCCCGCCGCCTGAGCGTCCGCGTGCTGCAGTTCCAGGACGAAGAACGCCGCAAATTCTCGCGCGAACTTCACGACAGCCTTGGCCAACTACTGGCTCTAGCCAAAATGCACACGGCCGTCCTGCGCGACAAAAACCCGCAAGACGAGCTTCTCAAGGAAATCGACGAACTCCTGACCCAATCCGTAACAGAAACGCGCACCATCTCTCACCTGTTGCATCCCCCGCTCCTCGATGAAGTCGGCCTAGCCTCCGCTGCCCGCTGGTACGTCGAAGGCTTCGCCAAGCGCAGCGGCATCGAGCTGACCACCGATATCCCCGACGAACCAGGCCGCCCGCCGCGCCCCACCGAACTCGTGCTATTCCGCGTTCTTCAGGAATCGCTCACCAACATTCATCGCCATTCGAAGAGCCTGCGCGCCGAAGTCTCGCTGCACTCCTCGCCTTCGAACGTCATCCTGCAGGTCCGCGATTACGGCAAAGGCATTCCACGCGAAATGCTCCGCAATTTCCTCAGCGCCGGAACCGGCGTCGGCGTCGGATTGGCGGGCATGCGCGAACGCGTCCGCGAACAAGGCGGCCGCTTCGACATCCACTCCGACAAAACCGGAACCACGATCACGGTAACAATGCCGGCCGTTGCTCCCAAGGATGCCGGAAGCGAGATCGCGTCCGCAGCGTCCGCGGACTAACCAAAAAACCGCATTGCGTTCGGCAACAATTCAAATCTGAAGGATTTCGGAAAAGCACAACGGCTCGAAGAAGAATGGTCGGGCACTCTTGCCGATTTTGAACCGGGTAGCTCAGCTACGTGCTGTCGCCCAGCGAATGCGGGTGAACCAAACCTAGTTTTATGCAATGGGCCGGTACTTCAAACGGCCTTCCCTCATCTTTTCCAGCGTTTCACGATGTCCATGTTGAGCTTCGGCCAAAGTCTCGTACGTACATTCGTACAGTGGATTGCCGCGAACAACACCGATGCGGTCACAGCGATAAACGTTGGTGACATACATCTCTGGAACGCTCGCGGATTCGCGGTGCCGATTTAGTCTAATCGCTTCGGTCAGACGCCTTACGGGGCTGTCAGCGTCCAGTTGAATCGTTGAAAGCCAGTAGTACGTCATGGGCCACCACGAAGCTACGACTGCCATTCCAACAGTCGGAAGCTCCGGTTGGGGTTGTTCGGAAACCCACCTAGCACGCATCATGGTATTCTGTTCGCATGGACACAGCCACCGTCAATGAAAAAATCTTTGTGCTGCTGTTTCAATGCGGGAAGTGCGGCAGGCCGATAACCCTAACACACTGTATGGCAGGTGCGACACTCACGGAAGTAAAAGACAGCATATTCAAAGTCAGTTGTGCGGAGTTTGAACATTGCGGTTGGAATACAACTACGGTTGGCAACGAAGCCAAGAAACTCTGGGAAGTCCCTTGGAGCAGGCCGTATCAGGGAAGCTAGGGCATCTCTCAAAACAAAAAGCCCGGCACCCCGAAGAGCAGCCGGGCCGATTCTGTTTAGCGTCCGTTTCTGGAAACGCCGCGTTGTGCGGCAGCACCCATAGCCGAACTGATTTGTGCGCTTGACTTACGGAACGAATCCGCTTCAGGGAGTTGATGTTTGTCTGCGTTCACTTGGAAAGCAGGTTTGTGACAGTGGTGGAAAAATCGGGCGAATGAACCACTGGGCCGTTCAAATAGACCGCACGCGGAAGTTGACCGTCCCACTGCGTATCTTGGCCGTACACCGCAATTTCATCCCACTGGATGCCTTGGCGCGTGCAGCAGTTCGGCTTTGGTTGCCCTGCGTCAGCCGCAATCTTACTTCCTAGTTGCTCCGCAAACAGGTGGTTCTTATCCCAGTACTGCGTAACTCTTGGGTCAGACAGCCGCGCCAAGATAGCCGTACCCGGACTGGAATAGTCCGTTGGCAGAATCGGTTCCCACACGGCAAACACACGGATGTGAGGATTTGTGTTTTGCTTTAGAACATTTTCAACTGCGGAAGACCCCCGCAGACATGTGGGTCATGTTGGCGAAAGCAACAGAACGATGCGCACTTCTCCAGATGCTGCATTGAACGCGGCACGCAGTTGCTCAAAGTTGCTTGATGTTAGCGATACCAACGGCGGTTGCCCTGCGGGAACCGTTGACCCGCTGTAGAAATGCGAACCCAAAGCCAATAGCCCAACCACCACCACCGCGGCAACGATGCTCAGGCGGTTCTTCACCTGCGACCACCGCTAGAAACATCTGCAAGGATGCTGGCTATTGCTTGAGGAAAGAGAAGAAGAAGAACCACAACGACAGTCGCCAGACCAAGGCACACGATTGCACCCCTGCTCTGGCGTGTCCTGCAACGCATACCGCGATAAACCTGAAAGAAACCTGCCGCGAGAAGGATGACCGAAACTCCCAAGAGCCACGGTCTAGCGCCAGTCAAGAAGACGGAAGCGCCCGCGATGCCTGCCGCACCCAAAAATGGAAGGGGTAGACAGCAACCCAATGTGAGCAGCGAAGTGACCACCGCGCCCAGCGAAACACCAGTTGTCTTCCAGCCTGCCATTAGACCCCTATGCCACGCGCCTTTTCGATTGCAGCACGTAATTTCTGCTGAGACGGAGCACCGCTGCCATCTGAATACAAGCGGCACATCAGCCCGAACGCAGCAGTTTTTTCGCTCTGTGGCTCAACATCTTGTCCGTTTATACGAATCGTTGGCGAACCGGGAAACTTGAGCGATTGCGCCATCTCCGCATCTCTCACAAGCACTTCGTTAACGTGTTTCTGAAAGCTTTCGGCGGGGAGAATGTCACGCAAACGCTCAAGGGCTACGGTGTGATTCGGACAGTTGGGCACATACAACACTTCGATTTTCATTCTGCACCCTTGCGCTTGGATTTTTCAAAGACCGTGAGGACAGGGCAGCGACCGTTCTTCTTTCCTTGTGTGCGCTTGAGTTGAGAGTTGCACTTCGTCAGCGCGGCCTTCAGTTCATCTTCCAGCTTCACTAGGGCAACTCGCTTCGCGTGGATGTCTTTCAGTTTGCCGTCAAGCATTTTGCGCACTGCCGAACACGCACGCAGGTCATTCGTTCTGAGAGACATAAACTCACGAATCTCATTCAGCGAGAAACCCAGTGTCTGTAAGCTGCGAATGAACTGCAAAGCTGCAAGGTCATCAGAAGAGTACAGACGAAAGCCGCCTTCGCTGCGTGTAGGTGCTGCAAGCAGCCTGTTCCGCTCATAGAAGCGTATGGCGTCTACGCTCAAGCCTGTCTGTTTGGCAATGTGACCGATTTGCATTCGCTTGCCTGCGTTCGGCATCCGGCACCCCCAACGTACACCCTTGAGTGTAGTCTAGAGTCAAGCGCAATCTGCAAGACCGCTCAGCAACCAAAAGAAAAAGCCCGGCACTACGAAGAGCACCGGGCACCGCTGGCACAATCACCGTGAAGCGCAGCAACTGACCACAAACAAAAAAAACAGCCCCTGCTACTCATTGAGCGGCAGAGGCTTCGTATTTCAGTTCTCTACGCAAACGGGTCTGAGTTATTTCGAACAAATGCAGCCTGTGCCCCGTGCTAGTCACGATGACACGCTTCGCCTCTTCGTCGCCTACAACCACTCGGCGGTCTATGCCCCGCCACTGTGACCGGCTCTTCTCGGTGCCGTGTCCGTTGCGCTTCTGCCTGCCTTCGGCATCAAACCCGTGCTCTACTTCGCACGGCATCAGCCCACTGTCTTTCATACTGCTCCTTGGAAAATAAAAACAGAACGCAGGGACACTCCGAGATGGAATGCCCCTGCCGTTGAAGTGTTAAGACTTAGCTGGCAGCCTGTGTCAAAAATTTGATTGGCGAACTGCTGCTTGTGCTCGCAAGCACGCCAAAGGAAGTGCGGAGAAACCCTTCATAGGCAACCAATCCATTCTCTGCAAGGTTTGGTGCCTGTTCGTATCGCTGAATCTTCATGGAGTCCTTGACCACACGGCGAATGCACCGCGAAAAATCTCCGACGCAGACCGTTCCAACTGCGTTGAGGGCAGCGTTGGGAAGACTGGGCATGAGCACCACAGGCACGTTATGCAGCAACAGTCGCCCGTTGGCGTCAGTGCGTGGGTTCCACACGTAGCGGCCATCGGTGCCCTTGATTTTCAACAAACCCATCATCGTGGAAAAGTTCATGCCGAAAAATGTCTTCGGCTGATTCAAGTAAATCGGGTCAACGCTTTGGAGAAGATTGAGCGTATCGTCAAGCCCCACAGTAGACCCGCTCATTGACGTTGCACCGGATGTAGTGCTGCTAATCAGCGTGGCAACGTTCGCCGCTGAGATGCCTCTCTGGAACCTGCCAGCTACAGCAGTAGCTATGAGGGATTCCAAAGGGAAGGCCGCATCCTGCAACAATTCCATAGACGTGATGAGCTTCTGTGAACGCCACGTTGGAATTTTCGGGAGCAGCAATCGGTCAATCGTGGCAATCTCTGCTTCATTGCTCAGCACGTTCTCAGAAACGACTACGGCTGCTGTCCCTGTATCGTCAAGCAAGGGGCAGGTGAGTGCGTTCCCGTGGCCGTCTTGGTACAGCGTGACTACATCGTCTGACCAAAGGCCGTCTGCCTGCTTGAGTGCGAACGTCACCTTTTGGAAGAACGTCGCGGGCACGAAAAAACCGCCGTTTGAATCAGTGGCGATGTTCATTGCAGAATATGTGCGGGCTTCTTTTCCTAGCGCAAGATAGTTTCGCAAGTTGAAACTGTTCTCACTCTCTTCGCGCTGCTCTTCGCTCACGATGCCTTTCGTAATTTCTGACACCGGCACGCCCATAGCGTCAGCTAAACGTACTTGCCGTTCGTATCTGGTCTTGAGGCTGGATGCTTGCGCAATTTTCACGTCAGCGAGCTTCAAATCCTGCTTCGTTGCGTTCGGATTCTCGGCCAAGGCGCGAGCTTCACTCAGCAAACTCTCGCGTTTCGACGCGAGCAAAATCTCTTCATTGGTCACAAAAATACTTCCGTTTTCTGCCCGATTGAACGGGCTATAGTTTTTTCTGCCCGAATCCACGGGCCGGGTTGTGTCGTTACGACAGGAAAACAATCTGCGTGGAACGGATGCGACGTTGCATCGCTTCGCGTTCACTCTGTGAAGCCAGTGCGGGTGCTGCTACCAGCTTGCTAGCTGGTTTCCCTACTTTTTCAATGTTCGCGTGCCGCCATTCAACAATCTGATTCTGAATGTGCAGCGGTGCGGTGGTGGGAATTTCAATCCATCCCAACTGACGATGCTCACCGCTTAGAAACGAACGACGTTCAACTGTGAGTTGCATTTGTGGTTTCTCCTTTCTACGCTGACAACTGAAAGTGCTGTGCCAGTCGTTCTGTCAAAGCGGTCAACTGCACCGCCGTCATTTTGTCCAAGGCTGCTGCCGTGCTTGCGTATATTCCTAGAACGTTGGTGCGCGGCACCGTTGCTCTGGGTTTCATCGCTTTTACGATGGGGTCTGACCCGATGCGCGTAAACAAATCGAACGCTGCCGGTATCGGCAAATCTGCCGAACAGAGTCCGTGCTTTGACAAAATGCGCGTAAAACTAGGTGACGTTTCTATCTGCCGGTCGGCCATCGCGCCAAGTCTCTGTGGCCGTTTTTCTACGTACCGCTGTTTTCTCATTTCAAATCACAACACCAAAACTCCGCGCCTTTCGTATACGCTCGCATTTTCGTCTTCACCGTCAAGCGGTGCGAGAATCGTGCGGCTGAGTGCCAGCAGCAGAGCCACTAGCGGGTCAATCTTGCTTTCAACGTTCTTCGGTTTGCGTGGGTAGATATTTTCTTTTACGTCTCTGTGACACACCACGTTCGTGATTGCCCACGCCAACACCGGGTCATTGAAATGGAATCTATTGCTGCTCACCAACTCTTCAAACAACTTCATGGTTGGCGATAGCGTGATAACGTTCATCCCAACTTCAACGCACGTCATGCCTTCGTTCGTCAGGTGCGTCATCATCTGCGTTGCTTGCGCCTTGTCGTAGGCAAGCTCACGCACTTTGAAACGCTGGCCGGATTCACGGATGCCTTGCTCAATGAAGTCTAGGTCTGTGACTGAACCCGAAGTCATTTGCAGTTTGCCGTTCGCCGCCCATCCTGAGTACGCAGCGTTGGTGCTGTTCTGCACCGTTTCTTCTGGCAACCAGTACGTTCCGAAAGCGTAGTAGTGCGTTTTGTCTTCGATGAGCTTCGCAAATAGCCGAACTTCTGCGCACAGGTCAAGCTTGCTCGCAAGGTCAACGCCGATGATGCACTGCTGGCCTTCAAAGCTTTCTTCCGTGAGCGTTTCATCAACGCAGCCTTGCAGCTTCGTCATGTTCAACCACGTGCTGTCAGCGTTCATCCACAGGTTCAGGTGCTTCATCTTGAAGCTGGCCTGCTGTGAGGCAATCTGTTTTGCACGGTTGCACTCTTGCGCTACCGCATCGGGCTGCACCGAAACTTTCCAGTTTGGGTTGGCCTTGCGCCATGCAGCTTCTGAATCCCATTTGTCTTCTGGGTCTATGGTGTAGACGATGCCAAAAAAACTTTCGTCAGTCGCCAGACCGTCAAGCAAACGTTCGGTGAACTGGTGCATGGCGAAGCAAACACCGGCTTGGTCGCTACCGGCAGTCGTTATCATCCACAACATTGACTGCACACGTTTCGCGCACGCCGTTGAAAGAGAGGAGTACACGCCGTCAGTTCTGTGCGCGTGCAATTCGTCAATAATTCCAAGGTGAACCGAAAGGCCGTCAAGACTGTCTTCCTCTGATGCCAGAGCTTTCAGAGAAGACATAGAAACATCTTGCACCACGCTTTTTGCCAGAACGCTCAGCGAGAACTTGTCACGCAACGGTTTGTTACCGCGCACCATTTGTTGACAAGTCTCCATCACGAAGCGGGTCTGCTCTTTAACGCGGGCCGCAACCACAACTTCAGCACCGGCTTCTTTGTCAGCGCACAACGCGAACAGCGCAACGCCGGATGACAACGCAGATTTGCCGTTGCCTCTGGGTATCTCTAGGTACGCTCTGCGGAAACGTCTTCGGCCTGTCTCTTTGTGAATCCAGCCAAAGCAGGTGGTGAGGATGAAACACTGCCACGGTTCCAGTTTTATCTTTTGGCCAGCAAGCTCACCCTTGACATGTTGCAGATTGGAGATGAACGCGCACACGCGGTTAGCCTTGGCGTGGTCGAAGACGTAGGCGAACTGTCCGTCACCCTGCCGCTGAAGGTCTTTCCTCTGACGAACGCATGCCGCAATGACTTGCTTGCAGGCTGGAATTTCTCCGGTGAGCACGTCTTCAACGTACTTGTTGGCCTTCGCTACGAAGTCTGTTCTACTCAAAGTCTTCCCAGTCACCTTGGTCACCAGTGCCTTTGCCTGCCGTCGCTTCTTCTTTTTCCAGAGCGGCCAGTTGTTTGCGGAGTGAGGCCAATGTTTTCACGGCATCACGGAAGAGCTTTGCGCTTTGGTTGGTTTTCACCCGGCCTTGGCTGCCTTCAATCACCAGTCCGGTCTTTGCCAAGTCGGCAGCCGCTTGTTTGGCGATGTCGCGGAACCCGGAGATAGCAAGCTCTAGGTCTTCGCGTTCCGTTGACTTTGCCGCCACTTTCTTCTTCGTTTTCTTCACTTTGTCTTCCTTCAAAAAAATCCTGTGCCCACGCACAAAAGAAAAACGATGGCGTCGGAACGGGCCGATGAGCGCACAGATAGTGCATGCCCCACTGGGGGTGCATCGCAACGCAAAGCAAACCCAAGGCCAATGCAGGCACAAACCTAAGCAGCTTCTTGTGTTCGCTTCTTTGCCCAGCCTTCAGTGCGTGCGGTGTGTGCGCTATGGCAAGCGTGGCACGCTGCTTGTAGGTTGTCGTAGTCGAAGGCTAATGCCGGGTGTTCGACAATGCCTTTGATGTGGTGGACATCAACGCTAGGTGCCGTGTGTCCTGTTCGCCTGACGCATAGGTCAGCAAGCTCGCAGAAGGGGTGCTCAGCAATGCGGCACGCACGTATACGCTTCCATCTTACGGTGCCGTATATGCGCCTGTATTCCTCACCTGCACGCTGCTTGTCATACTCTCGCTTGTGTCTGCTGATGCTGTTGTCTTCCACGTGTGCATCGCAGTACGTGGCCGGGCTTTGCACCAGAACCGGGCAACCGGTCTGACGGCATCGGCGCGTTATGTGCGGCACGTTGCTAGTCTTCTAAGAACGAATGCGCAGCGAGAGTGCTAGCAATCAAACTTGCAATGCTGTTCTCTTCTTCCACCGCCACGCTGAACAGTGTGGTGACTTCAACCGGCGCGTCGTTCATTGCACACAACAGGTGCATGTCTTGGAGCACCCCAGCCAATCGCTTCTGCAATCGCTGGAACTTCTCTCTATGGTCTGGCACGGCGATACCAAGGCTCTGTGCGGCACCCTCAATCTGGTGGCGAACAGACGCACGTTCCTGTGCAGGAATGTGCGCAGTGTGAGCTTTGAACGTTCGCAGTGCTTCCTTGACCAGCGAAATAGTCTCTTCGCGGTTGATTCGTCCTTGGCCGTCAACAGCGGCCAGCGGGAACAGCTTTCGTGTTCCGGCTTCGTACGCAAAATGTTTGTATTCCATTTGTCTCTTCTCTTTCTATTCGTAACCTAAACTTTTTAAAAACGCCGATGCCTTACGGTCTGCATCAGCAAAGATTGCTTCAGCACGTTTGTCGCGTTTGAGCGGCTTTTCTTCTACGACCGGTTTTGGTGCCGGTGTTACTCGCGCTGGTGCGTTTTCCGCTGCACGCACTTGAATGCCTAATGCGAGCGCCGCGCCACGCAGGGTTGCCCAGACTTCTTGTCGCTGACCGTCTGGGATTCCTTTCGTTTCTTGAAAGCGGCCCAGGGATGTCTTGACCGCGTTCACCGTCTTCGCTGTGTCGCCTAATACGTGAACGCAGGCGTGCCAAGTAGCTGTGTCATCAAGGTCACCTACGTAGGCAAAGCAACGTGAATTGCAATCAACTCCATGCACACGTTTAGTTTTCATGTTTCTCATTCTAAAAAAGGTCAGCCCGGCATCCGTCACCCGAAGTAAAGGCGGATACCGGGCACGTTCGACGCACTGACCGCGTTCACGCGGCGCGTGCACGTCGAAAGATTAAAGGGGCAGCGAAGCGAAACGCTGCCCAGCCCACCCGGCAGCCGCATGAACGAAACTGCGAAGTGGGGAACTTGGAAAATCTCCTTACTCTCTAAGAGTCTCATGCCTTCCTTTAGCGTCAAGCTCACCACTGTCATTGAAAACTAATTAACCATGTGTATTCAACGACTTACGGTGCTACTCAGGCCGCTAACTTTTTTCTTTTCCGCAAAAGGGAGTCACGAAAAGCGTCAGCGTCAGAGCAACCCAGACGCAAGAGCCATCGCAAAAGCGGTATTTCGTCTTTGCCAAAGAGCCAGTCTTCTGCGTATTCCCGAATGAAAGCATCTTCGTGGTCAAGGTCTTCTTCGGCCTGCCGAACGACTGCCACCGCAAGCAGTGCATACCCTTTCCGGTTGAAAGCTTTTGTTCTCACAGCGCACCTGTGGGCCGGTCAAGGTATGAGCCAAGAGCCTTGATGTGGCGACGGCGAAGCTCTGAGCCGACTAGCCTGAGCATTTTGTCAAAGGAACGCGGTGCTATCTGTGAGAAGTTGTTGAAGTCAGCGTTTTCACGTTCAAAGAGCGCAACGAATGCGAGCAGCAACACCGGCTTTCGCTTCAATGCCCGCTTGGCGCACAACTCAACGTCACAGCAAAAATCAAGAGAACTAAGCAGCTTCCTGATTCCATCCGCACATCGTCGTTCGCCGTAGTAAATAGTGTTCGGGAGGCCGATTGTTCGTTTCTTGACAAGGTACTGTTCCAAGACAATCTTCGCCGTCATCGTTGAAGGCAGGTCTTGTTCGCCAATCGCAAGGGCATCACCGCCGAACCGCACTGTGCGCTCAGCATCTTCGGCAGCAATGCGTTCGTAGAACGCAAAGTTTTTTTGTTTCTGCTGTGACGGAGGAAGAGCGCGTTCCGGCTGTTCCACAACCGAAAATATATTTTCGCTCATGACGCGGCCTGCTCATGGATGTGGCGGGCCACACTTGACGCATATTTTCCCAGCCGGGTGACTGACCAACTGCCCGTGCAGTTGTCCTTTGTGATGGTGACCGCGTGTTTCATCAATCGCAGGCCGTACGTGCGCACCCAGAAGCGAAACCGCCTTTCTTCCGGCATGGGCTTCCATAAATCATTAAACCCAAACTGCTCATACCAAAACTTCTGAAGCTCTTGCACTTCGGCAGTCTCTGAAGCGTGCTGCCGTTCCAAAGTCTCAAGGTATGCTTCGGTTGTCATGCCGCTACTCCTTCCGTTGATGCCGTCATGCTGTAGGTGAACGGGCTTTTCTTGGTGCCCTGACCGTTTCGGGTGACGATGTTCAGTTTGGTCAAGAGTACAAGTTCAACAACGATGCTCTGTTTACGCGCTGACACTGATTCTTGCAAATCTGGCATCGTGCAGTTCGGATGCTCACCGAGATACCTCTGAATCTTCACGGACAAATCTTCGCGCTGCTGATTCTTTTGCTGTTTCTCTATCTCTTTGAAAGCACGGCCAAGGCTCACAGCGAATGTGTCTTCATTGCACAGCAGTTCCGTCTTCGGCATATCACCGAATGCCTTCTCAGTTTCGTTTTGCTTGCTGCATATCAAACGCAGTGGTTCGTCATCATCCGGGTGACTGATTAGAATGACGGTGTTGAAGCTCGCAGCTAGACCGGTAGAACCAAGGATGCTGTCAAGCATCTGGTTTTTCTTTTCATCGTCTTTGCGTCCGTGATGTACCGCGTTTAGGTGTCCGTGCCATCCTGCCTTGCGCAGCACCGGTTCAATGTTGTCCATCGCTTCAACGGTGTCATCGTAGGAGTTTGTATCCTTCACCGCTTTGCCAGTGAAGAGACGCAGCGTGTCTATCACCACGAAGTCAGCCGGATAACTTTTCAGGATGGCAACCAGTTCAGCAACACGCTCTTCAAGCTTGCCCTTACCGTCACGAACGTACAGACGCAGCCGGGAAACTTCTTCCGCTGTCACTCCCATCGCTCGCATCTGCTCCGCGAAGGCTCTTTCATCGTCTTTGCCTTCCAGCAGAAAATAAGCAACGCGGGCTGCTTTCTTGCCGGTGACTTCAACCGAACGGCCAAGGATGCTGTGACCCTTCAACACCGATACCGCAAAGTTTCGTGCGACGGTGCTCTTTCCTGCCTTCGGTTTTCCAACTAGGAGTGAAGACCCTCTGCGAAGAAGCAGGCCGTCAACCAGCCACTTATTCTTTCGGGGTTCAAGCACAAACCAGTTCACTTCTTTGAACAGACCTACTGCTGGTTGATTCTGCGGGCTTTGGTTCTGCCCTGCGTTCTTACCTGCGTTCACGTCACACGCTTTCTGCCACGGTCTGTGGCTCTGTTTTGTTGCGCTTTCGCGCTGTTGCTCTTTATCGGTTCTGTTCCCAACTACCCCTGACAGGATTTGTGGGAACAGGAACAGAATCTCCAAAAGAAAGAAAACAATATACTTAGCGCCCTTGGTTACATGGTGTTCCCAGAAAGTCTGTCTATAGGGCAGCAACCGTCACGCGCAGCGTGAGAATCTGCCGTAAGGCAGCCAGACCGAAACCCCCCGGCACTCACCACTTTCGCTTACCGGCTTCGCGCCACTCTTCGGCCCGCTGAGCAAGTTCTTCGTGCGACGGGGCGTTGAAGCTCATGCGGCGCACCCCGTTCCACCAGACAAGTACGCCACCAACTTCTGATAGAACTTCGTCTTCCTGAAGTCGGCACGCCACACATAGCGGTTGTCTAAACGCTTGAGCAGTGTGTAGGCGTTCTTCCACGGCACTTGTTCAGGGCCGTCACCGAAGACTTGCTCTAACGTCAGGTTGTCATCACCAACCGTGTCCCACAGGTGACAGGCAATATGTCCGTACCTGTACGTTCGCTCTCTGTACGCTCTCTTGTTTAGCGTCAAGACGGTGATGTTTGGTTCCCAACTGCTAGGGTGTTTCTCCGCGTAGCGTCTCTGCACCACGCTGGCATTGCCTTCTTTCCAGTAACGTGCTCTTCGTGCGCGAGCCTTCGCGGTCTTCTCATACTTCTTCTGGCGACACTGGCGCGAGCAGCACACCTGATTCTTTCGTGCCGGTGTGAACGGTTGGCCGCAGACGCAGTGCGTAGTAGTAGTGCCATCCGCCGGTCGGACGGTGCTATCACTACGCTTCGTCATGCCGCCACCCCTTTGTCGTTTCCAAAGGTTTCGTGCGTCCTAGCGGCTGAAGTGCCGTTCTTCTGTAGGTGTGAGCGGGCTTTAGAGAGACGGTCAGCCAAGGCTGACCGCTGCTCATCCGTCAATACCCGCTTTGGACGTGCTCTCACCAGACTGACCGCAAGCCGGGCTTGCTCTGCACTGTTGGCGTCAAAGAGCAGGGTGCCTTCGCTGTCAGCGTTCTGGCGTACCACCATACCGGCAGCCGTGCCCTTGGCCTTGGTGACAGACCACAGCCGCGCACGCGGTACAGTCGGCATGAACAGCAGACCTAGTTGAGTGTCGGAGTGTTCGTAGAGATGCCCAAGCTTACCGGCAATGATGGTGGTGCCGTCTGTGTCTAGCTTGGTGTAAAGGCGGTGCTTCTCAGCAAAAGTTCGGAGTCCCACGCGAAAGCCTCAAAGGTTGAGATTTTCCGTGGGAATATCGGCAGGAAGGCCGTGCGGTTTGCCGCACCACTATGGCTCTGAAACTGAGAGGGAAGCCACGTATTCTTCAACCGGCGACCTTCCCTAGCAGCAGTCAAGCCGGTCTTTAACTTACAATTCTAATTCTACCACACACACCATGTGGTTGTCAACAGAAAAGTAACGTACCCTATAGACAAACCCAAGCGAACCACCTTCCAAGTAACTGGCCGGTGGGTACTTCTCTGATTTCAACTACTATTACACCACACACATCATGTAGTTGTAAAGTAGGTATCTATCACCACTTAGTACGCTTGGGTTTGTCTATGTATTTCTTACGCACTTCAGAAGTTGTCTCGCTCTTGCGGCCTGCCCATTCACAGCACGTCTCTAGCTCAAGGAAAATTACAGGAACCCCTGTATTGTTTTGAATAGACAAAGCCCTAACCTTCTTGATTTGCTGGTGGTGTTTGTCCGGGGAGGGGCAGATTGGTCATGCCACGATGGTTGGTGACGTGCCCGCAGTGCAATCATAAGTTCACCCACAGTGAAATCCAACCTGCCGTCATAGAGCAAGCGAGACGCGACCCCTTTGGTATCATGCCCAAGCCTGCGATTCCCCGCGATGGTGACAAACGAAGCTGCCCACGGTGCAAAACAGAATCCGTATTCCAGCCTTTCAATCTTTCCTACGATAGCGAACGCTAGTGAGATGGGTTGTCTCGCTCTTCCGGCCCGGTCTGCCGTTCACGCGCTTGGTTCTGTGTGGCGAGTTGCGGCGGATGAAACTACCTGACTTTGGTGCGCCAGCGTACATAGACAGTTACTATTCAACGTTGAGTAGACATCGCTGAAGGGTTGTGCTTCCATAAGAAGTTGGTTGCTCGGATGAATCGAAGAGACAGAGAACGCTTCAAAGAGCTTTGCGAGCACGCTGAGGTTCAAAACCAACCTGAGAGACTTGCTAAACTGGCTTTGCAAATCGCCAGAATCCTCGAATCCGAGGTTGCAAAGCTAAAGAAAAACACCAAGCCAGCCTCTGCATAATCCTAGCCAATGGGTACCGTTGGTTTGGGTTCCTGCCATCCTGTACACTGCTGAGCCATGCCAGCCGCAATCATCTATCTCCGCGTCAGCACCAAGAAGCAGGAGCAACGCAACGAACTGAACCTGCCAGCGCAGCAGAAGCGTTGCGAAGACTGGTGCAGCAGCCAAGATATACCGGTGCTCATGGTCTTTCAGGGGTCAGGTGAATCGGCATGGAAGACGGAACGTCCTACCCTTGAAGAAGCCATAGACTTCATTCGAAAGAGCAAAGGCAAGGTCACGCACTTCGTTGTACAGGACAGCACACGGTTCTCGCGCAATGTCGAAGGCAAGGCCGTTGCCAGCGCCGTGCTGAAGCAACTGAACGTCAAGCTGGTCAGTGTTGACGAACCGATGCTAGACGATTCGCCAATGGGCAAGCTTGCGGGCACGATGGCTACGGCGTTCGGAGAATTTTACTCGCACAACTTGTCTTCGCGTGTGCGGTATCGCTTCCAACATCATCGTGAGCAGGGCCGCTGGCTGCATCAAGCACCGCTTGGGTACCGCAACGTTCAGAACAATGGCAAGACGCTGGCCTTAGATGATTCAGCACCGCTGATTCGACAAGCGTTTGAAATGATGGCAACCGGTGGTCATAGCTCTGACCACGTTCGCAACCTTGTGACTGCTGCTGGTCTGCGCACGAAGAAAGGCCGCAAGCTCAGCCGTCAGGCGTTCAGCTACACACTGAAAAACCCTGTCTATTGCGGATTGATTGCTCACAAGGGACGGATTTACAAAGGGAAGTTCCCTGCGACGGTTTCAGAAGAGTTGTGGCAAAGCGTTCAGGATGCGCTTCGCGGAAAGAGAAAGGCCGTGCCGAAGAAAACAGTTGATGAAAGCTTCCCACTTCGCGGGTTTGTGAAGTGCGGCCACTGTCAGGCCAAGCTCACTGCCGGTAACGCTCGCGGCAGAACGAAGACCTATGCAAAGTATTGGTGCTGGAACAAGGAATGCGTCAAGCCGGTGGGTGTCAGCAGAGAGAAGCTTGAGGCTGACTGGGTGTTTTTTCTGGAATACATGCAGCCTGCGTTCGATGCGCTTGTGAACGTGCTGCCGATTCTCGCCAAGGCCAACGCACACAAGAGAATCGAAGACGCAGAGCAACGTCAGCGTCAGATTGCAACGCAGCTTTCAGACAAACAGGCGCTGCGTGCGTCTCTGATTGAATCGAAGCTAAAAGGAGAATTGAAGCAGGATGAGTTTCGCTTCATGGCTGACATGGTTGCTGCCGACATCGCACAGATTGAGGCTGCAAGGCGTCAGTACATCGAAGAAGCAGAGTCTGCGCTGAAGCTGACCGGTGACACATCACGCACAACCATTCCGGCCAAAGCTCTTTGGGCCAGCGCACATCTTACGGACAAGCTGACGGTTCAAAGCGCGTTGTTTCCGATGGGTATTTGCTACCGCACTGATATTGGCTTCTTTGAACCACCCACGCATGAACTGCAAGCCCTTGTTTTTAAGATGCTTCTGTCAAGCGTAGGCGAGTACGAAGGGGTTGAAATCAAAGATGGTCGGGACGACTGGATTTGAACCAGCGACCTCACGCACCCCAAGCGTGCGCGCTACCAGGCTGCGCTACGTCCCGACCGGGGTAAAACACCGCCAAGAAACTGCAACCATCATCTTAAACTAGCAACCAGATGGCCAATCAAAGCCAACCTGGCCAATTAACGTCGAACGGACCAATCGGCCTCGAAACTGGTAGCGCCGGCATCCCTGCCGGCTCTTGCTAGAAAGTTCGCGCTTCTCTTTATACAACCGCTAACTTCCAACCGCGAACTTCCGGCTTCTACCGTATCACCGGCGTTCGAGAAGCGTCAAGAAAGCGCGCAGCGTGTCGCGCAGGTCTAACAGCATCTTGCGGCTCAGCAGCTCGCCGGCATTCTCGGGGTGTCCGCCATGGGCGCTGTAGCTTCCGCCCAACCCGGCGCCCGTTCCTGTGCCCGGCCCGCTAGAAATCCCGGAATGGGCGGCGTGTGCCGAATACGCCGAAGGTTCCACCCCGATCGCACCATTCGTTTCGCGCAGGTGTCGCCTCGCTCCAGCAATGGTAAATCCTTCGTCGTAGAGCAGGCGCTTGATCTTGAACACCATGTCCACATCTTCCTGGCGGTACATGCGGTGTCCGCTGGGGCTCTTCACCGGCTCCAGCATGGGGAATTCGGTTTCCCAGTAGCGCAGCACGAACGGCTTCAGCTCGGACAGGCGGCTGACCTCGCCAATGCGGTAAAGGCGTTCTTCAGTAGCAGTTTGCGTTGCGGTTCCCGTGCTCGTCATCTTCTCTCGACTCGTTCAACTCGCTCGATTTCTTCAACCCTGGCGGCCGTCGGACCTCTTCATCCTAGGCCAAATTTTCCCGCTGTCAACGCATGTGTACGTCGCCCGCGCCCATGTCCATCGTCCGCGCTCGTAGCCGTCGTTCGTCGCCCGCGCCCGTAGACGTCGCCCGCGCTCGTGCCCGTCGTCCGTCGCCCGTGTCCGTCGACCGCGCCCGTAGCCGTCATTCCGAACGGAGCAGGCCGAATTTTTCTTTCCCGTTCGCTTCCTGCGAACGGGTCGGCCTGCGCAGAGAGGAATCTCTCTTGGGTTTGAATCCAACCGTGGCACGTATGAATGGGCGCAGCAGTGATCGTCATCGGGCTATTCGTCGTCGTCCCGACTGCTCTTGTGGCTTCGTTCGCTCACGCCGGGACGCGTGTCGCGCTCAGGCTTGCGCAGGCGCTGTAGAAACCGGATGGGAGCGCCGGGGAAGTCCCATTTTTCGCGAATCTGGTTTTCCAAGAACCGCTGGTAGCTGAAGTGCAGCGGATCCTTCTGATTGGTGAAGATCATAAAAGTCGGCGGCGAAGTCTTCGCCTGCGTCATGTAGTAAATCTTCACGGGCCGGGCCTTCGGCGTAGTTCCGCGCTGCAGATCGACTTCTTCCTTGAGCCAGCGATTGAGTTCCGGCGTGGGGATGCGCTTTTTGCGGGCGGCGGCCACCTCATCGATCAGCGGAAAAAGTTTGCTCGCGCGATCACCGGTCTTCGCCGAAAGAAATACAATCGGCGCATAGCTCAGAAATTTCAGTTTGTCGCGAACCATCCTTTCATAATCGTAAAGCAACCGGCTTTTATCCAGTTCGCCAAAGGCGTGGACGCCCTGTGTTGCACCCAACGTAGCCCCCACAACGGTTCCATCGCCATCTCCGAAGTGCGCTTGGCCGTGAGATTGCCCGCGAGCCTGAGCCTTCGCCACAACCTTCGCCTTGGCAATCGTTCGCGCGCTGATCCTCGCCCCAGCTCGCGGCCTCTGCGTCTGCCGCGCGGCGAGCTTCGCCTTCCCCTTGGTCGTCCGCGAATCGCGCTCGGCAGCCTTGCGCGCCGCTTCGGTGGCCAGATCCCACTTGTTCATCACAATGATCACGCTGCGGCCAGACTCTTCCGCGTAGCTGGCGATCTGCGCATCGCCCTGGGTAACGCCCTGCTCGCCATCCACAATGAGCAGCGCGACATCGCAACGCTCCAACCCGCGCCGCGCCATCACCACGCTGAGCTTTTCCGCCACCAGCGTCGTCTTAGCCTTGCGGCGGATCCCGGCGGTGTCCACGAAGCGGTAGAGATGTCCGTCGTGCTCCACCTCGGTGTCCACGGTATCCATGGTGGTGCCGGGAACAGGCGAAACGATGGAGCGGTCTTCGCCGACCATGCGATTGAGCAAGGTCGATTTGCCGACGTTGGGCCGCCCAATGATGGCGACCTCCACGGGGCCTGACGCCTTTTCGTCTTCGGTCGCAGCCGCGTCATTTTCGGTTTCGGACCCCTTTTCATTTTCGGCTAAAGCCGCGTCGAGCAGGTCATCGACTCCGGTCCCATGCTCGGCTTTACCCTGAGACGGTGAGTCGAAGGGCGCATTGGGATACCCCCGCTTAAGCGCCGCGTCGAGCAGGTCGTCGACTCCGGTCCCGTGCTCGGCCGCAATGGGAAACACCGGCACGCCGATGCTGTGAAATACGCCGGCGTTGTTCTCCTGCGACACGGCGTCCACCTTGTTCGCCGCAATCACGAAAGGCTTGCCGGTCGTGCGCAGCAGCCGCGCAAGCTCTTCGTCCATCGGCGTAAGCCCCACCTGGCTGTCCACCACCAGGACGAGCAGCGCGGCCTTACTGATGGCGATATGCGCCTGCCGCAAAATCTCCTGCGGAATAAGCGCCTTGTCGTCCGGCACGATCCCGCCGGTATCGACAATCTCCAGGTTGCGCCCGCGCCATTCGGCTTTGCCGTAGATGCGGTCCCGCGTGATCCCCGGCTCGTTGGTGACGATCGACCGGCGCGTCCCGGTAAGCCGATTGAACAACGTGGACTTGCCCACATTGGGCCGTCCGACGATAACGAGCGATGGCAGTTTTTCCGACATAGTGACTTCGAGCTGATGTCCTGATCCAAATATTGAGGTCGCCGGGCGCGCAGAAGGTAATTCTGGCGGCGGAATGACCTTCCAATGTAGCGCACTCGAGAGGCAGAGGCGAGCGGCCTCTGCCGGCTCCGCTTCGCCGCTTCAATCCAGCGGCAGCAAATATCCGGGCGTTCCGCCCAATCGTCCGCCAAAGGCTTGGGCGTCCAGCGTGGCCATATCCCACGTGAACCACGATTCCGGCGTAAGCCGCACGGTGACATCGTCGAACGATGCAAACACCGGCTCGATTTGCGGGTCGGCCATGGCCGCGGCGCTGAGATACCGGGTGTGAATACGCCGATTGATTTCACGCGATTGGCTGCCTGAGAGCAAATCGGCACGCCCCGCGGCGGTCACGCCGCGCTCCGACCCCGGCTTTCGCGCGTCCACCATCAGCGAAGCCTTCGGTTGCGCCACCACATTGCGAGCTTTGCGGCTCTTGGAAGAGGTTGCGACGAACAGGCGGCCATCCTCGAACAGATACCAGACCGCCGTCAGGTGAATGGACCCATCCGCGTTGGTGGTTCCCAGTGTCGCGATAAAGCGCCTTTGCAGCATTTGCTGAAACGCTGGATCCAGTGTTTGAGCCATTTTCCCTCCGCCAAGTTCGCTCCGGTTGTGTGGGCCAATTCTCTCACTTTCCGACGCCGACGGGTGCCGCACCCTTGGGTTTTAAGGGTGCGGGTTTTGACTCTTCCGGATCCCGAATGTCGAGGTCGGTCAGCCTAACGAGGTATTGCACGAGAGCGCCGGAACTTTGCGAGAGCCTCACGTGCCGGACGCACCCGGCCCTTCCTTACATCTTCGAGTGCCTGGCGTATGCCCTCGGAGGCATCGGCTCGGGCGGCGATGTCTAAAAGACGCTGGTTTGCTCCGGCGTCCTGCACAACGGCATCGGCTTTGCCGTCGATCGTGAGAATCAAGGGGCGCTTCGTGTTCTTCAGGTGCTTCATGAACTGTCCCGAGTTGCGACGGAAAGTGGTAATGGCCTGAATGTCTTTTTGATGTCGAGCATTGGGGGCGGGCACCTTCGATTCACTATAACAGCACCCTTAAAGGTGCTGGGGAACCGGGCGGCATGCGGGCAGGCGAGGAGAACGCAACCCCAAGACCCAGGTTCAAACATCGAACCGAACGAGTTTCAGTGATCGCTTGTCTCCGGTGGAAAGCTGCTCTGATCGAGTCGCATGGCGACGGCAATGACGCGGCCTACGATCTCAATTTCGCTGGAATATTTATATCGTAGGACGGCCGCCTTAGAAAGGGGATGGGGGAGCGCGAGAAGGTTGTCGTCCACCCGTTCGCACCACGCACACATGTAGCGGTCACGAGCGTGAAGGAAGTAGATCGGCCGATCAAACTCCGTTCTCCACCTAAAGGGCTGGAGTTCGTTCTGCCGACGGTCGATTTGTACGAAAGAGCCGGGCCGAATAAGCGGGGATAAGAAATCGTCCTCGAGACCGATAAAGCCCTGTGCAAATTTTTTCGCGTCAACGCTTTGAAAAAAAGGTGCACTTCGCTCGTCCCAATTTCCAATTGTCGAGACGATAAGGCTCGACGGAGTTATGTCCGATGTGACAGAAGACTGTGGGTCGTGCAAAATGCCGTCGATCTGCGCGCTGTACAACCCTGTCTTTCGTGGAGGTTGCTGGCAAACGTCCTGATCGCGACCTGCGTTGCCAAGGTCGATACCATATAGCTTTAAGACATCGCCTATAGGTAGTCGGTAAAGAACGCTCAAACTATAGAGCTTGAAAATACTGGGCACCGAGTCAGAATTCTCAATCTGGGAGAGCCAGGCGTTGGAAATGTGAAATTCCGGGTTGTTATTCGCTGCGGCGATCCTGGCGCTGCCTTCCGCGATGTCTCTTGTTGTTAGTCCAAGTCGCAGCCGTAACCGTTTCACTATTTCTGATGGCGGCACCAATCACCCTCTGTTGTTATCGCCGTAGGTTTTCTTTGTCTTCACGATCAACACTCTCTCGACCCTAACAATTGTTTGCGAAGTCTCTCTTATTTCGGTGCTTTCCAGCGTCTCCGATTGGTCGTTCCGATTGACTTCTCGTGGCTCGCTCCGCCTGCGTCCAAAGAGCGGTGCACCGACGCGTAACAGAAACGCGATTGCGTCGCTCGCCCAATGGTGAACGGTCGCCCAAATCACCATGACCGAAACCTCACTAACAGCCAAACGATCCGATGGTCTTAATACCAATCGACCATACAGATTTTTGATCGGTATAGCAACCAGAATTGACCAAACACCACTTTGCTCATGGTTCATGACGGACGGGGAAACATCCTCCGCCACTCAGCTATGTAACGAAATGTTACCGCCTAGGAAGGGTCGAGTTGCAAGGGCGGGAGAAGCGAGGAAACTAGAGCGCAAACTGAAGCACAGTGTCTTCACTCCGCTCGGGTGAGCACCACCCTCGTCCTCTACATCTGGGAGGGTGCGAGAAGTCTGCCGACCGATCGAATGGGCCCGCCGGTGGAGTAACGCCCTTTTCCGGGCAATCCGCCGACTAGAGCACCTGAAGGGCACTCAGCATCTTTTAGGAGGCCGCAAACGTTTCCAACTTTGCTATCCAATCATGAAAATGTGGACACTCTGTGCGAATTCGTTCCAAGCCAATGCGAGCCGCGATCGTTGGCCCGTGAAGGGTCTTTTTGTAGGCGGGGAAGATCGATTCTATCTGCTTTGACGGAGCGAGCTGGGGACGATCATTGATTTCCTCCGGCGTAGCCACGGCCGCGCGAACGGCTTCGAATCGGGGTTGCTTTTGAGGTTCGGTCATGGCACGAGGAAGCTCGACGGGTGATGAAAATAGCCAGGCTTCGAACTCGTGGAGCACTAGAAATGGCAGGAAGTTTGGCGGCGCGCCGAAATCTTTTGCAATTGCCGCTTCGACGTGAAGGACTCGTTGCAATGGCGCCCTATTGTTTGGTCGTGATTGCATTCCCGGAAAGTCCAATGGTAACCGATAGTAGTCCAGCATGGTCGTTACTAGAGCGTCGCCCGCACTATTCAGAAGCCTCTGGGCATCGTTCCGAAACTTCGCGAAATTCGTCACCCCGCCCTTGAAGTTTGGACCGTCCTTTACTCTCTTCGTCATCAGAATGGTAGGGTGAAAGAACAGTTCTTTCTCCCAAAATGCTGGTGCAAGAACATCTTTGGTGAAGCGCTCTTCGGTTTGGCCTTCAACTAGAATCAGCACTCGCTTGCTCATGGACGCGCGCCGAGGACGTTTTTCTCCCACAGTTCGCCCAGTCCGTAATCGTCAAGCCATGCCGTCATGTCCTGCTGGCCGAGGTGGCGGAAAACGCTCTGTTTGTCTTGGCGGTCCGCCGCCCAAACTGACTCAGGTTCGAATTGATTTACCAGCGTAACGGATTGCGTGGCCACGATGACTTGCGTACGCGTTGCTGCTGAAGAGAGTAGATCGGCGAGTAACGTGACGGCTGCCGGGTGTAAACCAAGTTCCGGCTCGTCGAGCAAAACCACAGCTGGCAAGTGCGGTTGGAGTAGCAACGTGGCCAGACAAAGGAAACGCAGCGTTCCGTCCGAAAGCGACGAGGCATTGAAATAGGCATCGCTTCCTCTTTCTTTCCACTCGAGACGGATCTTGCTCTCATTTAGCTTGGATGGCGCCAAGCGGAACTCCTCAAAGAACGGCGCGATCTGACGCACTGCGTCTTGAACGTTTGCAAAGTGATCTGGCTGCTTCTGTTGCATCCAATAAAGAAACGCCGCGAGGTTTTCGGCTTGAGGACGGAGATCGCGATTATCCTCCACATCTCCCGTGCCTTTAACGGCTGCTGTGTCGCTAGTATCATGGAAATGATAAACACGGTAGCTGTCCAAATCGTGCATCACCTGCCGCGCACAAATATGATTAACCGACCTTAACTGGGATTCCTTCGAAAAGGATGACACGGCCCGAGTGTAGGGCTCTGGATAGTTTCTCCTCTCGTGATAGAACGCCGTTTCCTCCGAAATGACGAAACCGTCGTCTTCCGTCCCGCGCAGTTTCACCAGGTAGGCGTTGGCCGTTTCTCCTTCTCCAAATTCCAGAAAGAAAGACATTTCGGGTGATCTTTTCCTACCAAAATAAAGTAGCGAGTCTGCACCGCCTTTGGTTCCCGTGTAACCAGCTAAATTCTGATTTACTATTTCTCGTAGGAAACGAAATGCCTCAATCAAGTTGGACTTGCCGACACCGTTGCCGCCAATGAACACATTGAGCCGACCCAGCGCTAACGTCTGCTCCCGGATAGATTTGAAGTTCTTGATCGTTAGTTTTTCTAGTGTGCGCATCTTCGCTACAGGAATAATGAACGATTTCAGATCGTTTGGCGACAACAAGGATAGCCCAGCCGCCCTTCCACACACCTGGTCGGCGAGTCTCAGTCGGGGAGGAAGGGCGCAGCGAGCAGAATATATAAAAAGATGTATAATGGTATAGATGGAAGGCGATCCGAAGCCTGTCAGTGGGTGGGAACGTCACTTAGGGATTTGCGAGCGTTTCTGCCGCCGTCCGGGTTGATATTGGACACGCGCTCTTTGCGGCGCAATAGGGCAAGATCGATCCTGCCGCTAAACCTCTCAAAGGCTTTGGCGGAGCCAGCGTGCTCGAAGTCGTAGCTTCGCACCGGGGCAACGCATGGCGCGCGGTTTATACCGTTCGTTTTCAGGATGCCATGAGTTAATCAAGCGGCGGTTGGCGGAAGCCGAGCGGGACCATAGGGAAAGGCAGAACTAAGAAAATGAAAGCCAAAGCAAAGAGAACGCGCAAGCGCGTCGCTCGCGTGACCCAAGGCAGCGGGAATGTGTTCGCCGACCTCGGCCTTCCCAATCCCGAGCAGGAACTGCTGAAGGCGCAGCTCACCTTGCAGCTTTACACGATTCTCAAGGGCAGCGGCATGAAGCAGGTCGAGATTGCCAAGATTCTGGGGGTGCAGCAGCCGCAGGTTTCGTTGCTGATGAGGAACCGCGCGGGCAACTTCTCCATCGGACGCCTCATGGAATTTCTTACCGCTCTTCGCCAGGACGTTGAAATTATCGTCCGGCCCGCTCGGAAGGAGCACGGGGCGCTGTCGGTCATTTCCGTCTGAGCCAAACGTAAGACTGTTCTTCTTACGTGAGCCGGCCGTTGCCGCTTAAAGCTCCCATCCGCCACTCACATCCCAATTCTTACCGTTCCCCACATAATACTTAGCCAATTGATACTCACGTGCTAAGCTCTCCCGTGTACGTCCCCTCCGATCTCCGCCGCCACACGTTCCGGCCCACCACGACCGCCCGTCGCCACCGTCCCAAGCAACCACTGTCCGTCGATCCGTCCTTCTCGCCACTCATCACTCGCCACCCGCCACTAAGCCCTTTAGAATCCGCACTTCCAAAAAACAGCCGCGTAACTCGTTTAGAATCCGCACTTCCAAAATCATTAGACTTAAAGTCCTTTAGAATCCGCACTTACGAAAAATGGCGGGGGGAGGGGGGTAAATTGTTAACTAGAGATCTGCGCACATTCATAATCCGTCATCTCCTCCGGATAGCTGGCTTCGCGCTGGTCGTGGCTGCTGCTCCGTGGTGCGGGTTAGTATGCGCCACCCTCCCTTCAACGGATTGTTACTTGACATATGCTCAACCCCAGCGCAATGTTCCTCTAGTTTTTTCCTCGGTGTTTCTCGTAGTTCTTTCACATGATTTTTCGGACGAATTTCGTGGGCTCCCCAGAGCATCTCTGGCGAACACTGCATTTTGGTGCGTGGCCACGGTTCGATTGGGTCGTCCGATCGATTTTGTAGTGATTCCAGGTCAGTCACCAAGTCAGGTAAAGGAGGGTAACCATGAACCAAAAGGGCTCTGACGTATTGAAGAAACTTCAGCAGAAATCGGTAAGTCGTCGCAATCTGATTCGCGCCGCGGCAGGGGCAGCGTTGGGAACGGGTATCGTGGTTCCCAAACCAGCCTATGCTTGGCAAGAAGAGGAAAAGCGGTGCAAAGGCCCCATTCTGAAGCCGATTCCCGGGGGTGTCGTGCCATTCAAACCCTTCGGGGTCCCTGTCCACCATAACCCGCTGAATCCCGCGACTCCGCTGGCAAACATCAACGATCCATCGCAGATTGGTGACTTCGATGGGTTGGTGGGTCTGACGCACATTCGAGGTGGGGGAACTGGAACGGACGCCATGGGTAACCCCACGCCGCTCGCGTACCAGGCAGACATGGGCTTTGGAAAGGGCAAGTTTATCGACATCAACGGCATCCAGCACAGCGGTACCTTCGCCTTCGTTTGACTTGACCTCTACACCGGTCCGGTTGGATCGGCAAACCTCCCGCAACAGGTTCATGACTACAACGTGCACATCGATTCCAACGACGTATTTTGGATGGTCGAAGTGGATGAGGACGCTCTCGAAGTTAACTTCGACCTAGGAAAAGCTCGCCTGCGCGTGCGCAACTTACTCGTCTACGATGACCATGACCTCGCCAACTCGGTGACCCAAGGACTAGGTTTGCCAGGTGGTCTGGGCTTCCCCTATCCGGCGATCCCACCGGTTGCTCCCATTCGCTCAACCGTTTCGTTCGATGTGGAATGGAGCGGCATCGTCGCGATGGCCCAGATTGAGAATACGACGCAACAATTCAAGGGCTCGTTCCTGAGCACTGGAGCCACGATCAACTGGTCGGCGAAACAGGAAGGTTTCGAGTTCCAATCCGAAGCGCCGAACCCAACCAGAAACCTGGTCTCCGTGCTAGGGCAGGAGAAAAACGGCGTCTTCTTTACGTAAGCCAGATCTTTACGTAAGCGAGATCGTCGCAGTTCATGCGGGACACGTGCGTCGAGAAACCGATCTGAAGATCGGCCACTACACGAAAACCCGGGCAGCGATTGAGGTCGCTACCCGCGATGTTAATGCGGTCATTTGCGTTACTTTACCCGGCTCGGTCTCCAGTGGTCATATCGGAACCGTCGAATGTGGTTATTGCGTAGGGAAAGGAGAGAGGCAAAATTCGTTTGCTGCTTTAGGGACGCTGCGTCGATAGGTGTGTGCCTAGGCCACGCTTCGATCGATGCACTTTGCGATCCGTGAATGTGGGGAGGGTGCCGCTCATGGAAACCGATGCTCGTTTGCAGGGCGTGAACTCTTCCGACGCGATCTCGGCCGTGGGGTCCGGGCTCGAACGGGCGATGGATGCGGCGCTCCGGCTGGGCCTGCCGGTGTTTGCGATTGCGAACATCGCTTTGGGCGTCGAGACGTTGGTGGGCGCGCATTTCTCCACTGGCTCAGGTAAGAATGCCGTGATCCCGATCCTTCCTTTTCTTCCTCCGATTCCCTGGCTGGCTTACGTGTTCGGCGTGGTCTGGATAGCTTGCGGTGCCGGACTTTTGTTCCGGGGCTCGATGCGAACGGCTGCGATGGCGCTGGGGAGCCTGCTGTTTGTTTCCACTCTGGTGTTGGAAGTGCCGAGATATGCCACGGAGCTGGGTAACATGGCGTCGCGCACGGGGGTGTTTGAACCTCTGGCAATGGCAACGCTGGCCTGGCTTTTACCGGGACCGGGGACGATCCCGGGTTGGCTTGTGCGTTTGAGTCGCTATCTGCTGATGCTGGCGCTTATCGTGTTTGGCGTGGATCATTTTCTTGGCCTTGCGTTTATCGCGTCTTTGCTGCCGAATTGGATTCCCTGGCACGTGTTCTGGGTCGCGTTGTTTGGCGTTGGATTCATAGCAGGGGGTTTGAGCATCGGCTTCGATATTCTGGAACGCTGGGGCGCGGCGTGTCTTGGGCTGATGTTCGCGATTTGGGTCTTCACACTGCATCTCCCTCGAGTGCTTGGGCTGTATGGCATTCCAGGAGCGCCGCACAGTCCTGCCGAGTGGTCCAGCTTATTTATCGCTGTGGCTTTGTGGGGAGGCCCTTGGGCGCTGGCCAGCAGAAACGCGCAAAATTTGGACGCGAGAAAGTAGCCGCATCGCAAGAAAAAACCGCACCCTTAGAAACCAAGGGTGCGGCACCCGCTGAATCCGGAAAAAGATTGGCGGGTTACAGCGTCGGAACGCTCTTTGGATTTTTGAGAGTTACTGGGTCGGTTGGGTAGGAGAAGGTGTCGGCTGGCGTGGTTATTTTTCCGGTTCGGTCGATCTCGGTGGAGTGGCCGGTGATAGATTTTTTGTCGATGGTCAGCGTCAGGTAACCCCAGCAGACTTTGCCGTAAATTAGTTTGGCTTTGGTGTCTGCGGCTACCGTGCCGTTCGCGGAGTGGATCTGGTGGAGGTTGTGGTAGCCGCCGTTGCCGGAGACGATGAATGGCGTGGGGCCGTCGGGGGCGATGGTTTGCTCGGTGCGCTGGTAATCGTGGACGTGGCCGGAGAGGACCAGGTTGGGGACGCGGCCGGTGTCGCGGATGGCGTTTTCGAGGGCGTCGGCCATTTTGGAGCTTCCGCTGTGGAAGACGTCGAAGGAATAGATCGGGTGATGGAGGGCCAGGATGAGGGGAAGGTCGTCGGGGGCGGTGGCGAACTCATTGGTCAGCCATTGCTGCTGGATGGAGTCGATGGAGCCGCCTTCCGGGACGTTGGTGTACATGCCTACGATGGTGGCTAGCGGAGTGACTAGGGTCCAATAAGGGTTGGGGAGATTCAGGCCCACGCGAGGAGCATCTTTCGAGATGGGATCGACGTCGGGATTGGCTTGCATGAAGTAGTCGACCCAGCCATCCAGGGAAGTTTGCACGGTGGGATCGTCGACCTCGCCGTCGTGATTGCCGGGGATCGCGAAGATCGGTGGAGTGTATTGCTCGTAGGGTTCGTAGAATTGGGCGTAGTAGTCGTCGTGAAGGCCCGTGAAGTAGACGACGTCGCCTACGTGATAGCAGAACAGTGGAGCGTTTTTGCCGGCTTTCGCGAGAGCCACCACCATTTGATCCGCGACGTTGGATTGAAACTCGCCGTCCTGAACCCCGCCGGAGTCACCTAAAACATCGAAGATCATCTTGCCGGAGCCGCTGATTTGCTCGGCCAGGGTCGCGAAGTGATCGCTGAGGGCGTAGTGATAAGGAGCCACGCCGAGCGGCCTGGGCAATGGCTGGAATCCAGTGTTGCGATGGGTGAGCGGATTGAGCGGGCTCACGCCGGGATGCATTTGCGAATTGCCCTTTTTTACGTGGGCGCGAACGGCGCCTGGTTGCAACATCGTGGGGCCTCCCGTATGAAATGAGGACGAGCGTTCGTGAGTTTGATGCGCGGAACTACGCGAAAGCGGCTCCTTAGCATTCGAAAGATATATAGGCCGCTAATTAATATCTTGTTGCGACAGAATTAACCTTGGAATAAGCGAGCGGGGGAGACGGGCCCAAGAAAATATTTTGGAATCGAACCCGCATGGAGAGCGTGTCGGTCTGGGAAATAGAAAAAGGAAAGAGTGAAGGCGAAGCTGGCCGGGAAGCCGCATGGCGCGTATCTCTTTTGGCGATGGCACAAGGCAACGTCGAAGACAGGAATTCGTTTCATCGGGGAAACAGATCGTTTGTAGAAAATAGTTTTGTTTTGACAGGTGGCCCCTCGTGGGCTAGGATGTGGGCACTGAGAGGCCATTTTGGCCTGGGCGGGATGGGAACCCGCTTTGTTGAAGTAGAACTTCTGCTCAAGGAACGCCTTCCGATGCAGGGTAGCTGTGAGGAGAGATTTCTTCTATCGAGGAAGAAATACTCACGGGGCGTGGCCCAAGAGCTGGTCGTGGTGCAATCCAAAAGCGCGAGTGGGATTGAGTCGAGGAGTTGAACTCAAATCTGACTGGGGGATTTGTATGCGACGACTACTCTTCGGAGTGACGTTGGTATTGATTTTTGCTTTGGGAGCAAACGCGCAGACATTTCGTGGCGCGATCAACGGGACGGTGACGGATCCTTCGGGGGCGGCGGTACCGCAGGCGCAGGTGCATGCGGTGGATACAGCCACGGGGATCGAGCACACGACGGTGACAACGAGCGACGGCGAGTTCTCTTTCCAAGACTTACCGCTGGGGACCTACAAAGTCACGGTGATAGCGACCGGATTTCCGAACAATACGGTGGACAACGTGGCGGTGACCGCGGGGTCGATTTACACGCTGACGGTGAAGTTGTCGATGGCGCAGCAAACGACCGCAGTGGAGGTTTCGGCGGCGGCGATTACTTTGGACACCACGACGCAGGCACAGTCCATGACGCTAACGGATACGGCCGTGCAAGACATGCCGCTGAACGGGCGGGACTTCTCGCAGTTGATCGCCATTTCCCCGGGATATGGCGGTTACTCGGTGGGGGGATTTGGCTCGCTGAACGGGACGCGCGCGAACCAGATGAACTGGCAGATCGATGGAACGGACAACAATGATTTCTGGCACAACATTCCGGCGGTGAATCAGGGCGGCGTGTCGGGAATCGCGGGCGTGGTGATGCCGATCGATGCGGTAGATGAATTTACGGCGCAGACGCAGTCGACCGCCGAGGCGGGAAGGAACGCCGGAGGCACGGTCAACCTGGTGATCAAGACCGGCGGGAACAGCTTGCACGGCAGCGCTTACTACTACAACCGGAACGAGTTCTACGCGGCGAAGTCGCCGTTCTTTGTGGCGAGCCCGGAATTTCCGAAGGCTCCCCGATTGCGGAATGAAAATTATGGGTTCACCGTAGGTGGACCGATCATCAAGAACAAGACCTTTTTCTTTGCGGGCTTTGAAAAACAGGACTACATCTTCGGGCTCACGGGCAAGTCTACCGAGCCATCGACGGCTTGGGTGAGCGATGCCCAGGCGGTGCTCACGAAGTTTGGAGTGGCGGAGAGCCCGCTGTCGGCGACGCTGCTTTCTACGTTGTGGCCCAGCTCGATCTTGAATCTGCCTGGGACACTGAACAATTATTTCGCCACGGTTCCGGGCACGGGCTACAGCTACAACGGAGTGGTGAAAATAGATCACAACTTCAACGAAAAGCATCACTTGTCGTTCCACTACTTCGTGGGACAAGGCAGCCAGACGCAGCCGCCGGGCGCGAGTTTGGCGTTGGCCACGGCGAGTTCGAACCTGGGCGACTATTTCGAGGTCGCACCGATCCACGTGCAAAACTATTCGCTGGTGCTCAATTCCGCTTTCTCGACGCGAATGACGAACCAGATCCTGTTCGGAGTCAGCTATTTCAATCAAACCTTCCGCGATGCCAACAGTAGCTTCGATACGGCCGCGTTGGGGTTGAACCTGAGCCCGGACGCGACGATTAACGGGAAACCCATTCTGGGGGCGCCAAACATCGCCATCTCGAATTTCGATCAGGTGGGCATCACGCCGCCCGAAGGGCGAAACGACATAACCGGACATTTGACGGATATCGTTTCGTATAGCATCGGTGCGCACCAACTGCGCTTTGGTGGCGAAGTGCGCCAGGGCCGTGTGGATGCGTTCTATTTCCGGCGGTCGCTGGGAGCATTCACGTTTGATGGCACGCAAGGACCGTGGGCGGGTACCTGCGCCGCGGCCGATACGACCTGCGCCGCGACCAACGCGTTGGCCGATTTTCTTGCCGGCGACGTATCGACTTCCTCGATTGCCGTGGGAAACGCGGAGCGCCACGTTACGGCGAACGGTTTGGACTTTTTCGGACAGGATGCGTGGCAAGTAACGCGCAAACTGAACCTGAATTTAGGGCTGCGGTGGGAATACTTCGGGCCGCTGCATAGCAGCGACAAGGATCTGGCGGTTTTTATCCCAGGGCGGGGACTAGTCATCCAGGGAAATGGAATTGGTTCCATATTCCCGGCTGACAAGAACAATGTCGCTCCTCGGATAGGTTTCGCTTATCAGCCTACCGGGAAAGCGGATCTCGTGGTGCGCGGTGGGTTCGGGGTCTTCTACGATCAGATCAACATAAATCCGTTCCTGGATTTCCGGCCGCCGATTAGCGCCGCGGATGGTCTGCAGGACAATCCGATCGGCCCAAGCCCGGTCGATAATTACAGCCGGGACACCTACAACTGGGACGCTGCGCAGGCTGGCGGAGCGTCGATTTTCCCAGGGGTCACCACCTGCCCGACGCTCAGCGGTTGCCCTCACAACTACAACGTTTACTCGGTGAACCAGAACTTCCGCACGCCGTACTTCTATAACTTCAACCTGCAGGTGGAAAAGGCGTTGGGAAGTGCCGCGGTGTTGCAGGTTGGATATGTCGGAAGCGAGGCGCGGAAACTTTCGGTGTTTCTCAACCTCAACCAGGCACTGCCGGACGGGACTATTCCACTGGCAGCGCAGTACCCAAACATCGGATCCGCTTTGCAGCTGAATAGCATAGGTACGTCGAACTACAACTCGCTACAGACCACGCTGAAGGTTCGATCGTGGCATGGAGTCACGTCGCAGTTTGCCTACACTTGGGCGCATGCGCTCGATGAGATGACGGAATACCGCGGGCAAATTCCTTTATTCAGCTTTAACAGCATAAAACAGGAATACGGGAACAGCGATTTCGATACGCGCAATAACTTCACCGCGTTTGCTACGTACGACGTGCCAGGTTCTTCGTGGGGCCCGAAAATACTCACGCACGGCTGGCAGTTGAGCACGCTGATGAGTTTTCATAGCGGACAGCCATTTAACCCCTCGGGACCCGGTCCATCGGGTACGCAACTCCCCGGATTAAACGTAATTGCCGATCCATTCGCCGGCGTTTCTCACACATTCAGCGCGGCCAATGGAGGTGAGCAATGGATCAACCCAGCGGCGTTCTGCGTACCTGGGGCGGCGGGCTGCAGCGGTCCGACAAATCCGATCGGGGACTTATCTCGCAATAAGTACTACGGCCCTGGATTCGCGGATGTTGATCTCTCCGTGATCAAGAACATTCCCATTACCGAGCGCTTCAAGATTCAGTTGCGCGCGGAAATGTTTAACCTTTTCAACCGCATCAACCTTGCGAGCGGTGCCGGCTCCGTTGGCGCAAACGGCGTCGTCAGCGATACCATCGGCGACTTCAACGGAGCTCCGGGCCTAGGTCCGGGTGAGCCGTTCAACATGCAATTGGCAGCGAAGATCATCTTCTAAAACTAGGCTCCGCCTCCGATTCGTCGCAATCGGTAACTGACTCTGTGTCCGGAGCTACGGCGGGTCCGAGCGGTTGAGATCCTTCGCTGCGCTCAGGATGACAACAATTTGCACGGAAAAAGGGCTCGACGGGTGACCGCCGAGCCCTTTTCTTTTTGTGCCTTCCTTAGACTGGCTGGCATCGAAGAGACTACGACGGTGCAGGAGGGCTGCAGCAGGCTAGCGGCCCACGCTTTGTCGTGTGTTTTCTATCATTTTAGAGAACGAGGAAGAGGGATATGACGGAAGCAGCTCAGAAAACAGCCGTGCAGAGTCAAAAGCCGGAGACTTTTGCCGCCAAAGGGTTCGCGGCGCGAAGTGCCAAATCTGGTCTGGCGCCATATAGTTTTCATCGGCGCTCACCAAGGCCGCAGGACGTGCAGATCAAGATCTTGTATTGCGGCGTTTGCCATTCCGACCTGCACCAGACACGCGACGAGTGGCAGATGGTCATGCCGACGGTGTATCCCTGCGTTCCGGGGCACGAGATCGTTGGCCGAGTGGTCAAGGTCGGGCGCGACGTGAAGAAGCTGAAGGAAGGCGACCTCGCTGCCGTCGGATGCATGGTTGATTCGTGCCGAAAGTGCGCGAGTTGTCTAGCCGGCGAAGAGCAGTACTGCGAAAACTTCTTGACGTTGACCTACAACGGCGAGGACAAGATTCTTGGCGGCGTGACCTATGGGGGCTACTCGGACAGCATCGTGGTGGACCAGAATTATGTTTTGCGCGTGACCAATGGACTGGATCCGGCGGGAGCGGCGCCGCTGCTTTGCGCCGGCATCACGACGTATTCGCCGCTGCGGCACTGGAACGTTGGTAAGGGGCATAAAGTGGGCATCGTGGGGCTCGGCGGACTGGGTCACATGGGATTGAAATTCGCGAAGGCGTTTGGCGCGCATGCCGTGTTGTTCACAACGTCGCCGAACAAGACCGCAGATGCGGTGCGGCTGGGCGCGGATGAAGTGGTTATCTCGAAGAATGAAGCGGAGATGCAGAAGCACGCCGGAAGTTTCGATTTTATTCTGGATGCGGTTTCCGCGGATCACGACCTGAATGCATACCTGCAATTATTAAAGCTGGATGGCACGATGACGCTGGTGGGGGCACCAGAAAAACCAGCGCCGGTGTACGGGTTCAATTTGCTGATGAAGCGGCGCCGCCTTTCGGGTTCGGCCATCGGCGGAATTCGCGAAACGCAGGAGATGCTGGATTTTTGCGCGGACAAGGGAATCACCGCGGACATCGAAATGATCAAGATACAACAGGTCAATGAGGCTTACGAACGGCTGCTGAAGAGCGATGTGAAGTATCGATTCGTGATCGATATGGCTTCGCTGCAGTAGGCGGGGGACAGCGGCCCGATGGAGCAGTCAGAGTTTTTAGCGTCGGCGCCACCCGGGATCTCAGCTGGCCTGGACGGTTCGTTGCGGCCGTGAATGTAGGGTGGCGTTGTGCCAAATGGAGCGGTTGAGGTCCTTCGCTACGCTCAGGATGACAGTTGCTTGATTAGGATGACGATTAGTGGAAGGGAAGGGGCTCGACGGGCAACCGCGGGCCCTTTCGTCTTTTTCAGGCAAAGGGATTCGAGATCGTCAGGCTTTCGAATTGCTGTCCATCCTGAAAGTCTTCACTGTAAAGGGTGTCGCACTGGCCTTCGATTGCGGACGCAACGATCAGCGAATCGTCCCAGGGCAGGCGGAATCTGCCTCCAATCCTTAAGGCCTCGCCATATAGCGCGGGTGACGAATGGATCGACATTAGTGGACGAAAGGTTGTCGACAAATATTGTTCGGCGTCCGCGGTGCTCATCGGCTTTTCAAAACGGCGCAAAGCGACATTGAAGAATTCTTGCACCACTTGATAGCTGACGATTCCAGCGTGAGTCTCGATCGCGCGCCTAATCAGCTTGCTCGCCAGGGAAGCTTTTGCGGGTGAGCTAACGTCGAACGAATATACGAAGACACTTGTATCCAGGAAGAATCTACCGTTCATTCATTTCGTCCCGAGTGAAATGCCGGCCCGCCTGGACATGTTTTAGACGCTTCATCAGAGAGTCGTATTCCTGCGTGCCGCCATCTTGAGCGGTGAGCTGTTCCAGCCATTCGCGGAACATGGCGTTGAGGGTCTTATGGCGGGATTTGGCCAACAGGCGAGCCTGCTCGATCAGCTGTTCATCGGCGCTGAGGGTGATGTTCTTCATACGTAAATAGTGTACACGAAAGTCGTGTTCTATGGCTATGATGAGGGCTGGCGGGCCGGGCTGAAGCCCGGCGCGTACACGTGAGTTACATAAGCGAATTACATAGGCGGTATTCTGGTAGAGTGCTGCGGCTGGGTTGTGTGGGGGCGCGATCCGTCTTATCCAGTGAAATTGGGTGGAATTGGGGCTCTGCGCTCGTGCTGATTGGCCAACGGTTACCCAGACGCTATAGATTTGAGGCACTGGCAGGGCTTGTTGGGTTTGTGTAAGTTTTTCATGCTCCGCTGCGTACTAGTCTATGGATGCGCCGAGACCAGATCGGATGAGCGCGCCGGGGAAGACGGAACCGACGGAGGCTGTCGCACGGGCGCGGGCAGGGGATGCTGACGCCTGGGGCGACCTTTACCGGGAGTTCGCGCCCGCAATATTCCGATTTTGCCGGAGGGCGCTGCCTACGCGGGAAGACGCGGAAGACGCCACGATGGAAATCTTCATGAAGCTGCGAGATAAGCTGATCCAATATGACGAGACGCGATCCTTCAGCGCGTGGCTGTACAAAGTGGCGGCGAATCATTGCTGGGACCTGTTGCGGCGGCGCAAGATTCGTCAGGACAAAGAGACCGATGACGTCGCGGACGTGCCGCTGGAGCATCCGGACCCCAACCAACTGGATCGAATGATCGAACAGAGCACGAACGAAGAGGTGCGGCGAGCGCTGGCGAAGCTGGGGGCGCGGGCGCGCATGGCGCTGGTGATGCGCTACTACTCGGATATGAGTTACGACGAGATTGCCGATGCGTTGGGAGTGCGGCGCGCCTTCGTGGGCGTGGTGCTGCTGCGTGCGCGGCATGAACTGCGGCAGGCATTGGGCGAAACTGGAGCGCTGGCCGCGGGAGGAGCTTTGTGAGCGATATGGATAATCCGCTGGATGACCCGGTGTCGGGAGAGCGTCAATCCGACGAGCGGGAGACGAAGCACCTTGACGAAATGGTTTGCCTGCTCTATATCGAGCGGCAACTGGACCGCGCGCGGGCGCAAGAAGTTTCGGCGCACACGCAGGAATGCAACGAGTGCCGAACGCTGCTGCGCGCGATGGAGCGCGAATCGCGGCTGCTGACGCGGGCGATGTTGGAGGAGGATGAAGCGCTGCCGGCAAGGCTGGCGCACTTCCAGGAGCGGGCGCGGAGGTCGATGCAATGGATTTGGGGAGTGGCATTTGGTCTGGCGGCGACGGGCGTGTATGCGCTGTACAACGAATACATCGTGCCTTGGCAGGACAATTTGGCACAGGCGGGATTTGGAAGCACGAGCTTGCTGAATCTGCTGATCTTTCAAGGCGCGTTTTGGAAAGGGTGGCAATCATTGATCACTCTGCTGGAGGTGGTGGCGATGCTCACGATAGGTGGCTTCGGCCTGGCTTTCTTCCGGCGGCGGTTGCGGCGCGGATCGACAGCGCTGGCGCTGGTGCTGACGGGGTTCTGCGCGGTTGGAGCGTTGACGATGCCACCGGTAGCGTCGGCGCAAGATGTTCGGAAAGGTGAGACTGTCGAAATTCGATCTGGCGAAACCGTCAAAGGAGACGTGTTCATCTTCACGCACCGCGCGCGGATTGATGGCACCGTCGAAGGAGATGTGTTCCTGTTCACTCAGGACGCGACTGTTGGAGGGCACATCAAGGGTGACGTCATTGCCTTTGTGCATTCGCTGCGAGTGACCGGGGAGGTCGATGGAAATGTTCGAGCGTTTGCGAACAACACAACCGTGACGGGCACCGTAACCAGGAACGTGCTGACGTTCGATGAGCTTGTGGGTGTGGATCCTTCCGGGAAGATCGGTGGGAGCCTGACGGCATTTGCACAGAGTATCAACCTGGATGGGGAGATCGGACGCAACGTGCTGATATTTGTGCAGCATGGGGCGATTTCGGGGACGGTGGACGGCAGGATCGATGCCAAAGGTGATGCGCTGAGAATCAATTCGTCCGCCAAGGTAGCTGGGCCGATTCGTTTCGAGGGAGATAATCCTCCGGATGTGGCCTCCGATGCCAAGATCGCTGCTCCGGTGCAATTTACGAAGACGGAGCACAAGCCGAAGTATCGAGAGAGCGGCTACTACGTCTGGCAGGTGATCTGGGCGGCGGCGTTTGTGCTATTTGGACTCGTATTGTTCCAGGTGATGCCGGAGTTTTCCAAAGAGGCGACGGATAGCGTGGAGCACTATGGGGCATCGTTTGGGCTTGGGGTGTTGGTGTTTTTTGGCGTGCCTATTGCGGCTGTGATCGCTTGCGCGACGGTCGTGGGGCTGTTCATCGGAGTGTCCACGCTCTTCTTGTGGTACGCGACGCTGTACTACGCGCAGATTATCGTAGGGACGCTGGTGGGGAAATGGTTGTTGGGGCCGGCCAAGGAGACTTGGCCGCTAATTGGCCGGATGGCGGTGGGAGTGGTGATCGTGCGGTTGTGCACGACCGTGCCGCATATCGGAGGATGGGTGAAGTTCGGTGTGATGCTGTGGGGTATCGGCGCAATTTCCTTGGCGCTGTATAGGCGATTCCAGCCGGCTATTTCAGCGGGGATACCAGGGGCGCCGCTTGTGCCGACGCCGCTGCCGCCGAATACCACAGTGGGTGGTGCGGTGCCTGCCTGAGAGAGGATGCGCTGAAGCGCGCCTCTACCTGCATTGACAACATATTGCCTATCAGGCACCTCGACGGTGGGGCTTGCGTCGTCCGTGTCTGGATCTACGTTACCGTCAGCGTAACGGTCACCTGATGCGTCAGGCTGCCGGAAGTGCCCGTAATCGTCAGCATGTACGTTCCCGCAGGCGTACCTTTGTGCGGCACGCCGCTGCAACCTGTCTGCGATAGGGCCAGAAGCGCAGCGAAGGTCCAGGCGAGCCTCCTGGCGGCGGGTTGACGGCGCACGATCCAAGCAGAAACTAAGACCAACCCGAACAAAATAGGCCAGACCACGGTTGGGAGACGCGGAACGGCGCGGAACGAGCCGGCCGGGGGGATAACCATGGTCCGGACGGCCGTTACGACGGAGCCACTTGAGGTGGCACCGCCCGTGGTGGGGGTCACTGTGGTCGGGGCGAGCATGCACGTGGAGTCCACAGGGGCGCCCGCGCAACTCAGGGCCACCGGAGTGGTGTAGCCGTTGAGGCTGGTGATCGTCACCGTATAGGCGGCGGTGGCGCCGGCGGCGACGCTTGCGGTCAGCGGGGATACAGCGATGCTGAAGTCCGGAGTGTTGGTGATGCCGGTGCCGGATAGCGCAACGGTTTGTGGGCTGCTGGGGTCGCTGTCGGCGACGCTGAGGGTGGCTGTTGCTGCCCCTGTGACCGTGGGAGTGAAGGTGACGTTAATGCCGCAGTTTGCGCCGACGGCCAGAGTTGCGCCGCAGGTGGTGGTTTGCGCGAAGGATGATGCCGACGCGCCGGTGATGGAGATGGCGATGCCGGTGAGAGCAGAAGTGCTGTTGTTGGTTAGAGTTGCGATCTGCGGAGTGCTGGTGGTGGTGATGTTCTGATTGCTGAAAGTGAGAGTAGCGGGTGTGAGTGAGATGAGGCTGGGGGTGGCGGTGCCAGTCCCCGTGAGCGGCACTGTCTGCGGACTGCTGGGATCGCTGTCCGCAATGCTGAGCGTCGCGCTCTCAGCGGCCTGCGTCGTGGGGGTAAAGATCACCACGATGTTGCAGGTTGCACCGACGGCCAGGCTTGTGCCGCAGGTGGAATTCCCCTGGGTGAAGTCGGCCGAATTGGTGCCGGTAAATGAAATTACAATGTTCGTTAGAGTACTCTTGGTGAGATTGGCGAGCTGAACGGTTTGCGGGGTGCTCGGCGTTTTAACAGTTTGGTTCCCGAAATTGAGTGAGGTTGGAGCGGTGAAAACGCCGACGGCGGCCGTGGGAGAAAGTTTCACAGCGTAAGCTCCCCCAGTCTTGAACGTCGTCTGAAAGGCGGCCGGCGTCACCGGGAAATCGGATGATGTAGCGAGTCCGGTAATATAGACGTTGGGCGTCGTAGGGGAATCTATGGCGATGGCGTCGCCGTCATCGCCCGTGTTGCCGCCGTAGTAGGTGGAAAATGTCAGGGCGGAGCCGGTCGGATTCATGACCGAAACGAAAATGAGATTCCTGTTGAAGGTGGTACGCGTGGTTTGCGGCCCACCAGGCAATGTCGGGAAGTCCGGAGACTCGGTGCTGCCGACCAGGTAAGCATTGCCAACACTGTCCACCGCAATGCCACCAGGGCTGTCAAATTTGGATCCCCCTAAGAATGTCGAATAGATCAGCGAGTTCGTCAAAGTTTTTGTGGTGTTCAGGCGAGCGACAAACACGGTCTGATCCGTATTTTTTGGAACGGCCTGAAACGCGCCCGAGGTCACGGGAAAGTCGGCGGATTCGGTGCTTCCGATGACATAGGCGTTGAAATTCTGGTCCAGAGCGATGCCTGCTCCAAAATCACCGAAGCCCGTTTGCCCAGGATTGTTGGTGGCGGTACCACCTAAATAGGTGGAATAGACGAGATGGTTGGGTGTCGTCGTATCGATTTGGGCAATGAAGGCGTTGCCGGCGGTGCCCTTCATGGCGGCTTGAAAGGCATTGGTGGACGTTATGGGGAAGTCCGGCGATTTCGTTTGACCGGTAATATAGGCGTTGAAGTTGGCGTCGACGGCAATACCGTGGCCGATGTCGCTAACCGAACCTCCTAACAAGGTCGAGTAGACGAGTGAAACGGAACCGCTTTTGGTGGTGTCGATTCGTGTCACGTAGGCCGTGGGGGTGCCCACTTTTGGGGTGGTTTGAATGGCGGTCCCAGGGGTAGTCGGAAAATCGGTCGAGGAAGTGAAGCCAGTAACATAAGCGTTCGCATTGCTATCCAGCGCGACAGCGTAGCTCGCGTCACCCACCGAGCCACCCAGATAGGTGGAGTAAAGAAGTGTCGCGCCGGTGGGATCCAGTTCTGAGAGGTAGCCGCTACTGAAATTGTTTTTGTTGACGATTTGAAGTCCGGTCGGGGTGGTCGGGAAATCCATGGAGACCGTGACGCCAGTGACATAGACATTACCGTTCGCATCCACGGCAACGCCGTCTGTGACGTCCCCCTGCCCCGTTTTCCCACTACCGCCCAGGTAAGTGGCAAAGATCAACGCCGTGCCGTTCCCGTTTAATTTTGCAACATATCCGCTTGCCCCTGACGGGTCATTGTTAACGGTCTGGTAGGCCCCGGAGGTCACTGGAAAGTTCGTGGCACTTGTAGACCCGACGATAATAGCGTCGCCGGTTGAATCTACCGCGATGCCGTTGCCGAAGGTGGCGCCGGTTGATCCGCTGAGGAAAGTTGCATAGTCCACAACCGGATCGATGACGAGCGTCTGCCGAGAATCAAAGGGACCAACCTGAATGCTGAGAAGACCAGGTCCACGCTGGACGTAGTTTGCGGCGATTTCCTGCCGTGCGCCGTGGGATTCCTGATAGGCGCGTGGTTGATGGAGTGATACTTCGCCTGCGGCTGTGGTGATAATCGCGTCTCCACTCGAATTGACCTTTAGATTGTCGGCCCCGTCAATACGAATGGCAATTTGTTGCACATCGGCGCCTGGGGCGACGATGTAGTCTGATTCCAGGCGCCCTTGATTGCCGTAATAGACGAGGTCCACGCCAGGGTATACGCCGTCATATTTCACTTGGGCGAATTGCTGGACATTACGGTGCCATTTGGCTGGATCGTTGCCGACGAAATAGTTGCTGTGACCGGATTGAATGTCCAAGCCGTGAACCTTCGGATGGGGGTTCGACTGCGCCAGCGCAAATCGCACGGCCACGCTGCGCGTCTTTTTAGAACTGTCCGGAACTGCAGGGTGTTCAAGCGGATTTGTGCCGGTCTTGTCCTTGACGTCCAGGCGCAGGGTCGCCTCCTGATCTGTCAGAAAGAGGGTATAGCCGCCGCCGTGCGCCAGGAACCTTACGCGTGGGTCGGACTGGCCGGAATTTTGTTCGAAGCTGAGCGGCAGCTTGCCGTAGGCATCAAGAATCGCGTTATGTCGAATATCGCCGGACACTCTGGGAGAGAATTTGGCGGTAATTTTCGAGTCTGCAAAATGGCGCTGGGCAATTACGACCGCCAGTATTGCGAGGCAAGCCACGCCGATTGCGAAGAGCGCACGTTTCATCGAATCCCCCACTTCGTGGACTCCTGCGAACCCAAGTTCGCGCACAATTAGAGGTAGAGTCCCGTGCATTGACTGTACGCGGTTGTGGCGTGGAATTTGGCCTGAACCCCAGGTGTATTGCTCAAAATTTCAATGGCGGACTGAGGACAGGTGCTGGGCGACAGCGGTTGGACATCGGGCCCTGAGCGCGTGTGCTATCGTTAGCGGTGGCGCACCCGTTGCGAGCAGGCGGTGCGCGGAAAGAATCACTTTGGCCAAGCGCGAAACAGCGACATCGAGACGGCGGGAGGGCGTTGCGACGCTCGTGAAAGGCGTTCCCGCGGAGCGCGTGTACGTGCCGTTTGACGAGGATGTGCCGCGGGGAGAAGTGGGCCATACAGTGGTCGATGCGGGCGCTGCGTCACGTGAGAAGAGCTCGGGACCGGCTATGCACGATGTGTTCGGACCGGGAGGACTTCTCGAGCGCTGCATGATTGGCGGGTACGAGCACCGCGTCGCTCAGTTGGAGATGGCGGAGTTGGTGCACGATGCGTTTACTTCAAAGCATCATGCCGTTGTGGAGGCCGGCACGGGCACCGGGAAGACATTGGCATACCTGCTGCCGGCGATATGCAGCGGACGGCGTGTCGTTATTTCCACCGCAACCAAGTCGCTGCAAGAGCAGCTCTACCAGAAGGATATTCCGTTCCTACAGAAGCATTTTGCGCCGGAATTGAAGGTTGCGGTGATGAAGGGGCGGTCGAATTTTCTGTGCCGCGTCAAGGCGCATCAGATGGCGGATCAGCCCCTGTTGAAAGGGCTGGAGGAGATTGACGCATTCCGGCAAATCGGGGATTGGGCGAAGTTGACGGAGACTGGCGACCGCGCGGAACTTACTTTTTTGCCGGATGATTCCGATTTGTGGACACGGCTGGATGCTAGACGCGATACGTGTTCCGGTCAGAAGTGTCCGGAGTTCAACCAGTGCTTCGTTACGGCGATGCACCAGCGTGCGAAGGACGCCGATCTAATCATCGTGAATCACCATCTGTTTTTCGCGGATTTAGCGCTCAAGCAGGACGATTTCGGGAGCATCTTGCCGGAATACTCTGCGGTGGTGTTCGACGAGGCGCACGAGATGGAGGATGTGGCCAGCGATTATTTCGGGCGGCAAATTTCGAATTACCGGTTTGAGGAACTGGCTCGCGACGCGGACCAGACATTGCGCCTGCTGAAGTTGGGTTCGGCGGCGCTTCTGCGACGGACGCAGCGAATCCGCGAACGGGGACGAGCGTTTTTCGATAGCTTTCCGGCGCGCGACGGGCGCTTTCCCTTTTCACGGGCCGAACGCGAGGCGTTTCTGGAGCAGCACCGCGAAGCGTACGATGCGCTGGCGACCGCGCTGAAGGGTCTGGAAACCGAATTCGCCGCGCTGACGCAAAAACCCGAAGAGCTTACGCGGATTGCGCGGCGTAGCTTTGAGTTGCGCCAGGAATTGGCGTTTCTGTTCGAATCGAACGAGCGCAACTTCGTCTATTGGTACGAACGGCGGAACAAAGGGGTTTTTCTGGCGGCCACGCCGATCGATGTCAGCCAGATCCTGCGTGAACGGCTGTTTGAGAAGTTCGACACCGTCGTGCTTACCTCCGCCACACTCACCGTTGGGGGACGGTTCGAGTATATTCGTCAGCGCGTCGGGCTCGACCACACGAAAGAAAGTGCTTTGCCCCCGGAGTTCGATTGGGCGAAGCAGGCTCTACTGTACATGCCACGGACAATACCTGACGTGCGCAATCCGGGATTCGCGCCGGCAGCGGCGGATGAAATTGTGAAGCTCTTGGAACTTACCCAGGGGCGGGCGTTTTGTTTGTTCACGAGCTATTCGCAGATGAATGATTTGTTCGAGCGGGTGCGAAATCGGGTTTCGTTTCCGCTGTTGCTGCAAGGTACCGCGCCGCGGTCCGTGTTGCTGGAGCGATTCAAGAACACCGCGGGGGCAGTATTGTTTGCGACTTCCAGCTTTTGGCAAGGTGTGGACGTTCCGGGAGACCAGCTTTCCTGCGTGATCGTGGACCGTTTGCCATTTGCGGTGCCCAGCGATCCAATTGTTGCGGCGCGAGTTCGGGCTTTGCAGGAGGAGGGGCGGAATGCGTTTGCGGAGTTTCAGGTGCCGCAGGCGGTGTTGGCCTTGAAGCAGGGGTTTGGGCGGCTGATTCGTACGAAGACAGATCGCGGGGTTTTGGCGCTGCTGGATAGCCGGATTGAGCGGATGCCCTATGGTAAGATTTTTTTGGAGTCGATGCCGAAGTACGCTACGACACATGAGTTGCGGGATGTCAGACGGTTTCTGGAGCAAGGCTAGGTCTGGATGCAGGCGGCGAGCGGCGAGCTTCGTGGCTTGGCTTGCGCCTGTGTTCAATCTAAACCCCGCCCTCTCGGTCCTTCGAAGCTCAGGATAAAAGAGAGCGGCTACAGGTTTTGTTGCCATGATTTGCGACTGATTTTCTGTCTAGAGACCCGCCTCTCTTGAGGGAGGCGGATACAGCAGGGATAGAATGTTTCAAGTTAGTGTGGAGGAGACGTTTTCGTCAGGGCACGCGCTACGCGGTTATCGCGGCAAGTGCGAGAATGTGCATGGCCACAATTACCGGGTGCGCGTAACGGTGGAAGGGCCGCAGCTGGATTCGATCGGCTTGCTCTGCGATTTTACCGAGGTCAAGCGCGTGTTGCGCGAAATTATCGGGGGGCTGGACCACCAGTTCATCAACGATCTTGAGGCGTTTCGCACCGTCAACCCGTCGGCGGAAAATCTGGCAAAGTATTTTTACGATGAGGTGAAGCGTCAGCTGACAGGGTTACCTGCGGGAGCGCGGGTTACCGATACAATCGTTTGGGAAACGGATACGGCCAGCGCGCAGTATCGGCCTGGCGTGTAGTGGAAGGCGACGCCATTTTCAGCATCGGGGAACAATGAATCGAGCTATTTATATCGTCATGATTCCGGTCTTCTTGGTAGCATTGGGCTACATCCTCGTTTTTCGGTCGGTGGGGCTTGCGCCCGGATACGCGCGGTTGATCATTGCGGTGACGGTATTTTTCCTGGCGATCTGGTGGTTGGCCCGCAGGACCGCGCGCGCGAAGTCCGGGCGTCAGTAGACATTAAGAGCGCAGGTCATGTTTATCACCGAAATATTCAAGTCGATTCAGGGAGAAGGAACCCGGGCTGGGCTTCCGTGCATTTTCGTGCGGCTCACCGGCTGTAATCTTCGTTGTACATGGTGCGACACCGCGTATGCATTTCATGGCGGGAAGAAAATGAGCGTTGAGGAAGTGTGCGCGCGCGTGGACGAGCTAGCGCGCCGCGGAGACGGCCGGCACGCCTCCACCGCAGCGATACCCTTGGTGGAGCTGACTGGGGGCGAACCGCTATTGCAGGAGGACATATACCGCCTCGCGGAGGTGCTACTGGCTGATGGCTACACCGTGATGATCGAAACGAGTGGGGAACGGTACATCGGGCGGCTGCCTAAAGCAGTAATCAAGATCGTAGACGTGAAGTGTCCGGACTCGGGAGAGGCCAACACGTTTGAGGTGCGCAACCTGGAAGCGCTTGGTTCGGCGGACGAGGTGAAATTTGTGATTTCCTCACGGCGCGACTACGAGTTCGCGCGCGAATTTACGGCGAAATACGGCTTGGAAGCTCGGGTTCGCCAGGTCCTGTTTTCTCCAGTGTTTGACGATCCTGAGGGAAAATGGCAAGGGTTGGAATCGCGGCAGTTAGTTGAGTGGATTCTCGCCGACGGGCTGCCGGTGCGGCTGGGATTGCAGCTGCACAAATTCGTCTGGCATCCTGCGACGAAGGGTGTTTAGACCTTGTCTTCCAGTCGCCGGCTGGGAAGCGAAGAGTTTCCTCAGGGGCTAAAGCCCAATCGTCCCAGCTCTTAGTGTCGGAGCTGAAGCTCCGACCCCCTGAGCGACGTTTGCACCGACTGTTTAAATAGCGTTTATGATGGTGCCGGATTTAGCCGGAAATGAAATGACTAATTCACGCAAAGCGGTCGTGCTTCTCAGTGGCGGGATGGACTCCTGCGTCAGCGCGGCCATGGCCCGCGAAAGGCATGGCGCTGGCAACATAGCACTACTTCACGCCGGATACGGGCAGCTTACTCAAGAGCGTGAGCGCCGCGCCTTTACGGACATCGCCGACTTTTACGGCGAGCCGCAGCGACTTATCGTGCAACTCGATCACTTCCGCGCGATTGGGGGTTCCGCGCTGACCGACAGGAATATTGGCATCCCCGAAAATCAGCTCGACGCTTCGCACGGCAGCAGTATTCCGGTTACCTATGTGCCCTTCCGCAACGCGCACTTTCTTTCGGTTGCGGTCAGTTGGGCGGAGGCGATTGGGGCCGGCGCGATTTATATCGGAGCGGTGGCGGAAGACAGCTCCGGGTATCCCGATTGCAGACCCGAATATTACCGGGCATTTCAAAATGTGATCCGCGAGGGGACCCGGCCGGAGACGGAAATTGAAATCGTGACGCCGGTCATCACGCTGAAGAAGAGCGAAATTATCCTGTGCGGCCGCGAGTTGGGCGCGCCGCTGCATCTAACCTGGTCGTGCTATCAAGGCGAGGATGTTGCTTGCGGAGCATGCGACAGTTGCCTGTTGAGGCTGCGGGCCTTCGCCGAGGCCGGAATAAAGGACCCGATACCGTACCAGCAGCGGGTCGCCGCCCGTTGAGCTTGGCTTCGGCTGTAAATTAGGGATAATAGGGCGCATGCCGCCCCGGGGGACTTCGGGTAGGAGCCTGCCCGTGACAAAAGGAGAATCGAGCATGAAGCTATCAAAGTTGAGTGCTTCGCGGTCACGCGTCTGTTTGACCGCTCAACGTTCACACGGGAGCAAACCCTGGGTGCGTATTACGATACTTATCGCCGCACTGCTTTGGACGGCCGCGCCGCGCGCTGCGGCGCAAATGGACGGATCTCTGAGCGGCAACGTTCTTGACGTTGCGGGCAAGCCTTGGGTCGATATGGTGATCGATGCTGTTAGCGACCAGGGTGCCAAACTCACGGCCAAGACAGACAAAGACGGCAACTACGCTTTCCATAATCTGCGCGCTGGCGTCTACACGCTCACGATTGAACTCCCAGCTCCCAACAAACCGTACGAGTTTGCGCAAGTTCATGTAGCGAGCGGAGCGGAGACGCCGAAGGTCAACGTAAACTTCAAGGACGTCATGGCGAAGCAGGGAACGGCGGCGGTCGAGCAGCAGAAGAAGGCGGAAGAAGAGAAGCAAAAGTTCCAGGGCATGAAACAGCATTTCGAGGCGGGGGTTGCGGCGCTGACGCAGGCGACCCAGGCAAAGGCGGATATGGCGAAAGCTCCTGCGGATCAGCGTGACACGCTGAAGACGCAAGTAGCGGATCTGTCCGGGAAGGCGGTAACGGAATTGGAAGCCGCTAAGGCCGCGGCACCGGAGAAAGACCCTAACCTTAACCTGATCTGGGCTCGGCTGGGTGATGCGTATGACACAGCGGGACGCGCGGACGATGCGGCGAACGCTTACAAGCAGGCGGTCGCGCTCAAGCCTACCGCGGCTTATTACAACAATCTCGGCGGCATACTAGGGCGCGCCGGCAAAATCGACGATGCGATGGCCGCTTACGCAAAGAGCGCGGAACTCGACCCCACAAATGCGGCGCAAGCTTACCGGAATGCCGGAATCACGATGTATAACGCGGGAAAAATGAAAGAAGCGGTCGAACCGCTAAAGAAAGCGACGGAACTCGATCCGAAGAGTGCGCAGGCGTGGTACCTGCTGGGTGCTTCCCTAGTTGGCGCGATGGAGTACAAGAAAGTGGGCGAAAAGTTGGAAGTGGTGGTTCAGCCCGGTACCGTGGAGGCTTACCAAAAGGCCGTGGAGCTTGATCCTAAGGGTCCGTATGGAGAACAAGCTAAACAGGGGCTCGATGCGCTGGCGCAAATCGCGCCGGGAATCGACACGAAGACCAAGGTTAAGAAGAAGTCCTGATCAAAGATCGGATGTAGTTTTTTTTTGGGCCAGCTCGCAAAGAGCTGGCCTTTTGTTTTTATTGGACGTGCCCTGTCAATTCAACCATGTCACGGCTATCCGGCTCGGCGGCACACAGGAGTGTCTGTGCTACCGCGAGGCACATACGCTCAGCTGTGCGCGAGTGTGCCGGTGGTTTTGGTGCGCCGGAGCGCGCGGGAAAAGACAGCGATTGAAATGGGGAGCAATATTGCGGCGATGAGAAACAGGATGGCCACGGAGCGCCACACAACCGCGAGTGTCGCGCCAGAGAGTAGCGCTGCCCTCATCCCATTCAACGCGTAGGTAACGGGATTGAGGCGAGCGGCAAATTGTAGCCAGTCGGGCAAGATGCTGGTCGGGAAGAGCATTCCGCCCGCGACGTTGGAGAATGAGAGCAGCAGCCACTTCGCTGGGTTTCCGCGCTTGAAAAGGAGCACGTAGCTTGCAGACAGAATGCCCAGGCCAGAGAAGGCGAGCAGCGTCGCCAGCAGAACTACGCAGACGGCAATCCAGTTCGCGTTTCGCAAGGGAAAGCCGAACAGCGCTGTTCCCCAGGCTACGTAAACGCCGACTCGCAGGAGCGCGGCCAAGAACGGATAGAGCGCTGAGCCCGCGAGCATTACTGGCAACGAGGTTTGCGTGATCAACAGTTGCTCGAGGGTGCCGCTGTCGCGCGCCTCCTGGATGCTTTCGTCGAAGGTATCGATGGCGGTGTGTAGGTACTCGAAAAATATCCAGCCGACGAGCGCGAAGGCGAAGTAGGTGGTGCCTTGCGGCAGGGAGTTTCGGAGTTGAGGGCTGTCGACGAATCGCGACATGTAATAAAACATGGCGGCACCAAACAGAGCTTCGATCGCTTCCAGAATGAACGGAGCGCGGTAGGTGCGGGCGATGGTCAGGTCGCGCCAGAAGAAAAGCCAGAGATCGCGAGCTACGCGCGTCATTGGCGGGAGCCTCCATCGATTTGGGCGGTGTTGCGGCCGGTCAGTCGAAGGAAGACGTCTTCCAGGGTCGACGAGTTGGTGCGCTTCTTCAATGCAGCGGGTGTGTCGCAATCCAGCAAGCGGCCCCGGTCGATGACGACGATGCGGTCCGCCAGCAACTCGACTTCGGGCAGCGTGTGGGAGGCAAAGAGCAGAGAAGTTCCCGCGCGTTGCACGATTTCCTTTTTCAAGAAGCGGCGGAATTCCATCGCGGCGATGGCGTCCAGACTTCGGGTAGGTTCGTCGAGCAAGAGAACGCTCGGCTGATGAACCAGCGCGCGGGCCAGACTCAGGCGCTGGACCGTACCTGAGGAGAGCGTGCGTACCTGGCGATCAAGGGCTTCGCCCAGACGGAATTGCCCGGCGAGCTGTGAAATGCGCTGGTTCGTGGCTGCGGAGGAGAGGTGATTGAGCCGGCCGAAGAATCTAAGATTTTCGCGGCCGGTCAGCCGGGCGTAAAAGCCGTGGTCGGTCCCGGCGTGGTACCCCAGCTTCCGCCGAACCTCTTTCGGCTGGCGAACGGCATCATATCCGGCCAGGCGAGCGGTGCCGCGCGTGGGTAGCAGAAGCGTGGCCAATATGCGCAGGAGCGTGGATTTGCCGGCGCCATTCGCGCCCAGCAGCGCCAGCGCCTCACCTTCGCGCACCTCGAAGGAAAGGCCAGCCAAGGCTACCGCGGTCGGGTTCTCGAATGGCTGCAAGAACGTGCGCCAGCCGCTGCGCGTCGGCGGGAACAGTTTTTCCAGGGACTCGATGGCAATCGCGGGTTCGGGCACGCAAGGATTTATAGCGTGTCTTCTTTGTGAAGACAAATCCAACAACGGCGCTCGAGGGATTCGTTCGGCCACTCTCAAGAGGCGGAGCCGCATCCAACCAACTTTAGAATTTCGGTGCTCAATGGTATCGTTGGTGCATCCTGCTGAGGGGTTGGTCCTGTGACTTGGGGATTGGCGTTGTGATGGTTTCGTTTGCAGACCGAGTGGCGGTGCCGCCGCTGGTGATGGTGCGCGTCCTCGACAACGAGGCGGTGCTCTTGAATCTGGAGACGGAGAAATATTTCGGGTTGGACCAGACCGGCACTCGGATGTGGCAACTGCTCACGGCAACTGCTTCGATCGATGTCGCGTTTCACGAGCTTCTCGACGAATACGATGTTGCGCCGGAATTGTTGCGGTCGAATCTCACGGAATTGCTGAGCTGGCTGGTTGACAACGGACTGCTCCAGATTGTCCCCTCGAATGTGGAAACTCGTTCAACGATTTAACGCCTTGGACAAGCGGGCGCAGAGACTCTTTCTGTGCGCCACCGTTCTGATGCCTATGATTTCTGCTAGCCTCCGTCTTCGCGGGCTGCGCGCGACGCAGGCAACGCTCGGGCGCTTTCTGTTGACCAGCGCCACTCCCCACGACCAGGCGAAAGGAAACATGGCCAAAGACGCGGCTCGAATCGCGCACATGGTGCATGCGGCTGCGCGTTATGGCCTTCTTCGGCCGACGTGCCTGGAAAGCTCGCTGGTGCTCTGGTGGTTTCTCGGTCGGCAGGGAATCGAGTCCAGTTTGCGCATTGGAACGCGGAAGACCGCCGGTGGACTGGAAGCACACGCGTGGGTGGAATTTGGCGGCAATGCGCTGGATGAAACTAGCGGTACGCTTCCAGACTATGCTCCATTCGATGCTGTGTTTCCGGTGTTGTCACGAAAGTAGGCGTGTCTTCGCGGCACGATTCCTCGAAACCATTCGTCGCGATCGACGGTTCGTTGTCATCCTTCATCCTCAACTACTAGTGCGCGGTGATCGGCTCGCGTATGCTTCGTGAAGCCGCCACGAGTTACGGAGATTTCTTGCGGAACATTTCTGCGAATGAACCTGGTGCACGCTCAGCGGAATGGCTGGCGTTGTTGCAGTGCGCGAATCCGCAGTTCTCCGCTGATCGTCTCAGTGAGTGTTTTAGCAAACCCTTCGATTGGCCTCGTTTGGTGATGCTCGCGGAAGAGCAGGGGCTTCTCCCGCTGCTCACGAAGCGGCTTGGCGAGCTGCGGGAAGACGTCGCGCCATCCGAAATTCGCCAGGAACTGCGCGATGCAGCCCGCGCGCAAACGCTGTTCACCTTGAGCCTGACTGCGGAACTGTTCCGCGTACTCGATCGTTGTGCAGCGCTGGGCGTCGAGATCCTGCTTACCAAAGGACCCGTTCTCTCCGCGCGGTGTTACGGCGATCCGGGCCTGCGGCAGTATACCGATCTCGACCTCGTTCTGCGCAACGCCGACATCGCACGGGCGACCGAAGCGATGATGGCGTTGAGCTACGATCCCAAAATTCCGCTCCAGGCCATTCGAACGGGAAGAGTTCCCGGCGAATACGTGTTTTTCCAGAGTGGCACGAAGCTTCTGGTGGAACTTCACACGGAGCGCACGTTCCGGTATCACCCGAAGCCGTTGTCGATCGAAAAGCTGTTTGAGCGGCAGACTCGAGTGCGCTTCGACGGCCACGATGTGCCCGCGCTGTCCGTCGAAGACGAGTTAATTCTGATCTGCATTCACGGCGCGAAACACTTCTGGGAGCGCCTGATGTGGATTGCGGACGTCGCGGCACTGGTGACGCACCAGAGTGTTGATTGGAATCGCGCGATTCTGGCAGCACGCGAAGTGCAGGCGGAGCGCATGCTCCGCGTGGGACTGCTCCTCGCGACGAATGTAGCCGGCGCGAAGTTGCCATCAAAGATCGTCGACAAAATTGGTTCTGATGTGCCCGCCGCGCGCATTGCAGCGCGAATCGCACGGCGGTTGCCCATTGTCAATGACGAGCCGTTTAGCTTGTTGGAGCGAGCTGCCTTTCGTATCCGGATGCGCGGCGGATTTCCGAGGGGTGTCGCCTACTTGTTGCGGCTTTCGGTTTCGCCGACAGAAGAGGATTGGGTGGCGGACGCCGAGGAAAAGAGGGCCGGAACACTGGACGCGATCAGCCGGCCGTTTCGTTTGGCGCGGAAATATGGACGGAGCGGGAAAGGATAGTCGTAGGAGAGCGGCTGGCCCTGCTCGGTAAATTAAATATTTGTGTTGCGGCCAATCCTCCGCTTCACCTTCTGCTCCCCCGCAGGCAAATCTACCGTCAGGGTGACTTCGCTTTTATTGCGCAGCACGGCCAAATGCACGGGCTTGCCGTCGTTCTTCGCTGCCAACTTTTCACGCAAATCGCCCAGCGACCGGATGCGGTCCCCGTTGAACTTGGTGATCACGTCGCCCGCCTTCATTCCAGCTTTTTCCGCGACGGAGCCGGCATTCACGCTGCGCACCAGCACGCCTTCACCATCCGGCGCGCCGAAGTAGCTGCCGAGCTGGCCGTTGATGTCTTCCGCATCGATGCCCAGACGCGGGTGGCTGTCCGGAAAAACCATCATGTCACTGTTGTCCCATTCCATCCCCGGCATATCCGGAATCTCCACTTCGGGCATGCGAAATGTAAATGCTCCCGGTGCCGCCTTCAGCATCGCGCGATGATTATCCTCGGCCTTTCCGAGGGTTGCACTGATTGTCTGCGCGCGCCCGTCACGCCAGATCGTAAGCTGGACGGTTCGCCCTGCCGGAATCTCGCGGATCATGCGGCGAAATTGCGCAGCGCCTTCCACGCGCTGCCCATCGACTTCGGTAATGACATCGGTCTCCGCAAGACCGGACTTCGAGGCGGGACTCTCTGGCACGACACCACCGACCACAACGCCGCGCTCGGCGGGAAGCTTGTACTCTTTCACGTTCTCGGGCGTGACTTCGCGGGCCTCCACGCCCAGCCAACTCGGCCCTTCGCTGTCCAGCAGTACCTCGACGTTGCCGGGACCTTGCTCCATCACATCCTGAAAGTCCTGAGTGTTGACGAGTACCCTCTGGTTGGCGGGATTCGCTTTGTCCGGCTCTTGACCCGCGGATGATCGCCCTGGAAGGGCCATCAGGACAGG